>TARA_R110002074_G_scaffold59183_2_pt1 | contig 83512 bp, 68 predicted proteins | sample TARA_R110002074 | Tara Oceans TARA_R110002074 (sample SAMEA4397215) | marine metagenome | biome: Polar Biome; feature: [MIX] marine epipelagic wind mixed layer (ENVO:01000061); material: water (ENVO:00002006), including particulate matter (ENVO:01000060) such as... | depth 10-100 m
TTTTACTTAGAACTTATAAATAGTAATTAAAAACCTAAATCTTCAATTACTCAGTAGTCCGTAGGGGAATCGAACCCCTGTTACCAGGATGAAAACCTGGCGTCCTAACCCCTAGACGAACGGACCATACTTTGCGCAATTGCGGATGCAAAAATACAAATATTTTTTACTATCACAACCCCTGCATATTATTTTTTAAAAAAATTAATATGCTTTCGCAAATAACACCCTTTTATTTGATGGTTTACCTGTAACCATACATACACCATCTTCCGCCACAGCGTCAATAGGAATACACCTAATCGTTGCTTTTGTCTCGTTTTTCACGCGCTCTTCAGTCTCTTTACTACCATCCCAATGCGCTGATATAAATCCACCCTTTTCCTCTAAAATTTTCTTGAATTCATCATATGAATCAACTTTAGTAATATGTTTCGTACGATAATCCAATGCCTTTTGATACATGTTCCTCTGAATATCCTCTAATAGAAACTCAATCTTAGCCACAACATCAGTCGCAGAAACGGTTTCTTTTTGCAAGGTATCTCTTCTAGCTATTTCGAACGTGCCATTTTCCATATCTCTTGGTCCTATTGCCAATCTTACAGGAACTCCTCTTAGTTCATACTCATTAAACTTAAAGCCTGGTTTATGTGTATCTCTGTTATCAAATTTCACTGAAATACCCTTAGACCTTAATTCTTTCACCAAGGGCAATACTTTTTCAGAAATTTCATCCAACTGATCCAATCCTTTATAAATAGGAACAATTACTACTTGAATTGGCGCCAATTTCGGAGGTATCACTAATCCGTTATCATCACTGTGTGTCATCACCAAGGCACCCATCAATCTAGTTGAAACTCCCCATGAAGTAGCCCAAACATATTCTTTACTACCTTCTTTAGTAGCAAATTTAACGTCGAATGCTTTTGCGAAATTCTGACCTAAAAAATGTGATGTACCCGCCTGTAAAGCTTTTCCATCTTGCATTAATGCTTCAATACAATAGGTTTCAATCGCACCAGCAAAACGTTCGCTTTCAGTTTTCGTTCCTTTAATTACTGGCACAGCCATATGGTTTTCGGCAAAATCAGCATATACATTCATCATTTGTTCTGCCTCTGCTATCGCTTCTTTCTCGGTAGCATGCGCAGTGTGTCCTTCTTGCCATAAAAACTCAGACGTTCTCAAGAATAGTCTTGTTCTCATTTCCCATCGCACAACATTGGCCCATTGATTAATTAACAAGGGCAAGTCTCTATACGACTGGATCCATTTTCTATAGGTATCCCAAATAATGGTTTCTGAAGTAGGTCTAACAATTAATTCTTCTTCTAATTTTGCATCAGGATCAACAATTACCCCACTACCATCTTCAGCATTTTTCAATCTATAGTGTGTTACAACAGCACATTCTTTAGCAAAGCCTTCTACATGGCTAGCTTCTCTACTGAAGTATGATTTCGGTATAAATAATGGAAAATATGCATTTTCATGTCCGGTCTCCTTAAACATTTTGTCCAAGCCTGCCTGCATCTTCTCCCATATTCCATAACCGTAAGGTTTTATCACCATACAACCTCTAACACCAGAGTTTTCAGCTAAATCTGCTTTTACAACTAGTTCGTTATACCATTTGGAATAATCCTCACTTCTCTTAGTCAAATTTTTACTCATTATCTGGAGTTTGGCACAAATTTTGTGAATATTATAATAAATTAATTGGGTAAAACTAGTTATTTTTAATATGTTCAACAATATAATTTTGATCTGATGAGATATTCTTTACCCCACAGCAAACTTCGAAACATAACAATGTTGGTAACCCTAGGTTTAATAATAGCCTCATGTGGTTCTTACCAGCAATCTTCTTATTACGACAACGATGGTATTTATTCTGATAATACTCCAACCACAGTAGAAAGAAGACCAGAGCAACGAAATTATCAGCAAAATAATACAGAAACCAACACGTATTCTGATTACTTTGGAGAAAAAGCCAATCAATATGATGAAATATTGGATAGCGAAATTTTCACAGATGTTGATTCTTATTCGAGCAATGCCGTCAATGACAGTGTACAACAAGGTCAATTAACAGATTATTATTCAAGCGAAAATGACTACCAAGGTTATGGTGGTTGGGGCGACAATAATTCTAATGTAAGTATTACTATTTATGACAACGGATGGAATAATTGGGGATATGGTGGACTTTATGGTTGGGCAAACCCTGTTTGGGGATGGAACAATTGGGGGTATGGTGGTTACTATGGTTATGGCTGGAACAATCCTTGGGGATGGAACAGGTGGAATAATTGGGGATATGGCGGTTTCGGATTTGGATATGCAGGTTTTGGATTTGGATGGAACAACCCTTACTATGGATATGGATATGGTTACGGATATAGAAACTACAACCGTAATTATGGCTATAACAATAGAAGATATGCCTATAACAACTCAAGAAGAGGCAATTACAATAGAACATCAATTAATAACGGAGCTACAACAAGTGCTTTAAGAGGTAGATCTAATGTAAATACACGAGGAGATTCTCCTAGATACAGAAGTACCGATTCTAGAACAGCTACAGCACGAAGCTCATCGAATTCACGTAGTTCAAGAACATATTCTGGGAATACAACAACAAGAAGAACTGTTGGTGTTGATCAAAACAGAGCTTATAGAACTAGCAGAAGCACAAGGGCTATACCTAGATATAACTCGTCTTCTAGAAGCTCTAGCAGATATTCTACAAGTCCGAATACATCTGGCACCACAAGATCAAGTAGTAGAATCATGACTCCAAGAACCTCAACATATAGAAGCACTGGAAATAGTAGCTCAAGAACAGGAAACAATTATTCAACTGGTCGTTCTACAGGAAATTCAAATAGTGGATCTTATAGAAGTTCTGGAAGCAGCACACGAAGTAACTCAAGTAGCGGTTCATATAGAAGTTCTGGTAACAGCAGCTCTAGAAGTTCTGGTTCATCGGCAAGAAGCTCAAGCAGTGGGTCTTCTAGATCTTCTGGTTCGTCGTCTTCTGGCAGAAGTAGTGGCAGAAATAACTAAATCAAGAAATTTTAAAATTAAAATATTGCTATGAAAAGATATTTAACTTTCATAACACTGGTGGTGTGTGCTTACGGTAGTGCTCAGAACATTAGTGAAGTATTACACTACAGTACCGAAAATCTTCAAGGAACTGCTCGCTTTCAAGCAATGGGCGGAGCTTTTGGAGCATTAGGAGGTGATTTATCCTCTTTAAATATAAATCCGGCGGGGTCAGCTGTTTTCAACAATAGTTTGTTTACCATTTCTGGATCTAACTACAACACCAATAACCAATCTAGCTATTTCGGAAATAGCATAAATTCAGAGAATAATAATTTAGACTTAAATCAGATTGGGGGTGCATTTGTTTTTAAAAATACCAATTCAAATTCCGAATGGCAGAAATTTACTTTGGCATTTAATTATGATGTAGTTGATAATTTCGATAATGAATATTATGTTGCTGGAAACAGCACTCAAGGTATTGACAACTACTTTTTAAATTTTGCACAAGGCACACCTTTCGGGTCTATTCTACGCCAAGATGGCGAATATTTAGAAGAAGCTTATTTAGACATCGGCTCTAATCAAGGTTATAAAGAACAACAGGCATTTTTAGGGTATTATGGAGGAATTCTGGACCCTATTTCAGAAGATGACAATAACATTGATTACGTTAGCAACACTATTTATAATACTGTAAATCAGGAGTTTTTAAGAAGAACTACTGGTTATAACAGTAAATTCACCTTGAATATGGGCTCTCAATTTAAAGAGAATATTTATATAGGTGCTTCGTTAAATTTTCATAATGTAATTTATTCAAGGTTTGACCAATTTACAGAAAATGGATATGACCCTGCTTCAGAAATACAGAGAACAACTTTCGATAACTATTTACAAACTAATGGTAACGGGTTCTCATTTAGCATGGGTGCTATTGCTAAATTAAATGAATACGTACGTTTAGGTGGAAGCTACCAATCCCCTACATGGTATCGATTAGAAGATGATTTTTCTCAACGTATCAATTCTGATTTGGCTGATGACGAAATTAATTTTATTGATCTTAACATTGTAAATCTTTTTGAATCATATACTATTAAAACCCCAAGTAAGTTGACTGGAAGCTTAGCGGTCATATTTGCACAGGATGGATTATTAAGTTTTGACTACGGTTACCAAGATTTTTCAAAGGCAGAATTACGACCTACAAACGATTCTAGTTTCCAAACCGTTAACAATAAAATTTCTAATGATTTAGGTACGGTATCTACATTTCGACTAGGTGGAGAATACAAAATTGAACAAGTAAGTTTAAGAGCTGGCTATCGTTTTGAACAAAGCCCTTACGCCAATGGTAATACAATAGGTGATTTAAATGCTGTTTCTGGTGGTATCGGTTATAATTTTGGAGGTAGTAGATTAGATTTTGCTTTAAGCCGATCTCAGCAAGATATTAATGAACGATTATTTGATACCGGCATTACTACACCAGCAATTATTAATAGAATAAACACCAATGCAACGTTGAGTTATACGATAAACTTCTAATTAAGTTTATTCTTAAAAAAAGGGGAGCAAATTTGCTCCCCTTTTTTTATCTCTTTAATGTAAAATGTGTCTTTCTTGTTTTGGCTACTAATAACCCCTCTTCTATTTCACCATATTCAAATCGAAACCAATAATCAGTAGATGGCATTTGTTGGCCATTAAACGTACCATCCCATACACTATTGGGGGCTAATTGTTTCAGTAGTTTACCGTATCTATCAAAAATAAAAACAACAGGGTTTGTTAGGGTTTCAATTCCTTGTATATTCCATCCGTCATTTATACCATCTCCGTTAGGGGTAAAAAACTTAGGATACCCTACCACAAGAAATTCTAATGGATCAGTAATGCCACAACCATTTTTATCATTTATAATAGCCGTATTAAGCCCAGGGGGCACATTCATAAATACAGAATTGTCTTGAAACTCACCACCATTAATAGCATATTCATAATCCCCATCACCCTCAACAAAAAATTCAATATTATTCTGGTCGGGATCAATCGAAAGGTTGGTATCTAGGGTTTCTACTCTATCTAGTATCGGCGTTCCAAAAAATGTAATTAATACACCGCTATCGTCACTTACCGTTGGCGGCGTTCCTGAAATTGTAGTAATTGTTGCAAAATAACGACCAGAGTTAGGGCTTACTATTATTAATTCTGCCCCAAAATCTCCAGATCCAGTAAGTGTATCATCTACTACACCGTCATCTTCATAATCAACGGTCCATTCAACATTTGCAATATCAGAACCAGCAGGAGAATTCAATGCACTTATAGTAATATCATCATCACCTTCACAAGCGATTATATCCAATCCTAAAAATTCATCTCTAAGTGTACAATCTAAAGCAGTATCTTGATTATCACTAACGGAACTTCCTGTAAAAGTTAACATAAATGGTTCTGGATCTCCTGTGAAATTATCGGCAAAATTATTGATTAGAATATAATATATTTCACCTGGCAGAACATCTAAATATTCATCATAGGTGTTTTGACTACCCGTCAATGAAGCTGCTCCTTCTTGTCCACTTTCTGGATTCACTCCTAGTCCTGTAAAATTAGTATCGTTTACTTCGTAATTACAACGTATCGGTTGTGCTGTACCGTTACTAATACCAGTGCAATCAACATCAGGGCCATAAACAGCAAAATCCCATTCTGCAGTAGGCGTTGACCCAGATGAAGCCAATGCTTCAATATCAAAACCAACTTGACCACCTGTACCTGCCCTAAAGACAAACCAAGAGGTATTAAATTCAATATTAGCAGATACAAGACTTCCTTTTTCCAAGCAACCAGATTGAAGTATAACGTCTGGATCAAAATCATCAACATCACCAGTACCCCCAGCAAGTCCCATAATAGGTTGATCTGCACAAACAGGTATTGCCGTTCTACAATCGGCTGAATTTTGAGCGGTTGAATTCCAATAGAAAAGAAACAAACAACATATAGAACAAAGAAGTGTTCTCATAAATAGAGTGGCTATTAGTATACGTATCGTATATTATAACTTCACATGCTTAACTTTAGTATTCTACATCGATTTTAATGGTGTTTAATCGATAAAATACACTTTTCGCCCTACATTTAAGGTGTTATCGCTTTAATGTAAAATGATTGTTTATATAAGAGGCATTGGTATTTTGACCTAAAGAATTGGTATATGATAACTTGAACCAATAATCTGATTCTGGCAATAAGACACCCTTAAAAGTACCATCCCAACCAATTGAATCTTCATTCAATTGATATAATAACTTACCATATCGATTATAGATTGTTATTACAGGGTTATCTAAAACTGAAAGTCCGTCAACCTTCCATTTATCATTTACACCATCTGCATTGGGTGTAAAAAATTTAGGAAAGCCTACAACCACTATATCCTTAGAATCTAAACCACATCCATTTGTATCTATAACAGTTACAGTATGCTGACCAGGAAATAAATTATTAAATATTGAACTACTTTGAGGTTCTTCATCATCCACTTGATAAACAAAATCACCATCTTCTTTTAAAAATACCGAAATCACATTCGAGGCATCATCTTCATATAGGATAGTAACATCAGAAATAACCGGTGGTTTAGAAATAATCACCGATACAGAACGAACAGTAATACATTGCAAATTGCCAACCGTATTAGTAACAGATAAGGTATAAACACCTTCTTCTGCAACTGTTATCAGTGAAGTGTTTTGCCCTGAACTCCAATCATAGGTATAATTAGAATCCGGAATACTTTGCCCTATCGTAACAACGGGAGTTTCTCCACAAATAAATACATTCGTTTCAAAATCTAAATAAGGAAGCTCAATACCGTTAATATCAAAAGATTCTGATGCATCATAACAACCACCATTTTCTACTGAAGTGGTGCGAACAAAAATCGTTTCTAAGGTTTGCGTAGGTATGTATTCTTTAGGAAGCGCATTAATCCCATTCATTGCTTCATCTATAGAGGCATGATAGGTGACAAGAAATTCTAATGCACTTTGGTCTCCCAAAGCTTCTAAATCTTTAGAATTAAAATCAATAACAGTACCATCTAAACAAGCTGTTTCATCAGTTAGTTCATATGTAAATGGCGCAGGTGCATAAGCTACTTGTGTTTCACTTATTGTATTGTTTCCTGAAGGTCTTACGACTAAAACCCGATACATAGCAGATACAGCGACATTTAATTCTGGGCCGTTTTCACCTGGTATTGGTTGATACCCTGCTCCTATATCCAAATACCATTCATAATCTATCGCATCTAATGTTGTAGCATCTAAAACAATATTTTCATTATCACACGCAATTTTTGGCGGACCTAATAAATTATCTATAATACTACAATCTAATGCCGAGTTTGGATATTCAACAAAAATGTTTCCTGAAAATTGTATTGAGAATCCAGAATTATTATTGCTATAATTATTAATCAACAAGTAATAATCTTCATTTGGTGCAACTTCTAACCAATCTTCATATTGAATATTCGTAACTCCTGTTGGATCTTGACCAACACCTATATAAATACTTTCATCTGAATTGTCAAAATAATTACATCGTATAGGCTCCCCTAAATTTCCACAATCATTAGTTTTATATAAAGCAAAATCCCAATCTTCATTTGAATCAAAACCTATATTAAATCCTAATTGGCCGGTCTCTCCAGTTCTAAAACGATACCATGCAGAATTTGTTTCTACAGTACCCGTTGCTTGAGTTATACAACCAGATACTGATGCTCCATTAAAATCATCTAAGCCATAACCGTCGGTACCCGCATTAATTGGGGTATTGTTACAAATAGGAATAGCGTTAATGCAATCTGGCGCTACTTGTGAAAAACAAGATAGGGCGCCAAATAAATTTAAAAAGAGAAAGATTATACCATACTTGGTCATAGGGGGCTCAAAATTTCTAAATTTAAAATTAACGAGACCTTAACGATATGTCTAATTAATGTTGTGTAATGCCCCTATTTAGTCATAAAGTGGCACATATTGTATATCTTTGCAGCTTGTAAAAGTTAGTTGAAATGAAAATTGAGGATACATTGGAAAATCAATTTGATGAATTAGGAAACGATCATATTTCTACTTCTGAGGATACCCCGTTACGCAAAGACGCCTTTGTTTTAGATGACGCTACGAAGATTGAGCGCATTCGTGAAAATGTTCGTGACATTATGCTCACACTAGGCCTAGATTTAAACGATGATAGTTTAAAAGGAACTCCAAACCGAGTGGCTAAAATGTACGTAAACGAAATATTTGGAGGTTTACATCCTAGTAAAAAACCAAAAGCTTCTACATTCGACAATAAGTACAAATATGGCGAAATGTTAGTAGAGAAAAACATAACGTTGTATTCTACTTGTGAACACCATTTTTTACCTATTGTAGGTCGTGCACATGTAGCCTATATTTCTAACGGCTCTGTAGTCGGACTCTCTAAAATGAACCGCGTTGTCGATTATTACGCAAAAAGACCACAAGTTCAAGAACGATTGAATATTCAAATCGTGAGAGAATTACAAAAGGTTTTAGGCACTGAAGATGTTGCTTGCGTTATAGACGCTAAACACCTTTGTGTTAATTCAAGAGGAATACGCGATATTGATAGCAGTACTGTAACCGCTGAATATGGCGGTAAATTCAAAGAAGAATTGGTACGCCGAGAGTTTTTGAATTACCTTAATCTAGACACCCATTTTTAATCGCATATAGCTTCATGCAATTGTTCGAAAATCAAGAAATTAGAGTTTATAATTCCTTAACAGGGAAAAAAGAAGTTCTCAAACCAATAAACGAGGGCCATATTGGTATGTACGTTTGTGGACCTACCGTGTACAGCAATGTTCATTTGGGTAATTGTAGAACTTTCATGTCTTTTGATTTGATTTTCAGATATTTCAGGCATCTAGGTTATAAAGTACGATATGTTAGAAATATTACAGACGCAGGCCATTTAGTAGATGACGCTGAAGATGGTGAAGATAAAATTGCGAAAAAAGCCCGACTAGAAAAATTGGAGCCGATGGAAGTTGTACAACGCTACACTGTCGATTTTCATAATATTTTAGAGAAATTTAATTTTTTACCTCCAAGTATAGAACCTACTGCAACAGGTCATATCATAGAACAAATTGAAATCATTAAGGATATTCTTGAAAAGGGATTTGCTTATGAAACCAATGGCTCTGTATATTTTGATGTAGCTAAGTTTAACAAAGAACACGAATATGGCAAACTTAGTGGGCGTAAGTTAGAAGATATGATTGCGAATACCCGTGATCTTGCCGCACAAGACGACAAACATAATCCTCAAGATTTTGCCCTTTGGAAAAAAGCAGAACCACAACACATTATGCGTTGGCCGTCACCATGGGGAGACGGATTCCCAGGCTGGCATTTAGAGTGTACTGCGATGAGTACCAAGTATTTAGGAGAAACGTTTGATATTCATGGCGGTGGTATGGATTTAAAATTTCCTCATCATGAATGTGAAATAGCACAAGCCGAAGCCTGTAATGGTAAAAGCCCCGTAAATTATTGGCTACATGCAAATATGCTCACCCTTAATGGTAGAAAAATGGCTAAATCAACAGGGAATAGTATACTTCCTGGTGAAATTTTTTCTGGTGAAAATGAAATACTAAGCAAAGCATTCTCTCCATCAATGGTTCGTTTCTTTATGATGCAGGCACATTATACCAGTATTTTAGATATGAGTAACGATGCGCTTTTAGCTTCTGAAAAAGGCTTCAATAAGCTAATGGAAGCAATAAGCTCTTTAAAATCTTTAAACACAGGAAAGACAACAAATTTCAATATTACAGATTGGAAATCTTCATGTTATGCTGCCATGAACGATGATTTCAATACCCCAATTTTAATTGCGACATTATTCGATGCCGTAAAGCATATTAATCTCATTAAGGAAGGTACAGAATCTATTACCGAAGAAGATAGGGCAGAACTAGAGAACATAATACACAATTTTGTATTTGACGTACTAGGGCTTGAAAATAAAAGTAGTTCTGATGCAGATTCTGAGAAATTAGGAGGTGTTGTTGAACTATTAATTGAACTACGTAAATCTGCAAGGGAAAATAAAGATTTTGCCACTTCAGATAAGATTCGTGACCAATTAGCTGCTTTAGGCATTCAGCTGAAAGATGGTAAAGAAGGTACCACGTATAGCCTATAATTTTAATCTAAAAGTCTAGATTTTTTTATTTTAGACTGGTATTCACCAGGTGCAAGTTTTTGCCTTGTTTTAAATACTCTATTAAAATAAGACCTGCTTTCAAAGCCACAATCTAAGTACACATCTTTAATACTTCTTTTTGGATCTTGCAATAAACCAACGGCAAGCTTTATTCGTTCATTATTAATAAATTCAACAGGTGAAATTCCTAATTCAGATTTAAAAGTTCTGTAAAAATTAGAGACACTCATACAAGCAATTTTGCTCAACTGCTCTACATGAAGCGATTTATGAACATTATCTCTTATATATCGAATAACTTCAGTTAACCTGCTTTCACTTTTAATTGAAAGTGTAGCATTGCTATATATCTTTCGTTCATTTGTTTGTAAAATTCGAATGATTAATTCACGTAACATGTTATCCACAAATAAATCTTTGGACGGATGATCCTCAGTAAATAAAAATAATAGGCGCTGAATAATTTGAAAGATACCCCTGTCATTTACAAAGTGAAAATTATAGTCCATAATATCCCAATCTTCCTTACTATCCTTTGGCATATTTTCATTCATAAATTGAAGCACCTTGTTTATTTTATCTTCAGAAATAGCCATTGCCAAACATCTCGTTGGATTTTTCGCCATTGCCTCAGGAAAATCAATACACATACCTTCATTTGCTGGTAATACTAAAGATTCACCAGGTAAAAAATCAAACGACTCATAATCTCGTAAATGCATAATTTTTTTTCCTTGAATCATGCTAGCCAAAACAGGTTGCTCAAATTTCAACAATACATTTTTAGCTTGCTCATGCGTTTCAAAAACATGCATGGCCGCATTATTCATTGTATAGGATGTTTGGTTCTCAACCAAAGTTTCTAACCGCCTTCCATTTAAAAAATTTTCTGATAACTGTATCACACTACAAATTCTTATGATTAAGAAAATTACAAATTTTTATACTTAAAAAAATCATAATATCAATAAATGGTAGAATTGTTCATGTTATTCGTAGAATGCGTCAGATATATCAAGAATATGAGAAGTACATTTAGAATGTCGTACGAATTATTTGATAGCGACCACGAAATACTATTATTAACTTAAATCATTTACCATGAGCACAACAGCAACTGTAGAGAAGGACATTCTTCAAAAACCAAAATTCAAAAATCAATATGAAAACTTTATTGGTGGTAAATGGGTAGCTCCATCTAAAGGTGAATACTTTGACAATATTTCTCCTGTAGATGGAAAGTCATTTACTAAAATACCAAGGTCTACTGCCGAGGATATTGAATTGGCGATTGATGCAGCATGGAAAGCAGCTCCGTCATGGAATACATCATCAGCAACTGAAAGAAGCAATATGCTTTTAAAAATTGCGGATAAAATTGAGCAAAATCTAGAAGTACTGGCAAGAGCAGAAACTTGGGACAATGGTAAAGCAATTCGCGAAACTAGAGCCGCAGATTTACCGCTAGCGATTGACCATTTTAGGTATTTTGCCGGAGTAATACGAGCAGAAGAAGGTTCGGTTAGTGAATTAGATTCGAACACCGTGGCATTAAATATCACAGAACCTTTAGGTGTCGTCGGGCAAATTATTCCTTGGAATTTTCCACTATTAATGGCTACATGGAAATTAGCACCAGCCCTAGCTGCAGGAAACTGTGTTATACTTAAACCTGCAGAACAAACACCAGTGGGCATCTTAATTTTGATGGAAATAATTGAAGGTATTTTACCTGCAGGTGTTTTGAATGTTGTTAATGGTTTTGGTGCTGAAGCAGGCAAACCCTTAGCATCAAGTCCAAGAATAGACAAAATTGCATTTACAGGCGAGACTACTACAGGTCAATTAATTATGCAATATGCCTCTAAAAATATCACTCCGGTTACCTTAGAACTGGGCGGGAAATCTCCAAATGTATTTTTTGAAAGTATTATGGACGCCGATGACGAATTCTTCGATAAATGCTTAGAAGGTGCCAATATGTTTGCTCTAAACCAAGGTGAAGTATGTACTTGTCCATCTAGAATGTTAGTTCAAGAAAGTATTTACGATAAGTTTATTGAACGCGTTATTGAACGCACCAAGGCCATAAGAATGGGGCATCCGTTAGACCCGAATACAATGATGGGTGCTCAAGCATCTAATGACCAATTTGAAAAAATATTAAGTTATATAAAAATTGGAAAAGAAGAAGGTTGCGAAGTATTAACTGGCGGTGAGCAAGCATACAACGAAGGCTTAGAAGGTGGTTATTATGTACAACCAACTATTTTAAAAGGCAATAATAAAATGCGTGTGTTTCAAGAAGAAATATTCGGTCCTGTACTTTGCGTGACTACATTTAAAGATGAAGCCGAAGCAATTGAAATCGCTAACGATACTCTATATGGTTTGGGTGCCGGTGTATGGACTAGAGATACGCACCAAGCTTATCAAATATCAAGAGCAATAAAAGCTGGTAGAGTTTGGGTTAACTGTTACCACCTATATCCTGCCCATGCTCCATTTGGTGGATATAAAAAGTCTGGTATTGGTAGAGAGAATCACAAAATGATGTTAGCACACTATCGACAAACCAAAAACATGCTAATATCCTACGACAAAAAAGCTATGGGATTCTTTTAATGAGCAAACCAAAATGAAAACCAAAAGAGTATTAGTAACCGAAAAAGCAGCCTCCATAATTGCTGAATTAAAAAAGGCACATGGTGAACTTATGTTTCACCAAAGTGGAGGCTGCTGTGATGGTTCTTCTCCTATGTGTTTTATCAAAGGTGATTTAATGCTCGATGATAATGATGTTTGGCTAGGTAATATTGAAGGTTGTGATTTTCATATGTCAAAAGACCAATTTGAATATTGGAAACATACCCAATTAACTATTGACGTTACCCCAGGTAGAGGCTCTAGTTTTTCACTAGAAATTCCTTTAGGCATACGGTTTTTAATTAGGTCAAGATTATATTCTGAAAAAGAAGCAGCGCATCTAGAACCCATAAGAATTGGCCCTTAAAAGAGCTTTAATATTTTGAAACAAGTCCGTATGTTTTACATTCGGACTTGTTATTTTTAAAGAGTTAACGGTTTTATAGTAAATTTGTACTGTTAATTAGCTGCTTTGAATATTTCAATAAAAAAAATTCTGATTACCCCTTTTGTACTATTGGTTCGTTTTTATCAATTAGCAATTTCTCCTTATACCCCAGCAACGTGCAGGTACTCCCCTACTTGTTCTCAATATACTTTAGAAGCTTTAAAAAAACATGGATTATTTAAAGGTGGATGGTTAGCAACTAAGCGTATATTTAGCTGTAACCCATGGGGTGGCAAAGGTTTTGATCCTGTTCCCTGAAAAGTTAAATTGGTACAATTATTAACTTTCTTAACTAGATAAACTTTTACCCCAACTCTGTATTACAAAATCGATTTGTCTGTTCGCTATTTATTATCTTAGCCTTTCAAAATACAACACATGCATTTCTTAGGAATTATTTGGAATCCGAATGAAACTCTTTTCAACATTGGATTTATACAGATTAAATACTACAATCTACTTTGGATAACTGCCTTCGCCCTTGGTTGGTTCATCATGAAAAGAATTTTTACCAACGAGAAAAAATCGGTAGAGCAATTAGATTCCCTTTTTATATATACTGTTTTGGGCACTATGCTAGGTGCTAGATTAGGGCATGTTTTCTTTTATGATTGGCCCTATTACTCAAATCACATTGCCGAAATTCTATTGCCTGTTCGTGAAAGTGAATCAGGTAGTTTGTTATTCGGTTTAATAAATGGTTATGAATTTACAGGCTTCACAGGTTTAGCAAGTCACGGAGCTACTTTAGGTATTATTGTTGGCACATACTTATACACAAGAAAATATCCTGAATTCAGTATGCTTTGGATATTTGACAGAATGGTGATTCCTGTTGCAATCGGATGTTTTTGTGTGCGCTTAGGAAACTTTTTCAATTCTGAAATTAATGGGAAAATTGTTGATGAAAACTTCATATTCGCCACAAAGTTTATTCGTGATTCAGATGATTTACATCCATCAAAAGCATTAGGTATTACTCAAGAAAAAACTTTAAATGCCGCATATGCCGCAATAGAGAACAATCCTCAATTTTCAGAATATTTAGCGGAAATACCTTATCGTCACCCTGCTCAATTATATGAAGGTATATGCTATATTTTCATATTCATACTACTTTACTTTTTATACTGGAAAACTGACAAAAAAAATAAACCAGGGTACTTATTCGGGTTATTTTTCGTGTTGCTTTGGTCGGTACGTTTCTTCGTAGAATTCGTTAAGAAAAGTCAAGGTGGTTTTGAAGACACCTTGGGTATTCTATCTACAGGTCAATGGTTAAGTATACCATTCATTCTAGTTGGTCTTTTCTTTATGTTTAGAAAAACTAAAACTGCATAATGCTAAGATTGAAAAGTATAGTTTGGGTTTTAATTGTAGTATTTGCGTTGGTATGTACCTCTTGTAAAGAAGAAGCAAAAAAAACCATATCAACACAACAAATTGAATTTAGTAACGAAGGAAGTTTAAATGTGTATGTAAACACTAGTGATACGTTAAATACCAAGTTCGATATAGAATTTGCTGAAACGGATTACGAAACTCAAACGGGATTAATGTATAGAAAAGGCATGAAAAAAAATCAGGCCATGCTTTTTATTTTCCCTGATGTAGCTATGCATTCTTTTTACATGAAGAACACTGAATTTCCTTTAGATATTATTTATATAAAAGAAGATATGACCATTGCGAGCATGCAAGAAAATGCACAACCTTTTAACGAATCAGGTTTATCTTCAATGGCACCTATAAAATATGTTCTTGAAATAAATGGTGGTCTCGCAGAAACTTTAGGTATTTCAATTGGTGACAGTATAAGTTTCAGTCGCAACTAATTACCTTTTACCCTGTTTAATTAGTAAAATGTAAAATGTCAGACTATATTTTATTCAATGAAGAATCAGAACGATTACTTTTTAAAAAAGTAACACACTCTGATTTTGAAAACTGGCTTCCTTTTCATCAAGAACCCTTAAGTAGTCAATATTGGACGGGTTTACCCAAAGACCCAATTATAGCCTGTAAAGAGCAATTTTCAAGAATATTTGAACGTTACGAAGAAAATTCAGGCGGCATGAACGCACTTTTCTCAAAAGAAACCAATAAACTCATTGGTCTTGCAGGCATTTTAGTTCAACATGTAAATGGAAAAGAAGAGCTAGAAATAGGCTACTCTATTTTACCTGAATATTGGCAACAAGGTTACGCTTTTGAAGCAGCCAAGAAATGTAAAGATGTGGCTTTTCAGAATAATTGGGCAGATAGTTTGATATCTATCATTCAAGTAAATAATATTCCATCACAGAAAACCGCAGTGAAAAATGGAATGTGTATAGACTTCAGCACTACCTATAAAGACAATTCTGTTCATATTTATAGAATTAAAGCATAAATGAATCCTTGGGTAATATACATCGACAATAACTCTGATAAACGGAATTTCATAGCTGATTTTCAAAAGGGTAAAATTCCAAATGAACTTGTAGAATATCAGCACAAAAAAGGGCTTTTATACTCTCAATTTACTATAGAGAAATTTATAGATGAAGAAGACAAACATGACAATAAAATCATCGGCTCTGAACTACAGGCACTTGAAACTATGTCAAGTGGCGAACAAAAAAAGGCTTTATTAAATTATATACTTCAGCAAAAGCCTGATTATATCATCTTAGACAATCCTTTTGACAATTTAGATATTACTTTTCAGGAAGAACTTAAAAATATACTACAGAAATATTCAAGTCACATTTCATTTTTACAAATATCAAGTCGAAAGTCAGATACGCTTTCCTTTATAAAGCATTTCGGAAGACTAACTTATAATACTTTCACCATAATTCAAGATATAGGGTTAGTAAAACAAACAAAAACCCAAGCCTTTAGCAACGTAAGTATACCACAAACTTTAGAAAAACCAACTAGCCTAAACAATCCGTTAATTCAGTTTAAGAATGTAAGTATTTCTTATGGCGACAAAAAAATACTAGACAATATCAACTGGACTATAAATAAAGGAGATTTTTGGCAATTAACAGGAGCCAATGGAAGTGGAAAATCTACCATACTTTCTATGATTACCGGTGACAACCCAAAAGCTTTCGGGCAGGAGATTTATCTTTTTGAAAATCTAAAAGGAAGTGGTGAAACTGTTTGGGATATTAAAAAGAAAATAGGCTACTATTCGCCTTCGATGACCAATAAATTTAGAGGTAGACACACTGTAGAAAACATGTTAATCTCTGGGCTTACCGACTCCGTTGGTCTTTATACTATACCCACTGACATTCAAAAAAGGGTTATTAAACAGTGGCTTTTGGTTTTAAATCTTCATGATTTAAAAGACACCTATTTCAATAAACTCTCTACAGGAAAGCAACGATTGGTAATGACTGCAAGAGCGATGGTAAAACACCCACCAATTCTTATACTTGATGAGCCTACTACTGGTATGGATGATGAATCTGCAGCTTTACTAGTTTCATTAGTTAACAAAATTGCGCAAGAAACGAATACAGCAATTCTTTTTGTGTCTCACAGAAAAGAACCTTACCTAAAACCAAAAAGCGTTTATACCTTAGAAAAAGCATCTTCAGGTTCAATTGGCCTTATCACTATTGCATAAAAAAATCGCTATCCTTTTGAGATAGCGATTTTTAAAGTTGAGTTAGTAATATATTTATTCTTCTTTACCAGAAGTAATTTTCTTGCTTAATGCATCAAACATAACAGGAGTTGCAATAAATACAGATGAATAGGTACCTACAACAATACCAACAATCATTGCGAACATAAACCCTCTTAATGATTCACCTCCGAATATAAAAATTGCCAATAACACTATTAATGTGGTTAAAGATGTATTCAATGTTCTACCCAATGTGCTATTTATAGCGTAATTAACATTTGTACCACCTTTCCAGCCGTGTTCTGACAATGTTTCTCGAATACGGTCAAATACAACCACAGTATCGTTCAATGAATAACCAATAACGGTTAGTATTGCAGCAATAAACGCCTGATCGATTTCCATATTAAATGGCATTAACTTACCGAATATTGAGAAAACACCTAATACTATCAATACATCATGGAAAACAGCAACTACTGCACCCAATGAGAATTGCCATCTTCTAAATCTAAATAAGATATAAAGGAAAACTACTGCCAAGGAACCTAAAATAGCTAGAAATGCATTGTTCTTAATATCATCTGCAATAGTTGGCCCAACCTTAACAGATTGCATAATACCAACAGCCTCTTCATCAATTCCACCTATAATAAAGTTTGCTTTACTAATACCATCTGGTAAGTATTTCTGAAGTGAAGTATATAGTTTATCCTGAATTTCAGTATCAACTTCTATACCCTCAACATCTACTTTATACGAAGTAGTTATTTTTACTTGATTGGCTTCACCATAAGTTTTCACATTGGTATTAACACCAAATACCGTACTCAACTCAGAGGAAATCTCAGAAGGATTAACTGGATGCTCGAAACGAACAGTATAAGAACGGCCACCTAAAAAGTCTACACCTTGTTGCAATCCTGGTCCTGCCAATAATGAGAACAATCCAATTGCTACCAAAATACTTGATAGTATGTAGGCTATCTTTCTTTTAACCAAGAAATCAATATTAACGTTCTTGAAAAAGTTTTTAGTTAATGCTGTTGAGAAGTCTAAGCTTCTTCCTTTTCCACCAACATACCAATCTACTAAAAGACGCGTAATGAATATAGCGGTAAAAAGAGATGTTATAATACCAATTATCAATGTAGTTGCAAAGCCTTTGATAGGTCCTGAACCAAAAATAAATAATATAACAGCGGTTAAACCTGTAGTAATGTTCGCATCTAATATAGACGACAAAGCATTTGCAAATCCATCAGCAACTGCTTGACTCTTTCCTTTACCTTTTGCCAATTCTTCTTTGATACGTTCAAAAATAAGTACGTTCGCATCTACCGACATACCTATAGTTAAAACAATACCGGCAATACCAGGTAATGTTAATACCGCATTTAAGCTTGTTAGTACACCGAAAATCAATAAGATGTTCAACAATAAAGCAATATCAGCAAATACACCGGCTTTACCATAGTAACCAATCATCCAAAATAGAACAATTGCCATTGCGATTAAGAAAGACATAAAACCACTATCAATCGCTTCTTGACCTAAAGAAGGACCAACAATTTCTGACTGAATAATTTCTGCAGAAGCAGGAAGTTTACCAGCTCTTAGTACATTCGAAATATCTTTAGTTTCGTTTACTGTAAAGTTACCAGTAATCTCTGAACGACCTCCTGAAATTGGACCCGAAGAAACACCTGGAGCAGTATATACCTTATTATCTAGAACAATAGCAATACCTGTTTGATTCGTATAAGCGTCACCAGTTAATTTCTCCCATTCTTTAGCACCTTTAGTGTTCATGGTCATAGAAACTGCGGGCTTACTAAATTGGTCAAAATCTGCGCGAGCATCACTTACCACATCACCACTAATTCTAGGTGTACCATCTCGGTTAGATTTTAATGCATACAAATCGATTACCTCAACATCTTCTGAAGCTGGTCTTTCCCATACAAATTTTGTGAACTGAATATCAGCAGGCAATAACCTTCTAATTTCTGGCATTCTTAGATAAGAACCGATTGTCGCAGTATCTTTAATAGATGCTCTGAACATTGCATTTGTTCCTGGGTTTGCAGGAATCAATAATTCGTACAATGGATTTACCTGTGTTGCTAAATCTAAAGAATCAGCAGAAACATCAGACAATAATGAATCTAATTCAGATTCTTCCTTTATCTGCTCTGGTCTTTCAACCTCTACGATATCTTTTAATTTTTCATTCGCTTGAATTAGAAATGTACTAAAGCTTGTATTGCTTTGCTTGTATGTTTCCCAAAACTCTAATTGAGCAGTACTAGACAAAAGGTCTTGAGCACGAGCAATATCTCTAGCCCCTGGCAATTCTACCAAAATACGCCCAGAATTACCTTCTCTTTGAATGTTTGGCTGTGTAACACCAAAACCATCGATACGTTCTCTTAATACTTCAAAAGCAGAAACGATAGATTCGTCAATTTTTCTTCTGATGATAGGCTTAACCTCATCATCTGACATTTGAAAATTGATTTCGTCACTAAGACCTTTGTTAGCGAAAATATCTGGCGAAGCTAATTTAGTCTCTCCTTTAATTTTATCGAATGCTTCAAAGAACAATTCAATATAAGTATTGTCACTATTTTTTGATGCAGTATCGGCATCAGCCAAAGCTTTATTAAAAACTGGGCTTTTTGTGTTGTTAGCCAATCCTTTAAGGATGTCTTTAACAGAAATCTGTAGTGTTACATTAATACCACCTTTAAGGTCAAGTCCTTTGTTCAACTCTTTCTTTTTGGCTTCATTATAATTGGTATACCCAAGAATACTGTTGTTGCCAATGGAGTCAAGATAGTTTGCAGCTACAACTTCTCTTTTTGCTACATAGCCCTCTTCTGCTTCCGTTATACGGCTCATAGCGTAGACATTAGCCTCTTTTTCTACTTTACTGGTAACGAAAGTATAGGATAGTTGGTAGATACTAACTAACCCAAATAATAAAGCAAAAAGCTTTATAAGTCCTTTATTTTGCATTTTAATAATATATTTAATTTATGTTGATTAAGATTTTGTGTAGTTTAAAATCTAAAGCAAATTACTTTTACTCAAAGCAATTACATTCTTTAGGGCTGTTTTTAATTGGAATTAGCTATTCCCATAAACATAGGGTCCTGCCCTAACTTCTGGAATAGTCTGTGAAGTGTTATCTATTGCAATTGCAATAACTGTATTAATTTTAAAGGCTAATTGTACAGTTGCATCTTGTTTAGACACAATTGCATTATTAAATTGTAAAATTACTGGATTAGAAAATCTGTCATCATCTTGATTTTGAATTGAAACTAAAGTTCCGTTTATAGTAATACTACTATCAGCTTGCTGTTGCAGGTCTGATACTACTAAATTATACTTTTCAGGAAGTTGTTCTTTTGGATAATCTGATGGAAGTTCTTCTTCATTCGTTAATGAAAGCTGGTTTTCTTGAGAAAGAAATGCTTTAACACTAATAGCATCAACATCACTATAATATCGGATGCTTAATTGTCTACCGTCATTTTCTATTATTTCAATAGCATCAACACCTAAGACTTTTAATCTTTTGGTTATTGCTGCCAAAACTTCATCATGAGCGTTTTCTGAAGCTAATTCTACAGCTGTAAATTGTAATGAAATTTGCTGATTAGAAACTTTTGTTTGCTCTTGACTTAGCCCTAAAAAGGCTAGAATAATAATTAAAGTACTTACGCACCATTTTGCATTCATGCGGCAAATATAAAAAGAAAGATTATACTAGGTGGTCTATTTATTACAATATAAATATTTCTAAAGGCTAATGTCATTTAAAAAGAAAACCTTTACAGTTGAACTATAAAGGTTTTCTTTTTATGTTTATGAGTATATAAACTACAACTCTAAAAGGCCATTTGTTTTAGAAACACCTTCTGCACTCTCTTTCATTTTCGCTTTCTCAGCCGAACTCAATGGAATATTTATAATTTTCTCAATACCATCTTTTCCTAAAATTACAGGAACACCAATACAAATATCATTTAAACCATATTCACCATCTAACATTGTAGAACATGGAAACATCTTTTTCTGGTCACATGCGATTGCCTGAACCATTGAAGATACTGCTGCTCCTGGAGCGTACCAAGCACTTGTGCCTAATAACTTCGTCAATGTTGCACCACCTACTTTGGTGTCATCTGCAACTTGTTGTAATCTTTCTTCTGATAAGAATTCTGAAACACGAATACTATTCCTAGTTGCATGAGAAGTTAATGGAACCATACCTGTATCGCTATGGCCACCGATTACCATACCATCAATATCTGAAATAGGAGCTTCCATAGCTTCTGCTAAACGATATTTGAATCTTGCGCTATCTAAAGCACCACCCATACCTATTATTCTATTTTTAGGGATGCCTGTAGTTTTATGAACCAAATATGTCATAGTATCCATAGGATTACTAACTACTATAATGATAACATTTGGTGAATGCTTTAAAAGGTTGCTTGAAACGGTTTTTACAATACCAGCATTTATACCAATTAATTCCTCCCTAGTCATACCTGGCTTTCTCGGAATACCAGAAGTAATTACAGCTATATGGCTATCAGCAGTTTTAGCATAATCATTTGTGCTACCAGTAATTTTAGTATCAAAACCCATTAATGATGCCGTCTGCATCAAATCCATAGCCTTACCTTCAGCAAATCCTTCTTTAATGTCCAAAATCACTACTTCAGATGCAAAATCTTTAATAGCAATGTACTCTGCACAACTAGCACCTACTGCGCCTGCACCAACCACTGTAACTTTCATGTATATATGTTTTAATGAATTATTATTTACAAAATAGGATCACCGACCTTATTTATATTGAATTTTCAGTCCAAAAATAAGTATTTATTGACGAAAAATCGTCTAGAGCAGCTCATTTAATTACTACTTATTCGCCTTAAAAACATCGATTAAATGCAGGTGATGTTAAAAAAAAATGCGGTTCAACGAAGATATCGAAAAATAGTTACCATACATCGAATTTAAATAATAACGAGAAATTCATCACGTTAAATACTGTGGATCCCAAATCCAAAATTAAATTAACCTACTTATGACTAAGAAGTTCCTCTCTTTGGTGACCATATGTGCCATAGTTTTGCTAGCGAATTGTTCTAGGATAGAACAAAATAATGATCCCATTATTGGGATCTGGTCACAATCAAAAATCATTACTACAGAAAATTCTACTAAGCAAACCCTTCGAAAAGAATGGATATTCAATGATGTCTATTTAGGAAGGTATCATGAGATTAGCGGAACGACTATTACCTTAAAAACAGATTTCAATTGGTCAAAGCAAGGTGACGTCTATACTATTGAGTATAGAGGAATTGAAGACAAACCCAATAACTATATAACCATTCAAAACTTAGAGGATGACTATTTTCTAAAGAAAAAGGATGGTGCCACTATGGCATTTAGAGAATAAACAATTTTAACAGGGCCATGGGAAAAAGTCTGTCCGGAGCAATCTGGGCAGTCTTTTTTATTTACAACCAATTCTATTAAATAGAATTTCTAAACAAGAAACACATAGTTCATCTCAACCTATATTTCTATGATTAAATCGATTATAGACTTCAGTAAAAAACTTTAAACCTAAAACAATAGCCCGATAAGATTGTTGACAATCTTATCGGGCTATTATACGATAGAGGACTTAATTACTTAAGTCTATACCTAATATTCAATTACCTAAATCCAAAATTAATACCAATTGTAGCAGTATTAAACTCTCCTAAATTATACTCTGCATTCAATCTAAAGAAACCCAATTTAAGTTTTGTACCTACAGTACCTGTAACACCACTAACTTTTTTAATAATTGAGAATGGGTCAGTATAGGTTTCTGATGTTAATGGTCCCCTAGTGACTCTATATGTTCCTAAAACGTCGGTTACAGACTTTCCTGAAACATAACCTAATCCACCATAAAAATTAATTATTGGAAGTTTAGTTGACACAACAGCACTAAATGCCCATGTATTAATCGAAGCCTCAATACGCTGATTTTCACCTTCAACAATATTTGCATTCGTTAAATCATAATCTCCAGATATATTAGTATACCCAATAACTGCAGAAATAGCTACAGGTAATATTTTATCTGCCGGTAATAATTTCGTAAAATCATGTTGAATTCCAAAACCAATTAAACCGATAGAAGCATCTTCATATTCCATCTTTGGAAGAAAACGAGCTTTTATTTCGGTCCCTTTAATTAAACCTACACCAGCTTGAATATAACCCGAAGGTATAAAATCGACCCCCTCTCCAGATAGTCCAGATGGCAATTCAAAAGTTTCCCTAACCGTAAATCCTGCAACCTCACCTTCTACGAAAACATTTATACCATTAATATCCCCTAAGGCAGAGGACACTTCACGTGCAACCCCAGGGTTATCCTCAAAATCTAAATTCTCATAATCATTTGGATCTAAGATAAATGCTTTTTTATCTGACTTATTCTTAAAGCCTGTGATATTTCCGATAATTGATATTTCGAATCCACCCAAAGGTTTTGCATCGGCTGTATTATACCAACCAGTCGCCAAACTATAAACTACACTTTCTGATAGGGGCGCCAAATAATCGGTTGTAAACTGTTCGGCATCGTCGACACCTGCCGCAAAGACATTATTAAAATCTGCTTGAGCGTTTACAGTTAAGCAACTCCCAATAAAAATAAACACAAGTAACTTCTTCATTTTTAAAATTTTACCTAAAAATAAAAAACCTGCGCTGTAGGCGCAGGTTTTTGTTGTGTAAGTAGTACTTTCTATGTGTCAATGTTTGCATAAACAGCATTCTTCTCAATAAATTCTCTTCTCGGTGGAACCTCATCACCCATTAACATAGAGAAAACACGATCTGTTTCTGTAGCATTATCAATAACAATTTGTCTCAACGTTCTGAATTCAGGATTCATTGTAGTATCCCACAATTGCGACGCATTCATTTCCCCAAGACCTTTGTATCGTTGAATACTAACGCCTCCACTATAACTATCAGCAATTGCATCACGCTCTTTATCACTCCAAGCATATTGCTTTTTCTGTCCTTTTTTCACCAAGTATAACGGCGGAGTTGCGATATAAACGTGCCCACTTTCAACCAGCTCTCTCATATAACGGAAAAAGAAGGTTAATATTAATGTTTCAATATGACTACCATCGACATCGGCATCACACATGATGACTACCTTGTGATATCTTAATTTTGAAAGATTCAATGCCTTACTATCATCTTCGGTGCCAATAGTAACACCTAAAGCGGTGTACATGTTCTTGATTTCTTCGTTTTCAAAAACCTTATGTTGCATGGCTTTCTCAACATTCAAAATTTTACCTCTTAAAGGCAAAATAGCTTGAAAATTACGATCACGACCCATCTTGGCCGTACCACCTGCCGAATCACCCTCGACAAGGAATATTTCGCATTTCTCAGGATCCTGCTCTGAACAATCTGATAGTTTACCTGGTAAACCGCCACCGCTCATTACATTCTTACGCTGTACCATTTCACGTGCCTTAGAAGCCGCATGTCTTGCTTGGGCTGCTAAGATTACTTTTTGAACGATAATTTTAGCATCATCTGGATGCTCCTCTAAGTAATTAGTTAACATTTCAGAAACTGCCTGACTCACTGCAGCAGAAACGTCTCGGTTACCTAATTTTGTCTTCGTCTGACCTTCAAACTGAGGCTCTTGAACTTTTACCGATATAATTGCAGTCAACCCCTCACGGAAATCATCTCCTTGAATCTCAAACTTCAATTTATCTAACATACCTGAAGCATCTGCATATTTCTTTAAAGTAGAAGTAAGTCCTCTTCTAAATCCAGATAAATGCGTTCCACCTTCATGGGTATTAATATTGTTTACATAGGAATGTAAATTCTCCGTGTAACTTGTATTATAAATCATAGCAACTTCCACTGGAATATCGTTCTTCTCCCCTTCCATGGAAATGACATTCTGTATCAAAGATTCACGATTACTATCTAAGAATTTAACAAATTCTTTTAGACCTTCATCAGAGTAAAAAGTTTCGTTCACGAATTCACCCTTATCGTCTTTTTGACGCATATCGGTAATAGAAATAGTAACACCTTTATTTAAAAAAGAAAGCTCACGCATTCTATTCGCCAAGGTCTCATAACTATATTCTATGGTCTGTGTAAAAATGGTTTCATCTGGATGAAAGGTTACCATAGTACCTCTCTCAGTAGTTTCCCCAACTCGTTTTACTGGATAAAGGGCCTTACCTCTTGAATACTCCTGCTGCCAAACAACACCTTCTCTATAAACAGTAGCAGTCAAATGATCTGATAAAGCATTAACACAAGATACCCCTACACCATGAAGACCACCTGAAACTTTGTAAGAATCTTTATCGAACTTACCACCTGCTCCAATTTTGGTCATTACCACTTGTAAAGCAGAAACACCTTCCTTTTTATGTAAATCTACAGGAATACCCCTACCGTTATCTTTTGTGGTTATTGAGTTGTCTTCATTAATAACAACACTAATCGTATCACAATGGCCACCCATTGCTTCATCTATTGAGTTATCTACTACTTCATATACCAAATGGTGCAAACCACGGACCCCAACATCACCTATGTACATGGATGGTCGCATGCGTACATGCTCCATACCCTCCAAGGCTTGAATACTATCTGCTGAATAATTTTTCTTATTTGCTTCTTCGCTCATAAAATTAAGGTTGTTTTACTTCAAATTTTGCAATCTTACAAATATACGCAATACCCCATGAAATATGATGTTTCTAGCAATTAGGCTACAGCAAGTTATCAACAATTATTGTGGAAAATTAACGATATGAATACAAATCACTTAAATGGATTCACTATTACTACTTTGCTGCTCTTTTCATAAATGTAAATGGAATCTAAAGACAAATCGACTCAAAAAAGATTAGCCCTTAAGTCGTACTTTATACTGAATCATGATTTGTAAAACGTCATCAAAATTTAATCTTTCATTACAATATCGACCAGAAATTAATCCGATTAAAACCAATGTGTGCGGTTTTAATTAAACGTAGAAAATATTAAAATTTCTTTTACATATCGATATTAAATTAGCCATATAATCTTAAAATAAGTTATCATGAATGAAGAACAATTTAAAGGAAAATGGAACATTGCAAAAGGTAAGCTTAAACAAAAATATGCTGACCTAACAGATGACGATCTAAAGTACGCTGAAGGTAAATCTGATGAACTTTTAGGAAGAGTACAAGAGAAGACCGGAGAGTCTAAAGAGAAATTAAAGAAAATGATAAACGATTTGTAGTCGCTCTAAAATTTAAAAAAGTAAACCCGTCTAAATAAATAGACGGGTTTTTTACAATAGATACCTAGACTAATTCAAACCCTATTGTTTAACATAAGCGTCGCTATGCACATTTGCCACAGCTCTACCAGAAGGATCATTCATATTTTTAAATGCTTCGTCCCATTCTAAAGCAATTTGAGTACTACATGCTACAGAAGCTTCTTGAGGCACACATAAAGCAGCCGCATCTGAAGGAAAATGCTCTTCGAATATAGAACGATAGTAAAATTCTTCTTTTGATGTTGGTGTTTGAAGCGGGAATCTAAACTTGGCATTTGCCAATTGCTCATCACTAACTTCTTCGTTCACAACTACTTTTAAGGTGTCAATCCAACTATACCCTACGCCATCAGAGAATTGTTCTTTTTGTCTCCATGCTACACTTTCTGGTAACATATCTTCAAAAGCTTTACGAACAACCCATTTTTCCATACGTTCGCCATTAATCATCTTATCTTGTGGGTTAATACGCATAGCGACATCCATAAATTCTTTATCTAAGAACGGAACTCTACCCTCTATACCCCAAGATGCCAATGATTTATTAGCTCGTAAACAATCATACATATGTAGCTTACTTAATTTTCGAACGGTCTCTTCATGAAATTCTTTTGGGTTTGGTGCTTTATGAAAATATAAATACCCCCCGAACAGCTCATCTGCACCTTCACCAGACAATACCATCTTAATTCCCATGGACTTAATAACACGAGCCATTAAATACATTGGAGTTGACGCACGAATGGTAGTAATATCGTAAGTTTCTAAGTTGTACACCACATCTTTAATAGCATCTAATCCTTCTTGAATTGTGAATTTTATTTCATGATGAACGGTACCTATATGCTTAGCAACTTTTTGAGCTGCAGCTAAATCTGGTGAACCCTCTAGACCCACTGAAAAAGAGTGCAATTGCGGATACCAAGCATCGGTAGTATCTCCACTCTCAACGCGTTTTTGAGCATATTTTTTAGCAATTGCAGAAGTTACCGAAGAATCTAACCCGCCTGATAACAATACACCATAAGGTACATCAGACATTAATTGGCGATGCACGGCAGCCTCCAATGCTTCTTTAATTTCTTGGATATTTGTAGCATTATCTTTTACCGCATCATACTCCATCCAATCTCTAGAATACCATCTCTTCAACTCGCCATCTGAACTGTGTAAGTAATGACCTGGAGGAAAAAGCTCAATTTTAGTACAAGTACCTTCTAAAGCTTTTAATTCTGAAGCCACATAGAATGTTCCATTCTTGTCCCAACCCATATATAAAGGAATAATACCCATATGATCACGAGCAACAAAATATTCATCTTTCTCAGCATCATAAATAGTGAAGCCAAAAATACCGTTCATTTCATCTAAAAAGTCAACTCCCTTTTCTTGATACAAAGCCAATATAACCTCACAATCAGACTCCGTTTTAAAGTCATATTTACCTTCAAATTGCTTACGCAATTCTCTATGATTATATATTTCGCCATTGGCGGCTAATACCAATTTACCATTCGGACTCAATAATGGTTGTTTACCAGAAGCTGGATCTACAATTGCCAATCTCTCATGCGCCAAGATTGCTTTATCATCTGCATAGATGCCGCTCCAATCTGGACCTCTATGTCTTATTTTCTTTGACATTTCTAAAAGCTGAGGCCTTAGTACCTCGGTACTTTCCTTAACATCAAATGCACATACTATTCCACACATAATCTAATTATTATATCATTTCGAATACAAATATCTATTTATAGCTTCAATTAAGAAACACATTAGTCAATTTTAATTACATATTATAATCAAAATTCTATTTTTAAATGAAATTTAAAATATTTTTAATGATAATTATCTAAAAAACCTAGAATTATGTAATGAATCAAAATTTAACTTCTTTTTATCAATAAGACTGTAAGTAACTGATTAGTTTTATGACCTAATTAACCAAAACAATTATTATGAAAAAAACATTTGCACTTGCTACTTTAATGCTAGCCTTAGTTTTAACGACTGCTGTATCGGCTCAAGAATTTTCTGGTATCGATAAAAGCCCTATGGATATGGCTGCTTACCCTACAGATTACAAAGTTTCTGAAAAAGCGGTTCGTATTATATATGGTAGACCTCAATTGAAAGGACGTTCTATGGAAGAGTTGGCTCCTACTGGTAAAGTATGGAGAACTGGAGCAAATGAAGCTCCTGAGATAACATTTTACAAAGATGTGAATTTTGGCGGAAAAGATATTAAAGCCGGTACGTATTCATTATTTACTATACCTGGTGCTGAAAACTGGACTGTTATTTTAAACAAAAAATTAAATCAATGGGGTTCTTATTTCTATGATGAGGCTTCTGATGTTGCTCGCGTAACAGTACCTAATGGTTCTGATGCAGCATCACTTGAAGAATTTTCTATTGCTTTCAAAGATATTGACGGCGGAGCACATTTAGTAATGGGTTGGGACAAAACAAGAATTGCAGTACCGATTACCATGTAAGTTTAAAAAATAATATATTTTAAAAAACCTCGGTCTATGACCGAGGTTTTTGTTTTTAACGAACTACACCATTTACAAATGTTTGCTCTGCGCGTATACTTGGTATTTCCTCTAAGGGAACGGTCATCATGTCTTTATCGTAAATTACAAAATCTGCAAATTTACCAGGCTCGATACTTCCTTTTTCATCCTCCTCAAAATTTGAATAAGCAGCCCAAATTGTCATTCCTTTAAGTGTTTCCTCCCTACTTAAGGCCTCTTCTACCTGAAACCCTTCTTTAGGATAGCCACTTGTATCTTTACGTGAAACAGCTGCATAAAAAGTTAAAAACGGACTAACGTCCTCAACAGGGAAATCGGTACCTAATGCTATGATACCTGCCTTATTCAATAAAGTCTTATACGCATATGCTCCTTTAACCCTTACTCCTAAACGATCCTCGGCCCAATACATATCACTGGTAGCATGCGTTGGCTGTACCGAAGGAATTATTCCATCCTCAAAATAATCAAAATCATCCTCTGTTACTATTTGGGCATGTTCAATTTTCCAACGTCTATCTCCTTGTCCATCTAAAACCTTTTTATAGGTCCTTAATACAGCAATATTCGCAGAATCGCCAATAGCATGTGTATTCATTTGATATTCTGAAAGCGCTAAACGATTTGCAAGATTTTCTATTTCTGCAACAGGCGTTACCATTGCCCCAAAATGGCCTGGTAAATCACTATACGGTTCTTTTAATGCTGCTCCTCTAGACCCTAAAGCACCATCGCCATATACTTTTACAGACCTAACGTTAAGCCGGTCGGTTTTAATGGGTCCTTTATAAATATAATAATCTACATCTTCTTTGTTATTACTCACCATTGCATAAACACGTATAGATAATTCACCAGCTTGTTGTAAACTATCGATAAGCTCAATTGTGTTTCTATCGATGCCAGCATCATTTACAGTAGTTAGTCCGTGATTTAAACAAATACGTTCTGCATCTTTTAGGGCCTTTATTTTATCATCTAAAGTTGGCGATGGCATAATACTATCTATCAACGCCATAGGATTATCGATTAGAATTCCTGTTATACCAGAAAATCCGTCTTTCCATTTTTTTTCAATTTCGCCACCTTCTACTTTGGTACTCCAATTTATACCAGCCATATCCAACGCCTTCTGATTAACCAAATACGCATGCCCATCAACGCGCTCTAAAGCAACCGGAATATCTGGAAAAAGAGCATCTAATGCTGTTTTCGTTGGAAACTCTTTAACCTCCCAGTCATTTTGATCCCAACCTCTACCTCTCAAAAATGTTTTCGGATTTGCATCATGAAACTCTTTAACCCTTTCTAGTACTTCTTCAAAACTAGCCGTGCCTACAAGGTTCACTAATTGTTGGTTTAATCCCAATCCATAAAAATGACAATGCGCATCGATTAAACCAGGCGTGATCGCTCTACCATCAGCGTCAATAAGTTGATCAGAGGTATATACCTTACGAATTTCATCGGTTGTACCAACAGCAAGAAACTTACCTTCATGTACAGCAAAAGCCTGAGCTTTTGAAAACTCATCATTTACAGTATATACATTGGCGTTTACAATAATTAGGTCGACTTTCTCTTTCATGAGTTCGCAACCAGACAATAAAACGAGTAGAATGAGTAGTAGTTTTTTCAAAATACAAAAATTAGTTCACCAATAAATAGTAATGCAAGCCAACAAGGCCGACATCAAAGAATATTGAAAACTAAGTATTTTTTTGGAAAGATTTAAATCTTTAACGCACAGGCAGTTGACGTAAGCCTAAAATTTGATTAGAACCGGCATTTGAATAGCTCTCTCCAATAATTCGGTCTCCTTCTACCATTAATACAAATGAAACACGTTCTAAACCAGCTATATTCACATTAAAATTAATGCGATCATTATCGATAACAACATCTTGACATGTATAAATGCCTTCTGGATATTTAATGACTACATCATAGGTATCTTCATTTTTAGAAATAAATAATACACCTTTCTCATAAGTAGATTCTACATTAGACATGGTAAAGTTCCAAACTCCTAAAATGGTTTCACTAGAAACCATCTTCTCCTGTAAAACATTGGTGCATCTTTCAAAATTCTGCACATTTATTGCCGAATAGACAAATAATATTTGAATCAAAAAAAAACTTTTCACTATAACCTGAGTCATGTTCATTCGAGGTATCGTTAAACTATAAACCTCAAACGTGCATATTCTTTTAATATTTTATTGATTTATCTGCATTTTACTACCTTATTTACTTTGACTCACTATCCAGCCATTTAATTTCTCTTCTAGCAGAACCAGTGGCAAACTACCTGAATTTAAAATTTGACTATGAAATTCTCGAATATTAAATTTAGCACCAAGAGCTTTCTCAGCTTTTGTTCTCATTTCTCTGATTTTTAGTTGACCCAATTTATAAGAAAGTGCTTGACCTGGTGTGGCCATGTAACGTTCTACTTCGGCAATTATACTTTCTTCTGATTCAGCTTCATTATCTAAAGAATATTGTATTGCCTTTTCTCTTGACCATCCTTTTGCATGCAAGCCTGTATCAACTACTAAACGAATAGCCCTGTGCATCTCCATACTTAACATTCCGAAATATTGATAAGGGTCTGTGTACACTCCCAACTCTTTACCTAAAGATTCTGCATAAAGTGCCCATCCCTCAACAAACACACCCATACTTTCTGGATGCAGAAACTCTGGAAGATTTTTATTCTCTTGTTGTAAGGATAATTGAAAATGGTGCCCTGGTACTGCTTCATGCAAAAATAAAGCTTCGTCATGTACCGTATTATATGTTTTTACATCTGGAATCGGGACATAAAAAATACCCGCCCTTAACCCATCTTTTGAACCCGGTGTATACTCTGCACTCGCAGATGCCTCTCTAAAAGCTTCTGTTCTACGTACATTAAAACCTGCTTTCGGTGTTAATGCGAATAAAGAATCGATTTTTAGTGCAATGCGGTCATTGATTGAATTAAAATTAACAATTACCTCATCTGGATTCGAGAAAGGCATTAACTCCTTTTTAATTCTGAGTGAATTGAAGAAAGATTTCAAATCGCCTTTAAACCCAATTTGATTTTTAACAATCTCCATTTCAGTTGAAATACGCGCCACCTCTGACAAACCTAATTCATGAATTTCATCAGCATTCATGGTGGTTGTAGTGTGTAATTTAATTAAATATTGATACGTTTCTTTTCCGTTTGGCAAATCTAAAAGTCCGCTGGTCTCTCTACATTCTGGTAAATATTCTTCAGTTAAAAATTGATTTAACTCCAAGTATTTAGGCGTCAATTTATTCTGAATAAAAAGTGTGTACTTTTCCTTTAATACTACTTTATCACTATCTGAAATTCCATCAGGTAAATTAAGTATTGGCTGATAGAAAAGGTTCTCTTCTAACGGTATACCTATAAATGACCTTACTTGAGGCAACATTTTTAAGGTCAACACCTTTGGTAAAACCACACCTTTGGCCATACCCAGTTTCATTTTCACAATCGAAGTATCTAAAAAAGAGAGGTAATCGTCTAATCTACTTAACCAATTCGTATAATCTTCGAAAGTATTAAATGGTTGAACACTTGTACCACCTGCCAATTGGGCAACATAAAGGTGCAATGATTGAATTTGAAAAAGAGGCATTAGCTCAAAACTTGGAAGATCATAAATTGGTGACGCCATGGTCACTATCGGATTCAGCACTCCCTGTAACTTCACAGAGCAATCCCATTTCATTACGCGCAAACTCATCCAATCGGCCGCACTTACCTTTGTAGAATCATACTTAACCAATTCTTCTAAAAAATAGGTATACCGGTCTTTTAAATGAAAAATATAATCGTCTGAAATATAATTGGCTATCGTATCGTTGTATTGAGAATAACCTGCCTTGGTTGCTTCTATGGGGTTAATACCTTTCTTAAACTCATAAAATTCGCCAAATACCTCAGCGATAGGTCGTGTTTCTTTATTCAAATCTTTCTTCTCAGTTTCTTTACAAGAATTGAAGATTAGAGCAACCAACAATAGCAATAGAATACGATTCATAGTCTTAGGGTTTGAATTGAAAAATACAAAAACTAATACAATGCCTTGAGCCTATTTCAAAGAAAAATGAAAATGAAAATATTATTTAAAAGAATAATGAACTCACAAGGTTACTTCTTTTGTTTTGAAGTATTCTTCTCTTTAATTTTTACGTAAATAAGTTTCTTACGCCCTTTGGAGTCTTCTCTTCGCTCAATTTCAAAATGAGGAATTGAATTAATTAATGGGGTTAGTTTTTGAAACCCATAATTACGAGAATCAAAATTAGGTTGCTTCTTCTGCAATAAACTACCTACATCACCTAAAAATGCCCAGCCATCATCATCGGCAACATCATCGATTGTTGTAGCTATAAACCGCAATGCCTTTGGTGTTATTTTATCAACTGTATTCTTTTCCGCTGGGGTTTTACTAATAGAATCAGTTGTTTCCTCTTCTGTTCTACTTTTAAGAATTTCTATATAGATGAATTTATCACAAGCAACTATAAATGGATTAGGGGTTTTACGCTCTCCAATTCCAAAAACTTGCATTCCTGCTTCTCGTAATCTTGTTGCCAAACGCGTAAAATCACTATCACTACTTACAATACAAAACCCGTTTACTTTACCTGTATACAGAATATCCATGGCATCAATAATCATGGCTGAATCGGTAGCATTTTTACCTTGGGTGTAACCATATTGTTGAATAGGAGTAATCGCGTTTTCAAGTAATACATTTTTCCATTTACCTAAACGGGGATTAGTCCAATCACCATAAATACGTTTAATTGTAGGGTTACCATATTTAGCAATTTCCTCCATCATTTCCTTTACATAGGCAGATGGTATATTATCGCCATCAATCAGTACTGCTAAATTTAAATCCATGTTGAGTGTTTTATGTAAAGATAGGAGGTTTAACCATAAAAAAAGAAAGCTATTTAGTGCTTAAAAAATGGACAAATCCTATTTATAATCTGAAAAATAATCATTCATGACCCCTTTCAAAATTTCTTCTGTTAAAGGTTTATTTCTAAAACCATTAATTATAGAAATGGAATCAGACTTATTTTTGTCTTCAGGATTTAAAGATGTAGTCAGCATTACTAAAATAATATTACCCTTTTGCATCTCTTTCAAATTTTCGTACTCCTCTAAAAACTCAAAACCATCCATTCCTGGCATATTAATGTCCAAAAATATAATATCTGGTCTTGGATATTCTTCAATGTTGGTTTCTCTTAAATATTCTAAAGCATCATAACCACTTTCTAAGACAACTACATTTTCTGTAATCTCCGCTTTGTCAATTACCCTTTTATGAATATAATTTGTAGCATAATCATCATCTATCAATAAAATACATTTCAATTTTTTTTTAAAGCAATCATATAACTTAATTTTTAAGTGTGAAATAAAATTTACTTCCCACTCCTAATTCTGATTCTACCCAAATTTTACCTCCATGCAAATCTACAATTTTTTGACAATGGGCTAGACCAATTCCTGTACCTTCATATTTTTTTCTACTATAAATCCGTTTAAAAATTTTAAAGATTTTATCTTGATGATTTTCTGAAATACCTATTCCATTATCTTCTACACAAAATAATAATTCTGCATCGTTCACCGTCGAAGAAATTTTAATTTTTGTAACTCTGTCCTTAACCCTAAATTTCATTGAATTGATTATTAAATTGAGGAATAATTGAATTAACTCACTCTTATAACCCATAAAATTTTCTGGAAGCTTTTTATACTCAAATTCGGTATCGGTCTCTATTATTTTTAAGCTTAAATCTTTTTTTATGTTAGACAGTATTTCATTAAAATCAATTTTTTCTTTATTTGCATCCTTCCCTAGCCTACTGTAATCCAATAATCCTTTAACCAAATTTTGCATTCTACCAGTGGCCTCTAATATAAAATTAATGCTATCTTTTCCAGTTTGGTCAAACTTGTCAAAATATTCATTTGAAAGTATTTCAGAAAAACTGGTTACTGTACGCAAAGGTTCTTGTAAATCATGTGAAGCAATAAAAGCAAATTGCTCGAGCTCTTTATTCTTAATTTCTAATCTTTGGGCATAGGCTATTCGTTCAACCTTTAATCTTTTTAGTTCCGTTATGTCCGTCCAACTAAATCTACAATTGGTAATCTTACCTTCTTTACTCTTGACTGATGTCACATTTAAAATAACTTCAATTTCATCTCCAGTTTTCGTTCGTAATTGAAGTTCAACATTTTTTATATGGCCCTCTGTTTTGAAATTTAATAATGCCATTTCGAAAACTTCGATACAACTCGAATGATGTAACAATTCTACAGGCTTATCTAAAAGTTCTTCTTTTGAGTAACCTAGTTTTTTACATAAGGTATCATTACATCTTAATATATGGTTATCATCAAAATGTACACTAGCATGCATTTCATTCGAATTCTCATAAAGATATTTATATACCTTTTCACTTATCTCTAGCTCTTTACGGCTTTTATTCAATGCATTTGTGCGTTCCCAAACTTTATCTTCAAGCGACAACATCACTCTCTCCATACCAGCATAGCCACTTTTTGCTGCTGACACCAATGTCACACATATCCAAACTACTATTATAGATATGAATGTATTTAGGCCAACCAAACTACCTTGAGGGATTGATTCCGATTTATTAACCATCGCTAAAATGATTAAAACGGTACAGAAAAAACCAGTATAAATTGAAATATTTTTGCTAGGCAATATCCAACTGTAAAGTATCACTAAACAATAAACGCCTCCTAAGGCAATACTTGGTGGTACTTGTGTCTCTATGTAGTAAATTATTACTGCAATGAATATTGCTATTGCATAAAGAATAGTGTTTTTTATATAAGTTGGAGTTGATTGTTGTCGAACCATCTAATCAAAACTATTGCGACAGCTGTCTTTTTAACCTTAAAATTTCATTGTTTTTTTCTTCTAATTCTACCATTAAGCGAGATATCTCATTATCTGATGATACGGCTGGCGCCTTGGCATCTAACAATTTCGGTAAATCACGTATTAAGGCAAAAACGGTAGCAAAGCTAATAATGGCCGTTAAAAATTTAATCAATGCACTTAACCTATATGCAGGCCACCAAAAAATAATTGCATCTAAAATATGTGTCGCTCCACAAAAGATAATAAAAGCTGCAAAAAGCCAAAACACAGGTAAAAATGGCACCTTCGGTCTTTTTTGAACAAACCATACTATTACTACCGGAATAATAAAATAAGCCAACCATATTGCTATATCACTGCCGATGTATAACCACCCATGAAAATCACTCCATTTGCCACATACCCAACGAGGAGGCCAATCTGATGTTTCAAATAAATTTTGAAAAAATTCGAGCATTTCATTCATAATCGGAATTTAAAAGTTCTTTTGCTTAGTGAAATTAAATTTATATGTTATTACATAATATGTAAGAATAATACTAATATTATATAAATCCAATAAAAAATTTATCATACGAAAACCAGATGTGGTATATTTTCAAGTGAAAAATTACCTGCTTTTTTTATAGAGAACTGAGCTATTGAAATTTAAATCACTTATGTTTTTTGAGGTTTATCAGCTTTTAAGGAGCCGATTGCAAGAAAAAGAAGAAACGCCAAACCTAAATAGCCAACTATTTCATACGACCCAAACGTAGATAAACAAAGACTAAAAATACTAGGTGCCAATGCACTTGCAAGAATTAAAAAACTCATGATTTTACCTGTGATACTTCCTAAATGAGCTCTTCCAAAAAAGCGAGGCCAAGCTACGGCATTTAGAACTGCGAAAAATCCTCCCAATATACCAAAACCAGCAATTAACATTGGAACTCCTGCGGGTGTGGATAAAAACAAGAAACCTAACGAAGCTAAAAATCCGCCTAAAAGCATTAAATACAAGTACAGTTTTAACGGCAAATAATCACTTAAAAAATTAAATAACGTAGAAACTGTTACTGCAACAACCGATCCAGGAAGAAATATAGCTATAGCATCTTCTTTCATAAAACCTTCGTGTGTAAAAATAGAAACCACATGAAAAGTTAGTCCGGTTATAAAAAAACTATTGAATGCGAGGGTAAGTCCGTACATCCAAAATGCTCTTTCTTTTTTAGCCTCGTCGAGTGTGAATTGTTTGGGCAATACTTTTTTCTCTTCTTCCTCAACAGATAATGATTTTGCTCCATCTGGAAGAAGACCATGTTTCTCAGGTGATATTTTATAAAAAAAGAATATAAAAACACTGAATATCAATAACCCAATGGCAAGAAATTGCCATGTTTGCTGCCAACCATACCCTTCAATTAAAAAGTTAATCCATAAGGGTGAAGATGAAAAGCCGAAGGAGAGCGCGACACTACTAAACGAATTTACTTTGCCTCTATTTTTATCGAACCAAATCATTATAACGTTTCTAGAGGCCATGGTCAAAACTCCCTGACCAGAAAAGCGCGTTAGAAAAAACAAAACCGTCATTACTGTAAAAGGAACGATCCAAGTATCTACCGCTAAAAGCTCTTTTATATACGAGCTCATAAGTGCCGACCAAGAACATAAGAACAAGGTTACCCCTAAAGTTAAGGCCGCAAAGAATGCAACATATCTGGCTCCGTAAGTATCGAACCAAACTCCTGCTCTACCAATAACTAGCGAACTTGCAATAGTACCAATCATATAGGCATTACTAAATTGATTTCTAGATAAACCTAACGCATCTTTTACGGGATCGGTAAATACCGACACACCTATAGTTTGACCTGGTATGCTACAATAAATTCCAATTGTACCTATAACAAGTATTATATAGCCATAAAAAATGGGGCTTTTTGCAGGATCAATAAGTGGTTTTTGAAGAAAGTTTGACATACATATATTACTATCAACAAAAATACATCATCGTCATCAGTAATTTTATCGTTAACTTTCTAATCCTAATTCAAACACAATGAAATTCATGAAAAACAAACATGTTATACCATTCTTGATAATTTTGCTAACGGTTTTCTCTTCATTTTCTAGTTATAGTCAAAACAAAGAATACTACCAGCTAAAAACATACACCATAAAAAACGATGATCAAGAGACAAGGGTAGACAACTATTTAAAGGATGCCTATATACCTGCATTAAAAAGAATGGGCATAGCACCTGTGGGGGTATTTAAGATACGACCAGATAAATTTAAGGTGAGTGATAAAATCTATGTTTTAATACCTTTTAAAACATTGGCAGAGTTTGATAAACTAGATGCTATGCTGGCTATAGATAAAGCACATTTAGCTTCAGGTGCAGATTATATAAATGCCCCTCATGACAAAAAACCGTACGAAAGAATTAGTTCAGTTTTAATGCGTGCCTTTTCTGATATGCCAGTTATGAGACCAAGCAGTGTAGACGGCGAACGTAAGAACAGGGTTTACGAATTACGTAGTTATGAAGGGCCAACAGAGGCAATGTATCATAGAAAAGTTGATATGTTCAATGAAGGTGGCGAAGTTGAACTATTTGAAAATTTAGGGTTCAATGCCGTATTCTATGCCGATGTTATTTCAGGAGATAAAATGCCGAATTTAATGTACATGACCACATTTTCTGATATGGATAAACGCAATGCGTTATGGAAAAACTTTGTCGATTCTGATAAATGGAAAGAAATTTCAGTAATGGATAAGTACCTCAATACGGTAAGTAATGCAGACATTTTTCTATTGTACCCAACAGAATATTCCGATTATTAAATTAGTTTATTAAAACAAATTCTACGCGCCGGTTGAGCAATCTACCGGCGTTTGTAGTATTATCTGCTATGGGTTTTATACTCCCCAAACCAGCGTATTCTATTCTACCCTCATCAATTCCATTAATAATTAAAAAATTAGCAACTTCTTCCGCTCGTTTTAGAGATAGAATTTTATTAAACGTATTCGACCCAATATTATCGGTATGTCCAGTAATGACAATTTTCAGCTTAGTATGCTCTTTCATATAAGCTACTAATGAATTCAATTCCCGTTGATGTGAATTTCTAGGAATACTTCGGTTAAAATCAAAATGAACATCTCTAAAGACATGCACGCTATCTATTTTAAATTCATTTTTATTTTCAGCAGTCAATATCGTGTCTTCCGAATCTGTTTTATATACCGACACCATGTCTAAGTAATAGTAAGACCCTTTTGTAATATTTCTTTTGGTTTGAAATTTTTGAGTCCGCTTGTTATTCTTAAAATTCCCGATAATCAAATAATTCTCTGTGCCGTTGGCAACAAATTCTTGTGTAAGCTTTATCCATTCTATTTCGTCGGAATAAAACTTTGAATATTTAATTTCTAATTCATTTGAAGTATCACCCTTTAATTTAGAAAAATGCATGCTCGATAACACTTTACTCGTTTCTATTTGTACTGGAAACTCAGAAAAACGAATTCCAAATTCTTTCACGGCAAAATCTGATCGTTCTGCTAAACTCACATAAAATGAAATAGTATAACGCTCTCCTTTTTCTAGTGTAGAATTTAGGCTCGCCTCTATATATTCTCGATAATCGTTTGGAGCAAACATATACAAACCCACGTACCCAACTCCGAAATCTGCGGGTTGTTGACCATTAAAATTTTTGGGGGTTCCCATGGCTTCGCTACATCCATTAAAATAATCTGTTGACCCTAAGGTGGGCATGCTCCAATCTTCAACATCAAGCTCTAGATTACCTAATTTAACGGGACAATTGATGAAGTTTTCAAAACTAGGGTTTACTACCAAATTTTGAGAATAACCAAAATTAGTTACACAAAAAAGCAGTAAAAAAATCACTCCCACATGTAAGTCTCGTAACTGCATATGCTATGAATCGTTCTCTAAAGTACTGAAAACCTATAAAATCATAGCATTACACAAAAAATATCCCCCTCTCGTAATCGAGAGGGGGATATTAGTAGTCGCACATTTTTAAATGAACGTATTTCTAAAAATCGAACTTATATGTTGCTCCTCCTAAAACCTGAATGCCTTGTACTTGAAAATTGGCCCAACGCTGATATTCGTTATTTGAAAGGTTTGCACCTTTTATAAAAAATGATAATTGGTCATTAAATCTATACCCTATATGTGCATTGGCATCAAAATAACCTGCTAAGGTTATAGGTGTATCGATACCAGGTTGCGGATTAGCAGAACCTGAATTTAACTCACTTGAAAAATCATCTCTTTCACCAACATAAAATAGGTTGGTACCTATAAACCATTTTTCACCGATTTGATAATCCATAAATAATGATGCCTTCAAATTAGGCAAGTTCCATGCTGGATTACTCGTTTCTGTAGTATAATCATAAACCTCTGCATTTACACCCAAGGTGAAATTACGGTTCACATCTACATTTAATTCTCCAAAGATGCCTAAGGTCTTTATGTCGTCGTAAAATACTTGAAACGAATTACCTAGGAAATATCCATTATCATCACTTCTTGAGTTTTCTTCAGGATTTAAAATGAAAAGTGGCTTTCTATTTTCTGCAGCATAAGATCCTTTCACATTATAGCTCAAATTTGGCAATAATTGACCTTTAAAACCTACATAGGCATTATACTGGCTATCGGTTGGCGCAATGGTCAAAGTTGGAGATACAAACGGATTCGCTTCAACAAAATCGTAATATGAATTTTGCTTTAATTCACCCGTTACCCCACCATAAGCGATAACAGATTCATCTAATAATCTGTACGATGCAGTTACTGCCGGATAGATATAAAAGTTGCTTTCGCTATTTTCCAAATCCATTCCATACACCAAATTCACACCAAGATTTAATGATAGGTCATCACGAAGCATCTTTAAAGAAGGGTTGATACCTGCCTGTAAATTGCTATAATTAATTGGTGTAGAAAAAACCAGGGGGCTATACCCATCATTAGCAAAAGTACCACCTACATAATCGACCTTAACCTTTACAGCAAAAACTTCTTCGTTCATCGGAAATTCAAAACCGGTATTAAATATGGCTCTATTCTCCCCAGAACTTAGTGCATCAAAAAATCTACGATACTTAATATCGGCTCTTTTAAAGAAGGCATCCTCTATATTAATATGCGCGCCAGCTTCACCCATAAAATAGTTCTGCATTTCGTCAATACCATTCAATTCTGTCTCACTAAATTGACCATCAGGAATTCCGTACCAATTGTATAACTGATGTTGAAGTCCGATTGAGGCACCCCAATCTAAGTCACGATCACGTTTTGCGTAAGAAGCGTCTAATTTTGTATCGTAAAATGTATTGTTTAATTCTACTCCTTTAATACCACCTCGTGAGGATAAATGATTAAAACCTACATCAAAATTTTCGTCTCTATTAATAGTTCTACTCGTGTAAAATTCACCTAAAACATTGCCATAATTACCAGCTCCGAATGAAGCGTAGGAATTAAAGAGTTGTGGTGGTGGTAATTTTTCCACTTTAGAAGCCGTTCCTTTTGATGGTGAAAATGTCGATGCCACTGGTACGGAGAAAATACTGTAGGTAATCGGCTTTTTTTGAAGAACGATAGAATCGTTCAAATTAGGAACTGACTTTATTTTAAAGGCATCTGAAACTGTAGGCGTATACGCTTTTGTAACCGTCACTGTTTCTGTGCCTAAATCTTTATTATCGTCTTGGGCAACACTGATGTGCAGGCCTAAAGCAAAAAATATAAGCGTAACTATATGTTTGTTGTACATAGGTGTTCTTTTACTGGTGTACATGATGTTTAATTAGGATTAACCGATGAATTACTTTGAGCTTCTTTTGATTTGATGACGGCTAGCTCTGCCCTCGCATCAGCAACAATTTCTGGATACTGACTGAAATTGGTAATCACACTTTCTAAAATGTAAGTAGCTTGATAAGCATCTTTTAGGGCGTAATAGTTTTTTGCCATTAAAACCAAACCTTTACCACCCCACTCCTTATAAGAAGCATAATCCTTTGCCAGTTTCTGAACGGCGACATTCGAGTTTTCAAAAGCACCGCCTTTATGTTCAAAATATGCATCGTAGTATAGCGCTTCTGCAGCGGTCGCACCCGAAGCAATTTTCAATACTTCGGCATAAGCAGATTTTGCCTTTGCCTCATTGTTCGTTGCAATAGCCGATCTAGCAATCATAATATGCGCATCACTCTTAATACGGTCATCGATATTTGAGGTTGACAATACCTTATCAGCATATTCTAATGTCTTAGCATAATTACGTTGACCGTAATACCCTTTCATTAAATTTGAGCGTGCAAAGGTTCTATTCTGTTGAATATTCGCCTGACTCTCCAATTTCAATAAATAAGGTAGCGCAGTTTCGTAATCGTCTTTACCGATATACACTTCACAAACTCGAGTCAATGCCTGCTCTGCATATTCACTAGTGCTTCTATCGGCAACATACTTGTAAAATGGCAAAGCCGATTCTTTTTCTCCTTTACCAAAGTGCAATTGTGCCAAACTAAAATTAGCATCAACGGCATGCAAACCATTAGGAAATTGTTGAATGTAGTTTTTATACGCACGTATGGCAGGCTCAACATTACCTTCTAGGTTTTGTTTTTGAGCAGCATCAAAACTTGCATTATCTAATTCTGTATCGGTTACCTCAACAAAATCAAGACCACGTACCCAATTTGCGTATTCGTTTACTTGCCCTAAATCGACATAAACTAATTTTGCCGTAGCAACAGCTTGTATTGCTTCTTGTGTTTTTGGATAATCACGAACAACAGTCTTAAACTTCACTAGAGCAGCTTCGTTTCTGTTGGCATTGTAATTAACCAAACCTTGTCTCATTAAAGCTTGTGGCACCAAAGAACTACCCTTGTATTCATTAATTAAACGATCATAAGCTTCCAAGCCTTTATTTTCTTGACCTTGTGATATGTAGGTATTACCTAATTCGAAAAGTGCATCATCTTTAAAGCTTGAAGTTGCATATTGGGCTACGAATAATTCTAAACTTTCAATTTTATTGGAGCCTCGGTCAACATACCCATAACTCATTGCTTTTTGGTACGATGCGTAGTCCTTCTCTGGCCCAGTTAAGTCTATCGCTTTGTTGTATGTTTCTATCGCTGGCCAATATTTACTTGTAGCATAATAGCTATCTCCTAATCGTAAAAAGCCGTCATGTAATTTCTCAACTTCGACATTACTATTACCTGTGAATGCTTTAAAGTAAGTAATGGCATCTGAATATTTTTTCTGCTTGAAATATGCATACGCTAAACTATAATCTACATCGGCATACATTTCTGTATTCTTTGCTGATGGATTATTTTTAAAAGCAGCATACCCTTTTACCGCGTCCTCAAACCGATTTGACAAATAGTCGGCTTCTGCCTTCCAGTAGTTCGCTCTTGCTTTGAACAGCATATCTTCAGCACTCGATAAAGACTTTGCGAAATTACCTGAAGCAGCTGTATAATCTCCTTCCATAAATAGTTCTATACCTCTGTAGTAGGCTACTTTTTGGTAGACCGATTTGCTTGCATAATTTTTATTTTCTTCAAGCAGTTTCATCGCTCCTGCAAAGTTCTTAGAAGTAATGTAAGAATCGACCAACAACGTCTGCATCTCTTCTTGGTGCGTATCGTTCGGGTACGTTTTTAAATAATTGGTAATAACCTGTGGCACGGGTTCATAAGCGTTACCCACTTCATAACTTAATCGTGCATAATTTAAAAATGCATCTTTTTGAATCTCCGCACTATACTCCATTTGCGAAGCATTTCTAAAGGCGTTTAAAGCTTCCTGTTTTTTATCTAACTTTAAATAACATTCCGCTAAATGGTAATATGCATTCTGTGCAACACTATTGGTTCCACCAATAATTTTATTGAACTGAGCAATGGCATTTTCAAAATCACCACCCTTGTAATAGGCATATCCTAAGTAATAATAATCTGTATTACTCCACTTACCACCTTTACCGTTATATTCCTTTAAATACGGAACCGCATTCTCATACTGCTTCAGATTAAAATAACTTTCACCAATCACCTTATTCAATTCAGAAACTTCTTTTCTGTCAGATTTTGGTAATTGCTTTTTCGCTAAAGCAATTGCCTCTTCGAATTTACCAAGCTTAAAATTCATGTCTGCCTGGTAGTAACTCAATTTTTCTTCTAAAACATCTTGATCCGTAATCTGGTCGAAACGTTGGTTGGCAGTTTCGTAATCATCTTCTTGGTACGAAATATAGCCTAAGTAATACTTAGCTTGTGAACCATAAGTAGGCGACGTAGTTACTTTTTCTAAGTATTTTTCAGCTTCTTTTGTTTTACGAGATGAAAACAAAGAATACCCATAATTGAAATTGAATTTATCCATCTCACCACGAGACAATGACTTCTGGTCTACCTTGTCATACCATTTTAAGGCATATGGATATTTACCGGTTTGAAAGTAATATTCTGCCACATCAGCAAAGGCAGAATTCCGTTTTGTAGAGGTAGGATATTTTTCAACAAAATCTTCCATTAAACGATCAGCACCAATTTGGTTAAGTCGTACTGCCGCATTCGCTGCATAATAGGCGCTATTGGCAGCGGTCTCCTCATCTTTAGTAGATACTTTGACCTTATCAAAAATGGTCTGTGCCGCTTGATATTGTTCGTTGTTGTAAAGCGCTATGGCGTCTTGAAATGCCTTTTGTTCGTGGGTATAAATCTTAGATTCTTGGGCATTGGTCAAAGCGACCAAACCGAATACCATTGGAATAAAAGCGGTGAATTTTTTAAGCATAGTGTTCTGTTACTATTTAGAAATACCGTTATCACATGGGATAACGACAAAAATTGTACCTAAGTATGTGCCATACCACTGCAAAAGAAAAGATTTTGAAAAAGGGTTCTTAATTATTAATAGGAACTTATTACTTTTATATCAACATTAGCCTATGAAAGAGATTGTTTTAGAACTTAAGGATGCCTCTATTTTTCAAAAAGAGAGTTTGGTTTTGAGCGAAGTGAGTTTAAAAATTGAAAAAGGAGAATTTGTATACCTCATTGGTAAAACAGGAAGCGGTAAAAGTAGCTTCATGAAAACCCTTTATGGCGATTTACCCTTGCAAAAAGGTGAAGGCCATATTGTTGAGTTCAACCTAAAGACTTTAAAAGAAAAAGAAATTCCTTTTCTAAGACGGAAACTAGGAATTGTTTTTCAAGATTTTAAACTGCTGCCTGACCGTAATATCAATCAAAATATGTTATTTGTTTTGAAGGCTACCGGATGGACAGACAAGGCTAAAATGGATACCCAAGTATTGAATGTTCTTGAAAAAGTAGGCATGAAAACCAAGGGTTTTAAATTTCCTCATGAGCTTTCTGGTGGAGAGCAGCAACGTATAGCCATAGCGCGTGCACTTTTAAACGACCCAGAATTAATTATTGCCGATGAGCCTACCGGAAACCTTGATCCACAAACCAGTGTTGAGGTAATGAAGGTATTGCAAGAAATCAATAAAGCTGGCCGTACTATTTTAATGGCCACCCACGATTATGCCTTGATTCTTAAATACCCAGCAAAAACTATTAAATGCGATGCTAATAAAGTGTTTGAGGTAGTGCAAAGGGCGGTTTAATTTAATAATTGGATGCCAAAAATTAAACTTAGGACAGAGATAAATGCTCCAAAGAAAATAGTCTTCGACCTTTCCCGAAGTATTGACCTTCATAAAATATCTACAAAACACACCAACGAAGAGGCAATTGCCGGGGTTACAAGTGGACTGATTAATTTAAATGAGACGGTTACTTGGCGAGCTAAACATTTCGGAATCTATCAAATTCTAACCTCAAAAATAACCGAATTCAAACGACCAAATTTCTTTTCTGACGAAATGGTTGAAGGTGCATTTAAAAGCTTTAGACACGAACATCACTTTGAAAACATAGATGGTGCAACTTTAATGATTGACCATTTTATTTACATATCTCCATTCGGTATTTTAGGTAGAATTGCAGATTTTCTGTTTCTAAAAAAGTACATGACAAACTTGTTAGAAAAACGAAATACTACAATTAAGGAGTTTGCAGAATCAGATAAATGGAAAAAGATTATTCAGGAATAAAAAATCAATTATTATTAATGACTATCAATCCTTAAATTATTAAACTCATCCCCATTAAAAAATTAACACATGATCATAGACGTACACACACACATCAATAATTACCACGAAGACAGAGTGGTTTCTTTAAACGAAAGTTTAGACAAGCTTTCTGAAAATATGGTAGCCAATAATATCGATTATTCATTGGTATTAACATCTTATAAGGTCAATGAACATAGGCCGAGTACGAAACAAGTCGTAGAAGCCATAAAAGGATATAACAACTTGGGTGTAGTTTCAGGTGTTAGTTATTTGCATTATAACCATAGAGATGTACGAGAAATAAGTGAATACCTTGAAAAGGGATTTATAAAGGGACTAAAATTCTACCCTGGTTACGAGCCTTTTTATCCAAATGATATTCGGTTTAAATTGATGTATGAAATGGCCATAGAATATGATGTACCTGTTATGTTTCATTCTGGTGATACCTATGCCCCTACCGGTAAAATAAAATACTCGCACCCAATTCATATCGATGACTTAGCAGTTGATTATCCTGAGTTGAAAATTGTGATTTGTCATGTTGGTAATCCGTGGATCAAAGATTGTATGGAAGTCGTTTACAAAAATAAAAACGTGTATGCAGACATATCTGGTTTAGTGCTTGGTGATTTCTCAGATAAGTTTGAGCGCTACATGAAAAAAGAAATCGAAGAAATGATTACGTATGCTGGCGACCCTAAATACTTACTTTACGGTACCGATTGGCCTATTTCAAATATGAAATCTTACTTAAAATTCATGAATCAACTAGAATTAGCTGATGAAAAGAAAGAACTGATTCTTTGGAAAAATGCGGCCGAGCTTTTTAAAATTGATGTTAGTAAACTTTAGTTGTCCTTATTTAATTTAACTAGTAAAGAAAATGAAAATTGCTCGAATTTGGCAGGGAAGAACAAAAGTTGAACACCTTAAGGAATATGAGGACTTCATGAAAGTTCGTGCAATACCCGACTATAAAAAAACTTCGGGCTTCATTAAATTACTATTTTTAAAAAACGTTGATAGCGAATTTGCCTACTTTAAACTAATAACCGTCTGGGAAAATCTAGAGGTTATAAAAAACTTTGCTGGTGAAGATTACGAAAAAGCAAAATATTATCCTGAAGATAAAAACTACCTTATTGATTTCCCTGAAAAAGTAATGCATTTTGAAATATTTGCAGAATAACTAGAAATTACCGCAATTCTACCTATGAAAAACCCTGAAAGAGAACGTTTATCACAACACCATAGTGAAGAAAAAGATTGGTTAAAATGGGGCCCCTATTTAAGTGAGCGCCAATGGGGTACGGTTAGGGAAGATTATAGTGCTGGCGGTGATGCTTGGAATTATTTTCCACATGATCATGCTAGAAGTCGCACTTTTCGTTGGGGCGAAGATGGTATTGCCGGTATTAGCGACCGCTATTGCAATATGTGTTTTAGCATTGCCTTATGGAATGGGCAAGACGATATCTTAAAAGAGCGTTTATATGGTTTAACTGGCCCGCAAGGCAATCATGGGGAAGATGTAAAGGAGCTTTATTATTATTTAGAGAATACACCATCGCATTCGTACATGAAATATTTGTACAAGTATTCTCAAAAAAAATACCCTTACGAGCAACTGATAGAGGAAAATATAAAACGCTCTCGAGAAGATTTAGAATTTGAGATATTAGATACTGGTATTTTTGATAACAACACCTATTTCGATGTCACTACAGAATATGCAAAAGGTGATGAAACCGATATACTAATTCAAATTACGATTACCAATAGAAACAGTCTACCTGCACCAATAACGTTGCTACCACAAATGGTTATGCGTAATCATTGGTCATTTAAAGAAATGACGGTAAAACCGGTGATGACAACAGTAAAAAAAGGCAAAAATACTTCGGTAAATATTGACCACCCGTATGTTGGTAAGTACAATTTTTATTTTCAGGCTGCAGATAAATTATTATTTACTGAAAACGAAACCAATAGAAAGAAGGTTTACAAAGAAATAAATCAGCATCCTTTTAAAAAGGACTTATTTCATACAGCAGTTTGTACTAATAACTTTGAATTGGCAACCAAAAATAATTCAGGTACCAAGTTTGCACCGCTCTATCAACAAGTTTTAAAAGGTGGAGAATCAAAAACGTTTCAATTACGCTTAACCGAGGAAAATCTGAAAGAGCCCTTTACTGATTTTGACACCCTATTTAAAAAAAGACGAAAAGAGTGTGAATTATTCTATAATGAAATAGCACCGAAGGCCACAAAAGAGCGAAAGGCTATTTTAAAGCAGGCATTTGCAGGATTATTATGGACAAAACAATACTATAACTACGAGGTTGAAAAATGGCTCAACGGTGATTCAACAACTTCACAACCACCTAAAGAAAGATTAAGTGGCCGTAATGCACATTGGAAAACATTACGCAACCACGATATACTCTCTATGCCCGATGCTTGGGAATATCCTTGGTATGCTGCGTGGGATTCTGCTTTTCATTGTGTATCGTTCGCCTCAATTGATCCAGACTTTGCTAAAGAGCAATTATTATTATTCACCAAAGAATGGTACATGTCACCAAACGGGCAAATACCTGCCTATGAATGGAATTTCAGTGATGTGAATCCGCCAGTACAAGCATGGTCGGCATTGCAGATTTACAAAACCGACAAAGCGAAAACAGGCGAAGGTGACATTAAATTCTTGAAGCGAATGTTCAATAAACTATCCTTAAACTTTAATTGGTGGGTAAACCGATTGGATAGAAATGACAATAATGTTTTTCAAGGCGGGTTCTTAGGATTAGATAATATCGGAGTATTTGACCGAAGTCATGGTGTACCCGGAAATGGATTTCTAGACCAAGTAGATGGTACCGCTTGGATGGCAATGTACTGTTTAAATATGCTAGAAATGAGTTTGCGTATTGCCGAACATGATGATTCGTTTGAGGATATGGCAACTAAATATTTTGGACATTTCGTCTTCATTGCAGAAGCATTGAACAAAATGGATACTGACAAGGCCAATACATGGGATGATCAAGAAGGATTCTTTTATGATCGTTTAATTTTACCTGATGGGCAGTCGACCACCATAAAAGTACGGTCTATTGCAGGTATGTTGTCTCTGGCTGCAGTACTTACTATTAAAAAGAGTGTATTAGATAAATTTCCAAAATTCAAGGCTAGTATTCTATGGTTTAGGAAATACCGCGCAGATAACTTGAAATATGAGGTCATACAACAGTTTAAAGATGGGGATGATTTATTATTGTCATTAGTGCCGAAAGACAGAATGCAAAAACTAGTGACTTCGCTTTTAGATGAAAAAGAATTTTTGAGTGCATATGGCATACGTTCGCTTTCTAAGATTCATGAAAAGCCATATCAGATTCAAATTGATGGAGTAGAATATTCAATTGACTACGAACCAGCAGAATCAACAGTTTCACTTTTCGGAGGTAATTCGAATTGGCGTGGTCCTATTTGGATGCCAATGAACTATCTGTTTATACAAGCTTTACGTGAATATCAAACCTATAGCGGCAATGATTTTCTATTTGAATACCCTACAGGCAGCACCAAATTATTGAACTTAAAACAAGTGAGTGATGAATTAAGTAAGCGCCTAATAAAAATGTTCGAAAAAGATGCAGAAGGCAACCGACCTATCAATAAGAACAACGAGAAATTCTACCAAGACCCAAACTTTAAAGATTTGGTGTTGTTCTATGAATATTTTCACGGAGAAAATGGACGAGGCTTGGGAGCATCGCATCAAACCGGGTGGACAGCTTTAGTCGCTAATCTTATTGAAGAATTAGAGAAGTAGCAGCTATTAATTCACCAGCATAAAGGTCAAGATTCCTGCAACATACCCTAGTATTGCTAAAAAGGAAATATTCTTCAAATACCACATAAAGTCAATTTTAAGGATACCCATAATGGCAACACCTGCAGCCGAACCAATAATAAGAATACTACCACCCGTACCTGCACAGAAAGCTAGTAAATCCCAGAATTCAGAATCTGGCGGATAGGTGTCTAAACTATACATACCCATAGTACCTGCAACTAAAGGCACGTTATCGACAATAGATGACAACACCCCAATAATAGTATTAACTGCATAAATACTATCAAAATTAGCATCTAACAAACGAGACATATCGGCTAAATGCCCCGCAGATTGTAAAGCGCCAACTGCTACTAGAATACCTAGAAAAAAAAGAATACTGGGGGTATCAATTCTTCGTAATACACTAGAAATCGCCAATGTTTTCTTTTCTTCTAAAGTTTTGTTTCGGTGAATAATTTCAGTTACAATCCACACTATACTTAGCCCTAGAAGTATACCCATAAAAGGTGGTAAATGTGTAATGGTCTTGAAAATAGGCACAAATAGTAACGCACCAATACCTATGGCAAATACAAGATTTTTTTCAAATTTGCTTATTTCAAAACCATGTGATTTCAAATTATGTTTCTCAGTGATTTTGGCAATGTGTCCTTTAAAACGAAACGATACAATCGCTAATGGCACCATTAAACAAACTAAGCTCGGTAAGAAAATTTCTTTGATGATATGCATGGCGGTAATTTGACCACCTATCCACAACATAATGGTGGTAACATCACCAATCGGAGACCAAGCGCCACCCGCATTTGCAGCAATAATCAAGAGTCCGGCAAACATCCATAAATCCTTTTTCTCATGAATCAGTTTACGAAGCAAGGCAGACATAACAATTGCTGTTGTCAAATTATCTAAAACAGCAGATAAAAAGAAAGTAAGCAAACAAAGAATCCATAATAACTTTACTCGATTAGTAGTGGTAATTCTATCTGTGATGACCGAAAAACCTTCATGTGCATCAACAATCTCTACAATAGTCATAGCACCTAGTAGAAAGAATAGAATTTCAGATATCTCACCTAAATTCTCCCGTAAACTTTCGGTTACGAAGTGAATGGATTCGTCACCAGAAATAGTTGAGAGAAAAGCGTCTCTTCCAAAAATAAAAACCACCCAACAAAGTGTACCTGTTAACAAGGCAGTAGCAGCCTTATCAATTTTGACAGTGTGCTCAAGAGCAATAAATAAATATCCAACAATAAATACTGCAAGTAAAGTTAAATACATATGTAAATGAATTAAAAGTTGGTTTCAGAATACCCTAGACCGTATTCTTCGGTAGGGAACAAAATACCTTTTTCTAATCTAAAAATAGAATGATAAGGGTCATCAATAATATCTAAATGGCCATCTAAATCTGCATAAATAATGTTTGGTCTAGAAAGAGCAAAATGTAACCCGGCGGCAATACCTAATCCACATTCATCAATACAACCAACCATAGCATCTAATTTAGCCGCTTTTGCGACTGAATTAATATGCATACCAACCCAAATACCACCTACCTTTTGCAATTTAATATTGACCATGTCAACACGTTCATTCTGTGCTAAACGAAAAGCATCTGTCAATGTTTTTAAACTTTCATCTGCCATTACAGGAATGCTTACTTGACCAGTAACTTCCCCTAATCGTTCTTCTGCTTCAATCTTTGTAGGTTGTTCGAAAATCTCGATTCCAATAGCAGCGGTAGCTTTTACAAAAGCTACCGATTCTTTAACCGAATAGCCTTGGTTACCATCGAATCGTAATTCAATATGGGGATATCTCTCATGAATCATCCTCATTTTAGCAATATCCTCTTCAAGATTAGAACCACCTTTAATTTTTAAAATAGTGAAACCTTGTTTAATGAACTCGCTAGCATGCGATACGGTTTCATCTAATCCCATAATACCAATTGTAATACTGGTAGCAATGTGAGTTCGAAAACCACCTAAAAATTTGTATAGTGGAACCTCGGCCTTTTTCGACATTAAATCAAACAAAGCCATGTCTACCATCGCTAAAGCTGAAGACCTTTTACCTAATAATTCTTTCAATTCTAACAACAACAACGCATACGTAAAGGGGTCTTTACCGCGTAAATATGGAATGATAATATTTTTAATGGCATCAGTTACATCACCGGGTGATTCATTTGTTACTACTGGGTCTGGTGCTGCGCAACCATACCCGAAGATTCTACCATCGGTTTCAATCTTTAAAATAAAATTGCTTGTACGATCTATCGTTTCATAAGCAATCGTATAAGGATCAGATAACTTAAGATCTAAACGCTCGAAAGAAATATTCGTTATTCTCATTTAATTTCAGGCATCAAAAGTGCTATTAAATCTTCTGCGCCATACTCCAACACATCGAAAGCAGGCAATTTAGTTTCTAGGGTGATTGCCTTACAAACATCTAATATTTCATCTTTTTCCATACCTTCATGATTGACCGTTATAGCAATCACTTCTTTACCAGAAATAACTTGTATTGCATTGATTTGTTCTACCAACGAATGCATTTTATAACCAGGGAAACCATCGTACTCTACACGTTTAGGTGCATGTTGTAAAATCACATAATCAGGTCTACCAGCGGCTAAAATTTCGAATCCACCCGGGTAAGCTGGGTTCATCAAACTTCCCTGACCTTCTATAACAATAACATCTGGGTCTTCATTTTTCCATGCGCTAACTACGGCATGTTCAATTTCACCAGAAACAAAGTCATTAATGCAGCTATCCATTACCATACTATACTTGGCACCTTGCATCCAACCTGTTTGGCCGGTTCCAATCATTTCAGATTTTTTTCCAGCCTTTCTAAACGCATGTACCAGTATCCAAGCTGTAGTACGTTTGCCTAAAGCAGAATCCGTTCCAAGTATCGCTAATTTCAAACAATCTACCTTTTCAATATCACCTGTAAAAAAGTGTAATTGATCACGGTCAGGAGTTTTTCTAATATCTCTAATCTTTACATTTTTCTCTTTTGCCAAAGCCACCAATTCTGGGTCATTAGTTAAAAAATCATGTAAACCACTATCAACATTCCATCCTTGTTTTAGGGCAGATTTTATAGTTCCTTTTACCTCTTTTGGCAACCTACCCCCATCAGGAGCTAAACCTATTACCAGGTAACTAGGCATATTATTAGTAGCCTTAAGAGCTGCCACTGCTGAGTCCATATCCTTAAAAACAGGAATACCATTTGGTCTACCATCTAAAACATCACCAGCATCAGAGCCAGCATATTTTTCATCAAGAACACCTACCACTTCATATCGTTCGGTGAAACGAACCAGACCATGTGCTGTTTTACCATTTGGCGTATTAAAAGCGCCTTCACAATACACAAGCGCCTTACCGTCAATAACTTTTTTCATCTATTTATTTTAATTTTTTGCAGTGAGCACGGCAACAAAACGATCCGGCTCAAAATTTAATTTATCATCTAATTCTAGTAATCCTATGAGTCCCGCTGTTGAAGCTGGTAGAATTCGAAATCCTTCCTTTTTATATAACAAAGAGGTCATATCCTTTAATTTTTTATCACTTATGTTAAATGCCTCACCTTCTGATTCACGCAAAGCATACAAGGCTTCTTCCCCATCAAAACTATGCCAGTTAATTAATGGCTCATTATATTTGGTTTCTTTAATTGCGTCCGGATTTAAATCTTTACAGTGGTCTAACCCCAATAAAAAAGATTCTACTATAGGATTCTTACGTGAAGATGACGCAGCAATCATTTTAGGAATACGAGAGGTTTTTCCTCTTTTATAAAGATTTACAAAACCCCTGTAAATACCTGCGAACAAAGTTCCGTTTGAAACCGGAACCGCACAGTATTTTGGAGCATCTCCTAAATCTTCAAAAATTTCTTGAGCAATTTGAGCGTAAGCAGATATTTGTAGTGGTGTATTTGCCCCACCTGGGTTGCCGTCGTACCAGCCATGTTCAGCTGCTAATTTAGAGCTTTCAGTAACTACATCTTCATAACTACCAGGAATACGAATAATTTCGGCGTTCAAGATTTCCATTTCGGCTATACGATCAGTATGATATGATTCTGGAATATAAATCTTGCAAGCAATACCTGCTAAGTCTGCAGCCAAAGCCATGGCCACTCCGTAATTGCCGCATGTAGCTAAACTGACCACTTTAAATTCTCGTCTCAATGCATCATACAATTGGGCAAATGCGATTCGGTCTTTTTGCGTACCCGTCGGGTTATCACCTTCATATTTAATGTATAATTGGCGAACATCAAATTCACGTTCTAACGTCTTTGCACGACTCAACCCTGTATCCCCAACTTCTAAACTTATGATGTCTTCGAAACACTCTAGCCGATCTACTATTGATTTACTTGTATCCTTAACCATTTCACTCAATCTTCGAGCTTCATTAGACACTTTATTTTCAGCTGTTTTAACGCCGTCCTTAAGATTCATAAGTTGCTTTAAATTCCATTTTTTTAATATACAGTATTTATTTTAATTTTTCTTTTACCATCATAATCCATTACTTTAAAAATGGCATACATAGGTACTATTTTCTATGAAAATATTTAAAATTTTAACATTACATTTTACGGTATTTAAAGGCATGTGGCGTGTTTGTTGATTTTTTCAATTGTAATAGAATAATAAAAATTAACATAAGGCAAAACAGTACATTACCTAATTTTGACTACATTTTAAACTAAGTATAAATCAATGAAATTAAACCGAATCTTTTTACTTTTTTCAATCGTATTAGGTTTTGCCGTAAATGCGCAAGATGAGCTACCCTTACGAATAGATAATTCTAAGATTAAGCCTTTACAAAAACTGCTTGATAGTTCATTACAAACTAATTTAAGAGATGAGCTAGCGTCGCACCCCGAATGGAACGACCTTATAGTACAAAAGAAAATGGCTGTTGGTCTCGTTGACCTAAGCGACCCAGAAAATGTGCGTTTTGCCCGTGTAAACGGCAACCATATGATGTATGCCGCAAGTCTACCCAAAATAGCCATTCTTTTAGCTGCAATGGATGCTATTGAAAAAGGAGAATTAAAAGAAACATCAGAAGTCAAAAAAGATATGCGTTTAATGATCAGTAAATCTGACAATTCTGCTGCAACTCGAATGATTGATCGTGTAGGTTATGATAAGTTAGAATCGGTTATGACCGATCCTAAATACTCTTTTTATGATGAACATAAAGGTGGCGGACTTTGGGTTGGTAAACGCTATGGTGGCGGTGGCGACACCAATCGCGAACCACTTAAAAATTTAAGTCACGCTGCAACAGTAACGCAGGTATGCAGATACTATTATTTATTAGCAAATGGTAAGTTAGTCAATCAAAAAAGGTCAAAGCAAATGCTCGACATTTTAGAAGACCCAGAGCTACACCATAAGTTTGTAAATACTTTAGATAAAATTGCACCTAATGCAAGGCTGTTCAGAAAATCGGGCTCTTGGAGAACTTATCATTCAGATTCTATTTTAGTATGGGGTAAGGATAGTAATAGAAGGTACATTTTAGTAGCATTAGTAGATGATGCTAACGGTGAACAAATTATTAGAAATTTAGTGAAACCAATTGAAAAGGTGCTAAAAAAGCCAGTACTTTAGGTCTTGGAAGATAGATTTCCATTGCTTGATGGTAGAAAGACTAATAAAAAAAATATTTGACGTAAGAGAAGGCGAGTTCAAAGTATCACTTTGGATGCTCGCCTATATCTTTTTGGTCATTGCTGTATTACTTATTATTAAGCCCACAGTAAATGCTCTTTTTCTCTCAGAATTAGGTATTGAGCAATTACCATTTGCTTTTTTATTAGTTGCGATTACGGCTGTAACTAGTTCATATTTCTATTCAAAAGCAGTTTCTCGTTTCTCCCTCAAAAAAGTCATAGAGGTAACTATTATTAGCTCTATCACAATTCTTATTGGTTTAGGTATTTTATTATCACTAGATGTAGTTAGCGGTGTATTACTTTACTTTTTTTATATATGGGTAGCGATATATGCAGTCTTATCCGCTTCTCAATTTTGGATTTTGGCTAATTTGGTTTTCAGCATAAGAGAAGCCAAAAGATTATTTGGTTTTATAGGTTCTGGGGCTATAATTGGCGGAATTTTTGGTGGTTATCTCACCTCTATTCTTGCGCCACTTATTGGTAACGAAAACTTGATGTTCGTGGCTGCCCTACTCCTATTTTTTTGTATCCCATTACTTCGCAAGATTTGGAATATTAGGGTTAAGAAAAATGTTTCATTTAGAAAGCATAAAAATCCGGTAAGTAATACAGAACCTCCTCTGAAGCTTATTCTAAAATCTAAACATCTCACTTATATTGCTAGTATTGTTGCTGTAAGTGTGGTTGTTGCAAAGCTTGTCGATTATCTTTTTAGTGAATTTGCCTCGTCTTCAATAACTGATGCAGATGATTTAACTGCTTTTTTTGCTTTTTGGTTTTCAACATTCAATCTATTATCTCTGTTTATCCAGTTATTTTTCACCCATAGAATTGTAGGTGTTTGGGGAGTTGGTTTTTCATTACTACTATTACCTATGGGTATTTTCGGTGGAAGTATTTTATTTCTTCTATTACCAGAACTTTCGGCTGTTGTAGTCATAAAGGCTATGGATGGAATACTTAAACAATCTATACACAAAAGTGCCTCTGAACTATTGACATTACCCCTGCCCTTCGATTTAAAAAACAAAACCAAATCGTTTATCGATGTTGTCGTAGATAGTTTGGCCACAGGTGTTGCTGGATGTCTGTTAATATTCGTCGTACGCGGGCTAGACCTACCTTCGTTTTACATAGGTATTTTAATTATTGTATTGGTCTGTCTATGGTTGTATTTTATTTATAAAGTGAGAATAGAATACTACAAAACCTTTAGAACAAACTTAGAAGTCTTAACCGATACTTTCAAAAAGACAAAAAAAATTACTGCTTCTAAATCCTCGGTCGTTGCAGGTATGCGTTCCGTTTTTAAAAATGGCAGCGAGGAGCAAATTCTCTTTATGCTCGATAAATTGATGGAAATCAATGATAGACGTTTTGCAGAAAATGTTGAGTTATTATTAGAGCACCCGAGTAATAAAGTAAAACGATCTGCAATTCAAAATCTATACTTTTTAAATTCAAAAAGTATGACCTCTAAAGTTTCTGAGCTTTTAAAAATAGAAGATAAAGATTTAACCATTGCCACTTTAGCCTACATTTTAAGCTTTGCCCATAAAGACAAATCGTTCGTTTTCGATGCTTATTTAGAAAATTCGAATCAGCGTATTTCTTCGGCAGCTTTATTCTGTTTGGCAAGAGAAGCTAAACATAATTATTCTTTAAAACAGCGCTATTCTTTATCTGACCGAATTTCTAAATCGCTTGATTCCTTTGAAAAAATTCCAGATAACGAAATCAATTTAGAATCTGTAATAGACATATTGGGCGTTGCCAACATTCCCATTTATCACAACAAGCTTATTGAATTTTTAAAGCATAAAAATGATGAAATAGTAATGACCACCATAAAGTCTATCGCTACTACCATGGACCCTAACTTAGGTCAACATATTATTCCGTTTTTGGCGCAAAAAAAATATAGACCTACGGTTATAGAGGCATTTAAACAATTTGGACCTCAAATTTTACCATTACTTCGTAAGAATGTTCAGGAAAGGCTGCAACCCTTATCTGTAATTCGGTTTATACCTATGGCCATGCAATCTTTTTATTCGAAGGAAGCTGTTCATCAATTACTAGGCATCTTAACCGATAATGATTTAACAGTTCGCCTAGAGGTCGTAAGAGCTTTAAGTGCGATTCGCTCAACACATCCACAGTTAAAATTCAATCGTTATAAAGTAGTGTCTGTAATCTTTGATGAGTGTAAGTTGCACCATCAAACATTGTCTTCGATGCATACTCAGATAATTATCTCTTATCGAAACCGAACCAAGTCTAAAAAAGAGATTGGTGATGCTGAACGAGATGCACGAACCAGCCTTTTAGAGCTTTTAGAACGGAGGTTAGAATCTGGTTTAGAGCGCATCTTTAAATTATTAGGTTTACGCTACCAACAAAAAGATGTTGCTATTGCATATGAAGGTCTTTTAAGCCATAAGCAAGAGGCACAACACAATGCCATTGAATTTTTAGACAATCTGCTAACAGGTGAATTAAAACGCAAACTGCTGCCTATTATTGAAGAATCTGCCCTTGACATATCATCAGAAGAAGAGCTTCAAAAAATTAAACATAAGATTCCATCAGAATTAGAATGTTTTAAATTATTACTACAAGGTAACGACCTAAAAATAAAGTTGGCGGTATTATTCCTCATAGCACAACAAAAAGAACCTCGATATTTAAATATTGTAGAAAATCATCTTAATGATACCGATCCCAAAATTAGAAGTTTCGCATTAGATGCATTTAATGCTATAAACGATTCACAGTAATAGAATGCTTTTATAACTATTTAATTTTCTTGTATCTTAATGACCAACAGGATTTAGCTGATTACAAAAACAACTTAGTATGGCAAGATTTGTAAGAAAGAGTAAAGATGAAATCGGTAGAGCACCAGACGAACTCTTCTACAGGGGAGAAAAGAAGATAGACGAAGTCTTAATTCGAGTTATCGATTTTGATGCAAACAATCTAAATGAACAGCCTTTAAAAGATATTACCGAAGCCTTATCCTACCAAGACAAAAAGACAGTTACTTGGTTGAATATAGATGGTTTACACAACAAGGAGCTAATGCTAAACATAGCAAAAGGGTTTCAATTAGATGAACTCGTTTTAGCAAATGTTATGAATACCTCATCGAGACCTACGGTTCAAGAATTCGATAATTGTATTTTTCTATCTATAAAAATGCTTCAACTTAATGAAGAAGATGGTAGGCTTATTGTTGAAAATTTGAGCTTGATACTAACGAAAAGCGTATTGATTTCTTTTCAAGAGAAAAAAGGTGATGTATTTGAACCTATTAGAGACCGAATTCGAAAGAATAGAAAGCGTATTCGAAATGGATGGACAGATTATTTAACCTTTGCTTTATTAGATATTGTGATTGACAATTACATCTACATCTTAGGTGTGTTAGGTGAAAAAATTGAGGTGCTAGAAGAGAGCATTGGTAATCAACCAAACAAATCGACCATTAAGAAAATTAATAATTACAAACGAGAATTGAACTTTCTAAGAAGAAATATTAGTCCGGCAAAAGAAATGATTCTGACGCTTTCAAAATTAGAATCAGAATTCATATTTGAATCGACCTACGTACATTTTCAGGAACTTCGTGATAATATAAATCAAGCTACAGATTCATCAGACAGTTATCGAGAAATATTAACCGATCAGTTAAATCTGTACCATACGTCGATAAGTACAAAGCTAAACGACATCATGAAATTCTTAACGATATTCTCAGTAATCTTTATTCCGTTAACATTTATTGCTGGTATATACGGTACCAACTTTGATAATGTGCCAGAACTACATTTTAGATATAGCTACTATATCATGTGGGCCGTGATGATATTGGTAGCGATTATAATGCTTATTTATTTTAAAAAAAGAAACTGGTTTTAACTTTGAATTACTCTCTTTATGAAAAAATCTTTTACTGTTACTCGAATGTCGTTTAAAACGATATCAGAATTACCTGGATATTGGACAGAATCAAAATATCTTGATTTATTAGAATTGACGGATTTTGATAATCCTGCTGGTTTAGATAAGACTGAAATTAAGGATATGTGTTTAATGTCTTTAACAGATAATGAGCCGGAAGATGCCGCAAAAATAGTACTCACCTATGTTTTTGGCGACAAACTTAACAAGGGTCAAATCGACAATCTTTCAAATGAAATGCTCGAAGAAAAGTTATGGGAAGAATATGCAGATTTAAGCTTGCATGAAGAATTTTTCGCCATTCATCAATTATTATACGATGCCTTTGAAGGAACTTTCCCTCATCCTGAAGCTGTTTCATTTCAAGTAAAAATTCAGGAAATGGCTAAAAACAGCCTTTCTATATTTGAAGATTACCCTGAGGCTCCTTTAGTTCGTTTATTAGCAGGTGGCTTACCAGATAATAGTGTTATAAATCGCCTTTTCGATGATAAACTTGAAGGTGAACAATTTCAAGAAGCAAAGGATATTCTTTGGCAATTGAATATGACTAAAAATGAAAATAATGAATTAATAGCTAATGTGATTTCTTCTCATTATTGGTTTAAAGATTTAAAGTATGTAGATGGGTTTGAAGCAGAAACCCACGCAGATGAATAGTAAAAATCACACTCTAAAAGCAAAAAAGGTCTATCTAAACGATAGACCTTTTTTATATTCTCAATGAAGAAAGATGAATAGGTTTCTAACTATTTTCCTCTAACTCAATAATCAAATTAGCAACTAAAGCTGTCCAACCAGTTTGGTGAGAAGCTCCTAGTCCTTTACCCGAATCCCCATCAAAAAACTCATAAAAGAAATGCTCATTTTTAAAATGTTCATTTTTAGTAAACACCCTATTTGAATCTTCAGAATGGTATTGAAATTTACCGTTCTTATTAGGTTGAAATAATTTTATCAGTCTTTTCGACAGCTCATTGGCAATCTGGTTCAAGTTTAATTTATTACCCGACCCTGTCGGAAATTCATAGACATATTGTTCACCGTAGAACAGGTAATACTTACGTAGCGATTGAATAATCATATAATTCAAAGGCATCCAAATAGGACCTCGCCAGTTAGAATTACCCCCGAACATATTTGAACGACTTTCCCCAGACTCATATTGAATTTGATGATGTCCGTTATGTTGAAACACAAAAGGATGCTTTTCGTGGTATTTTGAAAGAGAGCGTATTCCAAATTCAGACAGAAACTCATCCTCATCTAACATTCGATATAGCAATTTTTCTAATCTAAAGCCTCGCATAATAGAGAACAGGTAATTACCATCTTCGTTAAACTCTTCAATATTTGAAACCAAAGAGGCTAAATCAGGACGCGTACGTACAATTTCAGCAGCCTTAACTTTGAAATATTTTAGCTCCTCAAACAAATCTTTATGAATAATTTCTACTGCAAATAATGGTATGATACCTACCAACGACCGAACTTTCAAACGATCGGTAGTACCATTTGACATTTCAACCACATCGTAATAGAAATTATCCACATCGTCCCACAATGAAATTTCTTTTTGTCCAATATGGTGCATGGCCCACGCAATGTTCAAGAAATGCTTGAAAAATTTCGCTACACTATCCTCATAAATAGGGTTGACTATTGCCAACTCTATCGTCATTCGTAACATATTCAATGTAAACATGGCCATCCAACTAGTAGCATCTGCTTGTTGCATTCGTGTTATACCTTCTGGCATATGATTACGGTCGAAAACACCAATATTATCTAAACCTAAAAAACCACCTTCAAAAAGGTTGGTTCCACTTTTATCTTTTTGATTTACCCACCAAGTAAAATTGACAATTAACTTTTGATACGCTTTTTCTAGAAATTTGGTATCTCCTTTTCCAGTACGCTTCTTATCTTTTTCATACACATTCCAAACCGCCCAAGAATGAACTGGAGGATTGACATCACTAAAATTCCATTCGTATGCAGGTATTTGTCCGTTGGGGTGCATGTAGCCTTCCCGCAGCACCAAAAGCAATTGTTCTTTTGCGAAATAGGGATCTATTTCCACAAAAGCAGCCATATGAAATGCAAGATCCCAAGCGGCATACCAAGGGTATTCCCATTTATCTGGCATTGAAATTACATGCCGATTAGTTAGATGTTGCCAATGAAAATTTCGTGAATCTTTACGATATGGTTTTAATTCACCTGGCCCACCGAAGAGCCATTTATACACATCATAGTAATAAAACTGTTTGGTCCAAAGAAGGCCAGAAAAAGCTTTTCTTGCAATATCTTGTTGATCACTTGGCAATTCTTTCTTTAATATTGATCCGTAAAACTCTTCGCATTCTTCTATTCTTTTTTCAAAAATAGCATCGTATTTACCCCAAGGGTCGGCTAGTTTCTTTTTGCTCAGTCGCACCTTAATCGTCTTCTCCTCACCTGGTTTAAGACGTAATTTATGCCAAACAGCAAGCTTAGAACCAATTTTCGCAGGGTTTACGGTATTTAGTCCATTTACTACATGATCATTAATACCGTCTTTTACATAATCAACTTTATTTGGAACATTATAGATTCGTTTGTTATTGGTTTCATTTTCACAAAACAATTGCTCACCACCTTCATGATAGAAATAATATCTACCATTTCTTGTACTTCTACTTTGTACCGCGGAGGTTGAAATAGACTTCATTTCTGGGCGTTCAAAACGGTCGTTATGTTTCCAGAAATTTCTAAACCAAAGATGTGGTAATACATGAATATTTGCCGCTCTTGGTCCTCTATTAATTACAGTAACTTTCATTAGAATATCACCAACATCTTCTTTGGCATATTCTATAAAGCAATCGAAATATGTATTATTGGCAAAAGCTTTGGTGTCGAGCAATTCAAATTCAGAATGCTCCCTTCCAAGGTCATTATTCTTCTTTAATATTTCAGCATATGGAAATTTCTTTTGCGGGTACTTATACAAATACTTTGCATATGAATGTGTTGGTGTAGAAACCTGATGAAAATAAAGTTCCTTTACATCTTCACCATGATTACCTTCATTATTGGTCAACCCAAATAACCGCTCTTTCAAGATTGGGTCTTTACCGTTCCAAAAAGCGGGGGCCAAACAAAGTATTTCCCTAGAATCGCAAAAACCACCAATACCCTCTTCTCCCCATCTGTAGGCATTACTACGTGCTTTGTCATGGTCTACAAAATCCCAAGCATGGCCATTTTCACTATAATCTTCTCTTACAGTTCCCCATTGTCTCTCCGCTAAATATGGGCCCCATCTTTTCCAATTCTTATAATTATCCTCAACAGCTAGTCTCTCTTCTTCAGCATTTTTATGGATCATACAGTCTTTAATAAATTATCTATTTTAATCTTTTTCAATATAGACTCCTATAAACGATTAAATTATAGGATCTTAAAAGTTGGCCAAATTATTATATCCTATCGGAAATAGCAATAAAAATACTACTTGTTACAACATTTGTTCGACTAACGTTCCAAGCAAATGAATAGTATTATTTAATCGTTAGAATTATCATCTATACATTATCAACTAATTAATAGTTAACGGTTATTCTATTAAACAAGCAACAGTATACGATTATATAAATCCTTAATGAATAACATTTTGTTATAATTATTTTTTGTTCACATTTTGTTGGGGTATATAATCAGCTTTTTAAACTAGGGTCTCTAGGTAATCGACAACTTCAACATTTCAAAGCTCGTTGTATATACCCAATTTTCACTATTGGAATTATTCTTCATAATATCTTATATTTAAATTATGATTTTATCAAAACGTGTATTAAAACTTCTGTGCATAATTTTAATGAATCATTTGTATTCACAAGAAGAAAAACCTCAAGATTTCACACAATCTATTGGAGGTTCAGATTTAAGTATTGAAATGGTTGCCATACCTGCTGGAAGTTTTTCAATGGGAAGCACAACATCCGAAGAAAAAAGAGGTGAAGACGAAGGCCCAGTACATACGGTAAAATTAAATCCTTTTTGGATGTCTAAGTATGAAATAACATGGGAACTTTATAATCTATTCGTAAACAGAGCAATAGATAGTATTGAATCTAGCGGTAAGTCCAAAGATTTAGAAATTGACATTGACGCTATTTCTGGCGCAACTATACCTTATGTAGATATGAGTCTTGGTATGGGAACGAGCGAAGGTTTGCCTGTTGGTAATGTCACACAATATGCAGCCTCTCAGTTTTGTAAATGGTTTTCAGCAAAAACCGGCCATTTTTATCGCCTTCCTACCGAAGCAGAATGGGAATATAGTGCTCGTGCAGGAACAAATACCGCTTACTATTTTGGCGATGATTCAAAAATGCTCGGTGCGTATGCTTGGTCTTATGAGAATAGCGAAGATACCTACCACCAAGTAGGTCAAAAAAAACCTAATGCTTGGGGGTTATATGATATGCATGGTAATGTGGCTGAATGGACGTTAGACCAATACATGCCTCAGGCATATGAAACCAGAAAGTCTGTAGTTGAATCACCAATAGAGCTTGCCAGAGATACTTACCCTCGTTCTGTACGAGGTGGTTCATATTATGATGATGCCGAATATTTAAGAAGTGCAGCCCGTTTAGGGTCTAATGAGAATTGGAAAATGAGAGACCCTCAATTTCCAAAAAGCAAATGGTGGAATACCGATGCCCCTTTTGTTGGCTTTAGAATCGTAAGAGATCCAAATGTGCCAAAAGAAACTGAAATCAACAACTTTTGGGGCGAATAGTCCCAAAAAACTTAAAACCAAACAACATGAACAAAAAAACCAATTTAAAACCAGAAAACTCAAGAAGAGATTTTTGTAGAAGCACCGCTCTGGTAGGCGCAGGAATGTTATTACCAGGATTGGAAATGAGCGCAATGGCAAACGTCTTTAATGACAAAAAACTAAAATTAGCTGTGATAGGTTGCGGTGGTCGTGGTAGTGGTGCAGCTAACCAAGCCCTAAAAGCAGATGAAAATATAGAGTTGGTAGCCATGGCAGATGCTTTTCAAGATCAATTAGACAAAAGTCTACTGAACTTACAGAAAGAGTTCGAAGGCACTAAAAAAGTAAATATCAAAGATGCCCATAAATATGTAGGTTTTGATGCGTACAAAAAAGCAATTGACCAAGCAGATGTTATCATATTAGCAACACCACCAGGTTTTAGACCTTATCACTTTGAATATGCTATTAATGCTGGTAAACATGTGTTTATGGAAAAGCCAGTGGCTACAGATGCACCTGGTATTCGCAAGGTTCTAGAAATGGCAAAAATTGCTAAAGAGAAAAAGCTGAATGTAGTTGTTGGTTTGCAACGTCATTATCAGAATAATTATTTAGCTATTGCAGAAAAAATAAAGCAAGGTGATGTAGGTAAAATAGTATCAGGACAAGTATACTGGAATAGTGGTGGTGTTTGGGTACGACCAAGGCAAGAAGGCCAAACCGAATTAGAATACCAAATGCGTAATTGGTATTACTTCAATTGGTTATGTGGTGATCATATTCTAGAACAACATATTCATAATATAGATGTCGCTAACTGGTTTATTGGTGAATATCCAATTTCTGCCCAAGGTATGGGTGGCAGATTGGTTAGAACAGGAAAGGACCACGGTGAAATTTTTGACCATCATTTTGTAGAGTTTACCTACCCTAGTGGAGCAGTAATTGCAAGTCAATGTCGTCACCAACCGGGCACTTGGTCTAAAGTGGGCGAGAACTTTCAAGGAACAAAAGGAAGTATTGATATGAATGATGCGGGCGCTGCTAGCATCATTGGCCTCGACGGTGAAAAAATGTTCGACTACCGTAATCGAAATGACCCTAATCCTTATCAAGTAGAGCACGATAGGTTATTTGCGTCGATTCGTAACAATGAAGTAATTAGCGATGCTGAAAACGGTGCAAAAAGTACCATGACTGCCATTATGGGCCGTATGGCAACCTATTCTGGCAAAGTGATTACGTGGGAAGATGCAATGGCTTCTGAGAAATTATTGATGCCTAGTGAACTTACTTGGAATTCTACACCACCAAGTGTCCCAGGACCAGATGGTATATATCCAATTCCAACCCCAGGAGTTACTGAGGTTTTGAGTTAAGACATGATAAAAACTTATAAAAGTGACAACTATCTTGATAGCTGTCACTTTTTATATTCTAAGTGATGTTTAAACTTATTTTATAACTAAATCGAAGGACCTTTAAATGCCAAAGTAATAAAACTTGTTCGGCAGTAATTTCGTTATTTTTAGAGCTTACGGTTAATTGATCACGAAAAGAACTAATAAACTGTGACCAATATTTTCCTTTCGAATCAATTAGGGTGAAATAAAAACCTGCATCTCCAAATTTTTTCCCCGAAGAGTCTAAAATCAATTCACCATCATCACCAACACTTGGAGACATAATAACGGTTGCATTGCCTTTCGGCAAAGGAAAAACAGCTTTAATACACATTTCGCCAGATGGCAATTTACACGTACCATATACCCCTGAATAAATAACTTGACCACTTGATTTAAATGACCTAAACCAAATTGTGTATACTACTTCTTTAGACTTAGAATCTGAAAGAGTTATTATTTCGCTCGCAATAGATTCAGAGTCCATTACATTATTCGTAGGTATGTTTAATTGGTTAATTCTATTACTGAATAATTTATTTACAAGTATGCCGAATACTTTAAAAAAAGGGTTCCATTTAACTGCAAATTCTAAATTATATTTGGCTGTATTTTCATAAAAATCAATAACGCTCTTTGATAAATTTGATAATTCATAATCAGATAAGTTCAGTAATTCAATTGAAGCTATTAAACCGTGCGAATTTGTATTTCTTTCAATAATTAAATTTTCTCTCTCCGCTAATTGATAAATAAAATCATCACCGATACCATTGAGATTTCCAAACGGACCCATTAACCAAGGTACATTTCTAGGTTCAATTCTCCTACCCAAAAAAATTACCCATTGTTGGGTAAACCAATCTTGAAATTTTTGAATAGGATAAGCTAAGCTCATTTTATTTTTTTTAGTTTAGGTATAAAATTCGATTTCCCATTCCATTCACCAAATTCTAAAATTGGTTTAAAACGTAATGTTGTAAACTCGTAGTGAAAATCTTTTCTATCTCTTTCTTTCATTGCGTTCGAGTGCCTTTTAGGCTTGGGCATAGCACTATGACCATGTACCATATCTATCATTTCTTTTTGAGATTTCCAAATAGAAAAAGTTGAAACAGTTCGTGGTAGTCTAATTGAAGCTAATGATAGTATTGTTCCTGTATGATCACGAACCTGTTGCTCTACGGGCCTACCCCAACGAATAAATCTCGGAATCGCCAGAAATTTCATACGGGCTATAGTAACTGCCACAACAGGTAAATTTGGTGAGTTATTTTCAGTATTTTGGTTGGGTATTATAAATCCACTTATTCCGCCCCATTGCCTTAAAAAAAGTAATCTAGTATGCCAACCTTTAGCCAGAGTTTTGCCGAAACTATCATTTTCTAAAAAATCATTTATTGCTGATTCATCTTCCCACTGGGCAAATACAGCAATTTGCCTAATTAAAAAGCGTGATGGAGAGTAAATAGAAGAACCTAAAGTCATCGATGTCATACATTCCGCATGAATAAGGCCTTTTATATTATTTGGTTTAGGAGGGAAAAACATTGCACTAATAGCCTTAAAATAAGAGATTTTTACTAAATGATATGTGAATACACTCATGTTTATATTTACTAATAGTTTAATTATTAATTATGGAACGGAAAATTCTAAAGTCTTGTATTAAAAAAGAATAAATGTACTTATGTTTTGTACACAAAATATTCAGATTGAGAAGTTCGTATTAATTATAAGTTTACCCGCTTTTGCGATGTATAAGAATATGGACAGACTCTATAAGCAGATAGCATAATGATTATGATTAGAAAACGATTGCAATACCATTGCGCAAATTGAACCCTTATAAAATCCAAGGGAGTAAAGTCCATCAGCTTAAATGAGCAATGAAATCCTTCATCGCAATAGTTGCGTATAAGTGAAATCTATCTGCATAAATTTACTTTTCATAAGTCTGCATGAAGGTTTGTAGTTCATTGTTTTTTACATGTTACAATTTAAGCCCATAAAATCCGTTTTTTCTTTTGTTAACCAGAATTTATAGTTCTAAACTGAAATTAAGATAAGTATGAAATTAATTAATTTAAGTATTCTCTTTACTATTGGTATGTTTTTAATATCCTGCTCAAAAGAGGATAGCAACAATGATTCCAATTCAGGTGTTGCCAACCCAGATACAGAAGTTGATACCCCAATAGTAGAACAAATTGAAGTATTGAATTTAATTAAATGGGAAATCATAGCAGAAACACCTGTTGAAAAATTTGATGCACACATTGTTCATGGAAATAAATTGTTTTCATTAAGTAATCAATCTACATATGAGTTCGATTTTGAATCAGCTAATTGGACTTTATTAGCTACCGATACAGAGAATGTTCTTCCAAATATTTCTTATTCAACTAAAGTTAATTTCATACGAAATGGGAAATGGAATATGTTCACAGAGAGAGGATTATTTGTGTTTGATTTTGAATTGAATAATTGGTCGGTTATTAAAGAATTTCCGCAATCAAATGGCATATTTGCTACTGCTGGTTTTTATGCGAACGAAGATAACGCAATCTATTTTGTTGACAATTCAAATGGAAATGATACGATCTATAAATTTGACTTAGTTACTAATGAATTGCTTCTGCATGGTGAATATGTTAATGTCGGGGACAGAGGTTCTACCTATAATGGTTCATTGGTCGTAAACAATTCATTTTATCATGTAAAACCAGCTAATGGTACTGGCACTAGTGATAAAATTTCAATATCTAAATTCAATGATAATTTCACCAATTTAAACTCTATTAACGAGCTTATTACTGAAAATGATTTAGATGGTAGTGTAGCAATAAACTATGGGAATTATATAATTTTTGGACTGGGGGGTGTTCCAAGTTCAGATGCTAATGGTATGATTACCTCTGATAGTACGACACTAAAGTTCTATTCTTATGATGTAATTAATAATGTTTTCACCGAAATGCCAACGCCTTTTTATGAGAGTTGTTGGGGTGCAGAAATCGTAGTGTTCAATAATGAATTTTATTTAATTAACGGGAGAACGATTAAAAATCAACAAGGAGAAGCTAGGAACAAAATTGAAAAGATAGAATTTGATTTTATAACTCTATAGTGATACCGTGATTTAAAATCTCAAGTAACAGAACCTTATTTATGTGTATTAGTAGAATTTTCGGGCACATTTAATATACGCTTACTTTAGAATAAACACCTAGCTCCGAATTACCAATAAGAATTGTTAGCTGTCGTTTTTTTCTTTATAATTTTGTTCAAATGAAAGGAATATTCGGTTCAATTCATTCCGTTGCATCTTAGTTATTTCATATTCTATATCAAGCAGTACTTCCTTGATAACATAATACTCGTCAATGTTTTTTATTTTACCTTTTTCCAGTACTTTATAAGGTAAATTTCTGATTCGAGAAGTCAGTATATTGATTGAAGGAAACTTTTTGGCAATCAAATTGTTATTTAATTCGGCTTGTAATTCCTTCGGTAAATATTTTATTCCAGTTAACGAATCCCTTAAGCCTTCACTTAATCCCTTTCTTGCCAAGGATTCATTTTTCTTTTCCCAATTAATCAATATGTTTATAGGTGAGTAATCAGTATTAGGTTCAATTTGAGAATATTTTCCTTGTAATTCACAAATGATTTTGTAAATGCCTTTGTAATATTCGTAATTGGATTTATTGATTTTTATCATTTCAAATGACAGCTAACACCTAAATAGGTATAATTATAGTATTAAGAAAAGATACAATTTTAAGTCAAATCGAATAACTGGTAGGCGATGCACTAGAATAAACAAATTGAAGATAAAAAAGCAAGCACATTTAAAGTTTACTAAAAGTGCTTGCCATTATATATTATTTAAAAAGGAAAAGAATTTTAACTCATGTTTAAGTGTCTTATTCCCCTAGTTCAGTAATCTTTTTCTCATAGAGTTTTTTGCTCTCCACGACAGCCACATTTAATTCTTGCATAATACCATCTACACGGCCTTCTATACTTTTCATTTGGTCGTTAATATTATCGAATGAATTAAGAGCTGCAGCTACTTCTAAAGCTTTTACAACTTCTACGGCGTCGCCATGTAAGAGTTTCAACTTATCAATGGCTTTTGAAGTATTGGCTAACGTACCATTATATTTCGTACGAGCTTTCTCAATGGCTCTTAAAAGTGTTTTCTTACTGGTTTCATCACTAAGGCTATTGCTCTGGGTTTCCATAGCAGTAAACAAGTTAGAAGCTTTCTCTTTTAAATCTTCGTATTCTTTGTTCAAGTTTTGCACACGACGATCTACTTTCTCCCAATCTCCATATACTTTGGCGAATTCTTTATCTTCATTTTTGGTATCCTCTAAAGCGCTTTTTAGTGCATTTAAAGATTCTAGACCTTTATTTACATTTTTATTTGCGGTCTCTTTCTTATTCTCAAAAGAGTTCACTTGAGATTTAAATTTGTCTTTTAAACGAATAAGGTCTTCAGGGCTTTTATCTTTCCAACAAGAAGTTAGGGTAAGGGCAATTAGGGCAACAAATAGTGTTCTTTTAAACATGTAATAAATTCTTTAGTTAATGGTATGGTAAAGATACATATTCTATGAAGCATTTAATTTTGATATGTAATTGCTAAAGGTGTTTGATGTAGGTTACAAGAATGTCTGCCACTTTTTTTAAGTCAGATGCTACAATTTCAGTTTTTGGCGCCAAAGGGTATATTTGTTGCCCTGGTCTACTGATAAAGGCGGCGCGCCAGCCTGCCCAAAGTGCCCCAGCAACATCCCAGCCGTGTGCTGCAATAAGCATACATTCCTCAGGTCGTATTCCCATTTTTTTGGCTCCCCAAGCGTAGGTATCTATAAACGGTTTAAATTTTCCGGTTTCTTCAACACTTAACAGGTCATCAAAATATTCGGTTAATCCGGCACTTTTAAATTGCTTTTTTAGTCCCTCTTTAGACGAGTTAGTAAAAGCAACTAATTTGTATCCGGTATTTCTTAATTCAGTTAGCGCCTCTTTAACTTCAGGATGTGGTGGTAAATTTCCAATAGACTCCAAAATAATAGTACGAGCCTCATTTTCTGAAATAGTAATATCCTGATTGGCCGCTACCATTTGTAAAGCAGCAGCTCCAATATGACCAAAAGGTTGGTACTGACCACTTCCAGAAGTCACCAATGAATACTGTAGCATGGTCGTAAACCAAAGTGGAAGTAAATCTTCCCTTCCGCCTAATGCTTTGCCTACTTGTTTTTTAACTACAGTTAAGTCTAAAAGCGTTTCGTTAACATCAAAGAACAAGACTTTAGGGCGAATTTTTTCTGAACTATTATTTTTAAGAAAATCGGTCATCGTTATATTCGTTTTTAGCACTATTTATTCAGAAAGTAACTCAGTAATTACCTGTTTAAAAGTGTCAATTGGTTGTGCTCCTGTAATGGCACTTTTCATATTAAAAACAATAGTGGGTACAGAATTCACTCCCATATTCTTCCACTGCCCTTGTTTGTTTCTTACCTCATAACGCACCTCTGCATTATCCAATTTAGCTAATGCCTCCTCTGCATTTAAACCAACATCTAATAAAGCTTGTTTTAAAACTGTTCTATCCGATACATCTTTTCTTTCACCAAAAAATGAATTCATCAATCGTATCTTTAATTCGGTCTGTTTTCCAAAGTCCTTTGCAATTTCCAATAACACATGGGCATCAAACGTATTTGCCATGCGCATTTCATCAAAATAATCGAATGTAAACCCGAGCTCTTTACCAATATTCGTCATGTTTTGGCGCGATTCTTTTTGCTGTTCTATTGTAGAACCATATTTCTCTGCAATATGCTCTGTAATATTTTGACCTTCTTGCGGCATACCCGGATTCAGTTCAAATGGCTGCCATTCAATTTCTATTTGATCTTCGACACCTAATTCCTCAATCGCTTTTTCTAATCGCTTGAACCCAATAGCACACCAAGGGCAAACAACATCGGATACGATATCTATTTTTAGTTTCTCTTTCACTATTTAAAATGTAATTAGCTCGCTAATCTGAAGTTCGCCTGGTACGTTACTATAATTTTTAACATCAGCAGCAAATGTTTTTGCATGCGGTCCGAAAGCAGCTTGAAAGGAAGCTATATCATCAAATTTTAAATGTGCAATGGCAACATATGGTACTAACTCATTCGGATTTCTTCCTGCTATACCTAAATCTAATTCTAAACCTTTTAACGCATTACCAACTAAGGTCGAAACCATTGGTAAATGTTTATTTTGGTAATAGTCCTTATCAAATTTTACATCTTTACTATTTGGGTACATTACAGATACTTTAATCATAATCTTATGCTTATATAATTTATTAACCTTCCGAAATTACGGAAGGTTAATCTAAATCAATCTTTTTAAAGTTTCGGAGGAATTATGATACTACAGTATCTTTTGACCATGCAAATTTTTGAAAAGGTGCATCTACTGGTGTATGCGCAATATGATTTACATAGTTACTAATGGTCTTTTGAGACAATCCCAAAAGAATATCCAATACTTGTACTTCACCATAACCTGTAGCATAAAAAGTATCTAACTCTTCTTGACTTACATTACCACGGTTGCGAACAATGCTTAAAGTCATAGTACGCAATGCTTCTAATTTCGCATTCTCTAACGGAGTTTCGTTACGTAATGCTTCTGTAATTTCATCATCAACTTTCATCATTTTTGCAATACCAGTATGTGCAGGTACACAGTAATGACATGCATGCTCAACATTTATTGATTGCCATACCACAGTTAATTCTTCTTTGTTAAAAGAAGATTGTGTAAATAACTCGTGTAAAGTCTTGTAAGCTTCTAAAACTTGTGGTGACCCAGCTAATACGCCATGTAAACCAGGAATCATACCAAATGCTTTTTGAGAATTTTCTAATAATACCTTGCTACCTTCTGGTGCAGATTCAATGTTGTGTACTTTTAAAGTTGTCATATTATCTTATTTTTTAATTATACTATTTATGTTAAATATATCTAAACAATCGTTTAGTTATTGTGTAAAAAAAATGGTTTAAATGTTTTTAAATATCATTTCAATATAGTCTTCAATTTCTTGCTGACTATTTACTCTTGTAGCCGCTGCTAAACCATGTTTGGCCAATAATAAATAGTTAGCTTGTTTTAATATGGTTTCTTTGTCTTTAGAATCGTCCATTCCTAACTTTTCAATGAACAAATTTTTAACTTCATTCATAAACGATTTCATTTCCGCTTGTATTAAAGCATCTTCACTTTCGGAAAATTCATTATAGGTATTGGTGATTAAGCATCCTTTCTGATTTCCATTTTCATTGCAAATACGAACAGAATCATAGAAAAATTCCTTAATGTCTTCAACACCTTTATTGGCCTGTTTAAAATTTTCAAAAATTGAATTCACCCTCTTCTTATAACTCTTTAAACTTTCAATAAAAAGTCCATGTTTATTACCAAAACTAGCGTATATAGAGAACTTGTTTATGCCCATTTCTTTTTCAAGCATTTGCATAGACGTTGTTTCATAGCCGTTACGCCAAAAAAGGTTCATTGCCTTTTCAACAACTTCTGATTCTATATACTCTTTTTTTCTAGCCATTAATTCTTTACTACGACACAAATCTAAACAATCGGTTAGTTATAATAAAAAATTTAACTTTTGATTAAGTATTTTATAGATGCTCCTATCAAATAAAATAACCTGCCACATGAAGCGCAACAGGTTATTTAAACTTTTACCAAGGTTATAATTATTTACCCTTTACGAATTATCTTATCGATATTACCGGCTAAATACATATGGTCACTAGCGGAGTTTTTACGCAGTACATTGGTCATTAATACCACCATATATCGGCAATTATCTGGGTGCTCTACAATAATAACAGAGTTCATAAAATTGGTAACGTTACCCATATATTTTCCGCAAGCTTCACCTTTACTTCTATCACATTTATAAAGAGATCCTGACTTAAAATATACTGCAGCTTCTTTTAAAACAGGTGATTGTGCATATCGTATTCTACGGTCTGTCATATACATTAACCGCTTCATCTCTAAGCTTGAAGCCTCATCAACAACTTTACCTTGTTCTAACTGAACCAAAAACTTCATTAATCCTTGTGGAGAACCTATACTTCCACCTTTATCTCCAACATGGGTATTTGCCCCTTTTGTAAAGAAACTACCCAAACGCCATTCGTCGGCAGTAATACCTAACTCACGTAATGGTAAATTCACCACATCGTTACCTAAATCTGTCAATTCTTTTCTTGGGGTTTCTTTGAAATAGGCATCGGTTTCTTCTTGTGTTAAATTAGGATATTTATCACCAAAAGCGGCCATTAAAAGCACTTCTCGCCAAACAATACTTGCCGCACCATTGTTACTTACAGACATCATATGATCCGCCCATTCGTAAAGGGTAAATACGTCACTTGCAATTACTTGGCGCTTTACCAATGTATTCTTTTCAATATTATAGATAGGAATGGTGTGCTCGTCGGTTAAACCCCAAACTCCCGCTTTTACAGATTTGTTCTTTAAAAGCTCGGTTCTTTTTTCAAATGAATCTGGGTAAATTTTTTCTAACTGAGTAAACAATCCAACTAAAACAGCCAATTTACCTACACTACCTGGTTGATAGCCTGCCGTTTCATTTCGCTCAGCATAACGTACATTTTCAGGATCTGATATATCTAATACCGTTAACGAATAACTTTTATCTAAACCACGAAACAGGGCACTGATTTCTTTCTGAAAGTCTTCATTTACTTTCATTAATCCCATGGCACTATCGTTCTTTCTGGACAGTAAATTCAATTGTATATCACTGTATGATTTCAATGCCCCAGAAGGTAAAGCGGAGGCGTCTTTTATCTCACCACTTTTAATAAGTTCTAAACGCTTTAAACGTTTTATGCCTGTACGCTCGTAACCATCAATTGGGTAATATGTGTATGTTGTAAATGCGGATGCAGAAAAAACTACAATCAGTAATACTAAAATTTTCTTCATTATAACCTTGTACTTAAAGAGATTTCTTTCTCTATGTTAATTTTAGGAGTTATAGACTCTAAATATCCAGAACTCACTGCTTTTTTATTCTCTACAAAAGGTCGTATTTGAAACAACCACAATTTATCATCTTTAAAACCAAGTTCTACATCAAAAGCACCTTCATAATCTGAATTAGTAGCTTCAGGTAAGGTCTTACGAATTGTGTTTGCCAAGATTTTGATTTCATTTAAGTTCTTCTCATTTACCACTCTATTTTGAAACGTTGCAACTTTCTTGCCAGTACCACCTTTTTCAGGTAAGGTATTATATAAAGGCTCGCGAGCAGGCGCTAATAATCTATAGCCACTAGCATCGTAAATAGTATAAGTTTCTGCCGATTGACCGTCTACGGCACCACCGGCACCTCTACTGAAAGCAACAGTCAAATCTTTATCATTACCAGAATTAATTCCCTTAGTTATCAATACTCCAGAATAATCTACATCTACACTAGGTATCACCAAAATAGATGGAAATACATTCTCAGGATTCAACAAGTATTTTTGGCGCCATTTAAAACTACGCTCGGTGTATGGAGATGCCCAGACTTCTTTTACTCCGATTAAAATTTTCTCCTTATCCAGCACATTAAATAACGTAAGGTTAAGTCCTGCACCCGTAAAATCCTTCAAATCTTCCATGTTGGTATCACTACGTAAGAACACGGGAATTTTACCAAAATCGGAACCTAAGACCGTTTTAAATTTCGTTTCTAACTGATTCATAAAATCAGCTTTTAATGGCATTTTCTTAATAGCGTCTCTTAAAGTTTCTAATTGTCGTAATTGATAATTCTCCACTTCAGGTTCAGAAACTCCTGTAGTTCTCATGCGCTCTGCTTCAACGAACATCGCATTTAAATACTCCCAATACGAGCTATTGGCACCCGGCATTTGTTGATCCATATGATCTCTAAAAATTCCGAAAGGAATTACTAACCCTTCAACCACTTGCTCTGGAAACATTTTCTTCAATTGTCCTAGGTTTGCAGCTTTTGGCCCACATAATGCTCCTGAATCACTTGCGTCTACATCACGCATATTCAGAACATCGGTATTCTTCAATTGAATTTTTTCGATAGGCACTTCAATCTTATCTGTATTACGCTCTTTCTTCACAAAAAGTCCGCGCTCTTGATCGGTCATTTTCGATTCAGGTTTAATAATTACATTTCCTTTATTCGAAACGGCATAAAACACGCGTTCACCATCATACTTCTTTAAACTTTGAAGATTCGCATCAGATAACGCTGCATTAGGTATTCCTAAATTACGTGCCAATAATTGCACGTGAGAAACCAAATTACCTTCTGCAACAGTTGCAATACCAGCAATAGGCTTCAAATCTGATGGTGAGCGCTGAAAAATATAAATTTTATCAGAAGACACTTCTATATCTTCAGAAGAACCATCAACTACAACTAGCTCACCGAAAGCGTAACCAGGATTCAATCCTCTAAACGTACTCTGATTCGGAATTTCCATCACCATATTCGTAAGTGCAGATTCTTTAGCAATAAAATCGCCTAATTCTCCAACACTCTTTCCTAAATTCAAAGCAACAGAACCTCTAATTCGGTCATCAATAAAAGCATATGATTTTGGTTCAAACGTTGTATATGTATCGACCACTTCTTGGTAATTTGCTTTAACCATCGCAGCACTCCATTCAACTGCAGCTCTTGCCGTCTCTAAAACTTGGGTTAACTCTGCCAAGCTTAATTTTTCTTGACCGAACTTGCTTAAAGTACCAGAGATTTGCTCCCATTCCCATAACTCTAAATATCCGGCACCAACAGATGCAGTAGTTAAGGCACATATTTTTTCTAATTGGCCGCTTACAGTTGTTGGCTGCCAATTTGGTGCATTTTGGAATAACAGCTCTTCTAATTTTAAGGAGATATCTAATAATTGCAAACGCGCCATCGGTCGTTTTTCTTCCAATAAACCTTCACGAATATCTAAAAGTAATTGTGCTGTTTCATTAACCAAATATGAAGGTGTCTCATTACTCGCCTTTCCTTGAACAAAAGCTTGCACCTTATCACCTAAGGTGCTGCCTTTTACTAGTTTCGATTTATTCAATAAAGATTGAACATCTACTGGCTTAAAAAACGTTTGCATGGTTGCCACCAAACCATCTATTTTTTTATTTAAATCGGTGGTTAAAGACTTCTGATTTTTTGCTTTAAAATCGATTACTTTTTGAATATCCGATTTTTCAGGCTGGCTATGAATTTTAGTTCTTAAATCCATAAACGGCATATAGATATCAGAAATAACTTTCGATTCGCTACGCATTAACTGTGCTACATTGTCATCACCATTATGAGGAATATCCTTTAAAGATTGTCTTAGAAAGTAAAAATTGTCAGCGACCAAAGCATCTTTTGCTAAAATCCATTTGTAAAAACCGATACCCCACGCTTCTTCATCTTCTACCTGTACAGAACCTCTATAAAATTGACCTTTCTGATTTACCCAACCATCATCAATTAGACGAAGATATTTATCTAATTGATATTGTTTTAATCGAGAATGATTATGGTCTATATCCCATAAATCTTCATTAGTTGAATAAGCCAAAATTTGACCTAAAAAGATATGATTGCTTTTACTTAAAGCGACTACTTCATCTTTATACCTAGCATGCTGCACACCAGGACCGATATTACCAGGACAAGGATCTTTCGGTTGCCTAACACTACCGTCGGTACAAAACCATCGAATTTCTTTATAAGGTCCGCGTAGGTCATTCTTATACTTTTCAACCAATGTCTTTATATGATCACCAGATAATGGTGATTGGGAATAAGAAATATTAACTGCGATAAAAAGCGCAACAAAAAGTATACAAAAAGAGGAATGTGTGTTACTGTTTTTCAATTGAATAGTGTTGAATTATTCATCAAAGGTAGCATCAAATTTATCTATGATCCTAGGTATTGGTAAATTTATTTTTAACATTAAACTAAATTTAGCGTGCTGGCTTACAGGTATTTAAGAACTAAAAAATCTTTCATAATAAAATGATAAAAATAATCGGTATTCAACTATTTATAGTTCATTTGTAGTAACTTTTTCAATTCACAAAAAGACAAAAAAAATTAATAACTAAACTAAATAATTAAAAAAATGAAATCTATAGTAATAGTATTATTCGTAGCTCTTACTTCATTCTCAAGCGTTTACTGTCAAGATGCAGAAAAAATGAACGGAACCTTTGCAGGCTATGAAGATGGCGTATATGTTTTTACAGATAAAGACGGGTATAATGCAGAGTTTGCTAGTATAACCGATGAGGTTAGTAAGAAATACAATTTAACTGACAAAACATATATTGGCAAACAATTCATTATCACTTTCATAGTAGAAACAGAAATGGACGAATTTGATGAAGAAGTTCAAGTAAGCTCCATTATAGGTCTAACCATGCCAGAATAGCAAAAAATTAAAAGGACGTAAAGTCCTTTTTTTATGCCCGCTTTTTTTCGGGCATATTTAATATAACTCCCTTTAATTACCCACTTTAAAGAGCCGATTCTTTTTCGTTTCTTTGTATTTCATAAGAAAAATAAAAATGACTTTACTTGGTATTGATGTAGGTGGCTCAGGAATTAAAGGAGCTTTAGTTGATTCGGCAACAGGAGAAATGATTTCTGAACGATTTCGAATTCCGACTCCTAATCCTCGAACACCAGAAGCAATGACCGATGTTATCGCCGAAATTGTTACCCACTTCGATTACAAAGGTAAAGTTGGTTGTGGCTTTCCTACTATCATTAAAAATGGTATCTGTAAGGCATCCGGAAATTTAGACCCTAGCTGGTTAGGTGTAAATGTAGAAGAAATTTTAGAAAAGAAAACCGGACTAGATTTTACCGTGATTAATGATGCTGATGCAGCTGGTTACGCCACTATGAATTATGGTATTGGTAAAGGCGAAAAAGGTTTGGTCGTTATGATAACTATAGGTACTGGGCTAGGTAGTGGTGCCTTTTTAGATGGCAGATTGATTCCAAATTTTGAGCTTGGTCAAATTCCTTATAAGAAATATTCAAAAATTGAGCTATGGGCTGCAGGATCTGCAAAAGACCGTGAACAATTATCTTATAAAAAATGGGGTAAGCGATTTAATACATTTTTAGAATATGTTGAATTGATCATATCTCCAGATTTAATTATTCTTGGTGGTGGTGCATCAAAAGACTTTGACCAGTTTAAGTCCCAAATAAAAATTGACACCAAAGTCATTGCAGCAGAATTACAAAATCATGCAGGTATTATTGGCGCTGCAGTCGCTTCACAATACAAGGTCAAAAAGGCTTAACAAACAATATATAACCTATAAAAAATCCCAAAGAAAGCTTTGGGATTTTTTTATTTTTAATACCAGACTTTATTATTCAATTAATATTTTGGCATCTTTTGGAACATCAAAAAAGTCTTTTGGCAAATCATTTTCGAAAGAAACATTAGAAACATCTATTTGGGTTATATACTCCCCAGGTTTTTCATCTTTCGTTAACCAATGAGTCTTATAACTGGTGGGAAAGAGAATACCATCGACCATATTTTCACCTACCACCTCCATAAATTTCTCTGGGGCGTGCCCACCATCTTTAAAATACTCAGGATAAGAAACGATATACCGTATAGCGGCAAGTTTATGTGATTCTTTACCAAAGTAAAGTATGTAATAATCATCTGGAGCATCACCTGTACCAGCATCAAAAGTTACCTTAACCACATCGTGTTCTTGCTCTTTATAAGTCATTTCTGGTAGTAACTCTAAATTCACTCCTTCGCCGTTCAATACAAAAGGTTGACCTAAAAAATACAACGGCGTTAACGCCCAAAATTTGGTGTCATATTCAAATGCGGTACTATCTTTTGCTTTGACCCAAGCTTGTTCCCCAGTCCAGCCAAATTGAGAGGTACTATCAGTCACACTCGTATGTACCGCCCTATTACTCCATGTATCAACAGATTGATAACTGTCACGAGGTGTTTTGCCATCAAGAGGTTGATAATTAAAACGAAAAGAAAGTGGTCCGTTTGCATACCATTGTGCTAAACCGCCATGTGCTTCCATCGCATTCCAAACTACTATACCAGCTTCAGATGCACCTAGCTTTTCTTTAGCCTTATTTACCCTACCTGCTACCCATGATGGAGGAATACTAATAGTTTCAACTACTTCATTTACCAAAGCTTTTTGTGTAGGTTTTGTAGTTTGCTTACAGGATAAAATAAATGCAAAGAGTACTAAAATTGAAAATTTGTAATATAATCTCATAGTTATATGCCTTTTTGATGGTTATCTAACTTAAATCACACGGCTTTATGATCTAAACTCGCTGATTTTCGTTGCTCATAATTTTGTGCCACCAGCAAATCAAGTTCCGCTGGAGCCTCAAAATTCATACGATTTTCTTTGAGTCGTTCCTCACCACCAAAAATTACTTGTATTTCTTTATTCAACAACCCTTGTATAGAGCGTTCTGCAACATATTCTGGTGAATCCATTTTTCTTCCTTTAAATTTCTGCATCATGTCGGTATCCGTCGCAGTCGGAAATGCACATGTTACCGTAATTTTAAACGGCGCTAATTCTCTACGCATAGAATCTGAAAACTGCCGAATTGCAGCTTTGGTACTACCATAAACAGCATAAAAAGGCATTCCTATTAACCCCAATCCTGAAGATATATTTAAGATATAAGCATCTTCGGAAAATTTTAAAAGTGGAATACAATACTTTGTCAACAACATTACCGCCGTTAGGTTTATAGCTACTTGATCATATAGATCTTCATCTTGAATATCCTCTAAAGGCCCTGCAGAAACAATACCTGCATTATTTATTAATATATCTAAATGACCCCACTTATCTTCAATACGCGCAGAAGCATCACGCAAAACTTCAATATTAGCGATATCACCAGCTATTTTAATAAACTTCACATCTTCAAATTCGTCTGATAGTTGTTTTAAATTTTGCTTGTCGCGAGCAATTACAGCTATATTGGTAACACCACCTTTAACAAGTTCTTCGACCATACATTTACCAATACCCCGAGTACCCCCAGTAATGAGCACATTTTTACCCTTTAATTGCATAATAATCTTCGTTTGAGTTAAGTTTAATTTGAACTTTAAATTAGATAATTTTTAATATGAAAACGAAGAAAACTAGTGTTTACGAAAATTATTAAGAATGTAAGAAAATACACATCAAAATATTACGTATTTCTTAATCAAAACACCTAATAACCGCATTAACAAATGTATAGCACCACCCTAATTCTACAAATCGATTTCTAACGAAGTATCTGAAAAGAAAAAGCCACCTAAAAAAGGTGGCTTAATAGTATTCAAATTTAGAGCGCCTTATTAAAGAGGCTTCAGAAATTATGCTATTTTATTTCGCTTACGGTCATTCTCCGTTAAGTAAATCTTACGAAGACGTAAATGTTTAGGAGTAACTTCAACATACTCATCTTTCTGAATATATTCTAAAGCTTCCTCTAATGAAAACTTTATAGCTGGTACAATTTTAGCCTTATCATCTGCTCCTGAAGAACGAACGTTAGACATCTTTTTAGTTTTCGTAATATTCACGGTCATATCATCACCACGAGAATTTTCTCCGATAACTTGACCTTCATAAATATCTTCACCCGGATCAACGAAAAACTTACCACGATCCTGTAATTTATCAATTGAATAAGGAATCGCTTTTCCTTTTTCCATAGAAACCAAAGAACCATTTTGACGTTGTGGAATATCACCTTTCATCGGTTGATATTCTAAGAAACGGTGTGCCATAATAGCCTCACCAGCAGTAGCCGTTAATAATTGGTTACGAAGACCAATAATACCACGTGATGGAATTTGGAACTCGCATAACATACGATTCCCTTTTGCTTCCATTTTAGTCATCTCACCTTTACGGATAGATACCATTTCTACAGCCTTACCTGAAACCTCATCTGGTAAATCAATAGTTAAATGCTCAATAGGCTCACATTTAACACCGTCAATTTCTTTTATAATTACTTGTGGTTGCCCAATCTGTAATTCATAACCTTCGCGTCTCATAGTTTCTATTAAAACAGAAAGGTGTAATACACCACGACCGAATACTAAAAACTTATCAGCACTATCAGTTTCATTAACACGTAAAGCAAGGTTTTTTTCCAATTCTCTTGCCAAACGATCTTTTATATGTCTTGATGTTACAAATTTACCATCCTGTCCAAAAAACGGACTATCGTTAATGGTAAATAACATACTCATTGTAGGTTCGTCAATAGTAATCGTTTTCAATGCTTCAGGGTTTTCTAAATCAGCAACAGTATCACCAATTTCAAATCCTTCTACCCCAACTAAAGCACAAATATCACCAGTTTCAACTTCTTGAACTTTCTTACGACCTAGGCCTTCAAAAACGTATAATTCTTTAATTTTTGATTTCACGATAGAACCATCACGTTTTACCAATGAAATCTGTTGTCCTTCTTTTAAAGTTCCTCTTTGTAATCTACCAATAGCAATTCTACCAGTAAATGATGAGAAATCTAAAGATGTAATCAACATTTGAGTATTTCCTTCTTTAGGCTCGAACGTAGGAACGTGCTCAATAACCATATCTAAAAGAGGCTCGATATTATCGGTTTCATTTCTCCAATCATCACTCATCCAATTGTTCTTTGCAGAACCATAAACCGTTGGAAAATCTAATTGCCATTCTTCAGCACCTAGTTCGAACATTAAATCGAAAACTTTTTCATGTACTTCTTCTGGAGTACAGTTTTCTTTATCTACCTTATTGATAACTACGCAAGGTTTCAACCCTAAATCAATAGCTTTTTGCAATACAAAACGCGTTTGCGGCATTGGTCCTTCAAAAGCATCAACCAATAACAAAACACCATCAGCCATGTTCAATACACGTTCAACCTCACCACCGAAATCGGCGTGACCAGGAGTATCGATAATATTTATTTTAGTATCCTTATATATAACGGAAACGTTCTTCGAAGTAATGGTAATACCACGTTCTCTTTCCAAATCGTTATTATCCAAAATTAAATCGCCTGTATTCTCGTTTTCACGAAACAAGCTACAGTGGTACATTATTTTATCAACCAAGGTGGTTTTACCGTGGTCAACGTGCGCAATGATCGCAATATTTTTTGTAGTGGACATAAGGTCTATTTTAAGCGTGCAAAGATACTTCAATTTTCAATAGCTACCCTTAATCTTATGTTATTTTTATCTTATTGATTTTGAGAGGGTTCTGTTGTGTATTTAGAACTTTTTAGTAATATTATTACCATAACCAAATTGAGCATCTTTTTAAATGCGCAGAAATGCCTTAATTTGATTAATAAAACCAGCTTCAAC
>TARA_R110002074_G_scaffold106530_4_pt1 | contig 81360 bp, 70 predicted proteins | sample TARA_R110002074 | Tara Oceans TARA_R110002074 (sample SAMEA4397215) | marine metagenome | biome: Polar Biome; feature: [MIX] marine epipelagic wind mixed layer (ENVO:01000061); material: water (ENVO:00002006), including particulate matter (ENVO:01000060) such as... | depth 10-100 m
GTTAATTGCTCCTAATGTAAAACAGTATAACGGTGTTAGTAACGTAACTATTACACACGAAGGCTACTTTGATGACAAAGGCAAGGCTGTAGTTGATAAGAAAACTAAAGAAGTAAAGCCTGCGCCGATTCCCGACTTTATGTTGTTTGAAAAGTGTATGCGTGGTGATACTAGTGATAACGTGTTTAGTGCTTACCCTGGTGTACGTAAAAAAGGTACTAAGAATAAAGTAGGACTTACTGAAGCATATGCAGATAAGACTACAAAAGGCTACAACTGGAATAACATGATGTTGCAACGTTGGACTGATCATAACGGTAAAGAGCACCGTGTGTTAGATGACTACAATCGTAATGTTACACTATGCGACTTGACTGCACAGCCTGCAGACATTAAAGAAATAATTAATACTACTATCAATGATGTAGTGTCTAAAGAAGTTACACAAGTTGGTATGCGTTTAATGAAATTCTGTGCAAGGTGGGATATGCAACGTATTGCAGACAATGCTGCACAGTATGCTAACCCATTGCAAGCGAGGTACAATAAATGAATATGAAAGCCAAACCAGTATTAAAAAACAAGTTTTGGATTGTTGAACAAGAAGGTGTGCGTATTGGTACACTTTCTAAAGAAGACGAAGGATTTGTAGTTCATACTAAAGGCAGTATTCAACTGTTTAAAAGTGAAAATCAGTTAAAGAGAAAACTAGGCAAAAATTTATTTGCTGCGGTTGAAGTTAACCCTGACCCAAGTATTGAAAACGAAGTACACGGATACACTACACGTTGCCTTCCTTATAATAGTATGTATGATTTAAAGTCTAAACTACCATTGTTTACAAAAAGTAAAAAGTCAAAGAGTCTGTATTGTGCAGGATATTATTTAATTAAATTTAATGTAAACTGGCTTAAAAGTTATTGCCCTAAGCTAATTACTTTACAACGTAATGAATTCTCTGGACCATTTAAGACTGAGATAGAAATGAAAGCGGCGCTGAGTAATGTCAATAGAACCCTTAAACACAGCTAGTATACAACAATTTATACAGCAAGTAAAAGGTGCAGAAGCTAGTAGATCAAGAGAACTGCGACTTGACATTACAACTGCTAAGAATCTTGCATTTACGCTAGGGATTGTGATGGCACGTATGAATGGTGATCTTGAAAAGTTTGTAAAAGAAAACTCTAGTGGTGACGCAGGAGATATTCAAGTTATAATTGGTGAGCAAGCAGACTGGAAATAGTAGTAGTTTATGGTCAAAAAAGGATAAATATATACGTATATAATTAGGAGTATGCGTTTATGAGTAGACCTAAACCAAATGTATTATTAGAATTTACAAACAATGTTACTTACAAATGCGAGCAAGTACTGGAAGCCGATGCTATCTGGGCAGTGTTCTATAAAAGTAAACCTTTCAATTTAAAAAGTAGTAATAATCTTACAAACTATCCAGGGCCTAAATATAAAAAAACTAGCTTTAGCAATCCTGGTCATGCACACAATCTAGCTAAGAAATTAAACGAAATGTTTAAGACAGATGAATTTACAGTAGTAAAACTCACTCAAGGTGATGTAGTTGTCTGACAAACAAAAGTACACAAAAGTTTTTCTTAAAGAACTTGGTGAAACTGTTAACGAACTTGCAATAAAAGAATACTTGCCAGTTTGGTGGTACAACCAAAGAGATAAAGAAGTGGGCGGATTAAGACTAACAGATGATGGCATGGAAATGATCCAAGAAATAGGGTTGGCCACTTACGATATCCCCTATCCTCGAGATAAGCCATTAAGTGCCCAAGTAATAATATTTTTAGATCAATTTATTGATTGCCCGTATTACTTAACGAATAGAAGCATAACGGTTACAAACGAAAAAAAAGCTGTAGAGCTTACATTGTTCAGCGGCGACTTACGCAAGTACGGATTAGTAAAAGCAATGAATAGATCTAAAAAAGACGAGGATAGTGGTTGACAACTATATTAATCTATCGTATTGTATATATATGCACTAAGAAACAGTAAAGGAATACAACATGGATACGATGGTAAGAACAGTTAACCCAAACCGCGCAAAGAAAAGTATTAGACGTGCTTTTAAAAAGAAACGCCCGATCTTCTTGTGGGGACCTCCGGGCATTGGTAAGTCTGAAATTGTACAACAGATCACAGACGATCTTCCTAATTCACACTTAATTGATATTAGACTAAGCCTTTGGGAGCCAACTGATATTAAAGGAATTCCATACTTTGACAGTAATACTGGTACAATGGTATGGGGTGCGCCTAGTGAACTTCCAACACAGGAGTTTGCGGCACAATATGATAACATTGTAGTGTTCTTTGACGAGATGAACTCAGCGGCGCCTGCTGTACAAGCGGCAGCATATCAGTTGATTCTTAATCGTCGAGTAGGACAATATAAACTACCAGACAATGTTATTATTGTAGCGGCGGGTAACCGTGAAGCAGACAAAGGTGTTTCTTATCGTATGCCTGCTCCACTTGCTAATCGCTTTATTCACTTAGAACTTGCTGTACAATTTGACGATTGGTTTGAATGGGCAGTAACAAATAAGATCAATACAGATGTTGTTGGATACTTGCAATTTGCAAAACAAGATCTTTATGACTTTGATCCAAGATCACCAAGTCGTTCATTTGCAACTCCACGTAGTTGGACATTTGTAAGTGAATTAATCGATGATAACGAAGATGACGAAACTACAACAACTGACTTAGTATCGGGTGCAGTTGGTGAAGGATTAGCTGTTAAGTTTATGGCTCATCGTAAAGTAGCAGGAAATATGCCAAATCCAAGTGATATCTTGGCAGGCAAAGTAAAAGAGCTCAACACAAAGGAAATTAGTGCAAAGTATTCCCTTACAGTGTCTCTTTGCTACGAACTTAAAGAAGCAAGCGATAAGAATGATAAAAAGTTTGATGACAAAGTTAACAACTTTTTAAGGTTTGCAATGGATAATTTTGAGGTTGAATTAGTTGTAATGGGCATTAAGCTTGCTCTTACGCAATACAATCTTCCAATTGATCCTGATGCGGTTGCATGTTTTGATGAGTTTCACGATCGTTATGGGAAATATATTAAGGCTGCCCAAAACGTTTAATGAGCCATTAATGTGGGCAGTAATTAATTTTACTGCTCACATTTCTCTTGACAACTTAGTTAAATACTGCTATATTGTTAGTACAACAAAGGAGACAGTCAATGATGCACTTTACAACAAATTCCGCAATGTTAAATTCTATGCAAATGTCTAAAGCTAAAAGCACTGCTAGTAAACTTAAGAATTGGCAACCAGATGAAAATATTACCGACGAAGCATTAGAAGAAATGCGTGTCGAAGTTCTGGAACGTATTATTACTGCTCGAGTTGGATTATTACTTAGACACCCATTCTTTGGTAATATGGCTACACGTTTGATTATCGAAGCCGCTGATGACTTTATTCCAACTGCCGCTGTAGATGGACGCAAGCTATATTTTAATACACAATTCTTTAATGCAATGGACAATAAAGAAATTGAATTTGTCATTGCACACGAAATCCTACATATGGTATTTGATCATTTAACTCGTAGAGAAGATCGAGATCCTCGTTTGTACAATATTGCATGTGACTATATTGTAAACAATTTACTTATACGTGACAGAATTGGTTCTAATCCAAAAATAGTCGATTGTTACCATGATACAAAATACGAAGGATGGGCTTCGGAAGCAGTATACGACGATCTGTTTAAAAATGCAAAAAAGATTGATATTGAGCAACTTGGTGAAATGCTTGATGAGCACTTCGAGTGGGGAGAAGGTCCGGGCAGTGATAAAGACGGTAACGAAGATGGCGATGGTGCAAAAGGAAAAGGTAAGTCTATATCAGAAGCTGAAAAGCAAAAGATTAAAGACGAGATTAAAGAAGCAATAATGGCAGCGGCACAGAGTGCAGGAGCAGGTAATACACCTGGTGAGATCACTCGTATGATAAAAGAGCTTACTGAGCCTAAAATGAATTGGCGTCAATTACTGCGTCAGCAAATACAGAGCTTAATTAAAAACGACTACACGTTTAGTCGTCCATCACGTAAAGGTCAAATGACTGGTGCTATATTACCAGGTATGAACTTTGATGAAACAATTGATCTTAGTATTGCATTAGATATGTCAGGCTCAATTGGTGATTCTCAAGCACAAGAGTTCTTAAGCGAAGTGCAGGGTATTATGGAAGAGTATCAAGATTACAATATTAAAATTTGGTGCTTTGATACTAAGGTGTACAACGAACAAGACTTTACTGCAAACTGCGGAGAAGAAATTAGCGACTATAGAATCTTAGGTGGCGGCGGAACTGACTTTAGTGTAAACTGGAAGTATATGAAGGATCAAGGAATTGAGCCTAAGAAGTTCCTTATGTTTACAGACGGGTATCCATTTGGTGACTGGGGAGATCCAGATTACTGCGAAACACTATTTGTAATTCACAGTCATCCTGATAAAACAATGCAAGCACCGTTTGGAGTAACTGCACATTACGAGGAGCAAATCGCTGCTTAGTACCAAAATTAAAACTGTTAATCCATTAAATGTACTTGGAATTAGGAGGGTAACATACTGCCCTCCTAGTTTCGAAACCATTAATATTACAAAAACTTACAATATAGAAGATGTTGTAGTGGATTGGATTAACGATAACCTTTCTGGTAGATACTTTTTAGGAAGAAATGTAGCTATACAAGAAGATAAGATAAGTCAAATTTACACAGTAGGCTTTGAAGAAGCAAAAGAAATGAGTTATTTTATGTTGGCTTGTCCACATTTGAAATACACATCGTAGTCAATCGCATAATTATATATACAAGGAGTAACTAAATGCAAGACACTAATCAAACACCGGATCCAAATGAACTAAACATTCAAGACCTAGCACTTGCTAGAGCGGTAATTGAACTCTCTACAGAACGCGGAACATTTAAAGCTAACGAATTAGCTAATGTTGGCGCACTGTATAATAAGCTAGACGGATTCTTAAAGCAAATTGAAGAACAAGCAAAACAAGCCAAAGAAGCAGCTGATCAAGCCGCGGCGGCTGGAGTGCAATCAACAGGCGCTGGAGAAACAGATCCAGAGGTCAATAAAAAGAAAGAGAGTTAAAATGGCATTAAAACATGTTGGTAGGATTATTACTAATAATCGTAAAGTAGTAGTAGCATATAGAGTAGTACCGGGTGATCCTGAGCATTGCTTAGTTGTTAGTACCGAATCACTTGATGCAGGCGAGCACGACGAACTAATGAAAACAGTTGAATCAGCAGCCGGTCAAAACGCATACGAGTTTGGTGAAGCAATGGCTAGAACTAGACTGCCTGATGGACGAGTTATGTTAGCAGGATTTCACACAACAGGAAAGCTTAGGAAAGTTAGTACTACTGAAGTTGAAATGACTCCAACTAATAATGATAGTATTAAACTTTCAGAATTAAACAAAATTATTGCTGACCAAAAAGGCATTACTATAAATGATCTTGCTCTTAGAGGCACTGACGGTAAAGCAGTACCAGAGCCAGCGTTAGATACAGAGACAGCAGACCCAGCTAAGGTATATACTAACAACGATGCTCCTCTTGCAGAGACACCGGTACCTTCAGGAGACGGAATTATAACTGATGACGACTTGGCTGCACAGTATAGATCACAAGCTGATGCTTTATTTAAAGAAGCAAAAGCATTAAGAGAACAGGCTGAAGAACTAAAGCCTACTAAAAGAAAAACAAAAAAGCAATCGGATAGTGACTAAAAAACAGAACCCCCCGCGACCGAGCATTAACCACTCACATTGGGAGGAAATCTTATCAGATATTAATTATGATTTTCTCCCGCTTGAGTATGTAAGCACAATAATAGTAAAATTTTTAGACGGCAAAGTATGGGAAGTTGGTGTCGATCAACGTTCCGGAATGTCAGACGATCCAGGCGAAGTAATTAACGAATTCTTAAAAGAATATGAAGATAACATCGAAACTGTAGACTTTCGCTTAGATACCGATCGACTTAAAAAAGATGTTAGTAGACGTACTAGAAGATTCTTAAAACTTAACAAGTAAATATGTAATTGGCAAAGATGTCATAAATACTTTAAATAATACTTGTAGGAGAAGTTTCATATGGCTTTGAGGATCAAACGAGGTACGAACGCAGAACGACTGTCGTATACTCCAGAATTAGGCGAATTGATTTACGTCACAGACTATTCGAGCACATCAGTTAATCCAGTTTGGATTGGTAATGGTTCAACAGCAGGCGGCGTTGATGCTGGTGGATCTGGAGGCGGAGGTGGCGGTATTACTGACATTGTTGGTGATACATCTCCACAACTTGGTGCTAACTTAGATTTAAATAGCTACGATATTACAGGTACTGGTGACATTAATATCACTGGACAAATAGATGCTACAGGAAGCATTGATGTAAATTTAAACATTGATGCAGGCGGTTATATTTCCGGAACAACAGTAACAGCCACAGGCGGTTTTACAGGTAACATTGACGGAGATCTTAAAGGATCTGTGTACGGAGACGACTCCGGTATTATTATTGACGGGCTTGCTAATAGAGTACTTGCACCTGTTTGGGCTGGTGCAAACAATGTTATGGTTGATCCTAGTACTAACACACTTAATGCTAGAAAACTAACGTTGGATGATAGTAATCCAAGTCTTATAGTTGGCGGCATTAGAAGTAGTAGTGCTGGAACATCAATAAAATCTAACACCAGTAGAGGCACGATTGCATCTCCTACTGCATCGGCTGGTGGTGACGGATCATTAGATGTTATTTCTCAACCATGGGACGGTATCGCATACACAACATCAGCACTAATGAAGTTTGGTGTTGACGCAGGCGCTACTGTTAGTAATGGCGTTGTACCGGGTAGAATTCAATTTTTAACATATAACGCAGTAGGTAGTGCCAGTGAAAATAACGTAGTTACATTTGACTCAACAGGTAATTTTGGTATTGGTAGAAGTTCGCCAACAACTAAACTTGATGTTGCAGGAGCAGTTTTAGCTAGTGGAAATATTACATCTTTAGGTACAGTAAAAGGTGCATCAATTCAAGGTACTTTTGTTGCAGACGATAGTACAATACTTGTAGACGGAGTTGCAGGTAAAATAAATTTAGCACCTAATAGTATTAGTGATGTAAGTGACGTTATACTTTCATCTCCACAAGCAGGACAAGTTTTAAAATATAACGGCAGTGAATGGGTTAACGGAACTGATAACGCAGGCAGTGGAGGCGGCGGTGGTGCAGCTGGCGGGTCATTAGGCGTAGGCGCAGACGATAGCACGATTAGACTTATTGAAGCAGGCGAAAGTTTCTTAATTAAAGGCGCTGGGTCGGTAACTACAGCAAGTGATGCAGAAGGTAATATTACTGTTACTGGATCAAGTACATTTAGTGCAATTGATGTTAACGGCGGTGCTATTGACGGAACTGCAATTGGTGCTAATGCACACACTACTATTAAAGGTACTGTTATTACCGCAACAACTAACTTTGCAGGTAACATAACAGGTAACGTAACAGGTAATACAGCTGGTGTTCACACTGGTAACGTAACTGGCGACTTAACAGGTGATCATGTAGGTAGTGTATTTGCTTCAGACTCAACTCTATTAGTTAACGGGTTAGACGGTAGTATTCCGTGGGCAGTAGTAAACGGTAGACCAACTACATTATCTGGTTATGGCATTACTGATGCTGCAACTACCGCACAAGGTACGAAAGCTGATAGTGCATTACAACCAGCTATATTAGGAAACTTTACTTTTACAGCAAGTGTACTAGACTCAAACGATTCGGGCGCAATTACAGTAACTCCATCAGCGGTGTTTAGCAGTGATGTTACTGTTGAAAATGACTTAATTGTAACAAATAAAGTTATTGCTGATAGATTTGAAAGTACAAGTACCGGCACACCAGAAATTACAGCGGCAACTAACTTAGACTTAACAGCAGGAAACGCTGTTAGGATTACGTCTTCTCCAATTCGTCTTGCAAGCTTTACAACAACAGAGCGTAATGCACTTGCTTCACAGAACGGCGATATGATTTACAACACTACACTAAACAAATTCCAAGGATATGAAAACGGTGCTTGGGCAAGCTTTACCTAAGGATTAACACATGAGTGAAAAAGAGTATATAGTTACACTGAATAAAGGTGTAGACTACGCTGCATTTAATGCAGAAATGATTGCTAGTACAGGTGCCGGAGATATACCAAACAGAGGTGTGTCTGTTGCTAATGCCCGACCGTTAAGTCCACGGAATACACACTATTCGTTAACAGATGCAGAAGCTTCTGCACTAAGAGACGATAGTAGAGTAACTGATGTACAGCTACCCACAGAAGATAGAGATGACATTGACCTTGAGCGCAATTCAATACAATCCGGTAATTGGATAAAGTCCAGTGCAACAGCTCTTACAACTGATTTAAATTGGGGAATGTTACGAGGCGCTAACGAAACAGATAGCTGGGGATCCGGTACTAGTACTGTTGCTGGCAATTTTCCTTATACCCTTACAGGCAAAGGCGTTGATGTAGTAATTCAAGATAGCGGTTTACAAATTGCTCATCCTGAATTTAAGAAACATAATTACGTTGCACCTAGCTTATACAATGCAGAAGCATTAATAGCAGATAGCGGCGTTGGTGCAGTTTTTAATAAATCTCTACAAGTAAGAGGAATAAAAATTGTACAAGCAGGCGCAGTTGGCGGTAATACCGCAGTAGCAGACGAATTTACTAGAAAAGTAGCTAAGTTAGTTACTTGGATAGTTGAACCAAAAGGTGCCGGAATAAACACAAAGGCACAAGAAAACTTTATTAAAATACTTAGAGGAGATGCCGAAGTTAGTTGGCACCCAGGTACACAAGCTGCACAACGTATTGGTTACGGTAGCGGCGGCGACTATGATCCAAATTGGCTATCTGACGCAGGTGCTGCACAATATGTAGGATATACACAATGGTTAAACACTGTACAAGTTAACGATATGGTATGGTATTTAAATTCATCAGGCGATAGTACAGCAGTTGGCGATACAGATGCACAGGAAGTTATGGAACACATATTTCATACAATGCATATGTTTGGATTAGATGCAAGAGGTATGAAACAATATCCATATCTAGATTCTGATTATAAAAGTGGCGAATTATATCTTGCAATGAAACAGGCAATAGACGCTAGTAAGTATGATCCTTCGGGATATGCACCGAACTGGGATAGCGATGAAGACCAGTATCAAAATGCTATAAAAGAGTATTTGTACTTGTTACATTTTGGTATGCACCAGTATAGCTATCTTTGGCCAGATAAAGATTCTGGAGGAATTAACGGTTCGTTATCACCTGAATGGACAGATGACATGCGAACACCAACAGGCATAGCAACATATAATCCGTTAGGCTTTGCATTATTTGCAAAGTATATTAACCCTGTAATGGCGAAGATTCCATTAGGTTCAATCAGAAGTTTATTCCGAGACGGCGATGCCGGAGATCCGTTTGATGCAGGTGCTAGTCAGTACATTGCTGATAGTGATTCAAGAATACAAACAATTGACTGGTACGAACAAAGTGGACTTACTGGTAGTATGAATCCAAACCACGACAGAGACTATGACGGACATGGTACTCATTGCGGTGGCACTGTTGCAGGATTACTAATGGGCTGGGCAAAAGATGCTAATATCTATAGTGTAAAAGTAGCTGGCTTGGAAGGAACAGGCGATAGCGGTGGTATTCCAGTAGCAACATGCTTTGATGTAATTAAAGGTTGGCATGAAAACAAACCAGTCGATCCTTTAACTGGTCATAAGAGGCCGACAATCGTTAATGCAAGCTGGGGTTATAGCGGAACTAGAGGTAATCCGCTAGACGGTGTGCATCGAGGCCAAGCATGGACTTATGCAGATTATGGTAGTAGTACTAACAACACATGGGCGGCTGTCGGTGTTGTACCAAACCTTGGACTAAGTAGAAAGATTAATATTAGAGTTGCTTCAGTTGACGCAGACGTACAAGCATGCCTTGATGTTGGTGTTATAATTTGTGTAGCAGCTGGAAATAGTTATTATTATATTGATTCATCTAGCGGCAATCATTGGAACGATACAGCTAACTTTGGTAGCGGGCAAGAGTACTTATTTAGAGGTAGTTCTCCGTTTGATGACGAAGCATTTATAGTAGGTAATGTTGATATTAGCTACACAAATAATCTAGAACAAAAATCAGAAAGTAGTTGCAGTGGACCAGGTGTAAATATATATGCACCAGGTACATACATAGTTAGTGCCGGTAGTACAAATAATGCTTCAAATAGTAGTAGTAAGTATGCTACATACGGCGGTGGAAATCATCCAAATGATTCTAATTATAAGCTAATGAAACTATCAGGTACTAGTATGGCATCTCCGCAGATTGCAGGAATGCTGGCATGTATAGTAGAAGCCAATCCAGGTATGACTCCAGCACAGGCCAAAGCATACATGATTGCAAATTCAAAATCAGTAATAAATGATGACGCTACAACACCAGTAGCATATACAGTACAAGCTACTAACAACGGCTCTGGTGCATATACATTAAGTGCAGGAACAGACAGAAACGGTTCTGTTTCCGGAGATAACGATAGTATTAGTATAAAAGTAGGCGATACAATAACTATTAACAACAATGCTAATAGTTCGCATCCAATATATATTAAAACTATTTCAGGAGATACTGGAACTGGAAATCAAGTTACTACACCAGCAGCAAGTGGTCAAGGATCGTACGGCAACAACGGAGTTTCATGGACACCTTTAAAACCAGGTACATTTTACTACCAGTGTAGTAATCATAGTAGTATGGTTGGTACTATTACAGTTACATCAGACGTTACATGGGATAACCAAGATAGTATATGGGGTGGTCAAAACAGGATGTTCTATAATAAACTATGGACAGACGATAAGCCATTTACAACTAACAATATAGACGGAAATGTAGACTTAGGCTAACTTTACAGGTGGGTCTAAACTATATCTGCTTAACTTAGTTGGATAGCCTGTAAGTTCGTTATTATATGTTTCGTCTTTAACCATTAGATGAAAAGTAATAGCAATCTTCCATTCTGCACCTTTTTTGCGAAAGTCTGTTGGTGCATGTAGTACACTAGTATCTTGTACAATACCACTACGTAATTTCCAAGGAAGTACTGCTTCAATACTTAATCCTTCATATATACTCATAGGTATATGTTCAGGCATTTCACGTTCCATCCATGCCCAGTCTAGCTTACCATACTCAACTTTTTCAACACCGTACACTTCATAAGGAAGTAATCTAAATGTATTTGAATAAGGACTGAAATTATTAATGCGGCGGCCTTTCATAAAATGTGTAGCACGACCTCTATATCGTTGATTAAAAGTTACATAATCAATTTTAACATCGTTGTGTATTTCTAAAGGAATAATAATATCTTTATAAGGACGATATCCCGGAATGTGTGTAACACTATCTGTATGTAACCCATAAGGCCTAATACTTTTAAACATTTGATCGCCAACACTTACTGGATCATTTGATATTTCACTATAGAAAATCATATCATCTCCAAAGTGTTCATTTACTTTAGACCGTAAAATGTCATTTATTACGCTGTGCCGTATAGGATGTGGAATGTTTACAATATGTCCATTAATTTCCCAACCATGTATATGATATTCATTATACCAAAATTCTAATAGCTTAGTTCTTTCATCTTCAGTAATAAATTCTTCTATACTATAGCTAGGCTCATACTGATCCTTATAAAACGTTGTGTTAGGATCATGTATAATATCCATGTTCTTTAACGTTTCGTCGTCAAATGGCTTATTTGCTTTAACTAATTTCATTTATAAAATCCCATTGTTTATCTCCAAAGTCAAAGAAACTTATACTTAATGCAATACGTTTGCTGGTTATTCCGTGTACAGCATGTTTTTTATATGTGTCTAAGAAATACCATTCTCCCGGCTGTTGTATATAAGTGTCTGCTAGTGTATCGTCTTCGTTGTATAGGGCTGTATACGTGTCTACGCCGCCTTTATCTACCATATAGTTTATAGCATACTTCCTTTTATCTTTGTGTATATGCCCATTTAAATGACTATCAATTGTTTGTGCTATCATAAAAGTGCTACTAGGAAAAAAGTTTTGTGGAAATAAACTATGTATATGTTTACTAAAATCATCTGTTACCCAATAAGATATATAGCCGCCTACTTTTGCTTTTAATTCAATATTATTAGTATGCCAATTTCCTTGTATGTCTAAAGATGGTAAGTTTAGTTTTTTATACATATAGATCTTCTTGTGTAAGTACACTTACAATTAAATGCCAACGTTCAGTATCTCCGTTATTCCAAGCACTATGTTTAAATCCTTGATTTAGAAACCAACACTCTCCTACGCCCATATATACTTCTTCACTATTACCTTGCTTGTCTGTATTTTTAAATCCACACTGGTCATTAGTTTTTAAAGGAATATGATATCGCACACTATAGTCTGTATTATAATCAATGTGTGGTTTAATGACGCCTCCCGGTTCCATTATAGCCATACGTGTTCTAGTTGCTTCACCTACAAATGTATTCATTACTTTTTGTATGTAACTTCCTTCAAGTTCAGGACGTAGTGAATTGTAATGACGTTCATCAGGGCGTTTCTTACTAATCTTAATATCGTAATCTCTATCAACTGCATCTGGATTAAATTGTGTCATACCAACTTGTTTATATCCACCTTGTGCTATTCCGCCTACATATTCTGTATACTTACCAATACCAAATGCATATTCTAATGCAGGTGCTTTACTTCCTACTTTGTCTCCGTAGCCGCCTTCTATAGTTAAGTCGTCGTTTTTATCTTTAACTAAATTAAAGTCTGTTAAAATTCTATCTACATCAAAGTTATAGGGTAACTTTTTAAAAAATGGAAGTTGTTCTCTACGTTTCATAATTTAGTACTCGCTTTATATTGCCAACAGCTAGACGACTTAGGCATGCATACACATTGTTTATCGTCGTATAAGTGCCATTGTATGTTTGTTTTTTCTTGTATACTAGTAATTAGCTTACGAAAATACCTTGGGCTCTTTTCGCGGCTTATAAATGCTTCAGTAAACCCTAGTTCTTTGCACATAGCTAATTGATGTTGTATCATGTCAATTAAATGCGGCATAGCTAATTCAGTATGCGTATTTGTTAATCTAATGCTTGAATTTTTCCAATAGCGTGATAGAATTCTAATTTCGCCTTTTTTGTAGTATTTTGATCTATGCCATGCTACACTAAATCCCTGTACAATGCCATTATTTTCATAAACACTAATAACTTCATATTGTGTCCAATCAACTCTATGATAGTTTGAACGTAATTCATCCTTTGAATAAGAAGGAAGTCTACTTAGCTGTCTAACTAGGTCAGGACGCTCACTAGGATAGAAACTAATTACTCCTGCCATATCTTTTTTAGGAGATTGCATCATTCCAAAACTCCTTAGACTTTTTAGCATGTATTAGTAAGTGCAAACGTTGTTTGTCTGAATTGTTTTTTACATCATGCTCGTAATGAATATTAAGCACTAACGGTACACCCGGTGCATAGGGTAACTGTTTACCGTTATGTGTAAATATACTTCCTTCGGGCCACGTAATACAAATGTTTATAGGCTCTAACCAATTTTGTTGCGGTACATCAATATGCGGTGCAATATATCCGCCTGGTTCAATGACTAAAAACCGTACATCATCGATACGTGCTAGTGGTAATGTGTTTATCCATTCCATTGTCTTAGGACACTGTGCGCCTACGTCAGTTACAGTCTTGCGTTCACGCTTGCCGTATTCCCAATGACTGTTTGTTTGTTGCGAACCAACACCGTATAGTGTAACTGCCATCCAGTCTTTATGTCCGTCTTCAGGACGATGAATAATAAGCGAGTCTTTTACATTTAAGTATTCTTGTTCAATTACATCAACAGGAACTTGCCAGTTCATGTGTACATATTCTACATCACTATCTCTAGTGTACACCGTCATAATAAAATGCTCCTCGCCATAACAGTCTATCTTGTTGTTCTCCGTCTACTTCAGGAAAGGGCTGGCGTTTATGCAATGCTTGTGTTTGATCAAATAACATCAAGTCGCCTGTTTTCCAATCGTGACTGTATTCATACTTTAAATAATGTGCAACTAAGAAATCGTACAACTCTTTCCATTCGTCTTTAGGAATATTGTGTAGTCCTGCTACATTCAAGAAAGGAAAATATAATCCTTTTTGTCCTGTTACAGTATGTTTGTGTACTAGCTTCTTATAAGCGTACTTCCATCTGCCTTCAACACTATATTCGTCTTTCCTACGCATCATCTCTTGATATATAGGGCCTTTACTACGATGTCTTCCTTGTATGTTATGTAAATCTTTTGCTTCATCAGCAGTAACTTGGTCTTCGCTTATAGTATATGCTCTGTTGTTATTAAGTATACGAGGCTGTTCTGTACGTGTGATCAAATGCTCAAAGTTACTTCTATGAAAACTTCTTACATCACTTGTAATCATTAATAACGTATTTTCAATTTGTTGTTTTACATCATTGGGCAGCTCTTTGTATGCTTCAACTCCATTTAAAAATATAGTATCACATCTGTCTTTTGTAGGTACTACACAATACAATGTTACACAATCCTCTGGGTCAAGAGCAAGTGTGCCGTTACAATGCCATTCAAGTTCGCCTCGTGGAAATATACCACGCTTGCCACCTAATTCAGGCATAGCTCGATTTGTTACATACTGTATTTGATGATGATCAGGATCTTCGTACCAAGCATGATGCGGTGTCTTGTCTCCCCATAGAGCAAGTATTCTAGCATATTCATCTTTAGTTAAGTCTTGATTGCGTAGTAATACATTTGAATGATAAGCAGTTAACTTTGCTATGTTCTTAATTTGCTCGTCTGTACATATTTTTAAATCTATATCAAGGTCTTTGTGGATATTCATGATGATCTTTGTGATTTCCTTCTAGTGGTGCTATTAGATTAATCCAAAAATTGTTTATAGGGCCTTCTAAATCATGTCCAAACAAGTTTAATATACCAAATCCAAGATAAGATAATACTACTAGCATTACATTAATTATAACAGCATCTAAACCAAAAGTCAAGAAAGAAATAATCCAGTGTGCAATAAAGATATAAATTCCGTACTTGTGAAAGAACATAACCCTAGGATTACGTAGCAAATCTATAAGAAACTTACGTGGAATACTGTCAACAGTCCATAAACTAAACAGTATTACATACCAAGGATGGTTCTTTACACTATGTGGATCTTTATCAGTATCAACATATGCATGATGCATACGATGTACACCTGCCCAAGTCAGCGCACTTCTTCCGCCACATAATAATCCTATGTATAATAATACAATTTCTACTAGTGAATTTGAAGCATAGGATCTATGAGCAAAGTATCTGTGATAGCCATAGGTAATACCTATAAGTGCTAATACCCAATATGCAATATATCCGTATAAAACTATCACTTAGTTTTCCTTTTTGCTAGTGTTACGTTGTAACTGCCTTTAGTACGATTATTAAATCTATATTCTCGTACATTTGTATTTAAGTGTAACCAGACACCAATTTCGTCTCTAATAACACCTTGTCCGCAAATAATTTCGCACCTGCTATTGTTACTATAGTAACATTCTTGTAAGAATCTGTCAACACATTTCCACGCTTCGTGTATATGTTTTCCATGCAGATCTAACCTAGCCAAGTTCTTTAACCCATTCTCTAACTTCATTAATATTTTCACATTTATTGTAAATTTGTTCTTGCGTTAGATGCGGATATGTTCTATTAGGTAACTTATACCTACCAGTTGGAATATCGTAAACATTTTTGTCAATATCTTGTAACATCCAAGTTTGTACTATGTTTAAATGTTTTTTTATAGCTTGACATTCAATCCAGCTTTGTTTAATTTTTTCAAATCGACCACGTGGTAGTGTAAATGATTTAATAACATGTTCTGTAGATGTATAAGTATGTGCTATCTGAGTTTTCCAAACAAGTTCCGTACTTATTATGTGACGAAGAGAATCATTAGTATCAACCCAGTGTATTTCTTGTTGGGTAATCCATTCATAAAATCCCGGAACTAGCTCGTGGATGTTTTCAAAAGTATGATAGATACCCAAATCGGCTTTATTAGGATCTCGAGATGTTGCAAAGGGATCTGCAAACATAGCTGATGGATGCCATATCCAGCATGTATTTTTAAATTGTTGAATTCGTTTAAAAACATGTATTGGTGGGGTATTGCGGGATCTAATAGTAGGTTCACCAGCCCACGCATATTTGTATTTGTTACTTAAAAATTTTGAAACTTGGTGGGCACCCGATCTAGGAGGCCCTGCTACTATACAGTTAGTCATCAAATATACCAGAACTCATTACTTCGTCATAGGATCCCATTACTGTAATTCTAATAAAATCAAGAGAATAGTTCATTGTATTAGTTACACGATAGTGATACGTATTTGGAATAATACTTGTTTGGGCGCAGTTTACTTTTACAATTTCATTTTGTTTACTGTCAAGTAATGTTGCCCATGTCTGTGTCCTTGCATAATCATACAACGGTATAGTAATATCTGTAGCAGCTCTGCCGCCTAATGCATATGTTAGCGGCCGTGAAACACCTTCTACATTTGGTTGAAGACTGAGTACGCCTAACGTTCGCATTTCTAAATTATTATTATTTATAAAATTGCTTATAGGTTTTAATAAATTTAAGTATCTAGCAAAATCAGACCTGTCTACTTTTATAGCGTTATCTTTTCCAAATATTGTAAATTTAGATTTAAAAAGTCCATCGCCTACGACTGTACCGGTGGAGTTGTTATGGTTTTTTGCTTTTTCTCTAATTGTTTCTAAAAATTGACTGTCAATTGACTTATATGTTAGTTTTTTTGTATATGAAATAGTATTATACATTTCTTTCCCCCAAAATACATGCAACCATATGCATTCTATTTTCTTTACTTGCGTTAATTGCAGTATGATCAACTGTAGTATCTGTTATGTACCAGCTGTTCTTTTTTAAATGTTTTGCTTCATTATTTATTACCATAAGACACCCTGCTTGTGTTTTCATTGGATAGTGTAATCTCTTTTGTTTGTCAGAATGCCATGTTAAACAAGTTTTTGGTTGGCTATTCATTATACGTATACGCCCAGTTTTGTATTTTTTATTAATAATGTTATAGACTTCTTCAAACAATGTATTTTTAAATGCACCGCACAATGTAGTAAACTCTGCTTCTCTTAGTGGCAATTTACGCTTCGGCACTTCGAGCTTTCCGTTGTCCATATACGATTTATCCCAGTCATAAAACAAACTAGCTCTTCCTAATAAAAAATTATCAGGATCTTTTTTTATGCTGTTGATACAAATTTGATCTTGGTACTCTGGTCCAAACCAATTTATCTTGCCACTACTAAGTAGATTGGAAAACTCTTGGTACAATTCAAATTGTGGAAGATCAAGTTCGTTAAAGTAACTCATTTAGTATCATATCTTTTCATATCGGCTTCTGGTAATATAGTCATAGTAGTCACTCTGTATTTATGCGCCCACTCTACTGCTTGATTAATGATTTCTGCACATTCGTCTACTGGAATATATGTTGTTGGCTTCATGTATGTAAGTATTTTTTCAGTTCCGACCCATCCAAATTTTAATAATACTACTTTACATAAGTTTGCATTATTTAATTGTATACTTGCTGTTTCTAAACTTGCTTTGTGTGCAGTATAGACGTGAGGGAAAGATTTAATCCCATCTGTTGTATTGCTACCTATATTAATTATAATTTTAGTTGAATCTTTTTGCCATTTCTTGTGTAATTCATATAACATATCAGTTTGATAGTATAACTGATATGCATTATTAATAAAAACATCACAATCAATTGCTTCTCTAATAATCTTTCTACGATCTTCAACTTCCTTAATATTATATCCGTTGCCTCTACTAAAGCCTACAAAGTTATCTTTTACATGCGGCAATGATGCAAATGCTTTTCCTATACCTTTAGTATGTCCAGTGATTGCATATTTCATAATATTTCCTTTTCAAAATTTCCTTTAAAACGTAAGCTTAGTCCCATTTTCCATTCACATTTCATTTTTCCTGTACAATGAATGTACTTACTATCAAAGATAATTAGATTACCAGGCGCATAATCAACTACATTTACACTACACTGTTTAAACATATTTTTGTCTCGAGCCGGTCCTTCTAAATGTTCTTGCCATAATGCAGTATCAATTTCTTTATTAGTTTTGTTTTCAACAATACTGTCATTAAATATAAATCTACGTTTTTTATTATGCTCAAAATCTTTTACAGCGTTATACGCTTTGCCTAGCCACGTGGCGCCTGAAGTATAATCATTTACGTACTGATCAAATATACAAAATTTTTGATCAACATTATCCTTGACTAGGATAGGTATAAGAACATTGAAACACGGATATCCTGCATTAGCAATATCTACATGCGGAAAATATGCACTACTATGTTTATAGATATTGTCTCCTATATTTTCTAAATTAACATTAAAGTAATTTGATAATACTGGTTTGATGTATTCCTGTACTACATCAAGTTTCCAAGGCTGTTCTATTTTAAGCATACCGTTGGTTAAATGCTTCTTTTCTTGTTGCTCAAAGTAATCTTTTATATTTTTTATAACGTCCTTACTAAAAACGTCTTTATAAACTCTATAATGCATATTTTTTAAACTCCGGTAGTACATCGTAAAGACTTTGCTTTCGACTTTTATCAAGTTGTGATGTATAAAAATAAAACTGTTTTAATTTATCAGACCAGTCTTCTGCATTCATATAATCAATAACACCTTGTACTTTGTTAATGTGTGTATATGCTGCAAGTGTTTCAGTTACCTGTACTTTAAGCTCTCTAGGTAATACCCTAATGTTTAATTCGTCTGGTTGATTTAAAATGTTAAGATAAATTTTATGTCCAAATGGTTCGGCCCAATCTAAAAACTCTTGCAGTCTAGTAATATTATACATTTGCACTGTACAATGTATTTCGCTTACTACATTATCAAGTTGTCTTACTTTTAAAAAGTTTTCTTCGACCTTTTTCCAACTACTAGGATAACGAATATATCTATCTAATTTTCCAGTAGCATCAATACTAACATTACACTTGATTGCTTTAAATTCTTTCCATTTTTCTAACAAATAGTTTGGTACATTTGTTAAATTTGTATTGTACTTAATTTTTACTTTTTTAGCTCTGCCTGATTCTATAACTTTATTAAGTATATATTCGTGTTCTTTAATAATTGTAGGTTCGCCACCTGTTAAATATATTTCTTCAATAGTTGGTAAAATTAAATCAATATTATCTTCAAACTGTTGGTATCTATACCACGGATAGTTTTCTCCACTAAGTCGCTTGTGTTCACTCTCAGGAAGCGGGTCTCGAACTAAATGCCATTCTTTAAGCCACATATTGCTAGAGTACGGGCCACACATCCTGCATTTTAAGTTACACATGTTACCCATGCGTATATCAAGATAGCGTATATCAACTTCTGGCTTAGTAGTATATTCTTTATCTTCTAGCCACCTATGCATCCATGCTTGTCGTAAACTTTCAATTCCGGCATCTTCTTCTTTCCAGCAACGTGAACACACATCTGGACGTTCTCCATTTAATAGCTGTTCACGTAATTTTACATACCCTTCGCTATGCCATATTGTTTCAATAGGAACCTTTCCAAACTTGTAAGGGTGTTTAGTTTCTGGATCTGAGAACCACTGCGGTTTACTATTACAGCACGGCCGCATATTTCCGCTAGGATTTGTTGCCAAATGCATCCATGGCAACACGCAGAAAGTTTTGCTAGGTGGAGTAATATCAGTCATTTAGTTTCTCATATATATGCTCTGCTAGTTTTGCATGTGTATATTCTTTAAAATGTCCTCCGGGGTATTTGTCCTGAGGTGTTGTACTAAAGCTAGACAAGTTTTTACTGTTAAATGTAATTTTATCTAACAATAGACCAGGCTTATAGGTATTAGTAGTACTTACAGTATCTATCATCAATGCCTTTGGAAAGTGAGTTTTTATCATATGATAGATACCTGCATTACTTGCACTCCAGAACCAATCGCTTGGGCCGTAACGAACCATATCCTGTGAAAACTTTTCTGTAGCTTTATCTTTACTCCAGTTTAAATTTCTATTACCGTCGTAACGTTCAGTATCAATAATAAATCTGTAAATGTGAGTATACCCTACAAGTACAATATCATTGTCCCAATCAATATCTTTATAATATATCTCATATAATGCTCTATCAGCACCAGATCCTTTTATACCACAATTACGCAACTCGTACCCTAGTAGTTTTGCTAGTTGTCCACTATAGGATAGCTCACGCTCAATACGATTGAGGTCTGTAGTCTTATATATTTTATCTAATTGATTGTTCCATTCTTGTGCTGTACCTGACCAACTATCAGGATCAATAAAATTGTGACATCCTAATTCAGAACCTTCTGTGTGACTACAACCAAAACTCCAAACCTTATACATTAAAATAATCCTTTTATATATTTTTTCATACTAGGTCGGCGTTCCATATTTTTTCTTGGTGGAGTTCTGTATTGTTTATTATCAAACGGATTTATATAAGTATTGCCACTACTATGCCCTACTCCCATGAATAACTGTACTACTTGACCTTGTATTTGGCCATCTTTTGGAAAACATGCACAGTACCCGTAACTTAATTTCATATTTGTAAATTCATAAGCTAGAAACATAGCAGCAAGACCAATTTCGATCTCAGGATTACCATTGATGACATCGCCACGATATGAAAACATTAAAAGTTCGGGTGCTAGTACTTGCGGGTTAGCTAAACTACGTTTATTTTTTAATGGCGGAGTTATTGTGAAATTAAATATTTCTTTTCTTAATTCTATATTACTCATATCAAAATAATCTATTCTAAAAGGCATAGTTTGATTTTGACTTGGCATATATAGATGTAAATTTGTTAGAGCACGTTTTATTAATTTAGGTCCAGCAGGAGTTTGAGAAAATCCAAAACAATTTGTTCTAGTTTTTAACAGTGTATCCCAATTCATTCGTTAAATTCCCTATATTTTTTGTACATTTTTTCATAATCTTTAACTATAAACTTATAATTGTATGGAGATGCCTCAGTAGTTCCAGATTGATAGTAGTTTTCTTTACGACTTACTAAAGTTTTTAATACTTCTGTGCCTTTTACTAAGTCTTCATAATAAAAAGTATGTTTAGACTGCCAATTATACTTTTGTTGTATATGATCAAAGTATCTGTGTTCTGCTTCTATAGAACCAATATGTCCCATTAGTTGTACAAATTCAAATTTAATTGAATTTTCTTTAGTTATATTTTTTTTGTAAGTAGTTGTTTGTTTAGTAGTGCTTGCTATATATCTACTTATTGCTTGATCAAATAAATTTTTTCTTTTACTACTTACAAAAATCCAATTATGAGGATCATCAGGAATAAAATCTAACTGGCTATGTACAACTATATTAGTTTGTTGATTGTTATAAAACTGGTCCAGCACTTGCTTAAACTGGTGATAATCTTTTAACCAATCTGTTATTATATGACTACCTGTTCGGCCGGCTGTCTTAATTAATATTTTCATAATATAAATCTTTTAAATAATCAAATTCTGTGTAGTAATCAAACAAACATTTGTCATTAACTTTGTCTTGGGCTCTCATCCATTTAACAAATGTATGATCAAATTCAGCGTTTACAGGTTTATCTAACCACTTTATTATTTTCTCTATACTTTGCGTTTGGTGATGTAATAGTCTATTAGAAGATGTTTCCAATGCATGTTGTTTTGTATACTCTAGTCCTATGTGACAGCGTTCTCTTATTAAATCTTTAAGGTTATTAGGTAAATTACAAATATCCATTACTTTAGGATACTGTACAAAACTTACATGTAATCGACTACCAAGTTTAGTCCAGAACTCTAAGACCTTGTCTATCTTAACAACATTTAGTACGTTAACAGTACACGTTGCATGTAGATCCAATTGCTTACTTTCTATATTGCTTGCCATTTGTGTTTTTACAGTATTCCAGTTCCCTACAAGTTTATCTAAGTTGCCGCCTTCACGTAAATATTCATATGTGCTAGGATCTGAATCCACACTTACTCTGCAAATAACTCTTTTGTATAATGGCCAATGTTCTAACACACTGTTTAAATAGTGCAAGTTTGTACTATATTCAAGTGTGATATTTTGTGCATATGGTTTTAACACTTCTAGCATTTCATGATGCATTGGATGCATTAGTGGTTCGCCGCCTGTTATACGTATCATGTTCAAGTTAGGTGCAAAACTTTTAAGTTGTTGCATAGTATCTTCAGGCAACTGACTTATACTAAAATTTAAACCGGTTCCAGAAACATCTTTTGCATCTTTATAAAATTTAGGATCTTTTTTCATCTGGGTTACCCACTGACTACTAAACTTAGGGCTACAATGTCTACATTTCATGTTGCATAAGTTACCAAATCTAAACTCCATATCGCGTGGAAAAGGAGGATTTATTAAATCTTCTACGTCTTTAAGTGCTTCGACTTGATCTGCATAATCCTCAAGACAAGTTAATCTAGTGCTTTTAATGCCTGCTTCTTCCATTTCCCAACAACTATTGCAAGCTTTAGGTTTTTCGCCTGCAAGATGCTGTCGACGAAATTCTTGCCATTGGTCGCCGTACCAAATATCTTCTAAATTGTTTTCTGTATAATTACCTAATCCCTCAACACAACGCCAGCAGGCTGTAGCTGTTTCGTTTGGCTTGATATTCATATGTATAAATGGCATAACACACTGCATACTGTACTTACCGTAAATAAAGTTTGTATATTTCAGAGGTGACTATCACAGTGTAATTACTAGATGTATACGTTCTTCTCTGCTACCATTAAGAGCAGTATGAGTAATAGTTGTGTCTGTCCACCACCATTTGTCCTGTTCAAGGTGTTTAACCTCGTCACCTATAACCATAAGACAGCCGTCTTGTGTTTTGATTGGATAGTGTATTCGAGGAGAGCTATCGTTATGCCAACTTAAACAAGTTTTTATTTTACTTTTCATTAACCGCATACGACCAATTCTAAAATACGCATCTTTTACAGTATTATAAAGATTTTCAAACTCAGTACCTACAAATACTGTGCATAAGTCAGTAAAATCAGTTTCTTTACGTGGTATTTCAAATCTATGTACTACTTCTGTTTTATTTCCTTGGTCGTCAAATACCCATTCTTTATTTGCCCAATCGTGTGTTAAACTACCGCAAGCAGTATGAAAATCATCAACTGCATTAGGTGTACTAGTTAAACTAATTTGATTGTTACTATCCCAAAATAATGTTTTATTAGCTAACATAGCATCAAGAGGTTGTGCTAAATTGTATGTAGGTAAATTTTTTAATTGTTTGAAGTATTTCATAAAGCGGCTACCTTTCGTTTAGGTATCTTACTGTCAGCACTACTTACACAACTATTAGTAATACAAGGCATAGCTTGTCCAAACAGTTCAAATCCTGTTTCTATATTACCAAGAGGTACATCATGACAACTATAGGAGCGTTTAACACTACCGTCAGGCTCTCTAATAATAATACCTTGATAGCCTGCATTACACGACCATCCTTTAAATTTGTTGAAGTTAAATGCATTAAATCTCTCCGCTTGATCCATATACCATGCTTTACCATCCTTGTCTCTAAACTCTACTTGCATGTGCCATGGCACACTTGCATCAGGTCTGTACTCAACATCCCTAGGAATATCAAAAGTTGGCTTAGGTCGTCCAGTCCATATACGTTTACTTTCGGTGTATGCACGTTGTGGCATACCATTATACAACCGTTTTAGATCTTCTTCTTTGTATCCCTCAACCACCTTGCTCGCAGTAGGATCGGATTGAGGCTTGAGGGTAACGTTGATTCCTTGCTCGTGGAAGAAGAGGGCGTTTTCCCAATCTTTTTCAAACCACTCGGGTACCATAACCATGTTGATAGTAACTTGCACATCGTGTTCTTGACACAGTATTAGCTTGTCTGCAAAGCCCTGCATCTTCTCCTTTGTATTTAAGTGTTCTGTATGTAAACTAGCGGTAATACTAGCTCGATGAAATGGCTTTACTGCTTCGACAAATTGTTCAAACCATTTTATAGGACGTGAACAATTTGATGTCATGTGAGACGAAGTATAGTTTGTATTGGGTGCATCGTCTGCTAAATGTTTTAGTATATCTAAATACCCAGGGTGGAAAGTAGGTTCGCCGCCACTTAAACTAAAATGAAAACCGTTAAATCCATTGCCGCGGGCCTGTCTTTTTATTTCGTCTATTGTACTGAGACATAGCTCTGTTGGTCTATGGTCTTTGCGGTCACTTCTTGCGTAAGGCCAACAATAGCTACACTTATAATTGCAAAAACGACCCAATAGCCAAGAAACAGTAAATATATCTCTGTAAAGGAGAGTTCTCTGTCCAACCGATACGATATCGTCAAACGGTATCTTAGTAAAGTCATAGTTGCTCCATTTTAAGTCTTCTGTCATATGTTATTATAATACCTTTATACCACTTTGTCAAAGAAATAATTCTGCATACTCTGGCACAACATCCACTATACTTTGCTTACGTGCCTTATCAAAATGCGTTGTAAATCTAATAAACTCTTCTAAATGATCGTCTGCATAATCTTCTGCATATGCAAATGATAATATGCTGTTAAGTATACTGGCTGCTTTCTCCTTTGTATTAGCCGACATTGAATTATCAGTATTAAACTTATGTATCCATGTTGCATAATGTTCTGTAAGTTTTTGTTTCATTTCGGTTGGCAATGTTTTTATGTTTGTACGTTTTGGCCCGTGTGCAACATGATGAGAAATAAGAGGCCTACGTTTAGTATGATTAATTTTTTTAAAGTTACTTTCTTTTTCTTTCCACCACATAAATTCTGGAATGTGAAAAACGTTATATGCAGTAACAGTACATGCTAACCATGCTTGTATTTTTGGATTAGCAACACATGCATCGTCTAATTTTTGTAAGTTTTTATATGCTAAATTCCATTTTAATGGCCAACGCTGGTACTCTACCATGTCTCCAAACCCATCAATACTTGCGCCAACACGAACTTGTTGGAATGATTCCCACATCTTTAAAACACGATCAGGTAAGTTAGTCATATTAGTATTATACTCAATAATAATATGTTTTGCTGCATCCATGTCTATACATTTTTGTAAAAATTCGTAATGACGAGCAATCATCATAGGTTCGCCGCCAGCCATGTATACATGCCTAATATTTGGAATGTTTTCTTCAATGCTATTCCAAAATAACTCGCCGCCATGCCAATCATAATCGTTAGTAAACAATCTACCTTTGTTATTACGTTTTAATGTTACTCTGCCGTGGGTATCGTCATATCCGTTGTCATTGTGATAGTCTACCCATTGTTCGTACCATGTATGGCTATCAGTTGGGCCACACATTCTACAAGCTAAATTGCACATATTTCCAAATCTTAAATCATAATAACTTACTGCTGGGTTTTTAATGCTTCCATCTGCGGTTGTGTATCGTTCTGCTTTGTCTACTGTAAACTTTGGAAAATTTAGTTGCTCGTATTGTCTTCTACTATTAAGTCCTGCTTCTTCTTCTGTTTTACATCTAGTACATTCTTCGCTCCATACACCGTTAAGCATATTATTACGAACTGTTTTCATTAGGTCTGCATTTCTAGCATCTTCAAGATTGTCCCTTGCAGCATTATAAGGAGTTCCGTCTTTATGGCGAACAACACCTTTATTCTTTGTGAGATTTGCTTGACAACAAATTCTTATGTCGCCATTATTTCGGACTGCCTGAAATATCCAAGGAATTGGGCAAAAAGTTTTACTATTGTTCATTACTTGTATTTACTAATGAAGTTAGTAATGCTTTTTAACTTTGATCTTTTGCTTAGGTTTAGTTGGAAACATAAATCCTGTATCATGGTGCTCTCTACGATTTCTTAATTGATCTTTAAAACCAATTCCCATCATTAATAAAACTTTACCTTCAAATTCTAATAGCTTATCGATAGCGTCATAGTCTCCACATGCACAACAACCTGTACTATATCCCATCATAGCCGATGTTACATTAGCATATCCAGCAGCAATACCTACTGCCATTTGTTGATCTCTTTTAAATGTTTCGCTTTCGCTTGCGGTAAGAGTTTGCCCGGCTTCTAATTTCCTAATTTCGTCATTTCTATGAATTTTGTGATCGCGAGCAGAGTGTCCGTTGTACGATTCAAAAACAATTAAAAGATTAGCAAGTGTTTGACTATTAGTCTCTCCTGTCATAGTAACAAAGTTAGTTGTAAAACCGTTAGTATGACTGTGTACTGCTTCAATAATTTTTCTATCTGTAATCATATGTACTTTATAAAATGCAACGTTCTGTTTACTTGGACATTGTGTAATAGCATGTTGAATTAAGTTTAAATCTGCTTCGGGGATCTCTTTTGACAAATCCCAGTTACGTTGACAATGCTGACTTCTAATTACAGCCTTTTGTATTTGTTTATGATCCATTTATGTCTCCTACTAACTATATTTATCTTAGCCCTAAAAGATATTCACGCTGACCATCTTCTAGATCTGTGTTTTCAATATACGGATATATCTGGTTCCATAACCACGGATTAAGATTTTTCCAATGATCAGTTCTTAACATATTCAAACGTGTATCATTACGCATAAACAATCCAAAGTCACCGTCTTGTTTTAATTCATTCAGTAATAAATCAAAATGTTGTATTGCATTTGAAATTGCTGAAGTTTTAGAAAGCTTTGTTGCTAATGGATTCTTAGTTTTAAACTTTTCCACCATTGTTATCAGTTGATGTTTTACTTCAAACGGTAAATTTCTCGGTGCCATCCACTCTGGACCATCAAGAACAACAGCTCTATGCGGAAGTCTGTGCCACATTGCGTAATCAACTAACTGATTACACATATTAACATTATATATAGATGTAACACTATGTATGGCAGTATGTTTATCCTCAAATGCATCTTTGAATTTTAATAAGTTCTCTACAGTAGTATCCCAGTTACTTCCTTTTCTTAGATATTCGTTAAGTTTTCCAAATTGATCAATACTTACTGTAATATAAACTTCATGTAGTTGCTGAAGTAGGCCAAGTAGTTCGTCATTTGGAAATAATGTTCCATTAGTTGTGATATGTAAAGTTAAATTTTTTCTATTGCACCCTTGTAATAACTTTATAAGTTTATCTTGTTCCATTAGCGGCTCGCCGCCTAATACTTTTATAAATGTTAAGCCTGTAAAGTTTGTTTCACTTAACCACGGTGCTGATTGATCAACTATCCCTCTTGGAGGAATAGCATACCCCATCTTCTTAGCATGAGCATACCACTTTGTACTTAAATCAGGGCCACACATGCGACATGCGTTATTACACTTGTTACTAAATGTTAAATCAATATTAGTTAAGTTGGCTACTACCCCTCTTGTTTCGTCTTCTGGCAATTTTAGAAAGTTATATTTGCCAAACATAACATCTGTACGCATACTTTCTCCAGAAATTTCTTCATCTCTGTAGCAACTTTCACAACCCGGAACGTATTCGTCCTTAAGCATTTTCTTACGTAGGTCATTCATAAAAGGATGATTAAAATTACCATTTTGTAATGTTAAATCGTCTGGTATATGCTCTGGTTTAAAATAACAACACGGATAAATCTTTCCGTCTGGTCTTACGGCCATATGGTGAAATGGTAAATCACACCGATGTTTAGGCCTGCTATCCATTCCACCTATCCGGTTGCATAGGATCTATACTAATCTCATTTATGCAAAGTTCTTTTGGCTGATCCACAAGCCATTTTATATATGTAGCTGCGTGATCAATATCTATTACTTGTCTGTCAGGATGCTTATGCTGATTATTACTAAGAGTGCCAAAAGAAATGTAAGTAATTTTTGGTCCGCTGTGCCAAATACCATTTAATCCAAGTGTATTTGAATAATCACGTAATGCTTTCTTTTCTGCATTGTACAGCCATGCGCCGCCTTTTTTTACTCTGTCAGTTGTACTACCAATATTAATGATATGGCACCAATGTTTTTCTAACATACACTTATGGTAGACAATATTTAATAAAGTTGTTTGATTAAATTTAAATAATGCTGCACAATTAACAAAAACATTGTGTTCACAAACACGCTCGCCTAGCCTTTCCTGATCTAGTTTTCTTGATAAATCATAACCAGTCGACTGGCTAACAAATTCAGCATCGGGATATAGTTTAGACAAAGAGTGTGCAACACCTGTATCTTTATTTCCTGTTATAATCATCTAGTACTCCTACGTTGATATGATTTTTGATAACATCTAAATATTTTTCACTAGCCATACTCTTAGGAGCGCATAATCCGCAACCGCAAGTTTGCTTAGGACATATAATTGTGGGCATAGTTTTTGTTTCCATTTTGTGACGCAGGTCAGCAATAATTGCTGGGCCTTCACTTATTTTACCTATACGGCCACGCTTACCATTAAACTTTGCTTGACATGTTTGGTGATGGAATACACTATCAGTCTGTTGTTCTAAGTGCAAGAAGAACCAGTTTACACTACAATTCCATCCTTTGAACTCTCTAAAGTTTACAAAGTTACTTCTAATACTTTTAGTGCCAGTGTGAAGTAACATATCTCTACTACCGCAACACGGGCGGCCTGCTTTCATTCCAAGTTTTTTCTTTTCAGTTGTTTTTTCTCCTACTGCACTCAACTGCTTTGCAATTTCACCCTCGTCATTTTTCTTTTCGTTTTTACGTATCCAATAATCTTTCATCCACTGTCGTTGTTCGTCTGTATACTTGTGTGCAAATGACGGTTTGCTATCTGGCTCTTCGCCAATAACTCTTGGAACGTAATTTACTTCGTGCCCATCTAAAAATTCACATAGTTCTTTACACTCGTCAAAATATTCTGCATGAAACATTACATTTACACTTACAGTAAAATCATTTTGTTCACCTTTATAATGAAATTGTAATATTCTAGACTTAACTTGTTCTTTAAGTTTAATATTACTTTCACTATGATAACTTACTGTAGCATGATCAAAATTTTCCATTACTGCTTGGCCCATCTTTTCGCCCATGGCGCCATTTGTTGTTAGTGCAAATCCACATTCCCATTTATCTTTATATCTAGTATTGTATTCTTTACGTAAGTATTTTGAAAAAGGAATAAAGTTTGGGTTTACTGTAGGCTCGCCGCCTGTAAATCCTATGTTTGCAATTTTACTTGTTCGTTGTTCTAAATGCAAATCAATATATTCGTATAAGAAATCTGTATTTGCTTTTAGTTCGTCTAAAGTAGCATGAGAAGAGTGATTGTCATGCCTGTGTACTGGACAGTAAGTACAGTCATAGTTACACCTACGTCCGGTATCCCAAGTAACTTGAAATACGCCCCCTGTTAGTAGGTCTATGGTGTCAAAGTTTGCCATTAATTTCCCTTATCATATCGGGTACTTTTTCATCGGCCCAACGTCTTTCTTCACACCACCAACATTCATTACAAGTTGGTACATCCATACCCGGGACATAGTGTGCAAAGCTAGGAACTACATCAGAGACTGGGCGGTTATGATTTATATCGCCTTCGCAACTACGTGTAGTATAATACAGATCTGTTATATTGTAAAGATGATATTGTGCTACAATCCAATCTTTTTTTACAAATCTTAAAGGATGACATAAATGAAATCTTAGTTTTGAGAAATAATATAGTACGTCACGTGGCCTAGCATTATTAGCTTCTCCGTCTCTATTTTTCATCCTATCTTCTCTTAGGTCATCAGGATTCTTACTTGTACCATTAAATATTGCATCAAGATTATTTTGCCATGCTGCAAATTTATTAAACTCGCCGACAATAATTTGATCTCCGCTGCGTCCGTCTACTAGCTCGCCACTAACACCGTGCTCTAGTTGTGGTGGAATAAATGTAGTATGTCGATTCTGTATTATATCAGGAAACATATCTTTTAATTTATTAAAAACTTGTAGACTCCACCAACCTTGCCAAGGCCTAGTATCCCAGCAACGTTGATATGTAATAATATCAATTTTACAATCTAATTTATTATCAGTAATTATTTTTCCTAATAAAAAACATAGTAATGCACTATCGGCACCGCCGCTTACATTTACACCAATTTTTTTCCATTTACGACTAAACGGAATGTCTAAATGACTAACACGAGTCATAAAGAAATCCTTTTCGTTAACATTATATAAAAGGTTATTATCTTCAAACATTACTATGCATCCTGTTTTGTGTTTTATCAAATTTATAATTAGTAAAATAATCGTTAAAGTCTTGTTTCCAAATCACATCTGTTTTCTTAACATATTCTTTAAATGCAACCCAATGTGCCTCAGTTGGATTATGATTTTTGATATATTGTCTAAGTTTATCTGCTGCGTTTCTAACCATATGTACATCAACTCTATGTTTACTGTATGCATCAAGCATTTTACAAGTATCGTCTAACTCCTGAAGTGTTTCTTCCTCAAAGTGTAGCATCATTATCGAAGGGTTTAAATAATCTGGAGTATAAATTATACTTGCATCTATCATATCACAATCTAATGAAAGGAACCCCTCCATAGTATCCTTAAATTGCATGATTTGATACGCACCCGTTGTGCATACTAAACAAATATTTACTTTCTTTGAACGAACTGATTTAAACTTTTCAAGATTAGCTTTTAGTATATTCCAATCTCCGCCTCTAAAGTAATCGTAATAACCCGGGCCACTATCAATACTAATTTTCATTTCGGCTCGACCAAACTTTTCTAAACAGTTGTTTAGTTCAATTGGATCAAAATCTACATTAAAATTTGTGTGAAACATTATGTACATATTATGTGCATTTGGATGTTCTGCTAACTTTTTTAAAGTAGGAAAAAATTGTTTTTGATATAAGACTTCGCCGCCAGCAAAATCAACTCTTTCTAAATTTGGAAAGTTTTGATTTAAGTCTTCGGTAATTTCTAATGCTTGTTCTAAACTAATTCCAATTGACAAGTCTTCATCTGCACTTTCTCTGTGCATATCTCCAGTAAGTTGAAAAAGTTGATGTTCTCTATCAATATTGTCTGGAACATATCGTTTAAGCTTAGTTGTCCAACCGCTGCTAAATGCTGGACTGCAATGTAAGCATGCCATATTACATGCATTACTAAATCTTATTTCAATAGTTTTTAAACCTTTAAAACTTGTGCTGCCTGTTCGAGTGTTAGTATAGGTAATATCTGCAGGCGTTTCTTGTCTCATACTAATACCAGTATTCAACTCCTCAACACGTTGACACATATCACAACCTTTTGGCCATTTGCCATTAAGCAAATCTAATCTGTGTTGTCTAAAGTTACTATTGTTAAAATACTTACTAGGTAAATGCTCATCTTTCATCCATTGCATCCGTTGGTGTTGCGTTGGGCAACTAGTTGCAAATTGCTGTTTTAGATTTATACCTCCAAGGGCATAGTAGCACGGTCTAGATGTCATTAAAAATATCTTTCATCTCTGGAAAAGTTTCAGCAAAAGAAATTCCACGTTGCTTATCACATAAGTTTATAAATTCTTGCATCTCAGGCAGACGACGGCTCCAGTCTTCGCTTTCCATAAATTTTAACATACCTTCTAAACGATTTATTCCGTATCCAGCAGTACGCCATGTTTCGTATGTTACTGCTTTCTTTCCGTGTTTATACCAAACAGGAATACCCTTTTCCCAATTAGCTTCCCACCATGGATAAAACTCCTCGTACTTTTTACGGCATTCAGCTTTAAACCATTGTGGCAATACTTTAACATTTAGATGCGGAGGATGATATACAAAGTGATAGTTTACGCCGCCGGCTCCGAACGGCCACATATTAATTTTTTTAAATCCTTGCTCTAACTTCCACTTAATAAAATCTGGCAAGTAATATATGTTTAATGCTTGTACTGCACACGCTACTGTAACTTCTACATTGTAGCTAGTTTCATTATCTAATATATGAAATACTTCTTCTTGACGTTTCCACTTACTAGGATAACGAATATAATCATTCATTTCGTTAATACTATCTATTGAGTAGTGAAACCGTACTAGTTTAAATTCTTTCCACATGTCAAATAAATCATCTCGCCATTCAACTCCGTTTGAGTTATAGCGTAGTTCAAGGTCTTTTGCATAGCCCATTTTAATTGCATGTTCAAGTATTTCGTAGTGTTCTTCAATAATTAAACTTTCGCCTCCTGCAAAGTATATCTGTTGCATACTAGGCATCTGTTCATAAAATTGTTCCCAAAATATATCATTTTGTTTATGCCAGTTGTAGCTACTTCCATTTGTACTACCTTTATCTTGCCATTGCATTGTATCTTTAAGAGTTGTATTTTGTACAGCTGGAAAGATCTTTTTATAGTCTTTAATCCAACCACTACTATCGTGCGGTGAACACATAACACATGCTAGTTGGCACTTAGTACCAAAACGTAAATCAATGTATGCCAAGTTAGGAGGTACTTCTCCATCGTCAGATGTATTAGCAAGTAACGTGTCAACATCAGTACGTGAACTCCAGTAGGCAGTTTCCCACATACGTTTACTATTGTGTCCTGCTGCTTCTTCTTTATAACATTTTAAACAACTAGGAGGTTTTTCACCATTCATCATTTGCTTGCGTACATTCTTCATATACTTACTATTCCAAGCAGTTTGAAAATCTGTAACATTTAAATTGTTTGGCTTGCCGTCGTCTGTTTTAAGTATTCCAACTTGGCCGCCATGTTCTTTATCATTAGTTGCACCAACGCTACTAGCGTTTGCTGTGCAACATACACGCATACTACCATCTGGTCTTGTGCTTAGATGTACCCAAGGTAGGATACAAAATGTGTCTGATACCTTACTCATTTATACTTTTCCGCCAATCTATATATTTCTGGGTTTACATCACTAAACTTCATGCCTTGATATTTGTCTAATACATCACAACTTTTTAAAAACGCTTCTAAATTATTTTTAGCAACTTCGGTAGAATGCACAATCCTTCTCATTGCCTTAGTTTGATATGTAGAATTATCTAAACGAACTGTTTTAATATTAAATTTTCTACGCTCCAAATTAGGTATCTGATACGGAACTAAATGCACAGGACCTTGCAGTACATTTGTACTTATGTCAAAGCCACGTTCGGTGGCGTAATCTATGAGCGGATTTAGCATATTCATATTTTGTATATTAATAGTACAATGTATACCCAAGTTTATGTTTGGATGATCGTTTCTTAATGCAATCCATTTGTTAATTATATTATCAATTTTGCCAAAATCAACACCCCAGCGTATACAACTTGCTAAGTCTCCTATTGCATCTAAGCTAAATGCAAGATTCAGTTCTTTTAATTTTGTAAGTACATTTAAACTTTCTTCTGGTATAATACTACCGTTAGTTGATACACCTAATGTTAATTCTGATAAATTTACAGTACGTCTAAGTTTTTCCATTAACCAAGGAAAGTTTTTACTATAAAAAGGTTCGCCGCCAACTAGCTGTAGTTTTTTTAGTTGACTCAGGTCGGTATTTTCAAGTACTCTTCTAATGTCACGCTGATAATTTCCGTATTTGTATTGTCCGTCGTGATGGTCGCTATCAAATGTCTGCATTTCTTTATTAACTTCGATAGCACTATTCCATTTACTGCTGAGACTAGGCTTACACATTCTGCACATCATATTACAAGTGTAATCAAGTCCAATTTCTAAATCTTGCAGTATACCTCTTTGAATTTTAGTAAAATTTGTTGCATGATGTGGCATGTTTGATTTTTGTCTACGACTATTCATACCAATTTTTTCTTGGTACCAACACATGTCACAATTTTTTATTTTTTCGCCTGCAAACAGTTGTTTACGTCTTGTTTTAACAATACTACTAGTTAGTATGCCGTCCAATGTATCAATAGTGCCAAGGTTGGGCATTTCGTTGGCTTCATCATACTGGCAGCATAATCCAACCCAGCCTTTGCTATCAACAACAGAGAGATGATTTAGTGCATGTACACATCCAGTTGAATGGGTAATATCAAGCGTTTTCATAATTAAACTCGTTATGATATGCTTTATTTTTTGCACAAGTTTTTATGCATCTACTAAAATGTAATTCGTGTGACGGATCCCAGCTTGCGCCTAGCAGTTGCTTATACCAATCATGTTGTAATATTTTGTCAATGCTATGATGTTTTAAACTATTCCAGTTTGGTTCAAATTTATTCAATCGCTGAACAATGTTTTCACTATTTTTAAATGCACTATCCCATAAAAAACAACAAGGCCACAAAGTTAAATTACTGGCAATAAACACTTCTTGTTCGTGTATGTATTTGCATATAATACTTTTTAAAATATCTTTTTTCTTTTCTTCAAATACTTCATTTTTTTGTTCTACTTGCGTTTGCTTCTTACGTGCTTTATATTCTTGAATAAATTTGTCTAATTCTTTTACTTCTTTTTTCTTACTATGTTCTTTTGCGCCACTGGTGGTAATTGTTTTCTTTTCAACTACAACTTTTTTAAGTTCTTTATCTTTCTTTGCAATAGTCGAAACCCAATTATGATAGCTGTTACGCATACCTGTACGAGTAGCAAAACTAAATCCCAAAGATTCTGCATGTACCCTTGCTTTATCTAATTCGTGTTCATTGTGATCAAATATAATATAAATCCAACTTGCAGAACCGATGGGTGCATAATTAGAAAAAGCTTGCATATTTCTATCCAAGACTTTCCATTTTGTGTTTACTCTATATATGTGATTTGTTTCTTCGTGTCCGTCTACGCAAAAGTGTATAAAAACTAATCCCGGTCGTTCGTATGCAATTTTTCCTAGTCGTTCCCACCAATTAGCAGTTTGGTATGCTCCGTTGGTACTAAGTTCGCAGTATCCGCCCATTGCACTTAGATAATCGACCATTTCTACACATTCATTATGCTTTGCTGGATCGCCGAGTACGCCGCAGAATTTAAATTCTACACCATTATAGTCTGCAGGAGGAAAAATGCGTTGTAAATCTTGCAACGTAAATGCATTTATTTGCAACAATTCTTTTTTTAACGTTCTTGCACAACCCGGACATGCTGCATTACAATCGCTTGTAATTTCTAATTCAATCTTTCGTAATTTCATAATATACGTACATATCTTTCATAAGTATATTTATGCACAATAAATTATGCCCCGCTCCATTTGTTTCATTCTATACCGGACAGTATAACAAAGTTTCTAGTTGCTGTGCTATGAAAGAAGCTATTGGATATTCTGACAAGAATAAATTTGAAGATATAATGAATAGCGATGTAGCTAAAGGAATTAGGAAAAGTTTTCTAGCTAACAAGTTTCCAAGTGAATGTCACGCTTGTTCAAAGTACGAAAAAGAAACGGGTCATATAGCAGGAATGCGTCAGTTCAATATTGATTTAACTAACAATAATTTTGATTTCTTAAGAAATGTATCACCAGACGGAACCCTTACTAAACAAGAGCCTGTGTTTTTAGATTTGTTGTTTAGTAATAAATGTAATTTTGCATGTATGGGCTGTAGCGGAGAGTTAAGTAATACGATTGCAGACAAGTATTCACAAGCGTATGACATTGTTGATACAAGTGGTAACCAAAATAGAAACTGGCATAATAAGTCTAATGTTATAGACTATATACTAGCCCATAAAGACACAATTAAAAAACTACATCTAAACGGTGGAGAACCGTTTATGCAAGAAGATGTACACGAGCTACTTGATGTTATGTTAAAACACGGATTGCATCATAAAATAGAAATTTGGTCACATACAAACGGCAGTATTAAAAAATATAAAGGGGTTGATGTAGTAGAGGACTATTTAAAATATTGGAAAAAATGTAGCATATCTCTTAGTAGCGATGGGTATGGCGCACAAGGAGAATATGTAAGATACGGATCAGTAGCTAAAAAATGGGAGGATACATTTTATCGGTTAATTGACGCTGACATTTTGGTAGACATACAAACTTGTTATAACATATTTAATAGTGTAAATTTATTAGAACTTTACAACTACTATACAGAACATCTAACTGCACACTGGACTGGGTGTTTAAATATTAATCCTTGGTTTGATCCACAACCGTTTACTGCACAAGCTGCACAACTATCTCCCGAAGTTCTTGAAAGAGCAAATAAACAACTTGATTTAGTTGAAGAAAAAATAAATGCATTAAGTGACAAAAAAGGTATACTGTGGGATATACCTGCGTTAAGAAGTACATTAAATATAAAATGGAACAAAGAACATTGTGTAGAAATGAAATCTAAATTTCAAAGAGGAATAAAAATGTTTGACAATCTAAGAAAAACAAACTTTATTCAAACATTTCCAGAACTATCAACTATCTATTTAAATTGAGCTGCAAACGGATCAAAGTTTGCTCCACACTTTTGTGAACATACACCTAACTTACCGCTTTTAACACTGTCTTTACTCCAACTATCTTCAATACTAGATAACAACGGTCCTTCCATTACTCTTTTTAAATCATTAATAATTACATTAATGCCGCCTTTGCCGCCGGCATCGTCGATATAAGTCCAAATTTGTTCTATTTTTGGATCTAAATGCCACCACTTGTACATACGTCCGGCAGTCCAGCAGCAAGGCATCAATAATCCTTCAGCTGTAATAAAAATATTGCCATTGTCTTTTACTTTACATTTTATTTTAGCATTATCATAATACTCTAACATACTACCAAATTGTTTTACAATAGTTGCTTCTTTATCTAATTCTTTATTTGTAAATTTAACTTCTTTAGGCTTAGCAAGTTTTGTAGTTTTTTGACCTTTGCGGTTAATTGCTTGATGAGTTTCCTTACCTGTCATTTTTTTAGTACTAAAGAATCTTCCAGTTTTTTTAGGTATAAACTTTTCGCAACCCCATTCTTCTGCAAGGGCTCTTGCTTCTTCTACTTGATGTTCGTTGTGTTCAAAAATAATATAATCCCAACGTGCTCTGCCGCCTGCGGCAATAAACGCTTTCATATTAGTTTCTACTTTATCCCAAACAACGTTTTGTCTATACAGATGGTTTGTATCTTTTAATCCGTCTACGCTAAAAATAACTGCACCAGCTCTACCTATTACTTGTGCAAGTTCTGCCCACCATTGCATATCTTTTGCACCTGCGTTAGTATTCATACTTAACCACATTTTAGGATTATGTTTTCTAAAATATCTAAAAATTTCTAGTGTATCGCGGGCAACAATAGGATCGCCCAAGTTACCGCACATGTACATAGTTTTTAATTGCCCAATAAATTCTGGCTTAAATATTTTTTTTGCTTTTTGTAATGTTATTTCTGCATTGGTCATGTGCGGATTATCGGCGCCGCCGTTCATATTTCTGTCACACATAGGACAAGCAGCCTGACATTTTTGTGTGACTTCAAGGTGTACTTCTCGAATATCTTCGTACTTATACATTGCGTTTTTTATCATCTTCTGGGTTATAATCGTGAATCAATACTACTTCTTTGCCCGGGCCAGTAATACTAGGTAAGCTACCGTATTCAGCAATATACCATTTAATAACTGCACGATACCAATTTTGACTATTATGGTGTGCTTGTTTATTAAACTGCCAAATATTATTATTTGTAGCTTGAATTGTAGCAAGTGCTCTAGCACTTTCGCATTGTAATCTCCTGACTGACAATTGATCTAACATTAAATCTGTTTGCTCACTTGTATCCAATTTTCATAAACCTTTTATATTTTTCTAATTCAAGTTCGCCTTCGTATAGTACAGTAGTCATAGGCGACTTGTCGCTAAATTCTTTTAAATCTTTTGAACAATTTACATGTTCGTCAATTTCAATATAATCGTTTCCTTGTACTACAACTAGCTTACCATCAGGTATTCTATTAAACCATGCACAATAATCTTTAATGTGCTCTGAACTAGTATTTATTAATGTATCTGGAGTGTCGTATAATAATTCTTCTTCTCCGCCTGCTTTATAAACTCTATAAATATGGTCATCATTAAATATAAAATTATGTATGTCTTGGCACGATGCCTTAAACTTCCAGTTGTCAACAACCCACTTTTTATTAAATATTTCTGCAATCTCAACACACGAAGGATCGAGATCAAAGCTGCGTATTTTATTTAAAGGAATCTTTGATTCAAATAACATTGTAGCAAGTGTACCATACCATCCTGCACACAAAAATACTGTTCCTAAATCAACACTACAAGCTTTAAGTTCTTCTACTAACCACTTTTTACTTTTTAGCTGCCCCTGACTAAAACAATCTTCGTCAAATTTAATTTCACTTTCGATTAAAGTTTTAAAAGCATAGATAAAATGAGTATTTGTATAATTATTAAGAACTCTCCACAAGTCATAATAGTTATCATTTAATACCAAGCCCTTTAGATCTTTATAGTCTATTAATCTAAAAATACTATGCAAGTCATGATTTAAAACTGCTTTACGCAAGTCGTCTGTTCCAGGTAACAACCTAAACAAACTATGCAAATTTTCTTCTAGTACTACTTTACGAAAATCCTCTATGTCTCCAAGACAACGTCGATTGTCAATTACACGAAAAATACTATGCCAATTTTGTTCTAATACTGCCTTACGTAAATCATCAGCAGTATTAGACAATTTAAAAATACTTGACAAGTCTTGATCAATATATGCTCTTCGTATGTCAGCAAATCTATCATCATTTTCAAACAACAATTCGAATCTGTCTAATAGTTTAAATATTTCCATTATATTTTTCCTTTAACCAATCAAAATCATTTATTTTGCGTAGGTCTTCTGGCGAGTTTTGATATTGTTCACCGTAAATCATACCGGCTCTAGCACCTCTAGTAGCTTCGTGTCCAAATGGTACATCACCGCCAATAGTAGTCCAGATTTTTAATCTTTTATTTGTTTCATCATTCTTTTGTCTATCAATAATTTTAGAACTTAACTTTGTACATTCTCTAAATCCACTTTTCCAACTATTAAATCCATCCACATTAAATGCTGTAATATTGGATACTATAGGAATTGCATTAAATTTGTCACTAATACTAGTTGTCATGTCTGGTTTAGATATATCCATATTTTTTGTTAGTTCTGTAGGAAATAATTTAACACCGCCGTATCCATATACCAAACTATTAACTGGATTCTTACTTCTCCAAACACACACATGGTCATGTTGCCAAACAGGTAATTGATGTTCAAAAGTAAAAGCTTCCACAATATGTGCGTCACCATCAACTATCCACATCATTGGTGTTGAACTTATTTTAGCTGCTTCGATGTGTGCTTGGTGAATTCCTTTTACTCCATGTACACGTTTTGCTCGAGGAAATCGTTCTTTAAGGCGTTCATAATTTTCGTCTGCATTAGGTTCTTCGTAGCTAATAAACACTATATCATAAGGAACTGGTGTACTAGCTAAGGTGTCAACTTCTTTTTTAGCAGCAATAAATCTAAAGAGCCATTCTCTTTTACTTATTTTAGCTTTTTTGCTGCACAATATAATACCATCATGATATTCGTCATTTAGAAAGCAATGATTAATTGATCTATCAAAATTGTTATCATGTGTAAAGTAATCATTAAACATAAAACTGTCTTCTATTACTACAGTACTAGGTACAACATAAAACATTTCAGTTACACTATCTTTAAGTGCATGTAAATATTCTTCGTAAGTATCAATATAAAAAACATGATACTTAGCTGGACCACTTGCAACAATATCCCATTCTTTAGCATTTACTAAAAATCTATGTTCAACTTCTTTTTGATCTAATGGCAAATACGTACTACATAAAAACACTCCGTTACGTTTGTCAGCAACATGTAAAAAATTGTGGTTGGTGTACCTGTCATGTGTATTGTCGTGTGTAAAATACAAATCAGGAAGATTAGCTTGAAGATTGGCACTACTCATCCAAAACATTTCAGTACTACTATTTGAAAGTGCTTCTAAGTACTGTTGATAACTATCAATTTCAAAGACATCGTATTTCTTTGGACCCGAACCAATAATATCCCATTCTTTTCTATTAACTGGAAATCTATATTCAACCTCTTTTTCTGTTAAAGGCAAGTGCTTACTACAAAGAAATAATCCATTGTACAAATCATCACCGTCTACTCTGTGAATAAATGCATGGTTCTGTTTTCTATCAATTTGATCATGATGCGATATATAAAATGTATTAATAACATCAGTATCTACTTTAATATTGGCACTACTCATCCAAAACATATCTGTTAATGAGCTTTCCAATGCACGTTTATAATCTTCATAATTTTCTATATTAAAGCAATCAAAACTAATAGGGTTGCTTACAAGTACATCAACTTCTTTTTTATTAATAAAAAATCTATGTTGTAACTCTTTGTCTGTTACATGCACATCTGCTGGTATTAACGAAACTCCGTCATACTTGTCATTATTTAAAAATACGTGTACGTACTCTTGGCTCCATTTATCCGGAGTATAATCAAACTCAAAGTCATCTACAATAGTTAAGTCTGGATATACTACCCAAAAGAATTTAGTTACACACTTAGCTTGTGCTTCTTTAATAGTGTTAGCGCACTTTGCCATAGGTGCTTTTTGTTTCAAAGCTAATAACTGTTGCTTGTGAACCAATTTGTCGGCGATAAGATATACATCATACATAACTATAATTATACACAATTAATCATGTTCTGTCAAGAATAGAATAAATACTATGAGGAGAAAAAAATATGACAGATTTTATTCCAGGCGATTCGTACAGGATTGACGTTGTTGGAGCCGATAGCACTACTATCATTGATAGTTGGTTAAGCCAGATCAAAGCAGATGTAGTTAGCAGAGACGGTGTTGTACAAGTTGATACTACTTTTGGAAAACTTTATGGACCAATGGTAGGCAATGTTGAATCACTAGAAGGAGATATGTTAATTAACGCTAGTGCTGGTAAGGCTTTTCTTAACGTACAAGGCAATATTTTAGATAGTTTAAATAATACAGTATTAGATACTGCACAAAAGTTACTAACAGCAACCGTAAAAGGCGACATTGTTGATGCAGCTGGAGTTGTAGTATACGATCATAATACAAATACATTTAGTACTGATAGAATTGTAGGTGACTTTTATGGTACATTGTATGGTGCAGTTGAGCTAGTTGGCGTTTTAAAAGGTGATGTTGAAGGTAATTTAGCAGGTACTACAACCGGTACGCATATAGGACCACAGCAAGGCAATGTTACAGGTAATTTAACAGGCGATATATACAACCTCGAAGGCGACATTATTCTCCATGCAAGTTCAGGAAAACTAACAGGTGATTTACAAGGAAATCTTTTATCACCTACTGGCGATCGAGTATTGCAATGGGATGAGCTAAATGGTCATTATAATTTGCAAGGAGGTATTGAACATCCGAGTACTAATGAAACAATTTTATCTTTAACAAGCGACGATCAAGGAGCACATTTTAAAGGTAGTATAAAATGGCACGACGGCACAGATATAGTAAAACTAATACCGTGGATTGGCACAGATAAGCCTGAATACAAAGCAGAATTTACTGGAAGACTACTAGGCGAAGTTACTGATGCAGATCAAAATCCAATGTTACGTTATTTGGACGGCACACAACTATTAGGTACAAACAACGACGAAATTAATATCGGACGAACAGGTACAGAAACAGTTAGAGTATTTTCCGATAACGTAGAATGGCATTTACAATCAAATCCTATAAACACTGTAAATCTTGGGCAAATTAATTCGTTTGCATTTAACGGCGATGACGATAATAAACTTCCGCTTAATCCAGGCGATCACATGATGGTATTTACTGCGGCGGCATTTGACGGAGAAGAATATAAAGTTGGTGGCGGGTTTGGTATGTTTGCAAATATAACAAAAATTCCTGATCCTGAATTAGAAATTTATCCTACAGATTTTGCAATTACACTTAGCGATGGAGAAAACTTACCAAGTGCGTTTTGGGATAATCCAACTGGACTTAACTTTGATGGCAAGGGTGTACTAGCTGTACCAATTTTTAAATCTAAAGGTAGAACATCTGCAGAGTTTAACGATGTAAATGCCGAAGAAGGTATGATAATTTTTAACAAGACAACTAAAAAGTTTCAAGGATATAACGGAACTGCATGGGTTGACTTAGGTTAACGGTATTACTATTTCAGCTTCTTGCCAACGTGATACAGCTAATGTTTTATAAAATTCGTCTACATTAACTTTCCAAAATGTTTGGAACGTACCTTTATATTCAAGTTCTATCGGGCGTTGTAGTATGTTTGCTTTATGAAAATGTTTAGCCCAAAAATTATGTACTTTATTTTGACTTCCAACATTGCCTGTATGTGTGCTAAGGTATAACGGCTTATCACGTCCAACGCCTTCAATACACGCAGGCAATAAAAACTGCGATGCATGTGAATAATGTATATCACGTTTACCTTTTAAACTTTTTACACGAGACTTTCCAATTAGATGTGTAAGCACACATGTACGAGCACCTATCCTATAAGCATCCTTGCCTAGTATTCCTAGCTCTTGTAGCTTATGTGCTACTACTGTTCCTACAACTTTTCCATTATATAGCAAACACCACATTTTAGCATCTTCGTATTTTTGAATATAGTCTATTAAAATTTCATGACTAGAATTATTATAGAACTTCTTTTTTTCAGCTTCTATAAAAAATTCCGATAAATCAATATCACTATTGTAAAGTTTAATCTCAAACATATGTTTTACAAAGTTTAAAAAAGTCTTGCATTTCTGGAAAAACTTCTTTGTGGCTAATATTGCGTCTGCGATCTTGTTCAGTAAAAAACTTATAAAAGTCTTGTCTGCCTTCGATTATTTTTTCAACTGGATATTCTGTAGTTCCCATATAATCTACTACACGCCTAAATTTTTCATATTCAATAGTAGTAAATGCATCTTTACGATTATCATCTACATTTTCTTTAATAAACTGCAAGTGATCGTGCATATAGCTCATGTACTCTTTAGGTAATATGTTTATATCATATTGCAATGGTTCTTTTAAATGAGGTGTATCAAACCCTAAACGTTGCCAACGATATGTTTCAACTGTGTTGTATTTTTTGCGCCATTCTAAAATCTTTTCTAGTAAAGTGCGAAATGTTGTTACACTAAAAATGTTAAATGTAATCATTAATGTCATAGGGGCTGTTGTGTTCATCATCCAATAATCTAAGTTACGTTCAAATACTTCAACATTTAGTCCATCACGTATATATTCTGCACGTTTGCCCCATGTGTCAATACTAGTAAATAATTTGAAACGTCTAATTTTTTCATTTATAAGTAAATCATTTACTTTATTAGTAAACTTTTCTAACTGTCGTGGCTTGCCACCTAAATTACTATTACAATTAAGTTCTAAGTGCGGCTTAGGATCTGCATCTAACATATCAAATAACCGATATGTACTTTGTTGTATAGTTGGCTCGCCGCCCGTAATACGTAGAATGTGCAGTTCTTTACTAAGCTCTGGCCACCATTTCCAAAATGCGTCTAAATAAGGATTAGACTCTTCTTCAAATATCTTAAACCAGTCAATATCACATCTGTGATTCTTAACCATGTCGTATGGCCCGTGTTGTTTTATTTCATTATAATATCTACTACTTGCTTTTGGATGACAATACCCGCAACGGAAATTACATTCGTTACCAAACGAAACTTCTAAATATTCTGGATTTACATCAAATTCTGCGCCGCCTTCTTTAACCGCTGCAAGTCTACTTTTAAAGAAAATTGTTTGATTACGTTGTTTTCGGTCACTAACATAGTCTTTGCCCATAGCTTCAATTTTCCAGCAGTAGTTACAACCGCTTGGTTGTTCACCTTTCATCATAGCTGAACGTTCGGCTTTCTTTTGTACTGTGTTATGCAAGGCGCTAGGATTTGTAAGTAATGGACCTGTATCTATTTTGTGCGGAGCAGGATGATAACAACTATGTGTTTCACCTGTTTGAAAGTAAATATTAGCATGATACCATTTTGCAAAACAAAAAGTAGGCGAAATTTCTTTAGTTATTTCGTCTATGCGTTTAATTTCTTCAGACTCGGTGCGTTCCGGCATTACTCTCTGTCCAAGAATTGCTGACTGTTATCTCTTGCAGGATTCTGGTACACTGTCTTAAAAAATTTACTTTGATCTGCATTAAATGGTTCTACAGCAATTGGCAAATTAAGTTCATGTTTTAACTTCTCGCCAAGGTCATTAGAATAATGCTCAATGTCTTCTTCTACAATGTCGCCTTTTTCAATCCAGTAGTTGTTTAGATATGTAAAATCACGAACATTTACATGGTCCCAGTCTGTACACATTGTTTTAAACAGTCCTTCTCTAGCACCATAGATAGCCCAACGGCCGTATTCAACATCGGCACCGGCCATTAACCATACGTAGAGTCTATGTAAATTTTTCCAATGATTGTTGTTAAACTCATCTACACTAACACGCATACCTCTATCAAGTGCCATTTTAACACCTTCTCTAAATCCTGCTCGCCATGCTTGCTGTGCAGACCCGTTATTGTAAATATCACTAAATGTGCCATTCATTTGTATATACTGTGTGTTCCAACAAAAATCAACCTGTGCATGTACATTATCAGCTGGAGCATTTTCATGTGTACGCATATCTAATACATACTGCTTGGGCCAACATTTTAATCCACCATTGCCGTATGCTAGTCCATTGATATGATTAAGAGCAGTCCAGCTTATTACTTTATCGGTTAAGTCTGTTTCTTCTCCAAAGTCAATTGATTGCTGTAGAAAGTCTCCACGAATTCTATTGTCTCCGTCAACTGTAATAAAGCGATCCGAATCGCTTAAATTAGCCGCTGCTTTATGTGCTGCGTCTGATCCTTCTACACCGTGTACACGTTTAGCCCATGGAACTTTTTTACACAAGTCTGCATAATTTTGTTCTGCATTCGGCTCATCGTACGACAAGTATATAATGTCGTAATCGATGACACGAAAAGTATTAATCATTTATAACCTCATGATGATAGTCTGAAAACTTTCTAATAGTATACACGCTAATATTTATATTGTCAAATTCAAACTTACTATCAAAGGGTATTTTATATGTATTGTCAAACTTTAATACTTTATGCAGTATGTTTGGATCATACAATTTTGTAACACTATATACCTGTGTTGTTGGGTCTATTGAAATCTTTTGAGAATCCAAATACTTTTTAAAGTCTTTATCCAAATGCAATTCCCAGCATTTATCTTTATTATTTTGGATGATTGTTATTTCTTTTGAAGGCAATTCAGTTTTAGGAATTTCATAAACAAAATATTGTTTATTATCGCTTTCATTAAATATAGTTACATGCTTGAGTAAATACTTCTTTTCTAAAAAATCATATTCAACTTTAAAATCACGCAACGTTTCTTTGCCTTCAGCAAACATACGTACTTCTTCAAAATCAACTAGCAAATTCTCTAACGCATCGTCTGCATCTCTTGATATTTTTACTATACTACCTGATTGATCAAAACAAATATATCTATCGTTATTTACACTTACATTTAACATATGCCTAAACTCTTTTCATAAAGTTCTATAATTCTATCATTTACAAAATCGTCTTCAGTATAGTGAAAAATACCACTTTGTTTATAGTTACCAATTTTTAGCTGTAGGTCTTCGCTTAAATAAGTACCAACTCTATCTTGCCAACGATCAAGAACATCGTTACTCCAATTTTGTATACGTGGTTTCATATGTGTAAAGCTAGGATATTGTACTCTTGGGTTTGTAACTAATGTTTCAATATTCATTATTTTTGTTGCAATAGATGCTGATAAATCTATACTGCATGTGCGTTGATAAAGTCTGCCGCCAGCATGTTGCCTATAAAATGTTTCCCAGTTGTTTGTTATAAGTTCTAACCAAGCATAAAATTCGTGTGCTAGATCTGACTTTTCAAAATAATGCAAGCCAGTATATATGTTTGGCAAATGGTTTGTTTCAAATGTTTTTCTATAATAGGTATTAGTTATAACTTCGTTTCGATATGTATATACATTGCTGGTAAAAAATAACTTATAATTTTTTAAAAATTCGAACCATACTGAAATATCTTGCAATACTATCATATCTGCATCCATTACAATAGTATTTTCATAAGGACAAGCATGATAAATTTTCCAACGATTTTCTACTTTCCAATCGCCTGTTGCATGATCTCCCCACGGTATATCAACAATATCATCAAACATTTGTTTATGCTTATCACTTACTGTATCATTTGTAATTAAGCATATCTTACAATCGTTGTTAGTTGCACGTATACTCATTGCACAAAGATATGCTTGCTCCACATAGTCAGTAATTGAGTTTTGTGCCAATATAGTAAAATTATTGCTCATTGATTACTCTTTCAAGGCTAAACTTATTCATAACGTGTAAGTTACTTCCTTTAAATTTTACTGCCGTATATTCTCCAAGACGATCTGTTTTTTCAACTAATAGCTTAAATTCATCATCTTCGATACTTAATAAAATATCTCTGTCAATTGCATAGTATTTTTTGCCTGGCATTGACCCAACAAAATTATTATCTACGTACCCTGAAAGAATATGTACTGCAATACTAAATGCATAATCGTTCCTATAAACAGTATTTTTAAATTGGTACACTCCTCTGTAGTGTAAGTAATTTTCTTTAATATGTTTTATTAAATTAAAAAAAGTTTCATTAGTTTCTGTCTTTCTAAAAAAGATTACCGTTGCCCAATAAAAGTCAATACCCGAATCGCTAATTTTTTTAAACTCAGAAGTATTATCGTGTATACCTAAGTGCGTTGCATTATTGAATAATAATAAGTCTTTTTGTTGACTAAAGCAATTTAAAAACTGATTATTTGCTATAATAAAATCAGTGTCCATTACAATAGTTTCGTCATAAGGCGTCAGGTCGTAACTACATTCTCGGCCAGCATTATTAAAACTTAATACTCGCTTACTCAGTGTTCCGTCGCGATATGTCTTTTTATTGTTTGCATTTGTTTTTAACTTAATAACTTTATCGAAATGTTTAGCATCAGATACTTTCACTGCGACATCAGTTACAATAGAAGTTGGTAAGTCCATATACTTGCGAATACGCTTTGCAAGATAAATTGCTTGCTTGAGGTAGTTAATACTTTCGTTGTTATATACAAACAGTAATACACCTTGGCTCATAAATCCATAATACCCTGTACTGAACGATTTTTCTTTAGCTTGTTATACTCCATAAGATATTTGTTTACTGCTACAAAATATACGTCTAGAATTTCTTTTATAAAACTGGCTAAATCTTCAATCTCAACTGGAATATCATTATCGTCAACTAGAATAGTTTCTGTTTGACTTGCTGCTAATGTATGACAGAAACTAATTAATTCGTTTGTTACTGTAAACTGTCCGCCGCTATGATAATGTACAAGATTCTCCTTGTACTGTTCTTTTAATAGTCGTTTTTGATTGTTTAATGTAACCATATAGTTACTAACATCTAATGCTGATTCAAGACGTGCGTCCATAGAGATCTCCTATATTTACTAGTATATAACAAAATTATTGAAAAGTCAAGGTTAAAGTGAACTATCTACTGCACCAGTTGGTGCTGCCTGTTGTATTGCAGGAAAAGTTGCAGCACCAATTAAAAAAGAGCTATTTGGTCTATACGAATACAGATTGCTAGTTACAGTTCCTCCGACTTGTTCGTCAGTCTTATCGGGGTTGCTTTCAGATTGTCCGCCTGTTCCGGTATCTGCATCATCAAATATAATTTCAAATATTAGTTGGCTAGTATTTGGTGCTACAACGTTAATTTGATATTCGTTGTCATCATATATCTGTGTTACCGGAACAGTACCCGATGCCCCGCCGGAAACGCCGCCGCCTACTTTTGTAAATAGTCTAGTTGCTGAATTAAAAAACCCGCCACTAGTAGCTGTGTTTGTACTGATAGCTCCAATAGTGTATTCTGATCCACTTCCGCTAGACGCAATGGAAACAGTTTTGTATGCAGTTCCCATTTTATAAAAACGTATTTTTCCCATTGCAGATAAAATTCTATTCCAGTCCCAGTCTTTAGTATTACTAGTACCAGATGTGCCGCCTGTAAGCGATGCATCAAATCTAACTTGGCCACCTGCATTAAAATAAAAATTTCTAGCGTCTCCACTAGCCCAAGTTAATGTGACTCTATGTCCAATACGTGAATCAGACCCTGTTCCCCAAGCACTAGTTCGTGTACTAGATGTTGTTGTACTAGAAGTAGTTAGTAATCCAGCTTCGTCAAAATTAGCAGATGGAAATTCTGATACTGCAGGATTAAAGCTAGTAATATCTCCTACCATCGAAGTAAAGTTTGTTACGTTTGTAAAGTTAATTATATCGCCAACTTCAATATCGGCTACATTAACATCGGTATTTGCAAAGTTATTTTGATGTATATGTGCTGCTTGCACATCTTTATACAAATTAGTTTGTTGTAGTGATGTAATTTTGTCACTTGAGGCCACTACGTTGGCTGATGCAAGTAACGATCTTCCATAGCCCAAACTGGTACCTTGGCCTACAACCTGATCAGTTAGTGTTCGTAAGTTGTTATACTCCGCCGCTGTTATTAGTGTACCTGATGGCATTAATTATAAACCTGTTACTAATGTGACCGTAAATGAAGTACTTGCTACATATGCGCCTGTAGCCCTATATTCTGATACAACACTTTCTAAATCACCTTGAACTCTTTCATCGGCACCGCCTGCGCCGACATCGCTATCGTTAAATCCTATTTGGAATTGTATTGCTTTATCCGATACAGATTTTGCTTTAACTACATAATCGTTTTCTGTGTAAACAGCACTTCCACTTTTAGTATATACTGTCTGATAGGTGTTTGTCAAGTCATAATTACCTAATGTGGATCCTGTTCCACTAGCTAATGCACTTACAGTTTCTGTATGATTAAATTTGATAGTACCCATATTTGATAACATTGTTACCCAGTTTGCAGTTTTTGCTTGATTTTCACCAGATGCTACGGCATTTGTTATTGCTGCCGAAAATCTAATTTCTCCGCCTGCATTAAAAAATCCTCTACGAGCATTTGCATCAGCGAATGTGCATGTAAATTCGTGATATACACTTTGAGGAGTAGCAGTGCCGCCCCACAATTCTGAAGCACCTCTATCATTAGATGCTTTTACTGCGACATCTGCTTGTGTAGAATCAACATTAAATTTTGAAGTTTCACAAGTTGATGTTAATGATTCAAACGCTAAGTAGGATGCTTCACCTATTGTATGATAAAAATTTCCGCCACTAACATAAGTATCCCAACTAGCAGCACCTATTGGATTAGCAAAAGGAGCGCCTAAGTTTACATCGTAATTTGCATATAATTCAAACTGTGTAGTAGTTAATACTTTTGCATAACCCGACACTCCATTTAACTGTATCATACCTAGAACGCTGTTAATAGTATCGACAAATAAGCCATCAATTAAACGATGTGCTGTACTAGTAGTTATTGTTACTACGTTACTATTTCCTGCATTAATAAATGCACCGCTAATTTGTATTGCTGTACCTTCTGCGTATACTTGTTTTATAAGTGCAATTGGCTCTGAACCAGTTTGGTGGGCTCTAATTTTAATTAAATCTGCATAGATTTGATTTAATTCTGTTGCTTGTATAGTTTCAGACTTTGGTACTTGTGATGACGAAACGGTTTGATTATATCCGCTATTGCTTGATCCAACTCCTAAAACAGTTGCAACTCGTGATTGCAAATTGTTGTATCTGGCTGCGGAAATAATTTGGTTTACCATAGTAATATCCTTCTATATACTTATGTCTTAAGGACACACTCAACTAGCTTTTCTTCTTCGTCTGCATTATCCTCTAATGCGATTCCAACTAATGCTGTAGTTTGTATAGTAGAACAAACTCCGTTTTCCCAAGCATATACTGCCATGCCTTTTGATACCGGACCTTTTACTCTTACTGGAACACGCCCTTTAAGACCAATTGCTTGTCCGTCACATTCGCTATTCATTAAGTATGCTGGTTCTGCTGATATAACACCTATAGCATAACTACTTGCATTTGCTGCTTTTGTTTCTGCTTCACCACCTACACACATTGCTGTGCCAACTGGGTGCTCTTCAGTAGTTGTGTATTTTTCAGCTAGGTCGGCATAACGTGCTTTTGTTGCTGTTCCTGAAAATACTGCGGCAGTTAAATTACCACTTGCATCTCTAACTGCTACTGTGCTTGCTGTAGCTGATGTGGATGCTGTTCTTGCTACTCCACTTTCCATTACTGCCGTAGCTTGTGCTGCGGTACCTTGGAATGTTGTAGCATGTACTGTATTCCATTTAGCAGCCGGTGTTCCTAAAACATATGCATTATCAATTGCTGGAATAAATCCTGTATTTGTGCCGTTTTCTATTCTTGCAATTTCAATCAATCCAGTACCAGATGTATAAGTTTGAAAATTAATTTCGTCGCCAATTAAGTTTGATAACGTTGCTTCGTTACCATTAGTAACATGCATTTGAAAATCTGAACTTGCGCCGACTTTAATTCCTGCATCATCTGCAATTATAACAGACTGTCCTGCTGCCGCTGATGAAATAAAGCTACTTGATGAAAGTCCGTTTAACTTTAACGAGTTACTTGATGTTCCCCACATAATTGGAACTACTGCATCAGTGTCTGCTTCTGAAATACCAGACGATGGTGTTTTAATTAATGTAATACCTTTTTTGACAGCTGGGAATTGTCCAGGAATATCAAAAGCTTGTAAGCTTGCATTTTGTGTAGCACTAGGTGTAAATGTAGTGTCGCTAATCATATAAACAGGATTGCTATCAATAATAGCAATAACAACTTTTACAGGAACTTCAGATGGCGTTGAGTTTACTGTTGTACTTAAAAGCTGTGTTGTTCCAGTTCCTGCGGCTTGCGGCCCTACTAATATAAATTCATTTGCACTTGTTCTAGCATATATCTGATTAGTATTACTGTTGTACCACAAATCGCCTTCTGCTAACCCTGCTGGTTCTGTTGAGCTTACTTCTGCGCCGCCAGCTGTTTTCCAAGTAGATCCTGTATAATATTTTAGTTTACTAACTGAACTATCAAACCATACTTGCCCGCTTAACGCTTTTGCTGGACTAGTTGCTCCTGAAAAGCTTTCTAACAAAAACAAAAAGTTTTCGTTTTGTGCTTCTCCGTAGCCGCTGTAATTTTTTCCTATTAGTTTTATATCTGTAGTAGAATCAACAGTACCATCTTCTAAAGATAGTAACTGTGCTCCGCTAAACCTGTTTATAATGTATGCCATCAGTGTTCCTCAACTTGTTATGTATTTATTTGATTATGGCGTATATGCCACTGTAGTCATGTGCGTCCAAGCGCCTGCGATCACTTTATATTCCATAGTGAATCTTGTTGTTGTAAATGTTGTTGTTATAGGTACTGCCGCAGCACTAACGTCTTGCAAAACACTGGCGTTTTGTGTACCGCCAGAGTCAACTGCAAGAAAACTTTTATTCAATGCACTGTTTACATTTGCTGTATCAGTGCCTGACGATGCTATTTTACTAGCATGTATTTTTGCAAGTGTTCCGTTTGGAATACTTCCTGGTGCTGCTAAAGTTACTAGGATAGCTTTAACATCAGCATTAATTGAATCTCCGGTGCCTATTGTAACTGTAAGGCCAGTAGCATCAATACCAAATACATAAGGCCTTGCTCCAATTTCAACATCAACATATTGTTTTGTAACGACATCATTAGCATTACCTTCAGTTAATAATGCATTTTCTGCAACAGCTCTTGCACTTGCTACTGTTGTTACATTACTAATTACTTGCTTTGTTGTTAAGTTAATAGGTCCTGCTGCATTTAAAGTAATACCATTTGTAGTATTTTTAATTTCGTCGCCATCAAATGTTAAGTTATCTACAGTAAGCGATGTTAGTCCGCCAATATTTACAAGTCCTGGCGCACTAGTTACACTACTTGCAAGTGCAGTTCTTGTTAAAATATCATTGCCATCGATTTTATATGAACCGTTTGTGTCTGCAATATTAATGTTATCTTCTGTAGTCCACGATCCTGTAGCTACTCTATATGTCCATTTAATACTACCTGCTGTAGTTTCAATAAGTAGACCAGCATCATCGACAAATTGGCTTGCGCTATCTAGTAATGTACTATCTTCAGGCAGCGCAAGTTGTATCTGCTTATCAGCAATTCTTAATGATTTTACTTCTTCATTAACTACTGTACCAACTGTTAAGTTACCATTAATATTTAAATCACCAGTAAAACGTCCACTACCGGTAACATCCAAGGTATAAGCTGGATTATCTTTCATAATCCCTAATCTTTGATTTTCAGCGTCCCAATACTGTGCTGTATATGGCCCACTTGCTTTATTTAATACAAGTTTATGATTTGAATTTGTAATATTATTTCGTTGCTCAACCGTATCGCCATTAACTTTTATAGTATGATCTGAATCTGCACCAACAATAAGTCCGTTATCATTAGCAATAAGTAAACGCCCTGCCATTGTATCGCCACTAACATCTGTAGCATTTACAAAGTCATTAATTTCATAAGGATTTCCTAATGTGTCAACAATAGAAAGTGCTTTATCAGCTGTGCCGCCAAATATGAAGTTACTATAGTTAGTACTAATATTAATTCCAACTCTAAAAGCTGTAAATCCTGTAATTTCAACAGCTGGTGTAAATGCTTCTTTTGCAATAATTACAACAGGCGAACCACCAATATATAATTTTAAAATTACTTTGTTTAAACCAAACGTATCTTTTACAGTAGCAACCTGAAGTCCACTTAATCCTTGAGATTTTTGATAATCTGGACCAACAAGAATCCAGTCAATTCCGTCCCAGAAATACATTTGATTTTTTGAACTATCAATCCAAATATCACCTACAATTTTTTCTAAAGGAGCAGTTGATGATGTTGAGCTATTGTCAGTACTTCTAAATGTAGTGCCGTCATACACTTTCAGTCTATTGTTTGATGTATCAAACCAGCATTGTCCTTTAATAGGTTTTGATGGAGCACTAGTATTAGCAAAACTTTCAAGTAATTTTATAAAGTTTTCATTTAAAACTTCACCAAAGCCTGTATAATTTTTACCAATAAAAGTAAGATTGGTAGTTGTAGCATCAATATTACCGTCAATTAGTTCGGTTAATAATGTGCCATCAGTTTTGTTTAGCCTATAACTCATACTATTTCTCCAGCGTATATAATGTAATTTAATGCTACAAACGGATCGGTAGTATCAAGAGCTGTATTTGTAGGTGTTTCAAGACCTCCAGTTTTTGTAATTTTAGAACCGCTTGCTCCATCAGATGCAGCACCTCCGGCACTCCGACCAGTTCCGGATGTTGCTGCAATAGTCGAAGTAGCATAAAACTGACTTCCTCCATCGCTTTCTAAATCATGCTCGTGATCTGGCAGGTTTCCTGTTGCAATCGTGTTTGTCGAATTACCGCTAACACTACCTAATGTAACTGTGCCAGATGTAACTCTGTTATTGTTTGAAGCTGGCGAGCCTAGTAATCCTAGTACGCCCCTGCCTCGTAAATCAGGTAACGAAAATGTTGTACCCGATTCAGAACCAAATGTAGTTGAAATAACAGCAAATAATAAATCATATACTGCTCTTAACTGCGAACTACCGTCGCATAACAACCAACCAGCCGGTGCTGTTGATCCTGCGTAGGGATTTACTGTTCCGACTGGAATAGTTTGTATGCTTCCAATAATTTGACTTTGTGTAGCTTTGTAAAGATTGGAGCCTCTAGCAATCAATACTTCGTCTGTTCCAACAATAGCCGATGGTATTGCAGATTTATTAGTAACAAATGTTGTATCAATAGTTGTATTTGCAAATATTTTTACTAGGCCGCCGGTTGACCCATCATATGTAAATTGGTCTCCAGAAACTTCGCCTGCCATTTGGAATGTAGTAACACTATTTAATTTTCCTGCTGATGTAGCAGTACCGCTTAATGTGCCTGTAATTGCTAAACTCGATCCTGCTTTAGGTTGTATAGAGGTTGTTGTAATTCTATTTGCATATGCATTATCATAATACAATGCAGTTGATCCAAGATTGTAAGTAGAATTTAAACTAGGCAATATTGTATCTGCTGTAATATTTGTTGCTACTGTTAACGAGCCGCCTATGTGTGCGTTTTGGGCAATGCCAATGCCGCCAGGTGTAACAATTGATCCGGTTGTGCTACTTGTAGAATTAGTTGTATCTGTTGTTTTTAATGTACCGCTTACTAGTATATTTCCAGTAACGTCTAAACTTTCTGTAGGAGTTGCATTATTAATACCAACAAGATTAGTTGATGCTGAAGGTTTTACTCTTACAGCTGGAGTATTTGTTGCGTTTGATCTTAAATCAAGTGTACCTATACCGATATGTTCAATTACACTATCGCTATCCTCAACTAGCATTGTCATTGTTTTGGTGTTGCCAATTTCAATACCGTTGTTATCGCTAATACGTAATGCAACGTTTACAGTTTGTGTTCCTGCTTCTGCATTGTTTCTAACAAAACTTGTTCCAGGAACTGGAAGATTGTCAATTATAAGATTACTTGCTTGATCTGCTGTTCCGTTAATTGTACTTACTAATGCACGACTTAAATTAATACCAATTTTAAGTGGGTATGTTGCATTAAATCCTGCTATTGTAGTTTTTGGTGCAAACGCTTCGCCACTTATAATTATAATTGGAACATTTTCAGCATATATTACTGTTACTTTAGTTGCGGCTGCGTCATCTGCTCTATCAATTGCAACAGACAAGGCGCCAGTTATTGATGCCGAACTATATTGCGGTCCTACTAAAACATATCCACTACCTGTATAGATATACATTTGACTGTTTGTTGTGTCAACCCAAATATCTCCTATAACGCTATTATCGTTTGATGGTTGTACGCCTGATTTTTTAACACCGCCAGCAGCAACCCACTGTGTGCCATCATAAATTTTAAGCTGATCAATACCTGATGTAGTATCATACCAAAGTTGTCCTTCAATCGGATTGCTTGGCGGATTAGCATTTGCAAAATTTTCTAATGTTTTTAGAAAGTTTGTATTTAAGCTACTTCCATAGTCTGCTAAGTTACGTCCAATTAATTGAAGACTTGTATCAGTGTTAATACTTTTATCTTCAATAGTAATTGAACCTTTGTTAGCTATATCTGTAAAAGGTATTGAATATGCCATTAGCTGTTTCCTCCACTAAGGCTTTGTACTCTAACTGTGTAATCAATTTGAATTAATCGATTAAGTGATTTTTGTACAGGGTGGAAAATAACGTGTGTAATTAACCTACCAGTTCCGGTTGCTGCATAGCCCCTTAGTCCTAGTTCATCAAACACAAATTGTTGTTCAGTATCTGCGGCAGTATCAAATGCATCTTGTCCATTTGGCTCACCGTAATCTAATAAACAACTAACAACAATATCTGTATAGTTTGTTCCACTAACATGTCTTGTTTCAATTTTGTTTCTTGATGGATCTAAGTTATTAACATTCCTACTATCAACAACTTTTGTGTAAGTTTGATTATACAAGCTTGCATTAGTTCCTGTGCTGTTAGGTGTTAAGTAGGTAATAATACCTGTTGGGTCTACAATCGTGCCACCATTGCCAAAGCTCATTTCACTAATGAAACCTTTACCTATATTTCCAAGGCTTTCAGCAAGACTGACGCTCATATTTTCATAATGTATAGCGTTACGTTTGTTCACAAATACATGACCCGACTCTGGGTTGAATATTTTAATATGACCTTCTACGTGTACACTGTTTTGTTCTTTTTCTATCATAATACTATCCTTACTGTATTTATCGGGCGAGCTTTATTGTGCTGTCTGTTAGGAATTTAGCAATAGTAGATTTACTAGCTGCAAGTGATTTATTCTTATCATTCCAAGTTTTGCCGGTTTTCCTAATGATTTTTATTGTTGCGTTATTAATTGGTGCTACTTTTAGTGTTAAAACGTTAGTGTTAACTGTAAAATCAGCGGTTACTATTTCGTCTCCACTCGGACTGTCTTGTCCTAATGTTTTGTTGTACTCATAGTAGTTATAGTCTGCAGATGCATTATTACTATCTACTGGCGTATCTTTTCTTAGTCTTGTACCTGCTACAAATACATCAAATTCGTTTATACTTGCAGGGGTCCAATTAAGTGTAAATGCTGTTGAACTGCCATTACCTGTTAATGTTTGAGTATGTGTTGTATCCTGATAAGGTATAGTTTCTGTAATACCTTGATAATGTGCAACACTTCCTACTGCATGTATTTCTGGACACCCTGTTCCTAATGTACCTCTGCGTAGCTGCCTAAGTACGTTACCTGATTTAACAAAGTATTCAATACGTTCGCCATTAATAAAAATAATACCCGGAACATTAGACTGTCTATTAGGCTCATCTAATCCATCTGAACTTTCTAGTACAATACTTAGATCATAATAATTTAAAGGCTGTTGTAATATATAAGATGTTGCTTCGTTGACTCTTTTATAATGGAATCTGTTAAGCATATCTTTAAATATGCGGTATGCAAATTTTTTCTTACTAACATCAGCAGTAAAGTATAGTACTTCAATTCTATCATTTAACACTGGTGCTTCTGTTAAAATAACAGTTTGCAGATTTTCAGCTAATGTGTAATCAACTTGAGGTGTTTTAAATATTCCATTAATAAACACCCATGCATAGTTTGCACCTGGAATAGTAGTGTTAAGATCAATAAATCCTGCAGACACACGATTTTTTGTATTGTAATCTGTAGTTCCTGATGCTGCATTTGTTGCATCGTAACTTACACGATAACTTAATCTTTCAAATTCGTTTACATCATGGTTTGAAAATACATAAATTTGTACTGGATACAACGGTATGGATTTAAGTGACATTCTGTTACTTGAAACTACTTTGACATATTCAACTTTGAATGGTGTGCTATCGTCAAAGTATAATGCAGGAGTGTTATCCTCTTCAGCTAGTAATACTAAATCTCTAACATAGCCCTGTAACTTAATTATTACGTCACTGCCTGTTTTAGTAAATTCTTGTACTGTAGCTACAACATTACTACTATCGTTTGATGTAAAGTTAATTGAGTCTAGAACATCATAGTCAACTAATCCTGCAGCGTTTGAAAGCTTGACTTCGGTGTCAACAAAGTAGTATTCAGCAGTATCAATTAATACTATTCTCATAATATCTCCTGCTTTACCTACTGCTCTAGTTGTTAGATTTAGTCTTCCGTTTATACCGTCGTATACATAGTGTACTCTCTCAATTAGTACATCATTGATATAAACTAATACATCTGACTGCATAATTAAAGTTTGATCTACAAACTGCCAATTGTCTAATTCATAAGCTCGAGCTGATGTAAGTGTATGCTTAATTTGATAGCCTGCATTTAAAAACTTGTCATTAATTTTTACAAGTATATTATGACTTAATGGCTGTTTATTAAACGGAAGCACTACTGCGCCGTTAGAGCCAAACGTATGTGATCTATTTGTTGATACAGTTCTATCAAAAGTTTTATCAATTGCTATTTGACTGTACTGTTGTCCAGTGCCGGCGCCGCTGTATAATGTGTAAGTAACAACACTATTAAGTACTGGTGCAGCACCTAATGTAATTAATGCTCTTCCTTGAGCTTCGCCATATTCTGATCCTGCTGCTGATAAGGTAAATTGTGTTGAAATTGATCCATTAACTGTAACTACCGCTGTTAGCCCTTTAATCCAATTATAATATGTAAGGAACGTACTACGACTTCCATCACATGTGAATGTATCACTTTCGATAATGTTAGTTCCATTAGTTCTAATAGTAAGTAAAGAAAGGTGCTTGCCAGTTGGTAATAACGAGCTATCACTAATTCTAAGAATCTTTTCAATGTAATCAATCTCATACTGTGATTGATCAAGTACAACATTATCAAGTTTTACAATTACGCTATCTTGGTTTGCTGGTAATTGTTCTACAGGGTATTCTGCTGACACACCGTCTGTCTTAAAGTTTTGTACAGTAATTTCGCCTTGTCCTGCATTTACTCTTTCATATACTTTAAGATCTAATGTATCTAGTATTTGTCCAGGTACAACTTCTTCAGGACCTTTACTAGTTGTGGGTGTTACAAATCCATCTCCATCAACTACTATGTCGCCTGCTTCAATTCCTGTAGCTGTTGCATATGCTAAGTCGCCGCCTTGTAGTTGTGTATCAAAACTTATACCAACTGGTGTAACAGCACCATCGCTTGTAGATTTACGTACAATAATAATATCGTTTTCAACAGTTCTAAGTAATTCTTCATTAAGTATGATTACCGAACTAATTGCATCTCCAATTATAGTTGTCATGATTGCATTAGTATTAGTTTGATTGATAGTTCCAAAGTTAGGATCATCAAGTCTTGTTGGATTAGTATTTAATGCTGCGGAAGCTGGCTTGTGGTAAACATTATATTGTACACCAGATTCAAACGGCTTGCTTACACTAAGAGAACTTGTACTTCCATCTAATACAATTACTTCATCTTCTAAGTTTTCATCAAATGCATCAAATTCACTAACGCCAAACCCCAATGTGCCTTCTGCGTCAAATCCTGTTAGTTCTGTAAAACTAAAAGTATCTATTTGGACGCCGCCGTAATCAACACCGTCCATTAGTTGTCCTAATTCTTTACCATACTGTCCTGTTGTTGGCTGATAGAAAAAATTAATTCTATCAGAAGCACTTAGGTATTCAGTATCTTTTTTGTAAGATATTGATATAACTGCATTATTTGCAGGAGACACAACAAATGCTATACGCCCATTGTATTTTTTATACGAAACTGTTGTATCTAATACATTTGATGCTACAAATGTACTAGCTAATTGCTCGTCGCCGTTTATTGTTACAGTAATATCTGCAGGCTTAACAGACATTGGCCATTTTAGAGAAAAGTTAGGTTGTGATCCTGTACCTGTAAACGTTTCAGTTTCTGCTAATTCAGTAATATAATAACTGCTAGTAATCCTATCAAACTTAATAATCATGTGTGTTGAACGTGTAACACCGTTGCCTAGTATGGCTGATGCTGATGCAGCGGTTCCGTCTGTTTGTGTTCCAGTAAATGTTATTGTAGGCGCTGTAATATATTTTTTGCCTGTTGAAAGAACTGTTGCACCTGTTACAACACCATTTGCAATAGTAGAAGTTCCTGTAATAGTAGGACCTCCTCCGCCGCTAACTGTTATAACAGGAGAACTTGTCCATCCTGTGCCGCCATTGTTAATTACAATACTTGTAATTTCATAACCAGCATTATCAAACCAATTTCTTTGAGGATATGTTGTAACAAAAGAACTATAGTTGCTAATTTGGCTGTTTACTACTTTTGTAGTTTCTGGTATAATTTTACCTGATTTTTCATCATAACGAGGTGGTAGATCAAAGTCACTAACACTTGTATTTGTAGGTTCAACATTTTCATAAGAACTAACAAACTCTCTAATCTTTGTACTGTAAGGCTTTACTTCGTTTACATATTCTACATAGCTATCCAAGTTATCATTTCTAAATGTTACTTTTTGTGAAAGTTGTCCTACGTTATGTTTGGCTTTTATAAAACTTGTTTTAAAGATCCAATCAATATTAGGCTGCTCGGCTAATGCATATCTAACACTTGAGAAGAATAGCTTATTCCATTCTACTTTTAATTCGTCTACAAAAATATCATTGCGGATTGCGTTTAGAATAGTTCTAACTTCTTCGCCAGCATCTCTATCATACAATGCTGTATCGTATACTGCTTTGTCAAATCCAAACAATGAATTGCTAAACAATAATGAACTTAATTGTAGTGTTCCGTTTTGTCTACCAATTGTTTTATAGTTTACAGTGTAATCAACTTCGGCTTGATTATCAATTTTATATAACAATAACCATCCGCCGGATCCAATTGATTCAATTTTAATAATATCACCTAAGTTATCATTTAGTCCTTCTAGCGCATAACTTCCTGCAACTAAATGATCAATTGAAGTAGTTGCACTATAAGTTTCAGCGTACCAGTCAGCATAAGCCCAATACAGCGATGCATCGTAACTTTGGTTATTAGTTCTTATCCACTCTTTGTCTGTTGTATTCCAAATGTAAGTTGTCCAAAATCCTAATAACGTTGAATCTGCTTTTGCTAGGGCTGTAAATGGTCTCACTGTTATTACAGTATTTTGCGAATAATTTTTACCTTCGTTTACAATAGTTGCTTCAATAATTTGTCCTAAATTATTAATATAAGTTTCAATCTCTGCACCAGTGCCAGTTCCTTGGATACTAACAGATGGTCCTCTGCGTTTTGTATCTGTAGTACTATTAAACGCAGGGTCAATATAACCTCTACCTGCTGTTACTATTGTAACGCCAGTAATACGCCCGTCTGTAATTGTAGCACTTAGCTGTCCTTGTGTAAGTTTAGATGTTCCAATAAAACGTAGTAATGTTTCATTTTCAACTTCTGCATCATACAAACGTGAAACGCTAGATGGTGCTGTATCTTTACTTGATAATTTTGTTAGATCGTATTCGTCAACAATTAGATTTTTTTCTAATACTAAATTAATACGTTCAACAACTTGCTTTAATGCTTCAGTTTTATTTACAAACATAGATTGTAATGGCTCGTCAAGTATTCCGTATCTACGTGCAATACTTAATGTTGTATCTGGTAGTAGTGTTCTATTTTTATCATATCCAACAAGACTATCAATCCATTTAGTAACAAGCTTGTCGTTAGGCTGACTTGTTTCTAGCCCTTCAGTAAGTAATGCATACTCTCTATGTAAATTATTAACTATAACTTCTTCTGTGGTGTAATATTCAAAATGTAGAATAGTATCTTTGTCTCTGATTAAGTTCTTTGAATTATATATTGCAAAGTTGTCTGGTCCAAATAATCCTAAGAATCTATATCCGCTACCTGCCGGATCTTCAATTAGTGTTGCTACTGCATTTGCACTAATTGTTCTATTAATTGATGATGGAATTACTTTAGTGTTTTTAACCCAATAAAAATACTTAGATGTAAACAACGAAGTTATTGGATCGTAAACAGCTTTACGTGTGTAACGAGTGTTTCCATATCTTGATTTTCCGCTCACACCGGTTGCTAGGCCTTCGGTAGTATCTGCGATTTCGTCCCAATCATCTGGTAGTAAATCTGTTTCTACCCATTCATAAACATCAATACTATATCCTGGTACAAGTTTGTTCCAAGTATTAGCACTATAATCTGTATTTTTTTGATAAGGATTATACCATTTAACAGCACTTAGATCCCAAAGTAAGTTACCTACATATTCTTGTTCCCAAGGGTTTACTGTACCAGTGTCAGTATTACCAATATTATAAACAGCTGGATCATAGTACAACTTATAAGTTAGTTCCGTATCTGCTGCATTTGCAATTTTACCCTGTATAGGATCAATGTAATCAAGATATGTAATTAAATCACTTGTTACAGAATCATATAAAAATGCTCCACGCATTTTTTCGTAGTTAATAAAATCTGTTGCTGCGGCGATCTCTGTCCAGTTTGCTGTTTGTTTGTTATGTCTAAAGTCAAATACAAATCCATACTTACTATTATCGTTTTCAATAGATACGCCTTCGAAACCTAAGTACAGATGATTATCTTCGTAAATCATTTCTACGTTTGAAGCTAGAGACAAGTCCCTAGATGCTCTAAGTCCGTTGTCGTCAATATAGTAAGATTCGTATTGTAAAATTTCACTTACTGTAAATATATCGTTAAGCAATTCAAATGTATATGCTTGCGGCCTAGTAGCAGAACTGTTAGTAATTGTAGTTGCGCCATTGTCGTATGTTGTAGTATCAACATCAAATGTTGTTTGATCAAATGTTTGTCCGTTAATACCAAGTACAGCTAACTTATCATTACTAAATTCTACTCTATAACCAAATCTTTCATTTTTTGCTGCGGTTGGTGCTTGTAATATTTGAGTTGCTTCATATGCAAGTGTAGTTGTATTGTATTTGTAAATAAACACTACACCTTTATCAACGCCTGTATCTGTAGTAGTTGCAATATCTGTTGTATTAGCACCAATTGCAATAAACTTTCCTGTATCGCTTATTGCAATACTAGTTCCCCATAACACACCTGTAACAGGTGCTGTGATAGCTTCGTAGAATTTATATCTGTTTTGATCTTTTCTGTAAACGTAAACTTGGTGTTCTGTAGTACTACTATTATATGCTGTAAATGTAAGAACATCTCCGTTGTCAGTAACATCAACATTTGTACCTGCTCTAATAGTATTATTAAATGATGTACTATCGCCTGAATCATCTAAAACATCACCATGTGGAAGAAATCCAAAACGGTCAATACTAGCATCCGTGACAGTCCAAATGCTGTTATCAAGAGGACTATTTGCCGAAACTGGTAAATTAGTGTTAGCAGAGTACAACGATCCTTGGAAGAAAACAACTTCGCCTATTTTGTAAGCATAGGAATTATCGTGCGTTCCTCTATATAACGGATCTTGTGTGCCTTTAAATTCTAACTCTAAATATGTAGTTTCGTAAATATATATTCTACCGTTGTTGCCTTCGCTACGTACAAAAAGTTGATAATGCTCATTTATATCAAAAGATGTTTCTAATCCAATACCAAATTTTTCATTAATTGTAGGAACATTTGATACAAATTGATTTAACAAATAGAATGTGTTGTCTAGCTGTTTCTTGTAAACGTATACAATACCTTGATTGTTTAAACCAGATGCAGTGCCGGTTGTTGATGCAGGAATATATCCTGCTGCTTCCCAATCTTCGCTGTCTGCATAGATACTACTACTATCGTCTTCTGTTGTTTTTTTGGCTTTCCAAAGAGATCCTCTATCACTTACAACATCTCCAAATTCAATTACACCGCCAGTTGAGCCAACTTCGCCTTTGTATCTTGTTTTTACATTAGATGCTAAGGGTGCAGCAATAAACAAGAACTGCCCATCATAAGAGAATTTAATCTTTTGTCCAAATCCTGATGTTGCATCATGATAACCTGGTGGTACTGTTATAGTTTGTATACTATTTAATGCGTTTACTTCTGCATTACGAGTGTAAAGATATACTTTTTCGTCATCTGGTCTGCCAACAGCAAATATTGAATTAAATTTGTTTGTTGCAAAAGTTTGTGCAAACTGACCATTACCTGCGTCAGGATTTAAAATTTCAGCTGGGTCAGAAAATATGCTTTCATTTTTATATACGCCAAATTTTTCATTAGCAACATTATCAATCCAAATAGTATCTTCAGTTTGTAATCCGTACTTGTTAATATCTGTATTTACAGTAGCTGGGGTAGCATAACGTCTTGACAACATTTTTGTAACTATACCTGTTGTGCTATCACGTAAGTCAACTGATACTTCTGAAAAAGTAGTATTTGCAATTACAGTAACAAGAGTACGCTCTAATATGGAAACTTTATAAAATCCGTCTACTTCGCTATCTACACTTTGTAGACCAAAAATATCGCCTACTGCTATATCTGGAATCGAATCAAATAATATGGTAAATCCAGTTTCTGTTTTAGTATATTCTAATACTCTTGCTTTTACTAGAATATGCTGATAAACATCCCAAGTATTTCTATAACTAGTAACCCAAATTTTATCATCAATAGCAACATTGCTTATATCTAATGTAAGTATGTCTGATGGTGTTTTAACAATAAAGTCTACTTGATCTAAAGACACATATCCAGCTGTTCTTGTTTCTTCTTTAGTTGACCACTTTGCTGGAAATGGTTTATTATCATATCCTTTTGGTTTAATATAAACAGAACTTGGCGGCACTTGATATGCTAAGTCAGTTCTAGTAACATCAACTGTTGACACTAGTTCGATAAGTTGCGGCTCTAGTCTAAATTGTGATTCGTCTAATTTAAATTCAATTTCATCAAACGTATCAGTAGCACCGTATTGTGCATTTCTTACTGCCCATTCTTCGTAAAATTCTAAACTGTCTTTTTCTGCACTACCTAACTTGTCAAATAATTTTGTTAATGCATTTTTTGTACCTTTGTCTTGAATAAACCCTTGATAAAATTTGTATTGACTAATGTCATCTTCTATAATATTATTTAAGTATTCACGTTTTTGATAACCAATTAAATGCTGTGCTAAACGTTGTTGTTCAGTATCAAAGTTGTCAGTATCTAAGTCGTAAAAATCAGCAAACTGATTTGCTCTGTAATCAAAATTAGGCTTTAATCCGCTTTCTGGTTTTCCTTCTAATCTATTCCAAAGTGTATTATCAAATGTTGCTGTGCCTGTAACAAATACATCTGCAGAATAATAAAATTCTTTATATTTTACAACATCGCCTAATACATAATCTTTCCACTGTTCCCATTCACGAACTGTTGCTTCATCAAATATAAAACCTGGAATATTAAGATTGCCATTCCAATCGTCAGTTCTGTATCCAACAACTTTAACACGTTCTTGTCTGTAACCGCTAGTTGGATTATATATTGTATCGTTAAACACTGTACTATTATCAATAATAACTGCATGTTCTTTTTGTATTAACCCAAACTTAGCAAGATATATTCCGTCGTTGCCGGAAGAAAAGATTTTAATTTCGTTTCCAGTATCTCGTGAAATAGAAATATTTGTATCTTTAATTCCAGTTCCGTTTATGTTTAAAACTTTGTAACCAAAAATATTGTCTTGGATATTATCAATTGCAAAGTAGTCTCTGCTAAAGCTTAATTCGTTTGCACCGGGGCTAATTGTAAGTACTGTGCCACTAGCCCAATTTTGCGTTGTAAAGAATAAAAACTCTCTAATACTTAAATCTATATTTTCAACAGCTTCGGATGTTTGGTTAAAGAAGTTAAAAGAAAATCCTTGTCTTTTTAAACGCTCTTCGTAGCCTTGCATAAAGTTTACAACTTCTTGAATTGTGCCAAGTACTGTTCCGTAATTTAATCTCAATATATTGTTTGAAAAGTTTTTGTTTAGTGTTGCTGTTGCGCCGCCGGTAATTGGTAGTGAATTTAATGCTGAATAGTACTGTATTTCAAAAGTTGTACTTGCAGTATGAGTAGTTTTTACTCTATAAAAGTTAGTTTGATACTTTACAATTTTACCAGCAACATAATCTTTGCCTTCAGTCCATAATAAAAAGCTATCACTAATGCCGCCTACATTTATAGCAGGATCTTTCTGAGATGCAATATGCTGGTAATATTCAAATACTGGATTATTACTATCGTATCCGTTAATTTGATATCCTGCTGAAACTTTTTCAATAATAACACCACTGTAAGTTACCGCTTCTTGCGGAGAACTAGTAGTCAATACAATCTTATAGTTTTCAAAAGGTACAAATACATTAGTTTTGTTATTAGGCGTTCTACTATCTAGTACAATTTTTAGTTTGTCTTTATCTGCAAAGCCTGCTAATTTAAATGCAATCTTTTGCTCCAGTCCAGTTAGCATTGTTGTAAACTTTTTATACTCAGTAGTAACATCGCTTGCCATATAGTCGTAAATGTAATTTATAAATCCAGCAGTTAGACAGTCTTTGTCTCCTGTGTATTTTAAATCTTTTAACTGTAATCTATTTAATATTGTGCTTTGATAAACAAGCTGGCCAGTAATATCTCTTTTAATTCTACTTCTATCAAATCCAACACCAACTACTTCTGCTGGATTGTTTAACATGATTGCTTTAAGTAATGCAAAAGGATATTCACTACTTCTTCTCCAAGCAGTTTCAGTTGGTGTATGATCTCCAAACTTAAAAGCTTGGCCATTTTGTATTTGATAGCTAAATTCTTGTGCATAATTACTTAATAGTGGAGAATTAACTCTACCATTTTGAGTAACTGGTATGTGATTTGTTAGTCCAGGTCTTATAAAACGTTTGTCTGTTTTTATTGTAGTTCCTGAACGTATAATACCCTTTTCAATATCTTCCCACATAACTAAATTATCTGATGTATAAGGTGCAGGACCGTAGTTTGTTTCCCACCATGTTGGTTTTATACTAAACCCTAACATTTCCCAAGGACGCAAGTTTGGACTATCAGTGTCGTATGCTTTTATATATACACCTCTCCAAAATCCGTCTATTTTCTTTCCTGCCGGGCTGCTAGAAAAGTTATAATTATATGTAAACGAATCAAGATTAGTAACAAAGCTGTTCGATGTATAATCGCCGTTATTTGCTTTTTTGTTCCAACTAGTAAAATCTGTAATTAGTATTCTGTTTAGGTCATTAGCAGAAACACTTGAAGCACGATACTCGCCTTCTAAGTAATTATTAATATCAAAAATAGAAGAATCGTATTTTACTTTAACATTATTATAAAATCTTTTTTCTAGTTCTAATAATAGCTGGTCTCTATAGTCGCTATAACCTGCTATAATACTTCCATCATGTCCTCTAATAACTAATGTATCAGTTCTGTACGTTGTATCAGTAAATATTTCAGGTTTGTATAAAGGAAACATTCCAAGTTTTGTTGGAGTAGCTGGTATATAAGAACCATTTGTAGTTTCGTACTCAACAATGTCAATAATATCATCTTCGGCTAATGTAAAGGTAGTATAAAATTGTACAAATCCTTCACTAGTAAAAGTGTAGTCTGTACCGTGACATGCTTGTACATTGTTTACATAAACATATACTGCTTTAGAACTTAGTGTATCTAATGTAAACGGAGTTGTTAGTCCGTAATATTTTAAGTTTGCATCTAGTACAGTAAGTGTAATCTTTTTATATGCTCCAATACCTGTCATATCAGATGCAAAAAATGGCATTGTTTGTTTTTTATTTTTTGCAAGACTTAATAAAACTTGGTCAACTTGTTCTTGTACAGTACCATTAATATCAATAGTTTCGCACTCTTGTACAAATGCTCTTTTAAACTTGCTATATTCATTTTTTGCAAAATTCATAGCAGATACAAGATTGCTTTCTTTATTAGCAAGAGTAAACAATGGTAAATTTATAGGACCACTGTGCTGCATAAACTTTCTACCGTATTGTTTAATATTGCCAAGATCTCTTAGGTTTCCAGATCCGGGTTGTGTGCCTACAAATCCAGTTATTTCTGGTACAATACTATCTACATGATCAGAGACTTCTCCTAATGTAAATTCTACCGAATCTCCATTTAACGGATTTCTTTCAAAGTTATGAGGAGTTTCGTAATACCCTTTAGAATTTTTATTTGTTTTAGTATGTGTTTTTATAATAACTATATCAGTAGTTGCAATGTCTTTAACAAATGTTACTATTTTTTGATTATCTGAATTAGTGGCTAAAGTATAATCAACAGTTTCTTGCTTTAGTTTATTATTTACATATACTAGAACCTGTAAATCAGTAATTGCTGCACTTTCGTTATATACATCAATTATTAAATTATTAATTTGTGTTTCGCCGGTGTATTTTCTAATTACATACTGTTTACTTTTAACTGGGGATTTAATCCATCCATTAGTATACACTGTATCTTTTTTAAGATATCCGGTTTTTGTTTTAACCGTATAAACTACACTGCCAATTTCATACGTAAAAGTTTTTGAAAGTAAATCAAAATCAAAAACAATATCTCCAGTATTTTCAATTGTTTTATAAGATAGTGGAAATCCTAGCTCTGCATCTTTCTTGCCTTCTCCAACACGATAAGTAAAAAGTCTAGTACCTTTAAAATTAGTACTTGGATATGTAATAACATCAGAAAAACTAACTCCGGCGTCATTACACAAATCAAACAACGGTGCTTGATTTAGTCCAGTTTTATCTTGGGCTTTTTGCCAAGCTGTTCCTGTATACCAATACATACATCCTGATAATTTAGTTCCTTGCGTAACTAAAATTGTTTCGTCTATAGCTGGAAGTGCATCTGTTGCTTCTGTTAAAGAAATCTGTGTATTGCCATTAAAGTTAATAAATTTTACAACAAAAATTTTGCCGTAGACCATACTGTCTGTATCTTTAAGAAACATAACTCGCATGTTTTCAGCAAGCTCGGTACCGTCTATGCTATATCCTGTGCTACCTTCTACTTTTGAAAAAGCATCAGTAGTAAAATTATCAAGCAAATCAATATTATCTTTTGCAGTAGAACCAAAGTTAAATAATTTTAAATTAGCGTCAAATTCAATAATAGGGCGTTTGGCTCTATTATCTTCGTTTAAATCAAATACTTGATTATTCAATGATGCGCTTAGTTGTATTACATCCTTATGGAACCATCGGTTATAACGTGCCCAAGGATTTTTATCTTTACTAGCTTTGTTTATAACAATATAATCTTTTGATCCTGCAAAACTTTTTGCGTTACTCCATGGTAGTCTATCAAATCCTTGTGCATCAAATTTTACTAAAGCATTTGTTGTAAAAATAGCAGGAACTTGTAGGTCAATTTCTGAAATAAGTTGTATTTCATCGCCAACTCCGTCTACATAATATATGCCTGTTTGATATTTTGCCGGAGTTACTTCTCCAATAAAATAAACTTTCATACCATTACTAAAACTCCAACCATCGCTAGTTGTATATGTTTTCTTACCAATAATTTCAGCATCGACATCAATACTAGAATTTGCTTCAATATCGTAAATGCTCATTCGTGAACTTATGTTTAAATCGTATTGACTTATAAAATATAATGTATCAGGTGCATTAGCTGGAATAGTAAATTCTAAAACACCAGATTCGATATATCCAAATTTTACAAAATCACTACGATTTGCTAAGGTATCATCTGCATTAGGTGTAAGTGTAACACCTTCGGTATATAACAGATTTATAACACTACTGTCGTCTAAACTTTCGTCTGGGTCTGAACCTCTGTATAACGCAATAGATAACGGATTGTCTACAGAATTAATTTCAAAGCGATATGTTTGACCTCTATACAATTTTAAATCTGGATTTTTGGTTAATCCATTAGGATAAAAAACTAACGAAATATTGTTGTCAGCTTCTAATGTTTCAACTCTGTATGTGCTTGTAACTAAATTACTTTGTCCTCTAACAGGAATTTCCATCGGACCTGAAGGCAACCAATAGTATTCTCTGAAGTTAGCAAATTTATCTAAGTCGACACTTGGGTTCCAACTATAAAATTCTTGTGTATTTATTTTGCTGTGATTTTCTGTATTAACATTATAAGTTTTTAGCAATCCCATATAATCATTATAATCTTTATAGTACTCAGTAGTACCAATAAAATCTTGATAAATGCTTACTGGCTCAAATTGATAATTTTGTCTGTTATCAGATATTTCATCAATATAGTTATCAAGTACTGTTACTGCCTTAGCTTCACGCTTACCGACAAAGCCGTTAACTTTTTCAATTGCGCCTGGGTTAGTAAATTGATCTAGTGTGCTAGATAAGAACTTTTTATTTTGTGGGGTCCTAAAATAACGTGGAAGATGCTCTAAGCTAGTTCTTTTGTTGTTTTTACCAGTTGGTAACGGCAGTTCGTTTTGATTATCATCGTATGACATTAGTAGCCTGAGCCTCCGTCGCTTGATCCGCTTGATCCACTTGATCCTGAACTACTGCTTGAACTACTACTTGAAGAACTTGATGTTCCTGTTGTATAAGCAATTGAGGTATTAGAAGAACTTTGTACACCTACATTAAGTACATCATCGCTTGTAATTACTAGTCCAGATGCTTTTAGTCTTGACGCTGTAATTCCGTCAATAATTTCAATATCATCTACTTTAGCACTACTAATTAACACTTCGTCATTTTCACTTTTTATTTCGTATAAACTACCAAAACTCTGTGTTTCTTGCTTTGGAACTAAAACAATACTTACAACATCTGGCGATAGTTGATTAATAACATATGTTGCTAATTCACTAAAATAAAATGTTTCGCCAAAGTCCCAATTTTCTAATGCAAAGAATGCATTAACTGCATCAATTACTCTGCTTTTTACATCATTATCGTTTACTACTCTTTCAGGATTCTTTACAATTTTAATTGTAGCCTGTAAGTTAATATCGCTAATACTACCAATTATTGGTTTGTATTTTACTGGGTGATAAATCACATCATCGCTTACACTCTTGATAGCGTTTACGCTACTACTATAACTTAAATATAAGTTGTCACTACTAAGCGGCTTTGGTGCAATAATTGTATTGCCTTTTAAATAATCTCTATATGAATTATCATAGGATTTTGTTAGCAAGTATACATCTATAATATTACTGCTACTTGGATCAATTCTAGTTTGCTCATCAGCAGCATGACTATATTCAAATTTAATATCTTTACGTCCTGTATATGCAAGATAATCAGGAGTAAAGTCTGTTGAAGCTGTAGTACTGTTATACTTTAAAAATACGTTTCTATCAACAAGATAAAATATATCACCGTTTGTATATTGGCTTAAAGCGCCAATTGCGCCTTGACTTGATTTTACAGAAATTCTATTTACTGTAGCATCAACATAATTGTATACTTCAGACTTGTTAACTATTGTTTTCTTTTGAAATATATATTTTGTAGATGGACTTACTGTTGGCGCAACAATATGTTCAAACAGATCTGGATCGTCTACAACTCCATCGTTATCGCTATCGTTAAATGATACTTCAACTTTTTTACTATTAATATAACCGGCTTCATTTTTAAATTCGCTTATAATTTGCCAGGACCAATCAACTGTAAATGGTGTAAGTACATCTGGTGCATTGTTTATGTTTAATACTTTAATTACATCAGAAACTATTTTTCCAGTTTTACTGTTGTAAATTTTGTTTGTGCTATCAAAGAAAAATCTAAGCTGGTCATTGCTTTCAAATATATAACGTAACCCTCTTGACGAAATTGTGTATGTGTTTCCGTCTGTTTCAAATAGTAGCATCCAACTAGCATCACTTTGTGTATTTGTTGCATCGCCAGTTTTGCCTAAACTAAACACATTTTTTGTATCTAGATTATTAGCTAAAATAATTTTCCATTTGCTATCAGTAAAATCGTATCGTAATCCAAAAGTTTTATAAGCAAAGGTTTGGTCAATTATTTGTATTTTTACATCGTCTGCAATACTAGTATCTAAGTTAGGAATAATTTCAGTTAACAAAGCTGTAGATGGTATATTATCATTTAATACAATTGGTCCAAGACCAGTATCAGTATTCACAACTGTTCCATTATCAACAATTGAAATAACTTTTACCCATTTATATGTTGAGGTTCCTTTTGCTGATGCTGCACCTGCGGCTAGTTCTCCGGTTGGTAGGAAATGTGTATTTAAAGGTGCTTCAAATTTAATTAACGAACCCGGTGTTACATATCGCATAATGCTTTTTGTAAAAGTTGACACAGCAATTTTAGTTGCATTTGAGTCTGCAAAATAACCTGTTGTCCTGTTACTATCAAATGTTTCTTTATTCCAAGAAAAGTTTAAATTTGTTACTGAAGCATTTCTTGGAAAATCATTATAATAATAATTACGTAATTTTTTATTTTTTATAATAGGTACGATTGTATTGTTTATTGCAGACTCAATTTCAGTCCTAGTTGAAAAACTAAAACTTTCTTTGTCTAATAATGTATCTTTATATAAAATACCATCATCACTATACAATAGTGTATTACTGTATTTTCCGCTTGCATCTCTTAAATCAAAGTATCTGCTAATGCCGCTACTTGTTCTATTAATTGCTTTTGTTTTAACAATATTTTGATTGATACCAAGTGTGCCAATATTATAATCTTCACCTGTGATTAATCTATTCTGTGTATAATATGTAGCTGGTGCATTTGTTTTAATAGACGAGTTTGATTCAGCAGATGCGCCATTTTCAATAACATTTTTTAACTCCATAACAAATGTTACAGATTCTTGTTTTCCAGCTGCACTAGTATAAGGAATAGTAATTGTAACCCCCGACATGTCTGTTGGTACAATTTTATAGTTTCTGTTATTGCTAGTTCTGTAGTATACTTTAAAATTACCTTTGGGTAATTTTCCGAAAGTGCCATCGCTAAAAATTAAAGCAATTCTATCTTCAACTCTACTTAATACACTATAAATATCTGTTACTTTTTTATTAATACTATTATAGATAATATTGTTACCTTCGATACTATCTACTTTATTCCAAAGTTCACTTTCAAGATTAGAGCTATCTAGTTTATAAAGCCAAACATCAGTATTGTTAATGTTATCAGTATCAATGTTAACAGTAGTATTTGGTGTTGGGTTACTAATTTGAAAAGTGTTATTTTCTAAACGACCTTGTCTAAAGTGGCAGAAGAATCCGCTATTAGATGATCCTGCACCTTGCCCATCGTCTCTATATATAAATCCAAGTCTATTACCCGGCAGTGGCTCTTCTTCATAGATTGTAGTATCATCAATGGTTGTACTTACTATTTCAAAAGGAGTTGTAATACTATCAATGTTTTTTTGAAAACTATAAACTGGTAATGAAGACCCTGTTGAATTTAATCTGTACTGCTCTGTAAGCACACTATCAATTTTACTCTTTTTAATACTCTTACCAAACTTTGCATCAGCTGGTAATGCTGAATTTAAAATTTTAATAAACTGCTCGTACCAATCAGCATTTGTACTATCATTCCATTCAACAGTTTGTCCACTTAAATTTTGGCCGTTGCCATCAATTATATCTTCGGTAGTTTGAATGCTTTCAATTTTAAGGAAACCATTGGCTGCTTGATTTCTTTTTGGATTGTAACTAACTAATCTTGCTAATCGCAACACACTTTCTCTGCGTTCGGCAGTTTCAAGATAATTTTCTCTTGCATTTAAGTCTGTTCTAAATGCTAAGTTTTGTCCTAAAAATGCAATTAGGTCTATAAGTGCAAGGTACTCAGAACTTTCAATATAGTCATTAAAGTCTTCTGGATAATTTTGCCTTATGTAGTTTATCATTGTCCTACGCAAAGTATCAAAGTCGTAACTTTGAAAATCTGCATACTTGAAACTCTGGTAAACTTTCTTCCAATCTTCTGCTAAAAGAAGTCTGTTCTGTCGCTCTGTGCTAGCCATTACACGATCCTTACGTTTATTAAATATTTATCAGAAAAATAATGTACGCAGTTTAAATTAAACCAGCTTTTTGGTCAAATGTTAAACGCAACGATTCGGATATGTTATATGGCAAATATGTTAAATCACACTCTATTTGTATGCCACTTTCAAACGCATCTATCTGTACTTTGTTAACACTAACCCGCGGGTCGTAGTTTATAATATCTGTTACATTTTTTATTATAGCTTCTTGTAATCCGTCAGTTAGAGGTTCGTAAAGTATGTCCCATATAATTGTACCAAACTCGGGATTTTCTAATTTTTCACCTTGTCTAATATGAAAGTGATTGAATATATCTTGTTTGATCAACTGCAAGTCATATTTTACAAAACTACGTGACCCTTTTTCTACAGTACTAATACCCCTGTATTTTTTAGAAACTTTAGGTGATGAATTAGTACCTGCCGAACCAACAGATATAGTTTTATAAAGATCTTTTTCTTTTACTGACATATTGTATTTAACCTCTTATCTTTGCAGGACATAACTCTTGCCATTTATTCTTTTAACTATTTCATTTGAAAATAATGTTCCATCAAATAGTCTAGCTGTAGACGGAATAATATCTGATACTGATCCTGCTGTTATTGCTCTTACTTCGTCAACAAGATTTATAGGAGTATTAGCAATTCCAAATTTTCCAAAACTATTAGATGTAATACATTTTTCCATTTCGTTTGCAGCAATTTGACACTTTGCTGCAAGATTTCCAAATGTACTATTACCTGTTATTGAATATATTTTTTTGTCCATTGCTCGAGATGTATCAGCTACATTTGCAAAGCCAAGTGCTGGATTACTTCCAAAACTTATTGCTCCTGCAATTTGTGCTGCTAGTTTTGGCTGTATACTAGGCAAGCCAACTTTGTTTAATAATTTTGCAGTTCCGTAACCTAATGCTGCATCAACACCTGTTTTTAATAACGGATCAAGACCGCTGTAAGCTGTACTAATTCCACTACTTAATCCCTTTACTGCACTTGAGAAATCTCTAACTACTGGCGCCATGCCTGGTATTTCACTAATAACATTACCCAATCCATTAAACAATTCTCCTGCTGCACCTGTTAATGCACCAGCAACATCGCCAATTGCACTACCTAATGCACTTGATACTTGCCCAAAAACATTTCCAAGTGTGCTTGTTAAGCCTGTTGTACTAAGTAAATTATTCATTACTCCGCCTAACTGTCCTAATAGAGAACTAGCTACGCCTCCTAATATTTGACTTAAACTTCCAGGCAGTCCGCCTTGTAAAAATGTATCTACTGGATGCCCAATTATGTTGCCTAATATATCAACTAGTTCGGTCGGTCCGCTTCCGTTAGCAGTTGACTGTGTATAACCTTGACTAGTTGTAGGACCGGACGCCTTAGTTCCATCATCTAATGCTGTTTCTGGTGGAATTTTCTTTTTTGCTGCTTCAGGATCGTCGTATACTCGTTTGCCATCTACAATTTTGTATTTTGTAGTTTCGTCTGCAATATATGTAGTATTTGCTGCGTCTGCTTTTTTTACAGTCGCAACTTTGCCAGCTTCTGTTGTTGTGTTAGGTATTTGATCCTTAGTGGTACTATTTCCTCTTGATATTTCTGTTTCAGTAAAAAGTAATGGAGGTTCTCTAACAATATTATTCAAAGCTTTTACTTCTTCATTAACTTTTATGTCAATTGATTGAATTCCTGGTATTGTATATTGCACCCAAGTTAATTCATTTTTATTAAGTAATACAAAATAAATTTGTCCGCCGGAATTGTTTACTCTTACACCCACGGCGTCCCAATCAGGTCGGCTGCCTGGTTTTTCAAATGGAGTAATTTCATCAAATATAAAACGGTCTAGTTGTTTTTGAGATTTAAATGTCCAAATACCATTAAACTGACTTGATTTATCATCAGGGTGTATAAATGGATAATATGCTCTTCCTGTTTTTGCTGCACTCGATTCGGCGCCGCGAGATGTTGCGCCTGCTGCTCTAGTGTCAACACGTTCAGCACTGCCTTGTGTGCCAATTGCTCCGTTTTTTACTGGCCATGTATCTGCCATGTTTGCCCCTTATTGTTTATCAACTGTTACTGCTTCTGGGTTCCAATTTTCGTGGCCTTCCCAAGGCTCGTGTTCTGGTACTCTAGTAGGAATTTTTGCTGATTCTGCTTCAGTTGGTGTTTCTGCTATATCTGCTATATCTGAAATCTCTGCTTCTGGACCATTCATGTGAATAGCTGCTGATGTTTCTTGATGTGCAATAGCACTATTAATGTGAGTTTTGTTACTGCTAGTAATTTTTGTATCAACAGCACTATTAATATGCGTATCAGCAAGGCTAGTAATGTTTGTATTAACAGCACTATTAATATGCATATCAGCAAGGCTAGTAATGTTTGTATTAACTCCTGCTGTCATTTCAACATTTGAATCTGCTTGAACTTTTATAGTTGATGTTGTTTTTACATCAATATTTCCAGAAACGGAAATTTTTCCTTCGCCGTCTACTTTTAATTCATAATTTGCGCCAACTGAATGATATGTATTTTGATTAGATGTTAAATTTATGTTATTAGCAGCATGTAAGTTTATATCACGTCCTGCTTGCATGTTAATATCAGCTTCGCTATGAAAACTAATACTATCTTCTGCATAAACATCTAATTTTCCGTTACTAGACATTTCTATCCAACACGAACCTTTGCTATTATTAATATAAATTAAGTCTTCGCTAGTATGCATTAATATCTGTGCACCTGTTCGTGTTCTTAATCTAATAAGTTCGTTATGTGGCTTTGTAACATCGCCGCCTTTTTCACTAGCTTCTTTGTTTATGTATTCATAAGGAGTATCTGTAGGCGATCCTTTTCTAATAAGCTTGTCATCGCCATCATCAATAACAATACTACTACTGCCAAGTCTACTAACAGGAATATTTGCCTTTGATTCTTTTAATCCAACCGGTGCTGTAGGTTTTCCGCCACGTTTGTCTAGTGGACCCGGGCTGCTTATTCCTAATACTGCACTTGGTGTTTCACGTTGAGCACTTGTAGTTGTAATACCTCTAATTTCATCTTCAAGCAACCCTTGTTCAGTTAATGCATCTACAAATTCAGTATTAATTGGTCTCTTATATTTAATGACGTTATTAGTTTGCGGCTTTGTAATTGCTTTATTGTATTCACCAGTTGGTAATTTTTTGCCTTTTAATGCAGTAGGCACGTCTCCACTTAGTTGCTCAGTAGCTGGCTGGCCACCTGGTAGCATAAATGTCATACCTCTTTCAGGAACACATGCAAACCAGTAACCAAAGTCCCTGCTACCTTCAACAAAAGTAACTAAAACTAGTGTGCCTGGATCTGGAGGTATTGCCCAAAATCCATAACTTTTTTGTGTGCTTGCATAATCGTCATTTTTTGCAGGACCTGTTTGACTATTTGTAGTTCCGTAGAACGGACTTGCATAAAAAACTTCAACAGTTTGTCCTAACGACTCGCCAACGTTTCCTGCTTCTGATGTTTTAAGTAATTCAACTCGCAAACCACCTAAATATAAGCTATCAAGGTGTTCGATAACTCTTGCTATAAACGGGCCAGCATTACTAGACGTGTTTCCAGTGTCTACATTTCTAGTTACTTCATTTTGATTTGGTATATCGTTCATTTAATTGCCTTAATTACCATACGGTGTATAACTTTTCTGATTAGGTTGTGCATCTGTTATTTTAGTTTTTGTATCACTAGTGCCAAACTGTTTTGTATCAATTGGCTGGTTAGGTCTACGTAATAATTTTAATGTTTGTGTGAATTGATTCTTATTAAAACTATTTGTGAGTGTTGTTACACGGTACAATCCGCTAAATGAGTCAACTGGTATAGTATCTTCTGGAAATACCATAGTTCCGGTGTTATCATTATAGTCAATTGGTGTTCTAAAGTTTACAACTACATCAACTTCGCTACGTTGATACTCAATACTACCATTTTCTGTTTCGTTAGTATCCTTTACTGCACCAGTAAAGTTGCCCATTCCGCTATCAAACATAAAATACGGATCGCCCATTATTTCTAAGTCTAGCATAACTAAGTCTACACCGCTATTAATTATATTTTCATTGAACATTTTAGCAATACGTACTTTGCTGTTATCAATTCCTGCGCCACCACCAATTTTACTATTTGATACACCTACTTGTTGTGCAAATCCTGTGCCGCTGATAGAGTTTGATGCTTGATTAATAACATATGCATCAGTATCTTGCTTAGTAATGTTCTGTTGTAGGCCGCCGCCTTTACGTTCTATATTGTTTTGCCCTGAGTCTGTCATAATTCCTTTAAAGAATGCAGCATTAATACTAATATCAAAGTTTAATATATCTAAGTTTGCTCCAGTGTAGATATAATTGTACTCTCTTTTAGCAGTAGCTTTTAATTGTTCATAACTTAGTCCTGGATCACTAGGTTTTTGTAACGCACTAGAGTGTACCTTATAAGGAACAACTCGATAAACGTATGTTTTTGCTAATGAACCGTCTTGTTGTTCTCGAGCAGAGCCCGATTTAACAAAAGTTTGTGCATCAATCTTAAACCATTCAACCATTCCGTTTTCGTCTGCAGGTCTATCCTTTAATTCTTTAGCCCAACTTGAAGTAGTTACTACTTCTTCGATCATTCTTGTAATTTTTGTATTACTATCAAATGTAAAGGCACGTTTTTGAGGATCAATAACATTTTTACCTCTAGTAAAAACTTTATTATTTTTATCGTATTGTTGTCCGCTTTTTCCCATAGGAGGTTTGCCCGAATCGTTATAATTTGTAGAAATATTTCCATTTCCGATAAGGTTTATAGAGCCCGAGTCTTGTGAAACTTTCATTAACCCTTGTCCAATGTCACTTTTACTGAATACTAACCCAGTTACACTACTTAAAAACGAATCAAAGTCTTGCGGTGCTTGTGCTCCAAGAAAACCAGTAATTGACTGAAAGACAGAATTTATATCTCCGCTTCTAAACGCATTTAGTACTCCGGTCATTCCTCCACCGCCAATTGCGCCTAGTATTCCTCCACCTAATGCAAGTTTTCCTATATTTTTTTCTCCAGATAACGCTCCGCTAATAACTCCACCAACAACACCTTTAGCAATATTGCCTAATAACCTGCTACCGCCTGATTTTTTAGGAGCAACTGTTGCGCCTTGACTAGCTGAAGGAGTTTTACCAACGTTTGACACACTTGTGGTTATATCGTTAGGAAAACTAATTATTATTTCATCAGCAACTGGAAAACTTCCTTCTTGTCGTAATGTTTCATAGCGGCCATTAACAACAGTAGTTAAACTTTCAGGTCCTGTTTGTAAAATTTCAACTACATTATTTCCTGTAATTGCAATGTCTGAATAAGTTCTGTCTATTTGATCAGTTAATGCTTGTTCATTCCAAGGAATTGCTGTTACTGCATATTCTGTGCCATTAGCGCCGACAACCATTTCTACATTTGTTAATTTTAACGGTACTTTGCGTTGTAAATTATGTTCGTCAATTGTAATTGGATATCCATCATCGTCCCAGCCTACAAATTCAATAGTTAATAAAAAAGGTGCTTGTAAATAGTTAGTATACCCTGCTTGTAATGCTGCAATATGTAAAGTTTGTAAAAATAAACCCATACTATATGGTTCTAATACAGTAAAGCTAATATTAGTTGCATTTGTTAGTCGTGTTTTGGTATTAGGTACTACTATTGCTTGTATATCTAAGTCTTCAATAAAATATTCTAATTTTCCGCCTATTTGATCTTCAAAAACTGTAGATACATAGCTTTCGCCTTTACCACCGCTACGAAATATTTCTAATTGTGCAGGTTGGCTTGCATATGTAGCATCTGGAAAATTTACTTCATCCTTTGTTAGAACTGCAAAAGTAAAAATGCAATTATAGCTAGAATAGATGTGTAATGGATTTACTTCAGTAGCCATTTATATTCCTAGTTCGCTTTTTAAATTACTTTGCTTTGGTAAAAATATTTTTGTGCCGGATTCTATGTCAAATACCGGATCTTTAACTACATCCATATTACGCTGTGCAAATACCCACCATAGTTTTGCAGATCCATATAAGTCAAAAGCTAATAAATCTGGTCTATAATTATACTGTGGTTCAATTGTATAGATAATATCATCATCAGCTGCTGGAATTGGTCTAATTTCTAAAATACCTAGTTCGCCTGACTCATTTACTATAGTTGAGTTGTATGGACTAGTTTTTGAATATGATACTGCCATTATAAAAACCCTTCACCGTTTAAATCGCCGTTTACAAATGCATCTAAGCTAAACGAAGCCGACTTCGTTCTGCTGTATATTGGTGTGCATGTTACGGATAATGTTGTCATTGTAGGAACCCAGGTGTATTCACTTACTGTTGCACCATTTATTGCTTTGTAAATTGGAACTCTTATATAATCTACGCCATCTTCTAAAGAGTAAGTAAAATTTGTAATTACAACAGGTACGTTGTTTAATACATAGTTACCGTAGCCGTTTACTTTTACAACTGGTGGAGGAGCGCCTTTATTACTTGTACTACCAAAAGCCATTTTAGTAATACTTTTAAAGTAATGTATTGCTGCTACCCAGTATTGCCCATCTTCTACTGTCTGTACTGGAAACGATCCTGCAATAACAAACGGTTCTACCATACTACTTTCGTATACCGGAAAGGGATAATTAGTATGTGTAGGCTGTACACTATTATAATTTGCAGTACTTGAAAACGTAATATTAGGAGATAACGGAAAAACAACATTATTGCCAGTAACTACTAACGGTCGTAGCAAAGGACTTGTTCTAAACGCTCCTAAATCCGGTACAGAGATTTTTACCCTCCAATCTTCACCTTGGTTTTGATTAGATGGTGTAAATGTAGCTGTTGCATAATTTGCAGAAGCCGGTTCTGCTCCAGGAGCAATGTTACGACTTCGTAAACTACTCATAAAGTGATTAACATTATTTAAAAAATCAGAAACACTTTGTTTGTTTTGATTGTTTTCGCTACCAATGTTGTTATCAATGCCGGTAATTGGGTCTATTGCCATGTGATACTCCTATATAGTATTTAGTTGACAAATATAAGTACGTAGTTTATAATAAAAGTATTAAATGGAGGAATTATGGCTAAACGAGTAAATTATTTAAATAACAAGGATATGTTAAAAGAGATACACAAATCCAAAATTACATTCTGTAGTTATGTAGCGCCTGAATACGGGTTTTATGACATAATTTTGCCAGATGTAAGCAAAATTAACATTAGAACTATAGCAGAGGCAAAGAGAACTCGTGCTAAAAAGATGACTACCGAAGCATATGAAGCTGCTAAAGCAGTAAACAAGAAAGTAAAGGTAGCTGAGTTCGAAGTTGATTATAGAAAAATAGAAAAGTCAGACTTAATCTTTAGAGTTATGATGTTTGACCACGTACCAGAAGAACCTGGTAGGAAAAAGAACCCTAAAACAGTTGCTGATACAAAAACTAAGTTAAATTTTCCACCTTTTCAACACTATAAGTTTGATGAAAATGGCGAACTAGTATGTGTAGGCAAATCACACTGGG
>TARA_R110002074_G_scaffold167299_3_pt1 | contig 80458 bp, 76 predicted proteins | sample TARA_R110002074 | Tara Oceans TARA_R110002074 (sample SAMEA4397215) | marine metagenome | biome: Polar Biome; feature: [MIX] marine epipelagic wind mixed layer (ENVO:01000061); material: water (ENVO:00002006), including particulate matter (ENVO:01000060) such as... | depth 10-100 m
CGTTTGCGATAAAACAAGGTGAGTTTGCATCCATTATGGGGAAATCAGGGTCAGGAAAATCTACCTTATTATACATACTTTCTACGATGGATACCGAGTATACTGGCGAATTATACTTAAATAATGAATTAGTAACGGGAAGGTTGTCGACAGAATTGTCAAGAATTAGAAATGAACATATTGGTTTTGTCTTTCAATTCCATTATTTATTATCTGAATTTAGTGTGTTAGAGAATGTAATGCTCCCTGCTAAAAAATTGGCACGAAAATCTGTAAATGAAATAGAACATGATGCCATTCAAAAATTAAAAATGTTGGGTATAGAGCAATTGGCTAAGCAAAAAGCGTCTCGTATTTCTGGTGGTGAAAAACAACGTGTTGCCATTGCAAGGGCATTAATCAATAATCCTTCTATACTTATGGGTGATGAACCAACAGGTAATCTAGATAGCTATAATTCTGAGAATGTTTTTAATATTTTTAAGCAGTTAAAAGAGGAGGAGGGACTCTCACTTCTGGTTGTTACTCATGATGAAGATTTTGCCAAGCGAACCGATTATATAATACAAATGGAAGATGGCCGTATAGTAGACCAATCAAATGTCTAAACTTAGGAAGTTGTTAGTTTATTTTACTGATATTAGTTGGTGTTTTAATATTGATTTTTGCTTAGTTGAACAACTGCACTTTAGTAACTATTATCATTTCAAATGGTACTTTGTGATTGAATCTTGGTTATATTCAAATGGAATATAAATTCCATTTTAAATTGAAATTCTATGTGGACAGCATTTTTTGTTGGTATTTATATTGTTTTGACCGTGGTTATAGTAATATCCATTATTATACATGGAGCTAAACCTACTAAAAGTTTAGCATGGCTTTTGGCAATTTTCGCTATTCCTATAGGGGGTATTTTTTTGTATTTGTTATTCGGCAGAAATAGAAGAAAGAATAAATTAATACAGTTAAAAAAAGACTTGTTTAATAAATTACCTAAACCAAATTCAGAACAAGTAAGCGCATTTAATGGGAGATATCGAAAATTGATGACCCATTGCTATAAGACTTCTCATTTTCCTCCAACACCAAACAATAAATTACAATTGTTAAAAGATGGCAGAACTACGTTTGAAGCTATTTTTAATGCATTAGAGAATGCCCAGATAAAAATACATATTCAGTATTATATTTTTGAAGAAGGAGAACTGGCAGATAGATTATTGGCATTGTTTGAAAAAAAGATAGCAGAAGGCGTTGTCATTAGAATGATTTATGATGGTATAGGTAGTTTTACACTTAGTAAAAAGTATTTAAAAAAGTTAACCGAAATAGGGGTTGAGGTTTATCCTTTCTTACCCTTTAAATTCGGACGTTATTTTTCTTCAATAAACTTTAGAAATCATAGAAAAATAATTGTGGTTGATAGTGAAGTAGCCTTTACCGGAGGTATCAATATATCTGATAAATATTTGAAAGGACAAATAGGATTGGGAAAATGGCATGATATGCATCTAAGATTAGAAGGTGCTTCTGTTCATCATCTTGACCAAGTTTTTATGACCGATTGGTATTTGGTAAGTACGGTAGTATTACAACCTTTACAGTATATAGAAACTGAAACTTCTACTACGTCAGATGAATTAGTGCAAATTGTGGCTGGTGGTCCTGATGATGATTTTCCTGTTTTAGAGCAAACCTATTTTTCGATGATTAATATGGCCAAGAAATATATTTATATAACTAATCCATATATAATTCCAGGACAAGCCTTAATACGTGCATTGCTTACAGCTGCGCTTAGTGGTGTTGATGTACGGCTTTTAGTATCTGAAAATATAGACAATAGGGTGGTAAGCTGGTCTGTGCATTCCTATTTCGAATTGTTTTTAAAAGCCGGAATTAAAATCTTTCTTTTTCCTGACGGATTTTTACATAGTAAAATTATGGTAAGTGATGATGCTGTTTCTTCTATAGGTACAGCCAATTTAGATGACCGTAGTTTTGAACAGAATTATGAAGTAAACGCGATAATGTATAATAAAGAATTCGCTAAGCTTCTAAAAGAAGATTTTCTACAAGATTGTATGGCTAGTAATGAATTAATTTATGATGAATTTATTCAAAGACCTTGGGTTAAAAAGTTAAAAGAAGGCGTTGGCAAAGTTCTTAGCCCTCTGTTTTAAAAGGCACAAATTAATCAACCTGTGATGTGAAAACTAAATCTTGGTCTTCCATTTCTGTAATGACTAATTTTATATAATCTTTAATGGCTTTTTCGACATTATTAGGGTCGGTAATATCAATAATCCCCCTCCATATCATCGCTCTATCTTTTCCCTCGCAAATACAATATAAGGTGGTTTCAGCATGGTAAACCGTAAATTTCTCATAATAATTATCATCATAGTAAATACCTTGATGTTCTAAATAATCGTCATTAAAACGAGATTGATGATCATCCCATCTAGATATAGATTTCATAAAGTTTTCACGATTTTCAGAACCCGTAATTTTAGTCAAAAGAATGGCATCAAAATCCTTATCTAATAGGCTTTGTTCAACTTCATCTAATTCCTTTTCGGTTTTTTTTGAATCGGTAAGTGTTAAATCGAAAATATCAACACTACGCCATGCCTCAACATTTCTTTTTGTAAATTCTTTTTTAAGAAGACTTTCAAAATTTTCTCTGGTTTCTGAACTCTGTGTCATACCTACCAATAATACTTTGTTGGCATTGAATAATACGATATCTGGATTCTTCCAATTTTCTACTAAACTTATAGAAGAACAACCCATTAATAAAATTGAGAATATGACGATTACCTTTTTCATGTTGCCGATATTTATTGCGAATATATTTCAAAGTTAATATATAGAATATGCGAAGCATATGACAATGGTCAGGTAATGAATACGTAATTGCTTACAGAGGTGTATCTATAACATCAAATTTATGGTTTCATTAAATTTAGGAATGTGGCATTCCCAACCCTTTGTATCCCTAATTTTTACTTTAAAAGCATCTAAGGCCCCAGGTTCACCATGTATCAAAAAAACGTTTTCAGGTTTGTTTTTAATAGTATCTATCCAGTGTAAAAGTTCGGCTTGGTCTGCATGAGCAGACAGGCTTTCAATTAAATGAATACTAGCTTTTACCGGATAATATTTTCCGAATATCTTAAGTTCATGTGTACCTTCCAATAATTGTCTACCTCTTGTGCCTTCCGCTTGGTAACCAACTAATAATACATTGGTTTTAGGCTCGTCAACTAACTGTTTAAGATAGGTGAGAACCCTGCCGCCAGTTACCATACCACTACCGGCAATGACAATTTTAGGTCTGGGGTCATCTATAGTTTTCCAGGTATCTGCGTAAGATGTGATAATTGTAACATGGTTACACATAGCTTCGAATTCGTTCATCGATAGCTTATGCCAATCTGGATATTGCTGAAATACGTTAAGTACATTATTACCCATAGGACTATCAATAAAAATAGGAATATTGGGTATTTTGTTCTTCTTATACATTTGCCATAATAAATACATAAGCAATTGTAAACGTTCAACGGCAAAGGAGGGTATAATCAAGGTTCCTCTATCATTTATAGTTTTCTGAATAAGACTGCTTAATATCTCAGTAATATCTTCTTTAGGATGTAATTTATTGCCATAAGTACTTTCTAAGAAAAGATAATCTGCCCATTTTGGTCTTTCTGGTGGTAATAAAAGCTCATCATTTAATCTACCAACATCACCTGAAAAAACAAAGACCTTCTCGAACATTTCAAGATGTATAAAAGTTGAACCAATAATATGGCCATTATATTTAAACTGAAATCGTATATTTTCTGAAAGCTCGATCCAATCATCTTTTTTGCAACCAGAGAACAACTTAATGGTGTTTTCAGCTTCGTTAAGGTCATAAAAAGGCAGGGCAACAGGGTGTTTTGAATATCCATCTTCATTTGCTTTTTTAGCCTGCTCTTCTTGAATTTTAGCACTGTCGAGTAAAATTATACGTGCAATTGACAAAGTAGGTTCTGTGGCTAAAATGCTACCCTTAAATCCTTCTTTTACTAATCGTGGCAAATACCCGGTATGGTCTAGATGGCCATGGGTTAATAGAACAACATCAATTTTACTAACGTCGATAGGCAGTGGTTGCCAATTTATTTCACGTAACTCTTTAAGTCCCTGAAACATTCCACAATCTATAAGTATATTTATTTCAGGAGTTTCTATATAGAACTTAGAGCCCGTAACTGTGCCTGATGCACCTAAAAATTTTATGCTAACTTTTTTCATTGTATTAAGATTTACAGAGTTGTTCTATCTCATCTAAAATTTTTGTTTTTCTAGTATTGGAAATACCTAAATGATCTAGAAAAAATTTGTCTTTTATAAGTTGTCTACATAAAACTACATTTCTACTTAGTAAAAATTGCTTTTCTCTATTAGATAGTAAAGTAGAGACCGTAATAGGGTAGAGACTTAATCGGTCAATTCTATCTTTAAGTCCGTCATTAATGGGGTAATCCCAGCTTAAAAGGTAAAGGTCGGCACATTTTCCATACCTAATTGCATCTTCAGTAAATCTAGTATTGGTAACGACCCAGCCTTTATTAAGGGGTTTTATATTATTACTATTAGAAACCCAGTGGGCTTTTACATCTTTATATCTAGAATGAATGTAAAGTGGAACTTTTACATTGCAATTTCGACCTTCTTCATTATGAAATTTACATTCAATGATAGTGACCGTATCATTTTTCTCAGCTACAACATCAATTTCATGGGTAACACATGCACCATTTAAAACGATGTCTACTTCAACGGTATACCCCGAGTATTGTAAAATTGCACCAACAAAACGTTCGAACGGAAAACCAGTAGGCCCTAATTCATAAATGGCCTTTTTAAGCTTGTATTTTGAAGCAAAAACTGATTTATTTTTTTTAAGTAGAGAATAAGCTCTATTGTAAATTTCATTCGTCGTAATACCTTCATAAAGTTCATCATTGACCTTACCGACAATTTCTTCCACAAGCTCATGATTTGCTCCACTATGCTTTAGGGAGTTTCGTAGTTTATCTAACGAAAATTTCACTTTTTGTCCTGAAGATTTTATGATATCTATAGTTTTGTAGGTATCCATATTACTTTTTTAAATTTATATCTATTGGTGGTATTTGTAGTAATTGTAAAGTGGTAGAGGCCAAGTTTACTTTACCATTCGTATGTAATATTGCTTTTTCTATAAGTTGAAAAAGGATGTGTTTTGTATTTCTTCTACGTTTGTAATCTGTAATATACCTTAGGTTTAATTGAATCCAATTATCGGTTAAATTCATAGCTATAGTAGGTTCTAAGGTGGCATTTTCTATATAATAGCGTTCAACCATTTCTTCCCATTTTGCTTTAGATTTATCTGTATAATCTGATAAAAGTTCATTAGCACTGTTCATTATAATACTTTTGGCAAGTTCAGTATCTGAACCGTAAGTGATAAGTATATTTAGTTCATCCCAAACGAATGGGAAGTCCATAGAATAATTTTTTATAGGTCCTTTAAAAACAAAGGCATTGCTGATTTTTACAATTCTTCCAGAATAATTATCACTACTTACCCATTCACCCATTTCCATAATAGTGGTATAAATACTATCAATATCTATTACATCACCTTTAATATTATTGATCTCAATACGGTCACCAGGCTTATAGACTCGAACGAAGAAAATATAAAATGATCCCGCTATACTTAATATTAATTCTTGTAAGGTAAAGGTGATCCCTGCAGTAAACAGACCTATGATTATAGTATAATCTTTTAAGTTATCTACTGTAATCGCCATTAAAATTAAAAATATGATAAGTACATATCCAACAATTTCTACACCTTTTTGAGCCTTATATCTAACAGAGATATTATCGATTCTTTTTTTAAGTGTTTTTCTGACTATACCAATGATTATAATGATGAATAAAATCCACATTATCAGTTTTGCCACTTTAATGACCATAGGGTTTTCAAAAAACTGTAAAAGTGTATCCATATTTATGTTTTAAAAAACCGCCAATGAAATATCTTCTTTGACGGTTTCGCTTTTAGACATTAACCAACCAACTATTTATGTCTAAAAAAATTTCTAACATAGGCCTTCGTTTGATTTTCGGTCATGCTATCTGCTTTCTCAACTGCTTTTAGTTTACCGAATAAAGATTTGTTATGCTGTGATAATTCTTTTTTAAATTTTTCATTTATATCTGCAGGTCCAAAAATTAGTAGCTCATCACTATCGGCAACTGCTTCAGCTATGCTATTAAAGTAATTTTTAAATTGAGATTTTTCTTTTTCTAAATATTTTCTTTCATGGGTCACATCTTGAGTAACACCAGATTTTACCCGAGTACCACCAGTACCTGTTCTATTGAAGAATTCAATATCAGAATGTATGGTTTCAATGGTTTCTTCATTTTGTGCTAGACGTATAATATGTGCCTGTTTACTATCCATCCAAATACCTACTTTTTTCATGTTTTTGTTTTTAAGATTAGTATTTAGTGCAGTGCCAATATGGGCACTTTACTGTCGTAACCAATTTCTTTTATAAGTGGTCTTGAAAATACACTGCCAAAAAACAGATGTTTATGGTTTATAAAAGCAACCATATCACTGTTTCTACTTTCAACAAAAGTTTGTATTCCTTTGCCTAAATGACTTTCAGTTAGCGTGTAAAAGTTATAACTAACCTCGTCTAAAATGCTTTTAAGTAATTGCTGATTTTCTAATTGAGTTTCAGAAAGCTCTTTTTTCTTATTTAAATGTAATATGGCAATTTCGGCATTGTGCATTTTTCCTATTTCTACAAGATAATTTAGTTCTGCTCTTTTAAAAGAATCCTTATAATCGGTCGGAAAAACAATTTCTTTTGGAGCTTGAAATGAAATATTTTCTGGGATTGCCAATACCGGACATACCCTTATTTTTTCCATCGCCATTACAGTATTGCTGCCAAAAAGCACACCTTTTGAACCTGTTGCACCTTTAGTACCCATGGCAACCAATTCAATATCTTTATCAGCTATCATTTTTTTGATTGCTTCCGATAAGAAGTTGTGAGTTGATTTTGTATAATAATTGTGTTTAGGGTTGTCGTTATGTAATGCTATGGTATCTAATAATTTTACAAAACTCTTTTCAGAAGCTGCTTTTGCCAATTCAAATTCTGCACTTCCTTCTTCAGGAATATTTAAACTATTGGTGGTGTATTTTTCAAAATTAAATACATTTAAAAAATAAAAATCACAATTTAGTTTGGCATACAAATCAATTGTATAGCGAATTGCATTTAAAGCATTCTTGGAAAAATCTGTTGGTATAAGAATACGCTTATTCATAATTAACCTTTTTAGATTGATCATTAAATATATTGTTCAATCTTATAATTAACTATGATAAATATCAGTCTTGAATAGGCAGAATTAAAAAGGGTATTGTGGCGTATATACTTAAATCCAAAACAACAGGTTCATGTAAAAGTCGTTCAAAGAAGTTTCTTCTATGATAGGCCATTGCAAACATATTGATGTCTTGCTGAGCTAAAAAATCTTGAATGATATTGGCCTTATCAGTATAATTCCAAATATCATCAAAAGTATGTTGCGTTTTTGCTAAACTTGTTTTCAACAATTTTTTATTGGAAACCTGAATAGGGTTCATGATTCCTTCTTCGTTGATATGGATCACTCTTATGGCGGCTTTGGTAATTGAAGCAATTAATAAAAGCATTGCTAGGGTATTTTTAGTACAACCTTTTTTATAGTCGGTAACAAAGGCAATTTCATCAATTGGTTGGTAGGCAACCTCCTTTGGTACGGCTAGTATAGGGCATTGAGTTATGGTATTGGCTATTCTAATAGTGTTACTGCCCATAAACAATTCTTTTGCGCCAGTTTTTCCTTTGTTACCTACAAGAATTAGGTCTATTTGAAGATTGTTTATAGTTTGAGAAATAATTTTAGATATCGTTCCTATACTTGATATTGTATTGAACTTGTGTAGTTTGTTATCGGTATCAAGAACAATTTTATGAACTGTTTTAGTAAGATTTTCTTGCGATTTAGTTTGTAGTTTTAAGCGCTCTTTTTCACCTATAAATAATGCATTTATAGGGCTTGACGTTAGGGTAAGGTCATCATATATATGCAAAATATGAAAAGTGCATTTTTTCGAAGCAAAAATTTGTGTAGCGTAAAAGAGTGCATTGTATGCTTCGTTTGAAAAATCGGTTGCAACCAGTATGTTTTTAATTTCCATAATTATAATTGTGGTATAACCATAAAAGGAACGGTAACATGAAAACCTATTTTTTTAATAACTGGCTCAATAAATAGACGCTCAAAAAAAGTGTGTTTATTTTGAACCATGACCAATAAATTAATTTTTTGCTTCATTTGAAAAGCGTTTATTGCTGCAATTATTTCATTACTCGCTACTTCATGAAATAAGGCATTTTTCGACAACACTTTTTGAAGCTTTTCTTTGTTTTTTAGTTGAACTGGGTTTAGGTCATCACCGGTAAAAACATGCATAATATTTACTTGAGATACATGCGTATTCACAATTTTTAATAGTTGCGACAAACTACTTTTGTTTAACTCAACTTCAAAATCGTTCGGAAAAAGAATCTGTTGCGGCGCTTCATATTCGAAGCCAGAAGGTATTACCAAAACAGGACATTTAGAATTTTTTATGACGTGCACGGTATTAGTACCAAATAATATTTCTTTTGCCCCAGTTGCACCTTGTGTGCCCATAATTACCAAATCGATATCTTCTGCTTCAACGGTTCTAGTTACCTCACTAGAAAGTACGTTTAAAGCAGAGTGGGTTATAAAAGTGTGTAAAGGGTTTTTAAAATCTTTTTCTAATTTTTTCTTTAAGTTATCAAGATTATTCATCGAATTTTCTTGAACGATATCTCCAAGACCTATTTGTGCGGGGCTGCCCATAAGGTACTCTGTATGGTACACAGGCGGCATATAGCTATTTAGCAGATAAAAAGTACATTTTATATCTTTATATAGCGTTAGTGCGTAACGTATAGCAGTTAATGAGTTTTTAGAAAAATCTGTAGGTAATAAAATACGTGTCATAGTCTACTTATTTAATGAATTGAAATTAAGTAGAGTTGATGAATTATGGTATGATATTCGTCAGGTTCGTTGCACAATGAATTACCTAATATTAATCACCAAATAAGAGGTTATGAAAAAGAGTTTTAAAAAAAATATAAATTCAGAAATCCCCTCATTAGTCCATTTTTATGCAAATTGGTGTACTCCATGCAAATTAATGACTCCAATTCTAGAGCAAATTGAAGAAGAAATGGGAAATAGTTTAAACGTAGTAGAAATAGATGTTGAAGCCAAAAAAAAGCTTACACGTAGATATAAAATTAAAAATCTCCCTTCACTAATACTATTTAAAAATGGCGAACCGCTTTGGCGACAATCTGGCATGATTCAAAAAGACGAAATCAAAAAAGCAATTATTGAATTTATATAAATTAAGAAATAATGCAATTTAAATTCAATCAAAATCATTTTAAGACTCATGAATAACGAGAAAGGGTACTTTAGTATGATAGCTTATTTTTTCTACTGTAGGTCTAAATAAAATGCGTTCCAAGAAATTAAGATTTTTAGCCACCATTACCAACATATCAAGATTTCTACTTTCTGTAAAACACTGAATAGAATCATCGATTTTTTTGCCCGTAACTACGTGAAATGAACATTCAATATCTTTAAAATGTTCTATTAAAACTCCTTTGTTGTTTTCTTGAATAGGGCTCAATTTTTCATTTTTAAGCGATACATAAAGTAATCGTAAAGCAGATTTTTTAAGCAATAAAATATCTTTTAGAGTTTCTAAAATCTTATGGTCATATTTTAATTGAAAATCTGAAGGGAACCCTATTTCCTTAATTCTAGAATATACCGCATGTTCAGGTACAGCTAAAACTGTACAAGGTACTTTGGTAATTACATCACCGGTATTACTGCCAATAGAGACTGATTTTAAGCCAGTTGAGCCTTTTGTGCCCATGATAATCAGGTCAATTTTTTTTTCTTTGACTTGCGATTTTATGTGATCGGTTAAAAAGCCATAGAGCGCTAGAGGTTTAAATTCATGTTTTACATTTAATGGTAAATGCTCTATTTTGCTCATTAATTTTTGAAGCTTTTCATTACTTTCTACTAATAAACTTTCTTCTAAAACCTCTGGCGAAAGAAACATAGCTGTTTCTCCACTTGTATTAGTGTTTATAGAATTTACATGAACGATATGAAAGGTACAATGTGTTTTTTTGAAAAAGGAAATTCCATATAGTAAGGCGTTCCATGCGTTTTCTGAAAAATCAGTAGGGATTAGTATATTTTTCATGGTAATATTTATTTGTAATAGAAAAAAAGTTTAAAATTTATTGCGGTAAAAAGATTACAGGAATATTAGAATGAAACGCTATTTTTTTAATTACAGCTTCTCCTATTATTTTTTCCCAGAAGGTATGCTGATGACGAATAATACATAGAATACAAGAATCTTTATTACCAACATAGGCATCTATACTATGAGATATGCTGATTTCAAATGGTACTTTTTTAAATTGAAAATCTAACCCTGCAAACCTTTCCTTTAATATAGCCTTGTGAGTATTTTGAGTATCATTCAAATTAAATTCTATGGCCACATGAATAATTTCAATTTGGGCTTTCCATAAAATGGCGAGTTCTATAATTTGGTTTAACTCATTCTTATTGAATGGTTTAGTGAAGTCGGTGGCAAAAATAATAGTATGTAGTTTTTGAAAATTGAAACCACTTGGTATAGCAAAAATTGGAATGTTTTTTATCGTTTTTAATACTTTAACGGTATTGCTACCTAAGAAAACCTCCTTAGCGCCAGTTGCGCCTTGTGTACCCATCATTAATAAATCAACATCATTCTGGCTAACTATTTCCTTAACTGCTTCCTCTAAAGTCTCAGATTTAGATACCGTAGTAAATTTATGTTTTGGATTTTTATGGTTAATCTCAAAATAGTTGAACATTTCTTCTAATTCTTGTTCAGAATTCTTTGAAAGTGAATCATAAATTACGCCTAATCGTTTTTGACTTTTAGTGCCTAGTAAGTTTAATGTAGAGGGCTCATAAGCATGTAAAAGATAAAAATGGCATTCTACCTCTGCATATATTTTTAATGCTGTAAAAATCGCATTCCAGGCATTTTCTGAAAAATCTGTTGTTAATACTATTTTCTTCATTTGACTTTTTTTAAGATTACCGCGGTAAATTTTGCATGACTAAAAACGGTACAGTAGGTGTTAGTCCTATTTCATCAATCGTAGAACGGTACAGCATATCTTCTAGAAATGAATGTCTAGAATTAACCATAACCAAAAGATCTATTTTATTTTCTTTAATGTAGGTCATAATAGCTTTAGCTCTATTTTCTACAGCAGTTATAACAAAAGATAGCATGGCACTTGTTAAGCACTCTTCTAAAAACTTCTTGTTATCTAATTGTCGTAAACTTAGATCTTCAAAATCAGATATATATAAGCTGTGTATTTGGGCTTTAAATTGTGCTGCTAATGTATCTAAAAGCTTAAGTTCTCTTCTTTTATAGGGTAACATGAAGTCGCTAGGGAAAAGAATTTTTTTAGGTTGTGTGTATTCGTACCCGTATGGAATTGCTAAAACCGGACATTTTACATATTTAAATACTTGAACTGTATTACTGCCGAAGGTAATACTAGAGTTAGCGGTTTTACCTTTTGTGCCCATAATCATAAGGTCAATATTTTTGATGTTTACAAAATTATTGACCGCATCTACTAACGATTCAAATGAAGTGATTGCTTCGTAATGATGTTTAGGATTGTGGGTTCGTTCTTTAATTTCCTTAACTAACTTGCCTAATTCGTTTTCAGATTTTTTTTCAATCGATTGTTTTTCATTTTCAAAAGAATCAGTATCTACATTATGAAAAGGACCATATACTTCATCTGCAAAGGCATGAATAAAATAAAAATTCGTACGCTCACATTTAAAGAGATTCAAAGCATACGATATCGCATGATTTGCATTACTTGAAAAATCTGTAGGAATCAGAATATGTTTCATAGTTTAATTTTGCACTCTAAAAGTATTTGAGTGCCAAAAGAAAACCTATGATAAATATCATATGGTCTATATGAGATAAGAAATACTAGTGCAGATTAGGTCACATATTTAAGAACCTTAAGCTCCTTTATACGTATGTTTCTCCCTTCAATTTCAATAAGCCCTTCCTTTTTGAAACCAGAAAGTGTTCTAATTAAACTTTCAGTAGCTATACCTGCAACACTGGCAAGGTCGGCACGAGATATTCTAATAGGCTCTGAGGTGTTGTTATTCATAAGTTCAGCAAATTGTAATAAGGTTTGAGCAGTTTTTTTACGAACCGAGCTATATGCCATTTGTAAAAGTTGATGTTTAATGTCTGAAATATTATCAGAAAACAACGCCATTAATTCTAGGGGAATTGTATGGTTTTCAGAAACAATTTGCAGTAATTGCTCTTTTGTAACAGAGGCGAGTTCTACTATTTCTAAAGCGGTGGCAGTTTCTTGATTCACAGCATTATTCATCAACGTGGTAAAACCTAAAAAATCATCAGCATGATATAAAGTGGTAATAAGTTCCTTACCATCTTGATCCATGGTATGGCATTTAACAACACCCTTTAAAATAAGATAAACATTGTTAGAACGCACACCTTCTTCATAAATGGTATCTCCTTCATTAATAGTTATTACTTCACCATTATCGTCAAAATAATTTTTAAGTTGGTTAAGATTTCCAATTTCATCTGGGTCGTCAATTTGTTCTCTTTTACTGGTGTTAATGTCTTGAAGTAATTTTGCCTTAGCCATTCTACTCTCAATAGCGCTAATTAAATCTTCTTCTTCAAAAGGTTTGGTAAGATAATCATCGGCACCAAGGTCCATACCTTTGCGTATCGCTTTATGTTCTGTAATAGCTGAGAGAAATATAAAAGGAATTTGTTGAGTGCTTTCATTGTTTGAAAGAGCCTCTAATACACCGTAGCCATCAATTTCGGGCATCATAATATCACAAACTATTAGATCTGGCAGCTGCTTTGTAGCCGTGTCGATACCAATTTTTCCATTTGGCGAAGTAATTATTCGATAACCAGATAGTTCTAAAAGTTCTGCAGTGTTCTCTCTTAATATTTTATCGTCTTCTATTAATAAAATGGTTTTCATTAGGTAGTGCTTTTAATATTTTTAGGAATTTGGATAGTAAATGTTGAACCTATATTTTCTTCGCTTACAAAAGTGAGGGTTGCACCTAAATTTGCAAGGTGCTGCTTCGAGATATTAAGACCAATACCAGTACCCTGATTTAATAAAGCATTTTCAGCCCTAAAATAGCGATCAAAAATATATTTCTGTTGTTCTTCAGGTATTCCTATTCCCTGATCAATAATTTCTATTACCAAAAATTCTTTTTCAATGGTAAAAAGTATTTTTATAGTAGAATCTTCTGGAGAATATTTAATGGCATTTTGCAATAAATTGGACAATGCCAAGGCTAAGGTTTTTTCATCAAATGATATTACTACTTCATCTATATTGTCTGGGTAACGAATTTGTTGTCCGGTTTTTAGTAGCATATTAGCATCGTAAACTACTTCGTTAATAACTCTACTAAGCGGAAAATCTTCAACTACATAATTTACTTTACCCAACTCTAAACGTTCTACCGATAGAAAATCGTTAAGAATTGTATCTAACTGTCGAACCTTAGATTTTATAGTTTCTACATGCTTATCACGTTTTTCTTGTTGCTCGGTTTCTTTATATTTTGAGAGTAAGGTTACGGAAGTAAGTATACTACTTAGTGGTGTTTTAAACTCATGTGAAACTAGTGACAAGAATCGGGTTTTAAGCTCGTTAAGTTCTTTTTCCTTTTCAAGTGCATCTGTCAATTGTTTTGTACGTTCTTGAACAGTTTGTTCGAGATTTTGAGTGTAGTTTTTACGATCGGTAATGTCGGTAACCAATGCCATCACATAATTATTCCCATAGAGCACGAAAGGGTTTAAACCAGCCTCAACAGGAAATTCTTCCCCGTTCTTTCTAACGCCACTTAAATCGCGACCATTACCCATTTTTCTTTTTTCACTTTTCTCTATAAAACTAGAAAAGTGACCATGGTGTTTATGATGAAATCTTTTAGGAATTATGCAATTAAGTGATTTTCCTATAAGTTCTTCTTTATCATAACCGAAAATTTCCTCGGCAGAAGAGTTGGTCGCTACTATTTCTTGTTTTGTATTTACGAGAATAATCCCTTCAGAAATGCCTTCTGATAATAGGTTGAAAATATTACTGTTTTTTTCAAAAACATTCATGTTTAAATATAATCCTTAACTGATAATTATCATAGAAAAGTTGGTATTATAAAAGTATTTTTTCTAAATATTAATTTCAATTTTTAAGATATGTTAAACTCACAAAAATTTGGTATTGAACTTTATGAGAATTTAGGAAAGTTATTTTATGCCATGGCAATTATAGATGGTTCGGTACACACAAAAGAGGTTGATCGACTAAGGTCTTACATTCGTAGTTATTGGTTAGATATTGATGCTATTGAAGATGAATATGGTTCAGATGCAGCCTTTAGGATTGAAACTACCTTCGACTGGTGTTTAGAGTATGAGAAAGAAGCTGAAGATTGTTTTGATCAATTTAAGGAATTTTATAAAGAACATGTAAAAATGTTTACACCAGAGGTAAAGAGATTGGTTTTAGATACTGCTAATGCAATGGCAAATGCCTTTGCAGGAAAAAATAAGGCAGAGTTAATACTTCTGTCTCAGATAGAAATTACATTTAGATAAATCCTAAATCCATTTAGTTTGTAAGACTGATATTAGTCATAGTATTTTGATAATGAACATACTAAATTGGTAGAACATTAAAATATAGAAATGATGAAAAAAAGAATATTTCTATGGGTATTGACCTTATTAGTAGCATTACCCATATCGGCACAAGTTTTACAAAATATTGATGAAATAGCTCCTTTTAGTGATGGCTTGGCAGCAGTTCGTAGAGGCCAGCAATGGGGTTTTATAAATGAAGAGGGGACCATGGTAATTGATTTTCGAGATGATATTTATTGGAACCAAAACGTAGACAAAACTAAATCAGATGTTTCAGGGGTTCAGTATCCAATGTTTAATGACGGTCGCTGTATTATAAAACAAACCATAGAAGATGGTGTGCCCGTATTTGGTTTTATTGATAAAACTGGAGCAGTGGTTATACCCCCTCAGTTTTTAAATGTTTTTCCCTTTAAAAATGGATATACCACCGCTGTGCTTTTAGATAAAACAATCAAGGGTGAAAATGAATTTAAGTTAAAGATTTATGAATACAAGTTTTTTGATGTTCGTTTAAATACGGGAGGTGAAATAACAGATTATTTTGAAAAAAGAGACCATATTCAAATGACGATTAGGCGTTATAAAATGCCTGAAATTGGAGCAAAAATTTTAAGCAAAAATTTGGTAGCCACTCAAAAAGCAGGAAAAGGTTGGTCAATTGAAAAATTGCAAACAAAAAATTAATACATATGGAAAGATTAAAAGGTAAGGTTGCCGTTATCACTGGAGGTACTGGAGGTATTGGTTTTGCAACAGCAAACCTGTTTTTAGAGCAAGGAGCTAAGGTAGTTTTAGTTGATCGTAATGGGGAAGCAATAGAAAAAACACGGGCGAAATTAAATAATAAAAATGTCTCCTTTTTTCAAGCAGATGTTTCAAAGAAAGAAGATACAATCAAGTTTTTGAACCATTCTTTGAAAACTTTTGGTAAGATAGATATATTCTTTGCTAACGCAGGTGTTGAAGGTGTTTCGAGTCCTATTTCAGAATATCCAGAAGATGTATTCGATAAGGTGATTGCTGTAAATTTAAAAGGGGTTTGGTTGGGTTGTCAACACATTATACCGAAGATGGAAGAAGGTGGTAGTGTTATTATCACATCTTCAGTTGCAGGTCTTAAAGGCTTTGTAGGTTTAGGTGCATATGTTGCCACAAAACACGCGGTTGTTGGTGTAATGAAAGTTGCTGCAGCAGAAAATGCAATTCGAAAAATACGCGTGAATACAATACATCCTGGCCCTGTAGATAATGATATGATGCGTAGAATAGAAAGCGATATGTCTCCCGAAAGTCCTGATGCTGTGAAAGAGGGTTTTACGGCAGCCGTACCTTTTGGGCGTTATGCTACTTCAAAAGAAATTGGTGAGATGGCGTTATTTTTAGCTTCAGATGAAAGTAAATATATAACTGGGTGTACACATCTAATTGATGGAGGCATGTTAAATGCATAGTCATTGAATTCAAAATAGCAATTGATTTAAAACATGAACATTTTAATGGAAACATTGATAGGTTCATGTTTTATTTATGAAAGCAGTACCTTACAATTAAAATTAGCATTCATGATTATCCATAATTTAGGGGAAGAAAATTCAGTTCTTAATCAGTTTATTTCAGAAATACGTGATTCGAAAGTTCAAAAAGATGCTATGCGTTTTCGACGAAATATCGAACGTATAGGAGAGATTCTGGGGTATGAATTTAGTAAAGAATTAGAATATTGTTCGGCAATGGTAGAAACACCATTGGGTAGTAAAGAAATGAATTTGTACCAAAACCAATTGGTAATATGTTCAATTTTAAGGGCAGGTTTACCGCTTCATCAAGGACTTTTGAATTATTTTGACACCGCTGAAAATGGTTTTATTTCTGCTTTTCGTAAGCATGAAGGTAATAAGGATAATTTCGAAGTAATTGTAAAATACTTTGCAGCACCATCTTTAGAAGGTAAGGTTTTGATCTTAACAGACCCAATGTTAGCAACCGGTAGAACTTTAGAAAATGTACTATTGGCCCTAAAGGAACATGGAACTCCATCCGAAATTCATATCATCTCAGTGATTGGGTCTGAGCAAGGTATTGTGTATACAGATAATATCTTTCCAGAGGATACCCATTTATGGATAGCGGCCATAGATCCAGAATTAAATGCAAGAGGTTATATTTTACCAGGTATTGGCGATGCGGGCGATTTAGCTTTTGGTGAAAAGTTATAATATACCTTAACCTTTATTTTTAGAGCGTTTAAACCATTTCACTAACTCATACCAAAGTACTGAGGCTCCGCCGGCTATAAAAGAAATTCCCAATTGATTGATGGATAGGCCTTCGAATTCAAAGAAGTGAGTAAACGGCGTTATATAAAGTAAGATTAGTGAAAGTATTAGGGTAATACCAATAATCAAGGGAACCAAAGGATTCTTGTATTTCAAAGTCGTGAAAATAGAATAGTAAAAAGAACGATTGACTAAGGTTAAAAAAGTATTCGCAAAAATTAGAACCATAAAAACCATAGTTCGGGTGATAGGTTCTGAGAAACCAACTGAAACAGAAAATTGATATACCGATAGTGCGGCTAAAGTTATAGCTAGACCTTGCAAAACGCTTGTTGCCAGTTCTTTGTAGTTGAAAAATGTGGTGGAAAAAGGTCTAGGCTTTTTAAGCATCAAATTCTTTTCCATCGGCTCATTTTCAAATATGATAGAACATGTTGGCCCCATAATTAATTCAAGTAAAATGACGTGTGAAGGAGAGAATATATTCGGGTAGACCCAACGTAACGCTAATGGAATAAACACGGTAAGAATTATAGGAATGTGGATAGATATAATGTATTGTATCGCTTTTTTTAAGTTGGTATAGATTTTTCTACCCATGGCAATAGCATCAACCATTTTTGATAAATCATCATCGACTAAAATTAATGAGGCGGCTTGCTTAGCTATTTCTGTTCCTTTTTTGCCCATCGCAATACCAATATGCGAGGCTTTCAGGGCAGGCCCATCATTAACACCATCACCAGTCATCGCTACTACTTCATTATTTTTCTTAAGCGCATTTACGATTCTCAGTTTCGCATCAGGAAACATTCTTGAAAAGACATTAATGTCTTTTACTTTCTCCTGTAATTCGGCATCGGTTAGTTGCATTAACTCATCGCCAGACATAGACTTTTCATATCCTTTAAAGTTAATTTGCTTTGCAATAGCCATTGCGGTATTAGCATTGTCACCAGTAACCAATTTCACTTGTATTCCTGCTTTTTCAAAGTCTTTAAGTACGTGTGGTATATTTTCTTTTGGAGGGTCGTAAAAGGCGACGATACCTTTAAAATCGAATTTAAAATCTTGCTGATGCTTAGGATATTCTTTTCCGGTAAATACTGCCTTGCCTACCGCTAATAAGCGATACCCTTCTTTACCTAAACTATATATAATTTCTTGAAGTTTATCTATTTCTAATGATGTTACAGTAGATACAGCAATGAGGGCTTCAGGTGCCCCTTTTGCAGCTATAATGAGATATCCCTCTGAACTTTCAAATAGATGGGTCATCATAGGTGGTTTACCTCCTAACGGATATTCATGTATCATCGTGTAGTTAGGGCGTTCGTCTATAGTAGTTAGTTTTCCGTATGCGTTGTGTAGCGCAATCTCCATAGGGTCAAAAGGTATAGGCTCACTTGCCCACATGGCCAAAGTAACTAAGTCTTTTTCATTACTTTCTAAGTTATTATCAGCATTTACAACTTTTCCTGATTCTAAAGTAAACAGCTTGGCTAAGGCCATTTTGTTCTGTGTAATCGTTCCTGTTTTATCTGTACAAATAACTGTAGCACTACCCAATGTTTCTACCGTTTTCATCTGTTTTACCACAATGCCCATTTTCATTAGCCGCCAAGCTCCTAATGCCATAAAAGTGGTAAATGCAACCGGTATTTCTTCAGGTAGAATACTCATGGCTAGTGTCAAAGCCTTCAACAGACTGTCGAGCACTATTCCTGACCGTATGTAATTGATGACCCAAACCAGCAAAAAAACCACGCCTCCCCAAATGGACATCAACTTTACAAAATTTGAAATTTTTAGTTCTAATGGTGTTTTTTCCTCGTTAATATTTTCAAGACTCTTTCCTATTTTCCCAAGTTTGGTTAGATTTCCAATGGCCGTAATTTGCGCAATTGCCAATCCACTGGCTACCGTACTACCAGTGAAAATGGAATTGTCAGAACTTTTAGAGTCCTTATAAATCGACAGCGATTCTCCTGTTAAAATAGATTCATCAATCGAAAAATCATTGGAGTGTACAATGGTTCCATCGGCCGAGATGGTACTTCCTTCTTCTACCATAAGGTAATCGCCAATAACCAATTTTTGACTATCAATTTCTACCACCTTACTATTTCGAATTACTTTACTTTTTGGGTGGGTAAGATTTTTAAGATTTTCAAGCGCTTTTCTACTTCTAGAATCTTGGTATAGCGATATTGATCCTACAAGTATAATGGCCGACGCTAAGAATATACCATCTCCCCAATTACCGGTAATGAAATATATTGAAGAAGCGACTAATAACAGCAATACCATAGGCTCTTTGGCGATACTCTTAAGGGCATCTAAAAAGCTATTCTCTTTTTTGAAATTAAAGGTATTTGTACCATGTTTTTCTCGCGAGTTAGCAACTTCTATATCGGTAAGGCCAGAAATTCCAAAATCTGAAGGAGTATTCATAAACTAAGATTAATATGCCGATTTTGGGCGTAAAGTAACGTGTATAATAATTACCAAAGTATACCAAAAACCTCTTGAATATACTGATATTTATCATAGTATTTATATGAATAATGTTGCACATTTATTATAGTAGAAATCCTTTAATTTTAGAATTATGGAATCAGCAATAAATGATGTTCGAATAATAATGAAAGAAACGTATTCTAGATTAGTATCGTTTAAAAGCGAGGATAATCAAGAGTCGTTTAATAAAGAGCTTTTAAAAATTCATCCAAAAATATATAAGTATGTAGCCAAACGACTGAATAGTGCAGTATCTAATGGGAAATTGAATAAAGGCATGTTTAATCCAAATGATTTCACGGATCAATTATTTATTGAAGTCTATGATAATTTAGCGCAAATAGAAAGTGAAAATGAACTACATGCTTTTCTCTTTAAAAAAGTAAATCAGTTACTAGAAGACAGTTTGGTAGAAGAGGAGTTTGATCAAGTGTTCTTTGATAATATAGACAACTATTCAAAACCAGAGTGGGATGCTATGGAAGAAAAATATATTAGAGACGGTGATGGTGATTTTGTAATGCTAGAAGAACTAGATGATAGTTCTTTAAATAAGGATAACTATACCCTTAACCATGTTTTTATTACGGATGAAGAAAAAGAACTTGCAGAGAAATTAGATGCTTCGTTGAATAAGGAACGAATTGAAAGACATATGCAATTAGTGCTTAATAAAATGGATTTACCGATGCGAACAGTTTTTGAGCTATTTACTAATGAAGGGTTTACAACCAAAGAGATTGCAAATATGAGAGATACAACATTCGCGGAAGTTGAAAATGTATTAGCTAAAGCACGAAAAATATTAAGAAACAGTTTTGAAAAACGATTCTTACTTGGAAGTAATTAGACAAAACAAAAAAGCACTCACAATTAAGGGGAGCTTTTTTTAATCTTTAGTTAACGATTTATTATCATTTAGAATTAGTTCCTACTATTTCGAATCTTACCTGTCAATTCATGAACATGAATGCGAAAAACAATGGGTGCATCTTCAGCATTTATTTTAGCTGAAAACTCACTTATATATTTTGGATGTTCACCATAATTTTCGTTTATTACTTTTTTCACCCCTTCCGAAAACTCATGTAACATATGTTTCGCATCGATACTTGAGAGTTCTTCATAAGTACCTTGAACCAAAACAGATTTCCAATTTGTGATAGATGCTATTTCATCTGCAGCCATGCATACTGAACTATTTTTACGCATTTCTTTTATTTTATGTCCTTCTGAAGAATAGCTGGTAATGGTATTTGTTTTTGAATTGTAGAAATAAGTAATGGGTACAATATGAGGAAATCCACCTGAGATATACGCCAATCGCCCTATGTAGTTTTGTTCAAGTAAAGCTTTACATTCTTTTTCATCCAAATTTCTTCTCATGGCTAATAATTTAATAGTAGTATAAAATTAACCATGAATTTGAGAGTAGAATATGATTTTGGTCAGTAGTAGCGAAAGTTAAAGAAATAACGAATTCTAGTTCATATCCAACGAATACTAAAAGCCTCCATATTTAGTGATTGTTCACGATTAGATTTGACTCAGAATTAATAATCTAAAACTACGATCATGAAACTATTTTATACCATTTTACTTTGCTGCACGTTCTTCGCAGGTTTTTCTCAGGACGATAATAGTCCTTATTTATTGGTATCTACAGAAGATGCCATAATCCCTTTAAAATCTTCAAAAACAGAAGTTGAAATCTCGGGTACTATTGCCCATGTAAAGGTTACACAAGTATATCAGAATAAAGGAAACCAAGCTATTGAAGCTAAATATGTCTTTCCCCTTTCTACAAAAGCAGCGGTACATAAAATGCAAATGACTATAGGTAACAGAATTGTAAATGCCAAAATATTTGAAAATCAAGAAGCACAAAAAGTATATGAGAAAGCAATAGATGAAGGTAAACGTGCTGCAAAATTAGACCAGAACAGACCTAATGTATTTCAAATGAATGTGGGTAATATAATGCCTGGCGATGAGATTTCAATTGCTATTTATTACACAGAATTACTGGTTCCTGTAAATAGCGAATATCAGTTTGTTGCTCCAGCCGCAGTGGGACCTCGATTTACTGGAGAAAGTGCTGAAAATGAAGAGAGTTTCAATATGCCATATACGGCTAAGGGAATTGCGGACACTTTTGATTTTGATATGACGGTTACCCTTAATGCGGGTATGATCATTCAGAATATCAATAGTACTACACATAAAGTAAAAGTCAATTATCCAAATGCAAAAACGGCTGAGGTGTTCTTATCCCGGGAAAATAAAAATCCATCGAACAGAGATTTCATTTTAAATTATAACCTACGTGGTAACCAAATACAATCGGGATTGCTGTTATATGAAGGCGAAGAGGAAAACTTCTTTACGTACCAAATGGAACCTAACAAGAATATTGTTTTAGAAGACATTCCGGCGCGTGAATATCTATTTATTGTTGATGTATCGGGTTCAATGAATGGGTATCCATTAGAGGTGTCAAGAGAACTAATGCGTAATCTACTATGCGGACTACGAATGATGGATACATTCAATGTGCAGTTATTCGCATCGAGTTCAACAATTTTTAGTCCAACTCCGGTAGAGATTAATGAACAAAATATTGAAGCTGCCATTCGGTTTTTATCCGAAGGTCAAGGAGGTGGCGGAACACAATTATTAAGCGCATTAAATGAAGCGTATAAATTACCAAGGAAAGATTTAAACGTTGCCCGTTCTATGGTAATTATAACTGACGGTTATGTAAGCGTCGAAAAGGAAGCTTTTGAGCTTATTAGTTCCAATTTAGATCAAGCAAATGTCTTCACTTTTGGTATAGGTTCTAGTGTAAATAGATATTTAATTGAGGGTATGGCTAAAGTATCGAATAGCGAATCTTTCATTGCGACTACTTCAGAGGAAGCGCAGGAAGTAGCTAAAGACTTTGCGAAATACATTGCCACACCATTATTGACACGAGTAAAAATTGAATCTAAAGGATTTGATATGTATGACCTAGCTCAAAAAAGTATACCAGATGTTTTTGCAGCAAGACCAGTAATAATTCATGGTAAATATAGAGGCAAGGCGGAAGGTAAGATTATTGTAACCGGGTACCAAAGGAAGAAGCGGTTTAGAGAAGTATACAATGTGTCTGACGGACATTTAAGCAAATCGAACCAAGCATTACGCTACTTGTGGGCTAGAAAGAAAATAGGGGAGTTAGATGATTACAATAAGCTGTTTAATGAAGATGTGAAAGCTGAGGTTGTGGAATTAGGACTTAAATACAACTTGTTGACCAATTACACCTCTTTTGTTGCCGTTGATGAAGCCATAGTCAATAAAGACGGTACATTGACGAAAGTGAAACAACCGTTACCAATGCCAGATAATGTAAACAATTCAGCAGTAGGGGCAGAAGCAGAAGTAAAAGAAACCAGCAAGTTCAAACGAACTTTTACAATAACTTTTGAAGACGAAATAGAGAAAAAAGACAAAAGACAAGTAACGATGGAATTTAAAGTGATGTATTCAGAATTAGTAACAAAGTACTTAGAGAAATATGAAAGTCTACGCATAAAATTTAATGCCCAAGGTAAAGTTGTCGGTGTTGAAAAGCTGGAAAATGGAAAATGGATTTCTGAGGATAAGATAAGATTGGACTTTGCTGAAATAGCTATGAAATCAGTCCAGAAAGAAATGACATTGACCTTGAAAAAATAGTGAGTTAGTTTTTGGTTAGTTGGTTCTCTGTAGGGAGAAGAAGACCTGTAGGAATGTAAATTCTTGCAGGTTTTTCTTTTTGTAAAAGCATGTAAATAGGAATCTTTCATGCCCAGTAATACGGGGCATTCAACGAATTCTAGATGAAGACCTACGAATACTAGAACACCACCTAAAACACGCTAAGTCTACCTTAATTTAGAGTTATAGAAATAAAACAACTAAAATAAATACTATGAAAAATTTAATCCTTTTTGCCTTTATACTAGGTGTTTGTGCAACCAATGCCCAAGAGTTTCAATTAACGGATAAGTATAATGTAACTAACCAACGAATGAATGATCAAGAGCTGGAAGATTCATGGTTGGTTGATGTAATTGTATCAGAGAACCCAGGTAATCGTTTAGGGACATTGACTATTTCAGATTTTGGTTTGTTAGACGAAATACGCATTTCAGTTTTAAAGAATCCTGAATTAGAAAATGTATCAGAAGTATTAAAAGTAACCCTAGAATATTCCGTTTGTTGTGCAAGTAAAGAAGAGTTCTATTATTTGGTAACCAATGATAATGATTTAATCGCGCTACCAAGTGTCAAAAACGAGTATGCTTATGAACCTATTTCAGACATACACTACATTTTTCCTAATCAGTCATTTGGCAAGGAAGGAACAATTCTAAGAGCAGCATTACAATACACAGAAACATATACAATAAAAGACATTAAAGTACTTCGTAGCATTGTTTGGAACGATGATGACTTTGATACAGAAGACGCTATTACAGCAATTAATTATTAATAACCCTTAAAATTTAGAATTATGAGAAATTTAAAGAAAAGTGCCTTATTCCTATGCTTATTTGCATTTGTAAACATGTTCGCTCAAAACGCACAAGAAGTAGATTTTGAGGTTATGGACAAGGAAATTCCAGCAGAAGAACTAACCTATGAATATCTATTGGCGCACAAAGTTTTTCTTCGCGAAAAGCCATCTGTTAGAAGTGAAAAGATAACGCTTTTAGATATTGGTACTAAAATGGTGCTTTGGGAAAAGAGTTTGTATGCCAAGGAAATCAACGGTATAAAAAGCCACTGGTACAGAGTAACCACAGAAGATCAGACTGGATGGGTTTGGGGAGGAATGATTGCTCAAAAATCTTTTGGAAGCATTGCAGACAATCAGGTAAAGTTTGTATATGGGTATGAAAGTATCGCTTTAAATGCATCGGGTGTTGCAGAAGCAAAATACCAATTACGTGCTTTTAAAAATGGAGTGCAGTTAGACAAGATGGTTTTAGATAGCCTTGGTGTAATTCCGGTTTATATTGAAAACCATGGTAGTCTTGGTTTGTTCAATGTAGAAGATGTAATTACGGTAGATTTAGCCGATGCGGATTCTGGCTATCAGGTAGGGAAAAGTTATATTTTTTGGAATAATGGACGATTTATAAAAGTGGCTAGTTTAATTGACTATGCAGACACCAATTATTTAAAGACAGAGTCTTTTGTTTTTCCTTCGGATATGCAAGGTGTTAAGAGTACTATCTTATTGAAGACGACTATTACAAAAAATATCAAAACATTAGATGATGCTTTGTCTCAGAACAATGTAGAATTCATTACAACGCCGTATACCTGGAATGGCTCTAAGTTGATGATAAAGGAAAAGGCTCAGGCAATTACAAAAGATGCTATCGTAAGTACTGACTATTAAAAGATTAAAATGAATAAGTATACAATCTTAGTATTGGTTTGTGTTTTAGTGCTTGGCTGCAAGAAGCCGTTTTCGAAAAGCTCGGAGACGGCGCTTGCATCGCCTTTTAGCATAGCAAAAGTGCAAGAATCTATTGTGTTTATCGCAGGTTTTGACGAAGGTGATAATACGTATTACACCAATGCAAAACGGTATTTCACTAAGAAAGAAATGCAAGTTGTAGCGGATTTGTATTCCATAAATGAGATTATAAATTTTATAAATAGGGCAGAGGAGAACCACATTCGCTTTAAAGAAATACATATTGTTAGCCATAGTAATGCTTGGTTAGGAGTGTCATTAAAGACAACTAAATCTGGCGAGCGCATTACAGTAAAGACATTACGGAATGCTATTCAGGAACATGAAATTCAATCAATTAAAAATGAATCTACTTCAAATTCAGAAGTAATTTTTCATTCTTGTGGATTAGGTGAAAATCAAGATTTGTTGCAAGAACTCAAAAATACGCTTGGTGCAAAACAAGTATCTGCATCAACATACTTTAATGTTTTTGGAGGAAAATTTGCAGAACATTATTTGGCAAAACCATATTACAGCTATTACCCAACAGCAGAATCTAAAGGACCTGCTTATCTTTCTAAAGAATTTAAGGAAGCGTATTCAGATGTAAATATCGATTGGTTTACTGCCTTAAAGACAAGACAAGAGTCTTCTTTTGGTGAAGCTTATAGTTTCAAATTTAATATTCCTGTAGATTGGGAGTTTACTTTTGACAACACGGATGATATGCCTAAATTGGAAAACAAAGAGGCAATTATGGATTGGATTTCAGAATCTCCAGAAATGGCTGAGGTATTCTTTAAATTGAATATTCCGATAGAGAAATTCCGTTGGAGAAGTACTGTAGAAGGTAATACATTATTAATAAAAGGAAAAACAACGGTACTGTGTGTATTGGCACCTATTTTGCAATCTAATGAACAAAATGAATATCAAAGAGTTACCGTAAATGACCCTTTGCTGTATCAAATATTATAACAGTATCAGCGTTAAAAAGATACTTGAAACCTTAAAATAGAAAACCTTTTTTGAAACTGTATTTGAAATACGTGTTGATTGTGTTTTGTTTCTTCGGAACAATACAATTGTTTGCGCAAAACAGTCAGCTAAGACCCTATACAATTGCAGATGGTTTACCACAGTCTCAAGTATATGATATACTGCAAGATGAAATGGGTTATTTGTGGTTGGGAACACAAGGTGGCGGATTAGCAAATTTTGACGGAGATACCTTTGTGGTTTGGAATGAAAGTGATGGATTACCATCTAACTATATAGATGCGTTATACACATCAAACGATTCTTTGTTTGTTGGGAGTAGAAAAGGACTATCTATAAAAGTCAAGAATCGCTTTATAAATTTTGAATCCCCCCAAATACTCCAAATCTATTCCGCAGAAAACGTTCTATTCATTGGAACTAAAAAAGGAATTTATAGGTATTCTAAAAACAAAGAACTTCAAAAAATCACTATCAATCCAGAGATCGATAGAAGTGAAATTAACACCATACTTTTTGATGGGAATTGGTATTGGTTAGCTACCAATAATGCCTTATGGAAGCTTAATGAATTAAGTGAAATTGTAACCAAACAATTGAAAGTTGAGGTCAATAATTTCAAGTCTGTTCTGTTACATAAAAACAAGATTCTCGCCGCAACATTTGATGATGGCGTTTTTATAATGGACGCAGATAATACTGATAATCAGTTTTTAATGCCAGAACCATCGCGCATCAATTCCATGTCAATCCAAAATGAAGATGAATTATGGCTAGCCACTGACAACGAAGGTATTACGATCGTAGAGACCGAAAAATTTTCAGAGATAAAACGGTTAAATACGGCTGGCGGATTAGCAACTCCTCATATAAGAAAAGTTATTAATGATGATAGCGGCAACCTTTGGATTGCAACTTCTGGTGGCGGATTCTACAAATATTTCCAGAATAATTTTAAGCATTATGACCAACGAACAGGCTTAAAAGGCAATCGTATTTATGCGGTTCACAATGCCCCAGACGGATTATGGTTTTCCACTTCAGAAGCTGGATTATCAAAAATAGATTCCTCAGGTATTCATCCATTACCAAGTGAAGGTTCCTTTTTCGATGTAAAAATTAAAACGATTACCAGTGATGCAAAAGGTAATATTTGGGCTGGGTCAGATAATAGAGGTTTGCTGTTTAGAGAAACTAAAATGGTAGACAGCTTGGTGTTTTCATCTAGTGAAACTTATTTAATACAAATTGATACCGTTTCGGTAGAAAGAACAACGAATCATATTATCGACGAAAGCAAAGGTTTTCCGTCAGACTGGGTTCGTACTGTTATTGCAGAAGATGAGCATTCTTGGGCGGCAACCTATGCTCATGGTATCGTAAAATTCAATTACTATTCAGAAAACGATAGTGTAAAAGTTAGAAAGATATTTTCAATGCGTGATGGCATTTCTGATATGCTGATAAGAGATTTCGTTAAAGCCCCAAATGGTACCTTTTGGTACGCCACACAAAACGGGCATCTAGGGTATATTGAGAATAACAAAGTTACAGTTGTCGAAACCGGATTAGAACAACAGACTGCTGTTAATACCATTTTGTTTCATGATGATATTATTTTCTTAGGTACATCGGGCAAGGGTATTTGGTATGCAAATAGCACAAATCCTGTAAATTTTCAGCAATTAAAAGGAAGCAAGAATTTATCATCAAATAACATCTATCAACTCATTTTTGATGACCAAGGTTATCTGTGGGCAGGTTCTGAAAGGGGAGTGGATAAAATTGAAATGAATACTGCTAACGAGATTATTGACATATATCACTTTGGTAGAAATGATGGATTTTTAGGAATTGAAACCTGTTTAAATGCCGTAGATAAAGATGAAGAAGGTAATCTTTGGTTCGGTGCTATTTATGGGCTAACAAAGCATATACCAAGTGAAAGCAAAAAAGCATCGTTACCACCAACAGTCTATTTTACGGGAGTAGAGGAGCGATATAAAAATATAGATTCCCTAGTTTTAAAAGACTGGACGAATAGTAATAAGGTACTACAATTAACTCCAGAGCAGACACAACTAGGTTTTTCATTTAGAACGATAGATGTGGATTACCCAAATGAAATAGAATACAGAACAAAATTAGATGATACAGAGTGGGGTCCTTGGGTAAAGGAGAATAAGCAAAATTTTGCTGGTCTGGCATATGGTCCACACGATTTTTCTGTACAATCTAGAAACTTTAGATGGCAAGAAAGTGAGCCAATAAAATTTAGCTTTTTCATTGATAGTCCGCTGTATCAAAAAGACTGGTTTCGATGGTCTGTTTTGGCATTGGCTATTGTAGTGTTATTGGGTATTGGTTTGTTTTACATCCGTAAGATAAAGGCTAAGAACAAAGCAGAACTAGGGCGCTTGAAAACTCAGAATTACCTGTTAACTTTAGAACAGAAAGCACTACAATTACAAATGAATCCGCATTTTATATTCAATGTCTTAAATGGCGTAAAAGCCATGGCAGGAACAAAACCAGAAAAGATGGATGCGACCATAAATAGCTTTGCCATTTTGCTTAGAGAGACGCTGCAGAATTCTAGAAAGGAGCATATCAGTTTAGATCAAGAAATTAAGGCATTGCGACATTATATAGAAGTAGAAAAGCTGATGGCGCAAAAACCTTTTGAGTATGCCATAGATATACAAACGACACTAGATGCAGAAGAAATTTTAATTCCGCCAATGTTGATTCAGCCTTTTGTAGAGAACGCTATCAGACATGGAATTTTAAAAGGAGATAAACCAGGTAAACTTACGATTAGGTTTACTACCTCTAAAACACATTTGCATTGTAGTATAATTGATAATGGTTTGGGTATTTTTAAATCGCAAAAGGAAAAGTCAAAAACAGACCATCAATCCATGGCATTGACCGTAACCAAAGAACGATTAGAATCTATATCAGGAAAGAATACCCTGCATATAAGTGAAATTAAGAATGAAGATGGTGGTATTGATGGCACCAAGATTACCTTTAAAATACCATTACTAACAGATTATTAGAAACCTATGCATACAGCGATAATAGTAGAAGACATGATTGACGCTTTAACCCTTTTAAAGAAAGATATAGAGACGCAACATACAGATATTGAAATTATCGCCACAGCACAGAGTGTAGTGGGAGCTGCAAAAGTGTTGCGTAAGAATCAACCAGATATCTTGTTCTTGGATATCATGCTGGGAGATGGTACAGGGTTTGATATTTTAGAGATTTTCCCCGATTTAAAATCCAAGATCATATTTGTAACCGCAAGTGATGAGTTTGCCATACGAGCATTCAAATTTGCCGCAATCGACTATGTACTAAAACCCTATTCGAACGAAGATTTGAGCTTAGCGATATTAAGAGCAAAAGAGCAATTGCAACCGAATAAAGAACGACTACAGATTTTAAAAGAGACTATTTCTGCACCAGAGAAGAAGCCCAATAAGATATCGTTACATACGCTAGACCAAATTATCATTGTTAGTCTAGATGATATTATACGATGCGAATCCGATAGTAATAATACCATTTTTCATCTTCAAGATAAACGTAAGATATTTGTCACCAAAACTTTAAAGTACTTTGCAGACCTTTTAAGCAGTCACGATTTTGTGCGAGTACACCAAAGTCATTTAGTAAATCTTCAATGCATCAGCGCTTACATAAAAACAGATGGCGGTTATTTAATGTTGAAGAACGGAGAGAATGTTCCGGTATCCGTCCGCAAAAAAACCGAGATTATTGAGATTCTGGATAAGATGCATCGGTAGGTAAAAAACAAATAATCAATTATTGATTTCCTTGTCATATTGGTGAAAAAATAAAAATTTTTGCATTAATTTTTACATTATTCTCAAAAACTTCATTTTTAGTTATATTTTATGTTAAAGTTAACATAATTGTTACAAAACCCTGTCTATTTTTAGAGGGCTTGAATAAAGGGTGTTAAATCTATCTATATGGTTTAGCAATGGCGTTAATAATAGCTGTTTTCACTTAGGAGCTAGAAAAGTTAAGAACACTAGGTTTTATGAAAAGAAGATTCATAAGCACTTTTATATTATGGTTAGATAAACACTAAGTATATCAAACCTCAAAGAACCATTTAAAACTAAAAGATGAAAAGAAGAGATTTTGTACAGTACGCCGGGATGGGCGCCGGAGCATTGATGATGCCATCATTATTGCTAGGAAATGATATCCCGACGGAGGCTTTACTTGAACCGGGTATGGATGCTTTGGTGAAAAAGAGAATGGCAGATGTTGCATTGAACACAGCTAAATCTTTAGGTGCTACCTATGCAGATGCTAGAATAGGTAGATATCTGAATCAATACGTTTTCACTAGGGAAGATAAAGTACAAAATGTAGTCAATACAGAATCTTTCGGTATAGGTATTCGTGTTATTGCAAACGGTACTTGGGGTTTTGCATCTACGAATAGTGTTACTGAAGATGGAATTAAAAAGGCAACTGAACAAGCAGTGGCAATTGCAAAGGCAAATTCGAAAATACAAACGGACCCGGTAAAACTGGCACCTGTAAATGCATACGGTGAGGTCTCTTGGAAAACACCGATAACAAAAGATTTTAAAGAAGTACCAGTTTCTGAAAAAGTAGATTTATTGTTGACGGCTAATGCCGCAGCTTTAGACAATGGAGCCGATTATGTAAACTCTGCTTTGTTCATGGTAAATGAACAGAAATATTTTGCATCTACAGATGGTTCATATATTGACCAAGATATTCACCGTCTGTGGCCAACTTTCAGAGTAACTGCAATTGATAAAGCTAAAGGTAACTTTAAGACAAGAGAGAATATGAGTGCGCCTGTAGGTATGGGGTATGAATATTTGGACGGTCTAGAATCTGAAAAGCTTGATGGTCCGGCAGGTTTACGTTTATATCGTAACAGTTATGATATGGTAGAAGATGCCACTATCGCAGCAAAACAAGCAAAAGAAAAATTAACTGCAAAATCGGTTGATGCTGGTAAATATGATTTAGTTCTAGAGCCAAATCATTTAGGCTTGACCATTCATGAATCTGTGGGGCATCCGCTTGAATTGGATCGTGTATTAGGCTATGAGGCCAATTACGCAGGTACAAGTTTTGCAACCTTAGATAAATTAAAATCAGGAAACTTCAAATACGGTAGTGATGTTGTAAACCTTGTAGCAGATAAAACCCAAGTTGGTTCGTTAGGCGCTGTGGGTTATGATGATGAAGGTGTGAAAACTAAAAAGTGGGATTTGGTTCGAAACGGTATTCTTACCAATTTCCAAGCTATTCGTGATCAAGTGCATATGATTGACCAAAATGAATCTCATGGTTGTTGTTATGCACAAAGTTGGGAAGATGTACAATTTCAACGTATGCCAAATGTTTCACTAGAACCAGGAAAAGACAAATACTCTATTTCTGAAATGATTAAAGATGTTGAAAAAGGCATTTACATTGCAGGTCGTGGGTCATATTCCATTGATCAACAACGATACAACTTCCAATTTGGCGGTACGGTTTTCTATGAAATAAAGAATGGAGAGATTGTCGGTATGCTTGAAGATGTAGCCTACCAATCTAACACTCAAGAATTTTGGAATTCATGTGTTAAGATTTGCGATGAAAGTGATTATCGTGTTTTCGGAACTTTCTTTGATGGAAAAGGTCAGCCTTCTCAAGCAAGTGCCGTATCTCATGGTAGTTCTACTGCTAGGTTTAATGATGTAAACGTAATTAACACAGGTAGAACCATTTAATTAGGTTCACCCAAAAAAATAGAGCAACAATGGCAATATATACTAAAGAGGAAGCAAGAAAAATTCTGGAAAAAGCTTTAAGTTTTTCCAAGGCCGATACCTGTGAAATTAATTTAAATGGTTCAAATAGTGGTAATATAAGGTATGCTAGAAACACAGTATCTACATCCGGATACAGTTCTACTCAAAGTTTGGCGGTACAATCCAGTTTTGGAAAAAAATCTGGAACTGCTACGATTGATGAGTTTGATGATGCATCATTAGAAAAGGTGGTTAGAAGAGCTGAGGAACTGGCAAATCTATCTCCAGAAAATCCTGAGTTTATGGAACCGCTTGGACCGCAGACTTATGATGAATCAATTAGTTATAGTGAGGCAACGGCGAACATAACACCAGAGTACAGAGCCAAGGTAGCTAGCAGTGGTATTATACCGGCAGCAGCGCAAGATGTTACTGCAGCTGGTTTTTTTAATGATTCTGCAGGTTTTAGCGCAATGATTAATTCAAAAGGACTTTTCGCTTATAATAAATCAACCAATACTGATTTTACCGTTACCATGAGAACGAATGATGGTACAGGTTCTGGTTGGGTTTCAAGAGATTATAATGACGTTACAAAATTTGATGCAGATGAAGCATCAAAAACTGCAATTGATAAGGCAGTTATGTCGAGAGAAGCAAAGGCAATTGAACCAGGTAAATACACGGTAATTTTAGAACCCGCAGCAGCATCAGATTTGTTGCGTAATATGTTCAGGTCACTAGATGCGCGTTCTGCTGATGAAGGTAGAAGCTTTATGTCTGCCGCAGATGGCGCCAATAAGCTAGGCCAGAAGATTGTAGATGAACGTGTAAATATTTGGTCCGACCCTTTAAATTCTGAAGTACCTACATCAACTTGGAATTATGCAGGGCAACCCTTGAAAAAAACTACGTGGTTAGAAAACGGGGTGGTCAAAAATTTGGCTTATGATCGGTTTTGGGCAAAAGAGAAAGGTGTTGAACCTGTTCCTTATCCGTCAAACGTTATTATGACTGGTGGTGACCAAAGTTTAGACGAACTTATTAAAGGAACGAAAAAAGGTATTTTGGTTACTCGTTTATGGTATATACGTAGCGTTGATCCACAAACCTTATTGTATACAGGATTGACAAGGGACGGAACATTTTTTATCGAAAACGGGCAAATTAAATACCCTGTAAAGAATTTCAGGTTTAATGAGAGCCCGATAATCATGCTTAACAATTTAGAAACTCTTGGTAAGCAAGTGCGTATCGATGGTAATTTAATACCATATATGAAGATTAGAGACTTTACGTTCACTAGTCTTTCCGATGCGGTATAAATATTTTTAATGCTATTTAAACTGGTTGTTTGTGTTGCATCACGACAACCAGTTTTCTTTTTTGAACCTAAATTTTAAAACAATCAATACGCTATTGAGCAACGAATTTTTCTTTACAAGGTTACAATATGAATCTGGCGATTGGGATGTTGATCAGCGCATGCCTTCCAATTTGTTGAATTCGCTAGTTGAGTATACCACGTTAAAAGTAGATACCCAAGAGAAGATAATTACCTTAGCAAGCGATGATATTTTCAAAAGTCCTTTCTGTTATATTTCCGGTCATAAATTGGTAGAATTCACCAAAAAAGAAAAAGAGAATTTTGAGAAGTATGTTCGTAATGGTGGTTTTGTTTTTGCAGATGATTGTAACCACGATATTGACGGACTTTTCGCAAAGTCTTTTGAAAGGCAAATGGAAGAAATATTTGGTCCGTCCGAATTAAAAAAAATACCCAACAATCACGAATTGTATTCCATCTTCTTTGATTTCGAAGATGGCCCACCAACCACATCACAAGAATTGAATGGTTGGGGCGATGACTTGGTTCATGATTATCTGAAAGCAATAGAGGTAAATGGTAGAGTTGGGGTGTTGTATAGCAATAAGGATTATGGCTGCGAATGGGATTACGATTTTAGAAATAAGCGTTGGTATAAAATAGACAATACACGATTTGGGGTAAACATAGTACTATACGCCCTTACATCATAAATAGATTTGAATGGATAAAGAATTGCAACAAATATCGGATGAGGTAGATATGCTTTCTGGCAAGTTGAAAGCTTTAAAGCAAGAAATAGGAAAAGTAATTATTGGGCAAGAAGAGACTGTATCTCAATTACTGATTGCTTTTTTGGCTGGCGGACATGCATTATTAGAGGGGGTACCTGGTTTGGCGAAAACTCTAATGATTAGAACATTGGCAAATGCCATTGATTTAAAATTTAAAAGAATACAGTTTACACCAGATTTAATGCCTTCGGATATTATTGGGACAGAGATTCTAGAGGAAGACCATACGACGGGTAAAAAGTTCTTTAAGTTCAATAAAGGTCCAATTTTCTCAAATATAATTCTGGCTGATGAGATAAATAGAACACCACCAAAAACACAAGCTGCCTTGTTGGAGGCTATGCAAGAATTTGAGGTTACCTATGGTGATAAAACGTATCCCTTAGATAAACCTTTCTTTATTTTAGCTACTCAAAATCCAATAGAGCAATCAGGTACCTTTGCTTTACCAGAGGCACAGCAAGACCGATTTTTACTGTTCATAAAAATAGAATATCCTACACAACAAGATGAAGAGGCTATTTTAAAGGCAACTACGGGCTCGGTAAAAAAGAAATTAACTAAAGTGATTTCTGGTGAAGATATTATAAGATTACAACAATTGGTTCGTGAGGTTTCTATAAGTGACGCACTTATCACTTTTGTGAGCGATGTTATACGCGCAACACGACCAGAAACGACTACAGATGCTTACGTAAAAGATTGGGTAGATTGGGGTGCAGGTCCGCGTGCAGGTCAAGCAATGATCTTAACAGCGAAGGCTAATGCGTTGTTAGAAGGTAGGTTAGCAGTAACCTTGCAAGATTTAAAAAGCGTTGCATTACCAGTACTACGACATAGAGTTCTCGTGAATTTTAGAGCAGAAGCAGAAGGTATTACTTCAGATAAGGTTGCTACTCATTTATTGAATACCATTGATTTAAAAGGTAAGTAAACAATCTCAGCGCAAGCCCGAGGGGTATTGAATTATAAGTTTAATTTAGATTTTGGCGTAAGCTTAGAATCATTTAAATCTCGATTATCGAGTAAATGGCAAAACAGGACTATCACGATTTATTAAAACCAGAAGTAATCAATACCGTATCGGGATTATCATTGATATCACGGATTGTTGTTGAAGGCTTTACATCTGGTTTAAATAGAAGTGTTAGTATAGGTCCTGGTATGGAATTTAGCCAATATAGAGGCTATGAGCCCGGTGATGATTTACGACTACTCGATTGGAAAATGCTGGCGCGTTCTGGCAGATATTACATTAAACAATCTGAAATTGAAAGTCAGGTAACCATAAAATTCATAGTTGATGCTAGTGCATCAATGCTTCACAAAGAAGCAGACTTATCTAAAATGGATTTTGTACGGGTACTGGTAGCTACCTTGGCATATATGGCATATAAACAAGGAGATGCTGTTGGGCTATTTGCTTTAAATGAACGTGATTTAGTAAGTGTTTTTCCAAAGGCAAATAAGAAGCACTATAATAGATTATTGTTAGAGTTGATTAAACTTTCCAACAAAGGAAAATGGCCAGGCGCACAAGTTTCAACTAAACGTATACCGAATAGAGGAAACAAAGAATTGATTTTCTTTTTGACCGATATGTATGAAAGTAATGCTGAGATTTCCAATTTTATAAAAGGATTGAAATCCTCACGAAATGAAGTTGTTGTCTTGCAGATAATGGGTTCAAGAGAAATGGATTTTAATTATGGTCCAAATATCACTTTTGAAGATTTAGAAACAGGGGCTAGGGTAAAGGTCGATACAGAAAAAGCAAGAGAACAATATGTATTGGCAATGAATAGTAAATTAAAAATGGTCAAAGACGAATTGCTGTCAAAAGGAATAGAGCACCATGTCTTTCGAATGGATGCACATTTGGGCGAAGCATTGCAATTATTTTTAAAACAACGTAAAAGACTCCATTAATATGTCATTTGCACATCCTTTGTATTTATGGACGCTATTGGGGCTTTTGGTTCCCATAGCTATCCATTTATGGAGTAAAAAGGAAGCAAAAACCATAAAAATTGGGAGCATTCAATTGTTGTCAGAATCAACTTCTAAACAGTCGAGTAGTATTCAACTAAATGAATTTTGGCTACTGCTTCTACGAATGTTTATTGTTGGGTTACTGTCTATAATTTTGGCAAAACCACAATGGAATTCTAAATTCGAAAATTCTTCATTAACGTATATTGTAGAACCTGAATTGAGCCAAAATCAAGATTTCATGTCTAGGTTAGATAGCCTTGCGGATGGACAAGAAATTCGACTTCTAGAAAGAGATTTTCCGATATGGGAGTACGGTTCTATGATTGAGAAAACTACTGCAGTTATGGACTTTTGGTCTTTAGCATCAGAAATGAATGTTTTAAAAACAGATAGTATTGTTGTTTTCACCAAAGGATATAGAAAAGATTTAATAGGTTCACGGCCAGAAACTACCCACAATATTAAATGGATTTTAGTAGACGCAACACAAAAGGTAGAAAAACCTTTACTTGCCTATAAGAGAGGGGAGAACCTAAAATTGTATTCTTCAGTCAGTAATTCATTTCAAACTGTAATTACTAGCAAGAATACTTCCTTGGGTTCAGAATATGTTTTAAATTCAGTAGCGGATAGTTTGATAGTATTTCATGGCGTTAGCAGTAGTAAAGTGCCAGTAATTTTGCAAAAACCTATAGAGGTTTCTCTTTACTTCTCAGAAAGTTTGGTTAAAGACAAAAGGTACCTAGAAGCCGCATTCGCTACACTATCGCAATATTTGGATAGGGAAATAATAGTCGATAGCAAGTTAGATACCTTAGTAACTGAAACTGAGCCAACAGATTTGACTGTTTGGTTAAGTGAAAAATCGATGCCTAGTTTTTATAAGAAGATAGTAGTGTTGAAGAAAGATTCAATAACTGAATCGCTAATTGAAGAAGGAATAGAACCTGAAACTTATTTTCTTACAAAAAGAATTAATGCTGAAAATGCGGTTGAACAAAGATTAGTCGAAAAGTTACTAGATATTTTAGAGGTAAATAAAGAGCTAAACCCTTTATTGGCTGAGGTTGACTTACGTTCAGTTCCAGAAACTGAGTTACAAACCAATGTTAAGGCGACTAGTAAAAGCAAGCCGAAATTGGGGAGTTTTAAGGTAAGTCCTTATTTATGGGCAGCACTTTTTGTTTTATTATTAGTTGAACGCTTTATAGCATATAGTAGAAAACAGTAATGGATTCAGGAAAACAACACTTGATGAAATTCAATCGTCGCTGGCAAATGTTAGCGTACGTAGAGGCTATGCTCTATGCTATCGGTTTAGGTTTGTTCACGTATCTTTTAGCTAGCAATCTATTAATTGGCTTACTGGCTTTTACACTTGCTTTGTTACTGCTACTAGTCATAAAACACCCCTGGTCTCAAGATCTAATGACCACCTGTACATACATAGATGCACATGTAGCCGAAGCATCTTTTAGTACAGGACTATTATTACAGCCAGAAGAAAATTTATCTAGTCTAGCGCGACTACAGCGCTATAAAGTTTCGAATAAAATTAAAGGAAGGTTAGAGACTTTAACGCCCCCGAATAAATTACGTCAAGCTACTTTAGTTTTGCTGGCACTTGTAATTTTAGGGTTCGCTATAAATAAATTAGAACCTTTTAAGGGAATTGATACAGATTTTAATTCCAATCCAGAACATATACAATTTGTCGCTCTTGATTCAGTGTCTAATAAATCTGTACTACCAAAAATAACAGAACAGATAATTACGGTTTCCTATCCGTCATACACACACGAAAGAACAAAAACCATTACTGAGCCTAATATTAAAGCAGTTATTAATTCTAGGATTAGCTGGGTGCTTAAGTTCAATAATTCGGTCTCTAGCGTTAGTATGGAGCATATGGGAGAAACAATTCCATTACAGCACGTTGATAATAGTTATAAGATAAGCCAGTCTTTGATAGCATCGGGATTCTATAGTTTTAAATTTAAGAACGAAGCCGGATTGGAATTTACCTCCGATTTATTTTCGTTGGAAGCTATACCCGATAATCCACCAGAGATAGAGATTACAGGCTTAGAACAGTACACGTATTTTGATTTTTCAGACACAAAGAAAATACAGTTGCAAAGCACTATTACAGATGATTACGGAATTGATGAAGCGTACATCATTGCAACCGTCAGTAAAGGTTTTGGAGAATCTGTAAAGTTTAGAGAAGAAAAATTAAATTTTACCGAGACAATTCAAAAAGGACAACGTAGCTCTAAAGTAACCAAGAATATAGATTTAGATGAATTGAAGATGGAGGTAGGGGACGAACTCTATTTCTATATAGAAGCCTTTGATGAAAAAGAACCTAAACGAAATGTTACCCGAAGTGAAACTTATTTTGCGGTGATTAAAGATACGGTAACCGATGAATTTGCAGTAGTGGGAACTTTAGGGGTTGACCAAATGCCAGATTACTTTAGAAGTCAACGCCAATTAATTATCGATACCGAGAAATTAATAAAAGACAAACCCAGCATAACGATTAAGGAGTTTAAGTTTAGAAGTAATGAGCTTGGTTTTGACCAAAAAGCATTGCGATTAAAATATAGTCAATTTATGGGTGATGAATCTGAAATGGAAGAAGCACCTAGAAGGATCGAAACTGATGAGGTAAGTAAAGTCCATGATCATGCTGAAGATCAAGAAAATATATTAAAGGAATACTCGCATGACCATGACGGGGATAATGAACATAACCTAGTAGCTTCACAAGAAGCAGATGAAGCGGAAGACCCGTTACACGATTATTTACATAATCATGATGACCCTGAAGAGTCAACCTTATTTGAAGAATCTCTGAAAACCAAACTGAGAAAGGCATTAAGTATTATGTGGGATGCTGAATTGTATTTACGTTTATATGAGCCAGAAAAATCATTACCATTTCAATATGATGCCTTGAAATTAATTCAAGAAATAAAGAATAGTGCACGAATTTATGTGTATAGAATTGGTTTTGACCCACCGCCAATAAAAGAAGAAAGCAGGTTAACAGGTTCTATAAAAGATATTGACAATTTTCGAAAAACAGAAAATATAGAAATAGCGCATCCATTTGAATCAATAGAACTTGCAATATCTAGATTAGAAGTACTGATTCAACAACAAGATGCTTTTAAGGATAATGACAAGGTGGTTTTTACATCTGCAGGTAATGAATTAGCGCAATTAGCAATAGACAATCCAGGGAAATACTTGGTTGTTCTTCAAGGGCTGAAGAATATTGAGAATAATACAGGAAGAACACTCGATAATTATAAAAATGTTCAGAAAGGCTTATGGTCAGCGTTACCAAAGGTTAAAGAAGTACCTGGTGCTCGTAACGGATATACTGATGAAATCAATTCTTTATTTTTAAAACAATTGGAAACCTATGATTGAAGGATTTTCATTTGTACATAAAGATAGTATCATGCCTGTTCTTTTGGGCGGACTTGTCTTATTTGGCATCTATTTCTATAAAGAATGGGTCACAAGAAAACAGGGTAATTTTCCCATTAATATAATCGTCGCATTTTTAACCGTTGCCGCATTAGTCATACTAGTTTTAGAACCAACTTACGAAATTGAAATTACTGACCACCAAGGTGTCTTGCTTACTGAAGGTTTTAATGAAAAGCAAAGAGACAGCCTGTTATCGCTGAATAAAGGTTTAAAAGTGTTGACGTATAACCAGAAGAAATCTATTCGGAACCAAATAGATTCTCTCACTTCTATTTATGTTCTAGGGGAAGGAATTAAACCATTCGATTTCTCACGATTTAAAGACAGTGTGGTAGAATATATTCCCGCTAAAAAACCATATGGAATTACTAGACTATCGTATGCCAAACAAATAATGTTAGGTGAAAAAGCAGAAATTATTGGCAGCTACAATCAACTGGATAAAGGCTCATTTTTAGTTTTTGAAGATTCACGAGGGAATGGTTTAGATTCTGTTCAAGTTATTAATAACGACAATTCTGATTTTTCTTTAGTCGGAAGCCCAAAAGCAAGTGGGAATTATGTGTATCAACTTACAGTAAAAGATAGTACTGGAGTATTAATAGAAACCAATCCATTACCGATAGAAATTAAGAAGAAGAAACCGTTACGAGTATTGATTTTAAATAATTTTCCAACCTTTGAAACAAAATACCTAAAGAACTTTTTAGCAGAGGAAGGTCACGAAGTAGTTGTTAGAAGTCAATTGACAAAAGGCAAGTTTAAGTTCGAATATTTCAATACGAGTAGTACACCTGTTTATCAGTTTACTGATGAGATTTTAAAGCAGTTCGATTTAGTCATTATAGATGCGGATACCTATTTTAGTTTTGGGTCTGCAACAAAAAATAGCTTCGAAAAGAATATTAGATATAATGGGATAGGGATATTTATTCAACCAAGTGATTTTATTTTTACTAGGAGTTCAAGCTCATCTTATTTTAAGTTTAAACGTGATGATATAAAGAAAGTTCAATTATTGAATAGTGCTATTTACTTGGAAAAATACCCTTATGAATTTGATGATGAATTTTTGGTGAGACCAATAATTGTTGTGGAAAATGATACCATAGCAGCCTTTAAACAAATGGGACTAGGAAGGGTTGCAACTACAACGTTATTAAGTAGTTATCAAATGATATTGAATGGTTCGAGTCAAGCGTATAAAAGTACTTGGACTAAAATTTTAGACGAAATTACGAAAAGGAAAAGTGTGTCGGTTGAATGGAAATCGGACACAAAAATTCCAAAAATTGATGAGCCATTTGATTTTAGTTTGTACACAAATCTAAAGGAGTTCGCTGTATTATATGAAGATGGTGTACGAACTCCAATACTTCAAAAACCAATGGTATCTACTCATTACAAAGGAACTATTTATCCGAAGAAAACAGGATGGCAACACTTAAGTATAGAAGGTGATAGTACTTCTAAATTTTCTTTTTTTGTCTATGATAGTGTTGATTGGAAAGCGTTATCAACTACTCAAAATATAGTCTTAAATCAAAAGAAATTTAAGAAAGGTATAAACGAAAATAGGACGGTTATTAGAAACCGTCCTATTTCTCCACTATTGTTTTACTTCTTATTTTTAATAGGTGTAGGTTGGTTGTGGTTATCACCTAAACTATCAACCGAAAGGTGATTATGCCACTGTATTTTTTAATGAGGTAATTTATCTTTAACTACACCATATACAAAAGTTCCTAAAAGTGCACCTCCTATTACAATAAGAATCGAGTAATAGCCAGCACCTGCTAGAACATACATAGGTCCTGGGCAAGATCCTGCCAAAGCCCATCCTAAACCAAAAATGATACCACCTAGTAAATAGTTAGTAACACCTTTCTTCTTTGGATGTAAATTCATTTCGGTACCGCCAATAGCTTTTATTTTAAACTTTTTAATGAGTTGAATACCTATAACGCCTAATACCAATGCAGAGCCAATAATGCCATACATATGAAAAGAACCGAATTGAAACATTTCATAAATTCTGAACCAAGATGCGGCTTCAGATTTATACATGATGATTCCGAAAAATATACCAATGGTTAAATAACTTAAATATTTCATACTATCCGAAAATTAGGGGGAATAAAAGGTGAATCATTATAAGGCCTCCAATAAAGAAACCGATTACTGCAATAAGTGATGGTAATTGTAAATTACTAAGCCCGGAAATGGCATGCCCACTGGTACAGCCGCCGGCGTATCGAGCACCGAAGCCAACCATGAATCCACCTAAAATTAATAAGGCAAGGACAAACGGATCTGTAAGTTGTTGTGTTGCGAAAAGCTCTGGCGGTAAATATGCTTGTCCCGCACTTGTTATTCCATAATCTTCTGAAAGTTGTTGTGCAACTTCAGGATTGATTAAAACTGTATTATCCGACATAAAGCGGGAAGCAATATATCCGCCAATAATAGCTCCTAATACTACTATCAAGTTCCATCTATCTGATTTCCAATCGAATTTAAAGTAATCAGCAAATTTGCCAGCTCCACCAATAGTACACATGGTGCTTAAGTTAGAGGACATACCAAATTTTTTACCTGCAAAAAGCAGAATAAACATGGTTAAGGCAATTAAAGGTCCGGCCACATACCACGGCCATGGGTCATATATTAAGTTCATTGTCAATTAATTCTTGTTATTAGTAACGTAAAAAGGCACAAAGAAAATGAATCTTTTTTTAACGCTGTTACATTGACAAGATATTAACTTCCATTATGTGTTTACTATTCAATACAGTAATGACATAAAATAGGTTTTATTTTACTCAATAATCTAGATTTAAATGTTCTATGGTCTGCCTAGAAATCAAAATGTTCTTACTCATGAATGCCTAGCGGGCTTGCCCCGATGTTGTTGACTCTTTAAATATTGAAAAGCGGACCATAGTGACCTTTATTCTAATTAGAATTAAGGGTTAGTTATTTAGAATGGGTTAGCATATAAATTTTTATACACCCAATTTTATTATCCTATTTTTTCTTGACTCCTAATTTTACAAGAATGGTTTCTAACAAACACCATTTTGTAAATGCCGATTGTATAAGGTTTACACCTATAAATACGGTAAACCATAGCCAATTTATATGTACATATACCGCCAATACTACGCTCAGTAATACCATTGTACCTACTATTACTCTAAAATATGTGTTTAACATGATGACTTATTTTTAAGTTTATATTGATTTTTCTATAGGAACCACCACTGCTTTTATTGGGTTATTGGTTTCCAAATTTTGATTAAATTCTTTAATAAGCTCAAAAAGCGTATCTATATTTTCATCTTCGGTAAAAGAGAAAAACAAACTCGATTCTAGCCCACTCTTTTCAATTGGAAACCAACTAGCGGTACGAACCAATGAAGTGTGGTTTTTATAGCCATCAATATCTGAACCGCTAAAGCTTTCGATACTCGATTTTTTAAAGAGTCGTAGAATTTCCTTTTCGAATTCTTCTACGACCGTTACGATTAGTAATTTCATTTTTATTGTATTTAGTCCTTTATATTTTCTGTTACTTTTTGAATTTCAGTATCAGGATAATTCTTTCGCTCAATCATATAATAAACTAATGGTACCACCAACAAGGTCAATACAGTAGAAACAATAGTTCCTCCCATTAATGAGATTGCCAAACCTTGAAATATGGGGTCGAATAGAATAACGAATGCTCCAATAACTACGGTGCCTGCAGTTAATAGGATAGGAGTGGTACGTACTGCACCAGCTTCAATAGCTGCTTGTTTTATTGGTATGCCTTCTGCTAAACGCAGATTAATGAAATCGATAAGTAGTACGGAGTTTCGTACCATAATACCTGCCAATGCAATCATTCCAATAAAAGAAGTAGCGGTAAAAAATGCACCCATAATCCAATGTCCTAAAATAATCCCTATCAATGATAAGGGTATGGCCACCATCATTACAATAGGGGCTTTAAAGTTTTGAAACCATCCTACAATCAAAATATAAATTAAGATGATCGCGCCCATAAAGGCAATTCCTAAATCACGAAATACTTCAAGTGTAATTTGCCATTCACCATCCCATTTAACAGTATAATCATCTTCAAAATCTGGCTGTCCTAAATACATTTCGTTAATACTATAACCTTGGGGTAAAGCAATCTCTTTTAGCTTTTCTTCCATACCTAAAATGGCATATGCAGGACTCTCCAATTCTCCTGCCATATCGGCCATCACGTAAACCACACGTTTTTGATTTTTACGGTAAATACTCTTGGCACTTGTTGTCTCCTTAATATCTACTAAATCTGCAATAGGTACCATTGTACCATGTTTAGAGGTGATTTTTAACTGTGAAATATCTGAAATAGTTGATTTTTCCTTTTCATCTAATGCCAATATTAAACCAACTTGATTACTAGCATTCTCATCGTATAAATTGGTTATAGCTCTATTTGATAATGCCATGTTCATGGTGTAGGCAATTTGTTGTGGTGCCACACCATAAAGCATTGCTTTCTCTTTATCGATTACGAATTGATATTCGGTTTGGTCTGCTTCAACAAGCCAATCGATATCAACAACGTCATCGGTATTCTTTAAAATATCTTGAACGCTATTGGCAATTCTCATTTGCTCTTCATAATCAGGACCATAAACTTCTGCTACTATTGTAGATAAAACAGGAGGTCCTGGTGGTACTTCCACCAATTTTACGTTGGCATTATATTTAGCCGCAATTTTCTGAATATCTGGGCGTAATAATTTTGCGATGTCATGACTCTGGGCAGAACGTTCGCCTTTGTCAATAAGATTAACTTGTATATCGGCCATATTACTACCTCCACGTAAATCGTAATGACGTACCAACCCGTTAAATGTTATTGGGGCAGAGGTTCCTATATAATTTTGATAATTCACAACTTCTGGGCGGGTAGAGAGGTATTGTGAAATTTCTTGGGCTACCACACCAGTGCGTTCTAACGTAGTACCTTCAGGCATATCTATGACTACCTGAAACTCATTCTTATTGTCAAAGGGCAACATTTTTACGGCTACCGATTTAGTGAAGAATAATACCATAGAACCCATTAGTAATAAAAATGTGAATCCTAAAAACAACCAACGTTTACTCTTATTTTCAATTAGAGGTCTTTCAAATTTGTTGTAAATCCTATAAATAAAAGTTTCCTCCAAGGGTTTTTGCTGCTTCTCTTCTTTCCCATTTTTATCTTTTTCTCTTAAGAAAATATAACCTAAATATGGTGTAATGGTCAAGGCCACAAATAAGGATAAAATCATGGCGATAGATGCACCTATTGGCATTGGAGCCATATAAGGACCCATTAAACCAGAAACGAATGCCATGGGTAGTACAGATGCTATTACAGTAAATGTGGCCAGTATTGTTGGGTTGCCTACTTCATTTATAGCATACAACGCAGCTTGTTTAAAGGGTAGCCGTTTCATTTTAAAATGCCGGTGCATATTTTCTGCAATAATAATAGAGTCATCTACTACGATACCAGTCACAAATACCAAAGCAAATAGTGTAATTCTGTTCAGGGTATAGTCTAACATGTAGTAGCTCAACAGCGTTAAAGCAAACGTAATCGGAACAGATAAAAATACCACCAAACCACCACGCCATCCCATCGCTAGCATAACCACAAGTGTTACGGCAAAGATAGAACCTATAAGGTGTAACAGTAATTCTGACACTTTATGAGATGCTGTTTCACCATAGTTCCTAGTTACTTCAACATGTACATCATCGGGTATAAGTGTCGTACGTAAATGGTCAACTTTATCAATAACGATGTCGGCAATTTTCATCGCATCGGCACCCTTTCTTTTTGCTACCGAAATGGTAACCGCTGGGTATTCAGATTTGTAATCAGTCACTTTATCACTGGCCTGCCCGAAACCTAAAGAAACATAACTTTGTGGAACTTCTGGTCCGTCGATAATGCTCGCAATTTGTTTTAAATAAATAGGTTGGTTCTGTTGTACGCCAACCACAAGATTTTCAACATCGGTTACCGAAGCTAAAAAATTACCGGTATTTACCAAAAACTCGGTATCATTCTTATCAAAACTACCAGAGCTCAATTGAGCATTGTTAGCTTTTATCATTTCAGAAACAGATAAGAAATCTAAGCCACTGGCGGCTAATTTATCCTTATCCAAAACTACTCTCAATTGGCGATCTTGATTACCGATTTTATGGGTAATCGCCACATCGTTCACCTTTTTAATCTCGCTTTCTAGCTCTTGTGCCATTTGGCTCAACTGGTATCCGTCATAGTTTTCGCTCCATAAGGTAAGCCCCAACATGGGTACGTCATCAATAGCACGACTTTTCACCAAGGGGAATGTTACGCCCTGTGGCATAATATCCATATGCTTATTGATTTCATTGTATAATTTTACAAAAGAACGCTCTATGTCTTCGCCCACATAAAACTGAACTATGACCATACCTTGTTCTTTCATAGATGTTGAATACACGTATTCTACACCTTTAATGTTCGAGATTAATTTCTCTAAAGGTTTAATAACACGCGATTCTACTTCAGCAGGACTCGCACCAGGGTAACCTACAAAAATGTCTGCCATTGGCACATCAATTTGTGGTTCTTCTTCCCTCGGAATCAAAAACGAACTGTACACCCCAATGACCATAAATACAATCATTAGTAGTACCGTTAACTTACTGCCTATAAATAATTTGGCAATTTTACCAGCTAAACCTTCCTTCATTATTTCTATATTTTATTTGTGTGTTACCACCTGCCGGTTGGCAGGCGGTCGGGCTTTCCGCTCATACTCCTCGGCACAAAAAGTGCCTGTGGGGTAACCGCATCAATCCCTAACCCAGACTCGTTTATTGATTTGAGATTTTTGCTCCGTTAAATAATTTTCCTTCCGCAGAAACTATATACTGCTCATCGGCAGAAAGACCAGATAGAACTTCTACTTCATCTCCGAAAGTTCTCCCCAATCGCAACCAACGTAGTAGCGCAGTATTACTCTGACTAACTGTGTAAATACCCGACAGCTGTCCATTCGTTACAATAGCCTCTATAGGAATCATAACAGCAGAAGTAGTTGTTTTTCGTGCTACAGGAAATTGAACCGTGGCATACATACCTGAAAGTAACTGTGCATCGGTTTTGTCTAGTATTACCTTCACCAAATATTGACCCCCTGTATTTTTAGAAGAGGTACTAACTTCTGTCACTTTGCCTTTTACATTCTTATTTAATGCTTTTATCTGCACGGTAACTTCACTATCATTTTTTACTGCAAGAATTTCAGATTCTGGTACCATAGCCAAAACTTGATATTTACCCGGAGATTCTACTTCCATCAAAGGCATACCTGGGTTTGCCATATCACCTGCACTAATAAATTTATTAGTAACCACACCGTTAAAGGGAGCACGAATATTCGCATATCCCATTTGTGCATTTACGCCATTTCTCATTTGTTTAGCAGACTCTAAGCGTGCCTTAGCCATATTGTAATTGGCTGTGATATCGTCTAACTCTTTCTGTGAAGCACTATTTTCTTTGAATAAAGTAGAGAATCTCTTATAGTCCTTTTCGGCATTGGTGAAAGCGGCTTCAGCTTCAGTAATTCCTGCATTTACTTGTGCTAATTGAGCCGATACATCAGCATTGTTAACACTCATTAGTAATTGACCATCACTTACCTTATCACCAACATTTACATATATTTTATCTACATACCCCATCATACGGGTACTGATATTTGCACTCTTGACTGCTTCAATTTTTCCGCTTACGGTCAAAAACGGACTACTATTGTCCTCAGAAACAGTTTTTACTTGAACGGCTATAGCAGGCGAGTTATCAACTACTGCTTTTTTATCTTCGCTTCCACAACTAGAGATTAGGACCGTTGCTCCTAAAATTGCCGTGATTATATATATTTTATTTTTCATCTTTATGATTGGTATTAAGTAATTGATTTATTCTTTCGTAAGAAACTGTACATACGCCAAGGCGTAATTATGTTGAAAAATTGTAGCGTAATATTCTAATTGCTTTTGAGAATATTGCGTTTCAGACATTAGCAAATCGGTAGTTTTTTCTAAACCTTGCTTGAACCTATTGGTGCGTATACGTAATGATTCTTCAGATTGTTCTAGTGCAAGTTTTGTTAGCTTTAATTTGTTTTTAGCATCTTCAAAACCTCTTTTTGCTTTGTTTAGTTCTAGTTGGCTTTCCGATTTATACTGTTCTAATTGTAATTTAGATTTGTCATATTCAGCCTTGCTCTTTTGAGATTTCCCAAAACGCTTACTTCCTTCAAAAAGATTCCATTTTAATTCTGCTCCAAATAAATATCCTTGGGCTTGACCTTGAAAAATTTCATCGTCATGTAATTCATAAGTACCAAAAGCATTTAATCGAGGTAAGAAAGCCATTTGGTCTGCCTTATGCATTTGTCTATATGCTTCGGTAGCGGAGTTCATTGCCAATATATCTTTTCGATTTTCGGATAGGCTTTCAGGTGTATTCGATTTATAGCTTACTATTGACAATGAATCGGAAGGTTTTAGAATTTCATTTTCATCAGAATTCATCAAAAGCGATAAATAGTTACTAGCGTTTAAAATATTGCTCTTAGCGTATTGTAATTGGTTATCGATTTCTGTAACTCTTACTTCTACAGAAAGCACATCAGATTTTTGTAAGTAACTTTGCTTGTAACTATTGTTGGCAATACGCTTATTTTCTAATGCTGTTTCTTGGGCCTGCTGTAATACTGTTACCGATTTATAGGCAAGTTGTAGTTGCATATAGGCTTTTTCAACTTCTAGGGCTAGATAATCCTCAGTACGACCTGACTGTAATTCGGTAGCCGTCAACTTCGCTTTTGCTGCTTTTCGTTGAAAAATCCCATCAAAATTTAAGAGTGGTTGTTGTACTTCTACCCGAGTCGCGTAATCTTCAATTTGTCTAGGGTCGTTCAATAAATCAGGATTAAAGTCTGCAGCCGTCAGAATTTCCTGATTCAGTTTAGAACCGAATGCCATTAAAGGGTTTGTAGTAGCTATAGCCGTATGTGAAACACTAATATTGGGTAACAAAATAGCATTGGTCTGGTTGAAATCACCCTTTGCGGACAACACATCTTGTTGTGCCATTTTTAATGTGTTATTACGCTCCTTAACTTTAGCTAGCACTTCATCTTTTGTAATAGACTTAGTTTCTTGTGCTAGTCCCGAATAAAAGACAAATAACAATATCATTCCTAATTTATACTTCATCGTATTCATTTATTTAAGGCAAAATTAAGGTGGTAAAACAGCCTGCACAGTAACAAATGTTACCGACGGATTTAAAAAGGACTTAAGAACCAACTTAATGTTCATATAAGCCATTAATTACTAGTGAAACAAATATATAGGGGTATTATTAAGCTGTAAATGACTACCATCAGGAAACTTTGGTTTTTTAATGGTTTAAATATTTTAGAATATTTATCGCCCACATTGTTCATTGGGGTCGTTTATGATAAGCTCGTATTCTTCAACTGTCAAAAATTGGGGAGTATAGGTATTTCCGGTATTTTCTAATGCCGAAACAAAACTTCTTAAGTGATTACGAGAGCCACATTGTAAACTTTCAAAAACCGATATTAAAGCTGTATTTGAAGTAACATTTATATAAGCCTGAAGATCAACAATGTCCAAATCTTCAATTGTAGCACCTACCTGAAGTGCTTCTATTATATTGTTCTATTTTATTGAGAAGCTTAACTTTGGGAATACTAGTTAAGACAGAAGTATTATGAGAGGTAGTTCAAACACCATGATATATATTGTTGCCGGTATAATCATTCTTCATTTAATTGTCGGCTTTATTTGGCTTGTTTATAAGCTAAATAAGAAAAACGAAAAAGAAGATTAAACGATAAATCATACACTGCCTAACAGTACTACTGGTGTGTGTTTTAATATGATTTGATGTGAGTTAACTGTTCATTACCAAACATCATTTCATCTTTTTCAAGGTAGAAAATTAATTCAATTATTGAGGTCAACTATTAATGATAATTTAAAAATCATTGAAAATAAAAATTCTTTGTAGACAACAATAACTTTTAAGGCATTAAAATATATCCATCTAATTGATAGTTGGCAAGCACCATCATAGCAGACAAACCTAATTCTGTATTCGGGTTTAAATCTTCGGCACCAATACCCCTTGAAGCTGTTGCTTGAGCACAAACTAAAAGTTTAACACCATAGTCTTTTAAGAGTTGAATAACTTCTTTATTTGGATTGGCTTTTTCAAATTTAGCCTCATACTTAGCATCGTTTAAGGCAGTAAAAGTTGCCCCACCATGTATAGCGGCAACAATATGTATGTTGTTAGAAGAAACTCCACCAGCACCTAGCAAATTTATCATTCGGGCAATTTTAAAATATCCAATGTTGATACCTTCTAATTCACGATCATCTTTTAAATCAAAGACAATGTTATATTCTTTATTGGGGTCTGGTTGGGTTGAAACCTCCTTAAAATCTTTTATTTTTCCATAACCATCAATTATTGGGGTAGTCCATTCTTGGGCTGAAGATAGATGCGTTGTCATGAGTACAATTACAATTAATAGTGATTTTTTCATGTGTTCGTGGTTTTAAGAATTAAAGTGTATTTGTTGTGAAATTATTGATGCTAGGTACTAATGTCCGTTATTTTTGAAAAGAATAAAAGTAACTTTAAGTATTTTATTTATTTGTAACCACTGTTGCTTTAATTGTAATTGTAAAATTCTAGCTTCGTTACCTAATTTAGCGAAGTAGAATTTTTAAACAAGTGCATATCTATACCCATGAATGAACTACGAGTATTGGCTAAACAACTTTTTAAGCTATTTGCTTTGGTATTTGTCGTGGTTGGTATTGTCTTTATTTTGCTGTTAACATACGAGCCAAAATCTGAAAAGTATTCACCTTTAGTTTCTGAAGAACCACAAGCAGAAAGTACACTATGGAAACCTAAGGATGCAGTGAAAGAATTGTCTAGCATGCCAGATAAAGTTAAAAAAGGGTATTACTTAATTGCCGAGACCTCGAAGTTTATGGGCCCGAATGCCGAGAACCCTCAAGACCGATATAGTGGAAATAATTTAGCTTGTGCTAATTGTCACTTGCAGAAAGGGACTCAAGCAGGTTCTGGTTCTTGGGTGGGTGTTATAGAGCGGTTTCCTCAGTTTGGTGGTCGTGGTAATAAAATAGGTACTATTGAAGACCGTATAAATGGCTGTATGGAACGTAGCATGAACGGAAAAATGCTTCCCGAAGATTCTGATAAAATGGAAGCTATTGTTGCTTATATGGCTTGGCTAGGAGAGGGTTTGCCTGATAACAGAAAAGCAGAATTTAAAGGTTACCCCCAGATTCAGATTCCGAATGTTGCGGTAGATTTAGAAAAAGGGAATCAGTTGTATAAAAAGGAATGTGTAATCTGTCATGGTGAAAACGGGGCGGGAATACTAAATACTGATGGAAAAAGCTATACGTATCCTCCGCTTTGGGGTCAAGATAGTTATAACGATGGAGCAGGAATGAATAGAGTAATTACGTCTGCAGAGTTTATTAAAAGTAATATGCCTTATTTACAAGCCACATGGGACAATCCTAAATTAACTGATGAGGAAGCATATCATGTGGCGGGATATATTAATAGTTTTTCACGACCGCATAAGGCAAATACTGAAAATGATTATCCAGATAAAAAACTGAAACCAGTATCTACGCCATACGGTCCGTGGGTTGATGATTTTTCACCTGAACAACACAAATACGGACCTTTTCCACCCATAATGGACTATTATACAAAGGAATACGGTATTACAAAAACCAAATAAGTTCTATGCGAATACTATTAATATTACTTATTTGTTGCCCCATTTTTTCTATGGCTCAAGATTCTTTCGATGTCAAGAAAAAAGGAAATCTTTCAGGTCAATGGCGCACGTATTATATGATGACTGCGAACAAGGGTGATTTAAAAGATTTTAATGCATTGGCAACAGGTGGTAAATTAGAATATCAGTATTCCATTTTAGACAATTTAGAATTAGGAGTAGCCCTGTATAATACGACCAACTTAGGATTACAAGATTTAACTATTCCTGATAATACTACAGGTAGACTGAGTAGGTATGAAGAAGGTTTGTTCGATAGATTAGATTTAGAAAATGATGCTGTTTTCTTGCTGGGAGAACTATTCGCAAAATATAAATTAAAGAAACACTCCATTACCTTGGGTCGCATGAAGGTGAATACACCACTTTTAAACCCCGAAGATGGTAGAATGATACCGACTTTTGTTCAAGGGTTTTGGTATAACTACAAAGCGAAAAAAACTGTTTTTCAATTCGGATTATTGAATGAAATAGCACCACGATCAACGGGTAAATTTTACGGTATCGGTGAAAGTATAGGTACATATCCAGTAGGTAGAAATAAAAATGGTAATGCTTCCCTGTATACTGATAATACTGAATCGGACTATATTATATTAGCGAATGCCGATTTTCAGGTGGTAGAAAACTTGAATATAAAGGCGTGGAACCAGTATGTAGATAATGTTTTCAATTCATTCTATCTAAAGCCTTTCTTTAAACTATCAAAATCTTTGCAAATAGAAGGCGAATGGCTGCACCAAAATAAGGTTGGTGACGGTGGAAGTAGTATAGATTCGTTACGCTACTTTAATCAAAATACTGCTGATATCTTAGGATTAAAAATCGGGTATGCATCTCAAAAATCAACCATTTCTCTAGCCTATAATAGAATACTACCTCAAGGTCAATTTTTATCTCCACGAGAGTGGGGTCGAGAAAACTTATTTAGCTTTCAAAAACGAGAACGAAGCGAAGGTTCAGCCGACAATCATGCTTTAGTTCTGAACTATAAAAAGGACTTTGAAGTACTTAAAGAAAATCTAAACCTAACTTCAATAGTAAGTATTGGTAAGCATTGGAAACCATCTGTAACAGATGCTAGAAGTAATAAATATGCGATGCCAAATTATACGCATATCAACCTAGATGTATTCTTCAATATTAAAAAAATAAAACACCTAAAGCCAGAACTATTACTTACATCAAAAATTGGAAATGGGGACATCCCTGACAATCCAAATTTCTATTTCAATAAGGTCGATTTATTTCATATAGATGTAATATTAAATTACAATTTCTAATTTTCATGATGGTTTACTCTGTAATGTTGGCTATCCTATAAAAGATTAAAAAGTAGGCTAAAAGCACTACTTTTTAATCTTGCAAGTATTCATTCCGAATAAGGTATAAAGCGGGCAAAAGCTAACAAATGTTGTCAGAATTAAAACACCTGCTACAGCAGCCATTACATAACCTAATGTTCCGGTAACGGTATCAGTGTAAAACGTGGTTAATAGCGCTACGGCTATGAAAATTCTAATAAATCGGTCTGTACTTCCCATGTTTTTTTTCATGATTCTAGTTTTTAATTTATACGCTAAAGCGCAAATCGTAATTATATGTAATTAAAACAGACAAATAGATTGGCGCTATAGTTTTTATTTAAATTTATACTTGCAAATTAATACTAACCAATTATATAAGTTATGACAATGGTCATGTTATAAACATGAGCTTATGGTTGGAACATATGTAAAAAGAGTTACAAATTCGCCGTTTTTTTAAAAGTATATTTACCAAAATCGTAATTCGAATGGAAGCATATTTAGATGCATTTTTAAATGCTATCTAAGGAACGTTTAATTGGACTTTAAAATCCATCATGTTTAACGTGCCTTGGTATCTCAATTATTTTTGGGGTTTAATTTTCATTACCTTGTTAGTTTGGATTTTAGAAATCGTTTTTCCATGGAGAAGCGAGCATGGCGTTTTTAGAAAAGACTTTTTTGGACAATTAGTACATGGTTTTAAACCAAAGAAGAAGTAAACAAAATTCACTTCTTCTTATGTGGCTATTTTTTAAGCTTTATTAGATAATTTACCTGTAGCACAACTTACAAAGATTTGGCTTTAGATAATACTGAGTTATCTTGGTCAATACTGGGGTATCCAATTGACTTTAATTTATCTTTTGCTGCTGTTATTCCTTGCTGATTTAAAGCGTCGAATTGTACAGATGACGATTCTACCGATACAGTTACATCTGTTACCGTAGGTATTTCTTCTAATTTAGAGATAATTGTTTTGGCACAGCTGCCACACTTTAGATTTTGAATAAGAATTACTGATGTCATTCTTTTAAGGGTATAAATTTATTGTTAGTTTATGATGTTTAATTCCAAGAGCTATAACCTCCTTTTAAATCATACACCTCAAGAAAGCCCATGTTTAATAATTTACGTGCAGCTTTTTGGCTTCTAGCTCCTGATCTGCAATACACATATATGGCCTTATTTCTATCTAACTTTTCAAAATAATTTTTAAAATTATTAGGATTGAAAAAATCGATATTTATAGCATTTTTAACATGACCGCTATTAAATTCAGAAGCAGTTCTAACGTCAATAGGTTTTACTTTGTTTGTACTAATGGCCGTTGCATATTCATTTTTATTTAAAATGGTAATCTGACCTAAAGTTTCTTTTTTCTTGCCAAAAATGGCGTCTAAAAATGACATAACTATTTTGTTTAAAATTAATATTCAATACTAAAAGGAAACGGCCTTTTTCAAGACCGTTTCCTGAACCAACCAACCAATAAAAAATTTAATTAAGACTTTTTTTAGCCAGATACCAATCTACCTTTTCTAAGGTATCATCGGCAATTCGAGCATTTAGTTCGTCTAAAGTTTTAGGCGGTGAAACAATTACTTTGTCACCCTTTTTCCAATCTAAAGGCATCGCTACTTTATATTTGTCAGAAGTTTGTAAGGCCTCTAATGCTCTTAAAATCTCATCCATATTACGCCCTACATTTAATGGGTAATACATAATTAGACGTATTTTTTTCTTAGGATCAATAAAGAATACAGCCCGTACAGCTGAAGTTTCACTTTCATTAGGCTGTAACATTCCATATTTCTTGGAGACTTTCATATCTATATCTGCTATGATAGGAAAATCGAAATATACGCCTGTATTCTGGCGAACATTTTGAACCCAACCCAAATGTGCGTGAACACTATCGATACTTAACCCTAGTAGTTCTGTGTTAAGCGCATCAAATTCTGGTTTACGAACTGCAAATCCGCTCATTTCAGTAGTACATACCGGAGTAAAATCAGCTGGATGTGAGAACATCACTATCCATTTGTTTTTAGCGAAATCTGATAATTTAATTTTCCCTTTTGTAGTAACAGCCTCAAAATCTGGTGCGATATCTCCAATTCTTGGCATGCTGTTTACTTCAATATTATTTATAGTTTCCATGTTGTATTAATTTTAATTAAAGGTATTACTATACTATAATTGCTACAGTAACTCTAGTTACATAGCGCTAAAAAAAGCAAAAAATACGCCTCCTTACATCAACCTACCTGCTGTTAGGTAGATTCAAAAACTAAATTAAGTTTTGTTCTAAAATGACTAAAATTACTAAAATGTCTATTTGATATTTTATTTATAACGTTGTTGGGCAAACATATTCAGTTACCGGAATACCTGATTCCTTTATTGCCTTAAATCCTTCCTTAACATCAATAAGGTTATGGATACCTCTACTTTTTAAAATTGAAGAAGCAATCATACTTCTATACCCACCGGCACAGTGCACATAAAATATCTTATTATCAGGAAATTCTGCTAAATGGTCATTTAGAAAATCTAATGGGGTATTTACGGCTTCTAAAATATGCTCAGATAAATATTCAGATTCCTTACGTACATCGAACACAGAGGCTTTTTCAGTTTCAATTACTTTTTTAAGTGTATTCGCATCTACTTGGCTAACAGTATCATATTCCATCGCAGCTTTTTTCCATGTATCAAAACCTCCATCTAAGTACCCTAAAGTGCCATCGAAACCGACTCTAGAAAGACGGGTTACAGCTTCCTCTTCTAATCCTACTGGTGCAACTAATAAAATGGGTTGTTTAACATCAGCGATCAAAGCGCCTACCCAAGGGGCAAAATTACCGTCAAGACCAATAAATATAGAACGCGGTATGTGACCTTTAGCAAAATCATCTTGATTGCGCACATCTAATACAATGGCTCCCGTTTCATTTGCTGCAGCTTCAAAAGCCTTTGGGGAAAGTGCTCTTGTACCACGTGCCAATACTACTTTAATATCTTCATAGCCTTCTTTGTTCATTTTTACATTCAATGGAAAATACTGAGGCGGTGGAAGTAGACCGTCAATTACCTCATCTATAAATTCCTCTTTTGTCATGTCTTTACGTAATGCATAATTCATTTTCTTTTGGTTGCCCAAAGTATCGACCGTTTCTTTCATCATATTTTTGCCACAGGCAGAACCAGCACCGTGTGCCGGATAAACAATAACATCATCTGCCAAAGGCATTATCTTTTCGCGTAAACTATCGTATAAAAATCCTGCAAGGTCACGCTCTGTTAAAACACCTAATTTTTGAGCTAAATCGGGTCTACCCACATCTCCAAGAAATAAGGTGTCTCCACTGAAAATAGCATAGTCTTTACCATTAGAGTCCTTTAATAAATAAGTAGTACTCTCCATAGTATGACCAGGAGTATGCAATGCAATAATGGTTACATCGCCCAACTTAAATTCTTGATTATCCTTGGCTATAATAGCTTCGAAAGAAGGGTTTGCGTTGGGGCCATATATTATATTTGCTCCTGTTTCTTTGGCTAGGGTTACATGACCACTAACAAAATCGGCATGGAAATGGGTTTCAAAAATATATTTGATTTTTGCATTGTTAGCTTTCGCCTTATCTATGTATGGCTGCACCTCACGTAGTGGGTCGAAAATAGCTACTTCTCCATTGCTTTCGACATAATATGCACCTTGAGCTAGGCATCCTGTATATATTTGTTCAACTTTCATGTTGTAATAATTATTGATTTACACGGTAAAATTACTTCTTGTTTTAAGGTTTTACAGTGACATTAGTCACATAAGAACAGATCTATTAAAAAAATTCCATGTAGAAAATAAAGATTGCCATGACTAGTATAAAATAACCAAATCCCTTTTTTAGTTTTTTACCATCAATAAAATTACTGAGGTAACTTCCAATAAAAATACCAATGAATGACAGGCCTGTAAATAAGGCTAAAAAATCCCAGTCGATTATCATTGTCAAAGCATTTCCCAGAAAAAATCCCATTAAAGATTTAATAGCGATAATAATTAATGAGGTGCCCACAGCAACCTTCATTTCAACATTAGCCATAATGACCAATGCAGGGATGATTAAAAATCCACCACCCGCATCAATCATACCCGTTATTCTACCAACAATCAACCCTTCAAATAGAATAAGTGGATAATTATAAACAACATCGCCTGTATTAATATCGAATGTCTCTTTTTTAAGCATAGCATATGCAGCAGGAATCATCAATATGGCAAATAGCCCGAACATGGCCATTCTACGAGTGAATTGAAAGTTTTCGATATGGAACAAAATGTCTGGCAGTGCAGGTACTAGATAATGTCATACCATAGTAACACCTACTATTGCAGGTATACCAAATACAAGTGCAGTACGCCAATCGACAAACCCTTTAAGATGCTGTTTCCAACCACCTATTAAGGCACTAACACCAACGACAAATAAAGAATATGCAGTTGCAGCTTTTTCATTGATTGAAAAAAGATATGCAAGCACGGGCACGGCCAATATAGAGCCACCACCGCCAATAAGTCCTAATGAAATGCCTATAATTAGAGCGCTTATATATCCAAAAACGTGCAACATTTCCATAAGATTATTTTATACCACAAAAATAATATGGTACAGAAACGTGTGCAGTAACTATAGTTACAGAAGTGCTATAAATCTAAAATTTTAATGTAATTACGATGAAGTTTTATTTTACCCATCTGTTCTAGTTTTTTCAATAATCTTGAGATTACCACTCTAGAACTATGTAAGTCATAAGCAATTTCTTGGTGGGTGTTATTAATGATATCATCTTGATTTACTCTTGCTTTCTCTTTTAGATATCCAATTAAACGTTCGTCCATTTTTTGAAAGGCAATACTATCTAACGTACTTAATAATTCATTTAACCTTTCATGATAACTATTAAATACAAAATTTCGCCACGATTTATATTTTGTAGTCCATTCTTCCATCTTTTTAATGGGCACCATAATAAGCTTGGCATCTGTTTCTGCAATAGCCCTTATTTCACTTTTAGTATCGCCAATGCAACACGCCATGGTCATTGAACAGGTATCTCCTTTCTCTAAATAATACAGAAGAAGTTCGTCGCCATCTTCATCTTCTCTTAGAATTTTAATGACACCAGATATTAATAATGGCATTCCTCTTAAGTAATCGCCTATTTCTATTAATTTATAACCTTCTGAAACCTCTTTAAAGGTGCCAACTTGAACAATTTCATTAATTAGGTCTTCCTCAAAAATATTTCCGTATTGTTCTTTTAGGTCTTGAATCATTATTTTTTCAATTAACTTCTTGTACTATTTTTTTTGTCAAATTTAAAAAACAAATTGGCCCCAATCAATTTAGATAGGGTGGCTTTTACCAATCCATTATCTACACCCATAAGAAACATGCTATAATCCTATTTAAACTAGGTTACACGCCTTATTAAAAATCGCACTTTGGCAATGTACATTAACCTTGTTGAAATTACTTAATTTATAAGGATTTGCTTCTTGGAATTTTACTTTATGACATCTTGGGCATTTCAAAGAAAAGGAGACTGTACATTTTGGAACCTTTTGGCATCATGACATAAAAATTTGGAAACAAATTTATTATACCACTTCATTTTAAAGGTAACATTAGGTACATAACACCATCAGCTTATTTCTAAATTATTAAGGAAATTTAAAACTAATCATATATCCATGAACTGACATTAGTCATATTATTTACTGTTATTGACATGTAAGTTTGTGATTAAATCAGAAGTTTATGTGTTCGCTTGTTCAAAAATATAATGTAGCTGGTCCTCGGTATACTAGTTATCCAACAGTGCCTTTTTGGGATATTACAACGTTCTCAGGTAAAAAGTGGGAAGAATCAGTTAAGAAAAGTTTTCATGTAAGCAATTCAACTACGGGAATAAGTCTATATATACATCTACCTTTTTGCGAGAGTATGTGTACGTTCTGCGGATGTCATAAACGAATTACGAAACGACACGATTTAGAATTACCTTATATAAAATCTGTTTTAAAAGAGTGGAGGTTATATAGTGCCTTTTTTGATGAAAAACCGATTATCAAAGAATTGCATTTAGGTGGCGGAACACCAACGTTTTTTACTCCAGGGAATTTAAAATTTTTAATTGACGGTATTTTAAGAATTGCGAACAAAGCAAAAGATGCAGAATTTAGTTTTGAAGGTCACCCTAATAATACAACCAAAGAGCATCTACAAGCTTTGTACGATGTGGGTTTTAGAAGGGTAAGCTATGGTGTACAAGATTATAATGAAACGATACAGAAGGCAATTAATAGAATTCAGCCATTTGAAAACGTTAAGAATGTTACAGAATGGGCGCGAGAAATCGGGTATGATTCAGTGAGCCACGATATTATATTTGGGCTACCACATCAGAAATTAGAACATGTAAAAAATACTATTGAAAAAACCAAAGAGCTAAAGCCAGACCGTATAGCTTTTTATAGTTATGCCCACGTGCCGTGGCTTGCAGGTAACGGACAACGAGGTTATAATGATGCCGATTTACCGGCAGGCGATGAGAAGAGAACGCAATATGAGGTAGGTAAAGAATTATTAGAGAACTACGGTTATAAAGAAATAGGTATGGACCACTTTGCATTAAAGACAGATAGTCTTTTCAAAGCTATGGAAAGTGGAACTTTACATAGAAATTTTATGGGTTACACTAGCTCTAATACACATTTAATGATTGGCTTAGGGGCATCTAGTATAAGTGATAGTTGGTATGGCTTTGCACAAAATGTAAAGAATGTTGAAGAATATCAAAATTTGGTTGAAAATAATATTATACCTCTTTATAGAGGACATATTTTAACAGAGGAAGATCAAATAATCAGAAGACATATCTTAAATTTAATGTGCAGATTTCAAACATCTTGGAGCGACTTTAAGTTATATATTTCAGAAATGGATAGTATACTTAAAAGACTAGGGGAGATGGAGCAAGATGGTATAGTTGAGATTGCAGAAGGTAGTTTGATTATTACTGAAAAGGGAAGACCCTTTGTGCGAAATGTATGCATGGCTTTTGATTTGCCTTTACAGAAGAAATCGCCTGATACCAAGCTATTTTCAATGACTGTGTGATTTTTAGAAACATTGAAGTTCTTTATTTTATTAAATTCTAAATAAAATTATTATGAAAAAAATTATTGTACTTACAGACTTTTCAGAGCAATCTGGTTTTGCTTTAAAAGCTGCTGCAGATTTAGCTAAAAAACATAAAGTAGAGCTTCTTGTAGTTCACATGCTAGAACTTAATCAAGCGATGATTTCTTCGCCTGAAGGTATTTATATAGAACAGACAGTATTTCTAGTAAAATTGGCTGAGAAGAATTTAAAAGAATTCTTGAACAAACCATTTTTGGAAGGATTAACTGTTACTCCCATTATTAAGCATTATAAAGTCTATAGTGAGCTTGATGCGATTGCAGAAGAGCATGAAGCAGATTTAATTGTGATGGGTTCTAATGGCGCTAGTGGCTTTGAGGAAATTTTAATTGGCTCTAATGCTGAGAAAGTAGTTCGAAATTCAACTACTCCAGTTTTGGTCATCAAGGGTGAAGTTGCTGAATTTAATATTAACAGATTTGTATTTGCATGCGATTTCAATGATGACAATTTACCAGCCTTTCAAAAAGCAAAAGAATTTTCAGAATTGGTCAATGCCAAAATGGAACTAGTCTTTATAAATACGCCAAACGATGAATTCTTAAGTAATAGAGATGCGTATCAGAAAATTAATAAATTTTTGACGAAAGCAAACGCTGGTCAGCAAGTAGAAATTTATAATGATTATAGTGTAGAACAAGGCATTCTTAATTATGGTAATACAATACTTGCAGATGCCATAGCCATGCCTACGCATGGTCGTAAAGGCCTTTCACATTTTTTTAATGGCAGCATAGGGGAAGACGTTGTAAACCATTCTAGAATACCTGTAATTACATTTAAAATTTAGTGAATTTCAAAATTTTATATTCTAAAAATAAACCCAAGGCGATTGCCTTGGGTTTATTTATTTTAGCATTCGAATAATAAGCTACCTAATTGAAAGGGTTTTACAGTGAGCTAAAAAGTATTCTAATTTACGTGGTAACTATTCTAATTGTAGATGTTTTGTTTATGAACTAAGAACTTTCATCATAAAACTATATTGTTCGTGCATTTGGGGTTTCCCTTTTCGTTTACCACTTCGGCCGAAAAAATAAAGTACAAACCAAATGATTACTATGATGAACATTAAACCCAATTGTAAACTGTAAGGTTTGTTTAAACTTGAACTAGAATACGCCCATATTCCGATAATGATGAACAAAGTAGCGACAACAAAATGAACGAACATGAAGAAAGTCCATAGGGTAGGGTTTGGTCCAAATACCCCATAAACACGACATTTAGAAGAATCTATTTCATCAATTTCTAAATGAAGTTGAGGTGACCAAAAATGATTGTTTTTAGCGTTGAATTTAATAAAGACATGCTCATCTAGACGATTAACAAGAAAAGGGTCGTGCCCAGCATTCTCAAACTTTTTTAATATATCTTCTTTAGTTTCGACAACATCTAACTGAAACCTTGGGCGAAGTATAATTTCGTTTGGTAACGGTATCATAGAATAATAGTTTGATGGCCGTGGCCGTTAGTTATGGCATTCTAAAGCACTCGAAGCTAACTGTGTGACAGGTGCGGGTGATACATAGGGGATGCCCAAACCTAGACCTCTTAATATAAAAAGTAAGCCGATGATCACTACAAAAACAGGAATCGCCTTTTGCACTTTTTGACGTATACCACCTTTTAATAATCCACTAAAATATATGGCCGTAGTCATTAGGGGAACAGTGCCTAAACCGAAAAGCATCATATATAGGCCACCCTGTAAGGCATTGCCCATTGCAATGGCACCAAAAAGAGCCATATAGACCAAGCCGCATGGTAAAAAACCGTTGAGGAAACCAATCGTTAAAAAGGTGTCTGGTGATTTTTTCTTCAATTCTTTACCGAGTTTATTTTTTACTTTTGAAATTACTTTATAGATAGGTTTTGAAAGGTTGTATTTATTGAAAGTTTTATATGGAATCAAAACTACTAGTATCATTAGAACACCAATGGCTATGGATAGTTTTTGCTGTGCACCAAAAATGGAAAGACCCTTGCCGAGAAAACCAAAAACTAGTCCGATGATGCCATAGGCCATCAATCTGCCAAAATGATAAATGAATATTTGACCGAACTTTTTGTAGTTATTAGTTTGATCTACCGGAAGCATAAAAGCAATAGGGCCGCACATGCCCACGCAGTGCAAACTACCCATGAGACCTAATATGACGGCAGATAAAATCATTTTTTCTTAAAAGGTTATACTTTCTTTATAAAGAAATTCTTTTCCTTGGTGTTTCCAAAATATCTTAATATCCCAGCGCCCCTCCAATAAACGTTTGTCGGGTATGACCTGATTTGAATCTGATATATCAATAGGCAACTCGAAATCTAAACGCTTATTTGATGGCCTGTATAACGAAACTGTGCCAGAAACGTTCACATTGTCGTATCCATCAGGAAAGATCACTAACAAACCGTCAGATTCTTTTTTAATTTGTATTTGTTCAAACGCGTTTATAGCATTTTGCTCAGCATCTATTTCTTTTTGATAACCGAGTTCAGCTTTATAATATTCTTCTGTAACCAAATCATGATTGGCATTATGACTTGTAGTCATTCGTATCACAAAAAACAGAATAAAACTGATGAAAGCAACAAAAGCGATTACGATTCCTGTACCCCAATTTATTTTCATGGTCTTTTAATTATATACTATTTATAGCTTCGTGGTGCCAAGAAGCGCGCTGTTGTGGTCTCTATTAATTTGTCATTACTATAGACGCCAATTTTTAGGTCGTTCTTATCACCGGTTAAAACCGAGGCATTGATTTCGATAAATAATGTACCTTCTGCTAAGGCTTCTGGCTGAACATCAAAATTTTCGTTTCGTACTAGTTTAATCTCCCCTTTAGGTGATATCAATTCGAAATGAACATTGTCTACCGATTTGGTGGTTTTGTTCAGGAGTTTGTATGTGAATACGTTACTGATGATATTACCTTCTTTATGCTCGTAAAGCTGACCAGGTAATCTCAAGATATTAGCCTCAAGGTCATTTCTCAAGAACATCATACCAACAAGAACACCCGTTAAAATAACCAATACAGCACTATATCCTTTTAAGCGAGGTGTAAACTCGAATTTTTTCTTCTCTGTAATTTCATCTTCACTGGCATAGCGTATCAACCCTTTTGGTAAATCTACTTTTTCCATGATAGAATCACACTCATCTATACAAGCAGTACAGTTAACACATTCTAGCTGCGTTCCGTTTCTAATATCAATACCTGTTGGGCAAACATTCACACATTGAAAACAGTCGATACAATCGCCATGGCCTAATTCTTCACGGTCTTCATTTTTACGCCATTTTTTTCTTCCATTTTCAGCTTCACCTCTTTTATAGTCATAAGCAACGACAATAGATTTATTATCAAGAAGTACACTTTGCATACGTCCATAAGGGCAGGCAATGATGCATACTTGCTCTCTAAACCAAGCAAAAATAAAATAAAAGACAGCCGTGAATATTAATAGGGACACCATAATACTCAAATGTTGAGACGGACCATCGGTAACATATTGAATCAATCGGTCACTACTGATTAAGTAAGCCAGAAAAACATTAGCTATGATAAAAGATATGATAAAAAAGATAATCCATTTTAGCACACGTTTACGAATTTTTTCGGCATCCCATTCTTGCCTGTCTAATCGAATTTGGGCACCACGGTCACCATCAATCCAATATTCAATTCTACGGAAAACCATTTCTAAGAAAATGGTCTGAGGGCACATCCATCCACAGAAAATACGGCCAAAGGCTACGGTGAAAAGGGCAATAAAAACCACTCCAATTATCATCGAAATAACAAAGAGGTGAAAATCTTGTGGATAAAATGGGAATCCAAAAATATTGAAACGCCTCTCTAAGACATTGAACATTAAGAACTGGTTGCCATTTATTTTAATAAAAGGGGAGGCAATCAAGAAGGTTAAAAGAACATAGCTGACATATTTACGATATTCATAAAGTTTGCCACTGGGTTTTTTAGGGAATACCCACGCACGTTTTCCATCTTCTTTTATGGTGCCAATTGAATCCCTAAAATTATCTTGATCTTGTGCCATTTTATTTTACTTTGTCGGCTTGCGAAGCGTTAAGACCTCATTTTATTTAGTTCATTGTAACCGACGTAGAATCTATTACCTGTTCGGTATTAGTTTCTTTTGCAGGAGTTGCAGGTTCAGGTGCATTCGGATCTACCCAAATATCACCTTCAGCAGCTTTAGGATTCGCAGCAGTAGTACCTTCAAAAGTTAATACATAACTGGCTACCTGTGCAATTTCTACTGGTTTTAAACTTTGTTTCCAAGCAATCATACCTTTACCATCTCGACCACCTTCTGAAATGGTCTGGAAAACATTTTTGATACCACCACCTAAAATCCAATTTCGGTCTGTTAAATTGGGTCCGATACCACCACCACCATCTGCCATATGACAAGCAACGCAATTGGATTCGAAAATTATTTTACCAGCATTTAAATCAGAAGCGTCAGTTAAAAGCTCAACGGTATTGGCGTCAACTAAGCCTTTAGCGGTCTTTTTATATTCCTCGATTTCTAATTGTGCAATTGCTACTTCTTGCTCGTATTCCTCATCTTGAGTATAGTCGTTAAATACGTGAAAACGTGCTAAATAAACTACGGCAAAAACAATGGAGGCATAGAACAGATATACCCACCAAGGTGGTAATTTATTGTCTAGTTCACGTATACCATCATAGTTGTGGTCAAGAATAATCTCAACCTCTTTTTCCATAGGCTTAGAACCAAGCATTTTGTTATAGAGATTTTTACCCCACGTCCATTCCCATTTTTCTTCCTTTGCAGCTAAAAATCTAACCTTAGCTTCTTCGTCAAGCGTATTATATAATACGTTTTCGATTGCTTGTACTATAAAGGCTATTGCTATTAATAATAATAGGATGAGAGCCATAAAGCCAAACATCATAGTAGGATAAGCAAGAAATGCAGGTTTATCGCCACTATCGATATAAACTTCCATAAGTATAACGACCAAGAAAAAGGCCACTGTTATTCTAAGCCACCAAGCTGTATTGTTTTTCATAATTAATCGAGTTGTTGGTTATCGTCTTCTTCTAAGGGTAATTCGCTTACTTCTTTAATGTATGATTTTGAGGCAGTTAAAACCCACCAGAATAACAATGTGAAAAACACAAAGAAGATAAGTAATGATATCATGGGGTAGGTTGCTACGCCATCAATTGTTTCCATGTAACCTTTTACAAATTTGAACATGATTTTTATTTTTCAGATAATAATTCGCCTGTTTCCTTTACCTTAATGTCTGTTCCTAGTCGTTGCAGATATGCAATTAGAGAAACAATTTCTCTGTCTCTCATTTCTATAAACTCCTCACCGTTTTCAGCAGCATAAGTCTTATCGGCTTCATAGTTCTTTGCGAAATCGGGATTGGTATATAAGTTCTTCTCTATTTTTTCAGCCTGGGCATCCATAAGAGCATAAGCATTTGCAATATCCTCATCAGTATACGGGACACCTAATGTTACCATAGCTTCCATTTTGGCTTGTATATCGCTACGATCATGCTTATCGCGTACCATCCAAGAATATGAAGGCATGATTGATCCTGATGATGTACTCTGTGGATCGTACATATGGTTCAAGTGCCAGTTGTCAGAATATTTTCCACCAATTCTTAGCAAATCTGGTCCTGTACGTTTACTACCCCAAAGAAATGGGTGGTCGTAAACGAATTCACCAGCTTTGGCATATTCACCATATCGTTCAACTTCACTCCTAAATGGTCGTACCATTTGTGAGTGACAGCTTACACAACCTTCACGAATATATAGGTCACGACCTTCTAATTCTAGTGGAGTATAGGGTTTTACACTGGTAATGGTAGGTATGTTCGATTTTACTAAAATAGTAGGTACAATTTGTATAATACCACCAATCAAAATTGCTACAGTAGCTAAAATGGTTAATTGAATTGGCTTACGTTCTAACCAAGTATGAAAAGTTTCACCTGCTGTTCTATGTTTTGATACACGTGAAAGAGCAGCAGCTTCTGCTAGCTCATCTTCTATAACGCTACCAGATTTTATAGTACGAACTACGTTATAAATCATCACACAAGCACCTACAATATAAAGGCTACCACCTATGGCACGCATCCAGTACATAGGCATTATTTCATTTACAGTTTCTAAGAAGTTACCATAAACTAGTGTTCCGTCTGGGTTAAAATCTTTCCACATTAAAGCTTGGGTAAACCCAGCTACGTACATTGGTAATGTATATAGAATAATACCTAAAGTTCCTATCCAAAAGTGGAAGTTAGCCAAGCTGGTAGAGAACAATTTGTTCTTGGTCATTTTAGGTACCAAATAGTAAATCATACCAAAGGTCAAGAAACCATTCCAGGCCAAAGCACCAACGTGCACGTGAGCAATAATCCAATCACTAAAGTGAGCAATAGCATTTACATTCTTTAGTGATAGTAACGGACCTTCAAAGGTTGCCATACCATAACCGGTAATAGCAACAACCATAAATTTTAAAACAGGATCGGTACGTACTTTATCCCAAGCACCTCTTAACGTCAATAGTCCGTTTATCATACCACCCCAAGAAGGAGCTAAAAGCATAATAGAAAAGGCAACACCTAAGTTTTGAGCCCAATCAGGCAAAGCTGAATATAGTAGGTGGTGTGGTCCTGCCCAGATATAAATAAAAATTAAAGACCAGAAGTGAACAATAGAAAGTCTATAGGAGTAAACAGGCCTGTTTGCTGCTTTAGGAACAAAATAATACATAAGACCTAAGAATGGAGTGGTCAAGAAAAATGCAACTGCATTATGTCCGTACCACCATTGTACCAATGCATCTTGAACACCAGCATAAACAGAGTAACTTTTTAAAGCACTAACAGGTAATTCTAAACTATTGAAAATGTGAAGAACGGCAACAGTAACGAAAGTTGCTAGATAAAACCAGATAGCAACATACAAGTGACGTTGTCTTCTTTTTATCATAGTACCAATTAGGTTGACCCCGAAGGCAACCCATACTACAGCAATGGCTAAATCTATTGGCCATTCAAGCTCAGCATATTCTTTAGAACTTGTATATCCTAATGGAAGGGTAATCGCTGCTGCGACAATAATCGCCTGCCAGCCCCAAAAATTGAATTTACTTAGAAAGTCACTATACATACGTGCCTTTAATAGACGTTGCGTAGAGTAGTAGACCCCTGCGTAAATAGCATTTCCTACGAATGCAAAAATAACGGCGTTCGTATGCAACGGGCGCAAACGACCAAAGCTTAACCACGAAATACCGTCGGTTACGTTAGGAAACATGAACATAAAGGCTAGTAATAAGCCTACAGACATACCTACTATGCCCCAGAACATGGTCGCGTAGAGGAAATTTTTCACGATTTTGTTATCGTAATAAAACTGCTGTACTTCCATAATTATAGTTGTTTATTTAGTTGGATTTTTTCTTCTTTGAAATCTTTAGTGCTCCCCTTTTTTGTTGTCACCAGTTCATCTTCAAATAGCATACGTACAGATGGAGTGTAAGAATCATCGTATTGACCGCTCTTCACAGAAACGATGAAAGCAATGAAAAATATGACCGCAACAAGAATACTAATGGCCAATAACACATAAATTACACTCATGCTAATTTAATTAAGCTGTAAATTTAAGAGGGTTGTATACCCTAAAAAATGACAAATGTCATGCTTTAACTTTTTCTTTTAATAATGTAAAAAGAGCGGCAATAATAATTAAATTCTTACCGATGTATTGCACTAATAATGTGGGTGTTAAAATTGATATTGTAAATGATTCTTCTGTAAATAAGAATAATGGGGAAAAGGTGAAAATAAGATGAACCATCGCAATTTTCACTATTTGCTTGTGATAAAAATTAAAAATAAGACATAGCCCGATGACCACTTCTATAAAAGCTAAAATTAAAATTGATATGGAAGAGGGTATAATATCGAAGGTTAATAATTGTATAGTGCGCTTAGCTAAATCTTCAGCGGGGCTTAATTCGGGAAAAAATTTCAATGCTCCAAACCATAGATAAATAATGCCTATAGCAATTGAAAGTAGTGTGTTTTCTTTACGATGGGTTATTTTGAAACGCTTAAAATTCATTAATTATTGAAGTTTTCTGCCAATAAGGTTCGTCATAATGGTAGTGAATATAACGATGCTTATAGAGCTTAGAGGCATTAATATAGCTGCTATAACAGGTTCTAATTGTCCGGTAATGGCAAAATATAATCCAACACAATTATAAAGTAATGATACTATGAAGCTCATTTTAATAATTCGTATGGCCTTTTTTGAAGCAATAATATAGGTGTAAAGCTGCTGAAATTTAGAAGCATCAAGAATGGCATCACAAGCAGGGGAAAACACATTTATATTCTCTGAAATGGCAATACCAACTTCACTTTGAGCAAGTGCGCCAGCATCATTTAGCCCGTCACCGACCATCAATACTTTTTTACCTTGTTCTTGTAAAGATTTTATGAAGTTTAATTTGGTTTCAGGTTTCTGATTAAAGTATAGCGGAGTCAATTTAGGTAATAGGCCTTCTAATCGTTCTTTTTCCCCTTCGTTGTCACCAGATAAAATAGCTAGGCTCAGCGTTTCAGACATTTGGCGAAAAACAGAGGACACCCCTTCGCGATATTGATTTTGGAATACATATCTACCTTTGTAGGTATTGTTCGAGCTAATATAAATAGAGGTATCTAGCTGGTCTTTAGTTTTGGCTTTACCAACAAAATTGGCAGAACCTATTTTCATATTTATATTGTCTTTTGAGCTTTCTAATCCTTTGCCAATATGCTCCTCGTACTCGTCTAAGGTTATGATATTCTGTTCTTTAAGCAGATCATATAAAGATCTACTTAAAGGGTGGTTAGAAGCTCTAATGGTGTTTTTCAGAATAGATTCTTCTTCTGGGGTCAATGGCATTCCCTCATAGTGCGCAGTACTTTTTTGTGTTGTTGTTATCGTACCTGTTTTATCAAAAATAGCCGTATCAATTTTGGCCAATTGCTCTATAGTCTGTGTGTTTTTTATGTAGAATTTTTTCTTACCAAAAATGCGTAACATATTACCTAGCGTAAATGGCGAGGCTAGCGCAATAGCACAAGGGCATGCAATTATAAGAACAGCGGTAAAAACATTCATAGCTTTTGATGGGTCGTAAATCAGCCAAAATGCAGTGGCAACAAATGCAATTGAAAGCACCGAAATGGTAAATCGTTTACCAATACTATCCGTTAGGTTTTGAAAAGAAGTAGCCTTATCGGTTTTGAAGATGGAGTTACCCCATAACTGGGTTAGGTAACTTTGAGAAACCGATTTAAGGGCTATCATTTCAATGACACCATTTAATTGTTTTCCTCCTGCGAATATCAGTTCTCCAGCTTCTTTGTTTACCGGTTCAGATTCACCCGAAACAAAACTATAGTCTATTTGTGCATTGCCATAAACTAAAGTACCATCAACAGGTATCATTTCTTCATTACGAATTAATATTCTATCGCCTTTTTTGATTTTTTGTACAGGTACTGTTTCTTCTTTACCATCAGTGTTTAGTCTTGTAATCGCTATTGGAAAGTATGATTTGTAATCTCGTTCGAAAGAAAGAAAGCTATAGGTTCTTTGTTGAAAAAATTTACCTAGTAAAAGAAAGAATACCAAGCCTGTTAGCGAATCAAAAAAACCACTTCCTAAATGAAAAGCAATTTCAATAGTACTTCTTAAGAACAAGACCATAATACCCAGTGCAATGGGTACATCAATATTTAAAAGCTTTGCTCTAAGCCCTTTATAAGCCGATACGAAATAATCCCATCCTGCATAGAATACAACAGGTAACGAGAATATGAACATTAACCAGCGAAAAATATGTTGGTATTTGTTGAGCCAAAATTCACCTCCTGTAGCGGCACTAGAACCTAAATCGAAGTAATCTGGAAATGAAAGAAACATAACATTGCCGAAAGCAAAACCTGCAACACCTAACTTGTAAATTAAGCTTCTATCAATTCCCCTTTTTTTACCTTCAAAATCTTCTAAAGAAATATAAGGTTCATACCCAATGTTGGCCAATAACAAAACCAAATTCTTTAAACTGAACTCCTCATGACGATAGGTAATTCGAATCGTCTTTTTAGGAAAATCAACTTGAGAGTTGGTTACTTGAGGGTTTAGTTTATTTAGGTTCTCTAAAATCCATATACAAGAGCTACAATGAATATTAGGTATATATAAGTTGATGATTTGAATAGAACCATCATTGAATTCAGTTAATTTTTCTATGATTTCAGCATTGTCAAGAAAATCATATTTTCCTTTAATTGATTTAGGGGTAGAACCTGCAGCGGCCTGTATTTCGTAATAATAAGATAAATCGTTGCTTGCAAAAATTTCATATACGGTCTTACATCCTGTGCAACAGAATAACTTTTCGTCAAAGCTAATAGATTGCCTATCACAAGAATCGCCACAATGAAAGCATTTAGAGTCGTGCATAATGTTAAGCTTGGGCCTTCAGCAAAGGTGAGTACCAATGATATGAAAAAACATGATAATTATCAGTTTTTACAATTCTTAGCTTAAGTAATTTTGCGATCATAGGTATAAAGTAACTGGTCATGGAAAGTAAATGTGAGAATTGTATAGTTCGGCAGTTTAATTCGCTTCGAGCATTAAGCAAAGAAGAGTTGAAAAAAGTTTCTGATTCTAAGATATCTAAAAAAATTAAGAAAGGCGATTCTCTGTTTGTTGAAGGGCAGAAGCTCGATGGCGTGTATTGTGTTAGGGACGGAGTATCAAAACTATCTAAACTAAGTAGCAATGGAAAAGAACAAATTGTAAAGCTGACCAATAAGGGCGAAGTAATGGGGCAACGTTCGGTTGTTGCTGAAGATTTCACCAATTTAAGTGCTACCGCCATAATTGATATGGAAGTGTGTTTTATACCTAAAGAATTAATTGCCAATACATTAAATACAAATCCTAATTTTTCTTTGGAGGTATTACGTCATATGGCACATGATTTAAAAGAGGCCGATGATGTTATTGTGAATATGTCTCAGAAAACGGTAAAACAACGTTTAGCAGAGGCATTTGTTTATTTAAAGAAAAACTATGGTGAAGATAAAGATGGTTTTTTGGTCTTGACCTTAAGTAGGGACGATTATTCAAATATAGTTGGTGCTGCTACAGAATCATTAATTCGTATGATATCTGAATTTAAGAAGAAGGGACTCATTAAAACATCGGGTAAGAAAATTGGTGTTCTAGAAGAGCAAACTTTACAAGAAATGGCCGATGGATTTTAAATAAATTTCTATTCTGATAAATGTCATAGTTTCAATCCAGTAGTCCACCTAATTTTATCATCAAACGACCTGTAACATTTATATGAAAAATATACTTGTACCTACCGATTTTTCAAAGTCTGCGTATAATGCCGTCAAATTTGCTCTGCATCTTTTTGAGGCTAATCCTTGCGTTTTTTATTTTTTAAATACCTACACGCCAGAATTACATAGTAATCGTTTAATGGCTGGTAGTTCTTCAGGTTTTTCACAAAACTCCATGGCAGAGGAATCTTCAGAAAAAGGGTTGAAAGATGTCGTTAGAAGAGTAAAGAAAGAATTTAAAAATCCACTTCATAGATATAAAACAATTTCGTCTTTTTCATTATTAAAAGACGCGGTAAAAGAAACCATTGTTGCCCATGATATTGACTTTGTAATTATGGGAGCTATTGGTTCCTCTGATAATGAGACCATATATTTAGGTAGAAATACGGTTAGAATATTAAATGCCGTTACTAATTGTCCGGTATTTGCAATACCATATAATTTTGAATTTACGAAGCCTTTAAATATTGCATTTGTGTCAGATTCTAATCATTTTTTTAATAGTGGTGAATTAGACCCAATTTTAGCTTTAGCTAAAATTTTCAATAGCTCGGTTTGCATGATTACTCTTCAACATGAGAATGTTCAATTGCCTGAATCACAAGAACTAAATCATAAATTGTTTGAGAGAAAATTAGAAACCGTACCTCACACTTTTCATCAATTAACTATAGACTCTAGCTTATCTTTAACGTTAGACCATTTTTTTGATAAAGCTAAATGTCAATTATTGGTCATGTCAAATAGTGCCAGTAGTTACATGAAAAATTTGTGTAGTAATTTTGTAGTCGAGCGTTCAAAATTCTCATTAAAGGTGCCGATTGTGTTGATTCAAGAAGTGAAAAATAGCATAGCCGTAGGTCAATAGATTACAGAATTTAAAAAGGTGAAATTTTATGTTACCTGTCAAATTCTAGAGCTAACATTACCATGATTTTTTATCTTACGTCATCTTTAAGATAATTACATCAGTTTATTATAAATATCTTTAGCACATAAGAAACACAAGTATTAACATAGAACATATAAAAAGTGAGCTCGGCAAACGAAAAAAAAGTAGCAGCATTAGAAGCAGTAAAATATATTAAGGACGGAATGACAGTTGGTTTAGGAACAGGGTCTACCGCATTTTTTATGATAGAGGCCATTGGTGAAATGGTGCGTAATGGTTTAAAAATCAAAGCGGTCGCTACTTCTGAAGAAACAGCAAAATTGGCGAAAAAGTTAGGTATAAATGTGATCAGCCTAGCAGAAGCTAAAAGGTTAGACGTTACCATTGATGGCGCTGATGAGGTTGACAGTCAATTTCAATTGATAAAAGGTGGAGGCGGTGCATTGCTACGGGAAAAGATAGTGGCTCATAATTCTGATTTAAATATTATAATAGCCGATTCTTCGAAACAAGTTTCAAGACTAGGGCAGTTTAAATTACCCTTAGAAACCATACCGTTTGCTACGCAACTAATTATAAAAGAACTTGAAGAAATGAATCTTCATCCGGTTCAGAGAATGCGAGGTAGTGATCATTACAAAACGGATGAAAACAATGATATCGTAGATGTTGATATATGGAAAACTGATATTAAACTAATCGATTTAGAGCATCAGCTTAAAAATATACCAGGTATTGTAGAAACAGGGTTGTTTTTAACGTCTACTGATTTGGTAATTATCGGAAAAGGCGAACAAGCAATACTAGAGAAAAAATAAATTATGCAAGATGAAAATCATTATGGTATTAGAAGCGGATGGCTAAGAGCAGCTGTTTTAGGTGCAAATGATGGAATATTGTCAACGGCAAGTTTGGTAATAGGTGTCGCTGCGGCAAGCACGACAAGGGAACCAATTATTTTAGCTGGAGTTGCAGGTTTGGTAGCGGGCGCATTATCAATGGCTGCAGGGGAATATGTTTCGGTGAGTTCACAATCTGACTTAGAAACTGCAGATTTGGAAAGAGAGCGAATAGAGCTTGAAGAAATGCCCGATGAAGAATTGTTAGAATTGAAACAGATTTATGTAGATCGCGGATTAGACAAAAATTTAGCCTTAGAAGTTGCAAAGCAGTTAACGGAACATAATGCATTAGAAGCCCATGCACGAGATGAATTAGGTATCAATGACATTACGCAAGCTAAACCATTAGTTGCTGCATTATCATCTGGAGCATCATTCGTTTTTGGAGGGTTACTGCCTGTTTTGGTAGCTTATTTTGGGTCGCTTAAGTATATGGAATATGTTCAATATGTTTTCGCTGTTGTATTTTTGGCTTTATTAGGTGCAATAGCAGCTAAAGCTGGTGGTTCTAATATTTGGAAAGCTATTTTAAGAATTAGTTTTTGGGGTACGGTAGCCATGGCAATAACTGCCTTAATTGGTCATTTGTTTGAAGTAAATGTAGCTTAGAATATACTTATTCTTTGCTTTCAACTGGGGAAATTATGGTTTCAAATTCTTTCATAATGGCTTCCCCGTTTAAAACTTGCCCTAAAAATTCACTTATCAATTCTGGAAAATCAAAACCAAGAGAAGCCCATTCGTGTCCGCCTTCCGTATTACGATACACTTTTTAATTTCCATCCAAATGAGATAAACGTTCGGCAATCGATTTAGGTCCGTTTAAATTTAAATATCCAATATCGTTAGGGTCGCAGTTACGATGCGCGCTACTGCCGTAAGGCACAACGGTATCTTTCATGCCATGAAAAAATAGTAAAGGAATCTTATTGCCGGCATAAATATAATTTTCATCAACGACTGCGCCAGATAAACTTATGGCTCCCAGTATGGTTGCATCTGGGTAGGGCAGGTCTTTAAAACGATAATCGTACCGCATAAAAAGAAAGTTCAATACCGTTTCAGCTCCAGCACTGCTTCCAATCAAGAAAATTTTAGAAGAATCTACCCGAAATGGTTTTGCACTCTTAGTTAGATAATTTATTGCTTTAGAAAGGTCGGCAACAGCTTCAGTATAGGTGTTCATTTTTATAGACGTAGCACAATCACAACCAAAAGATTTTCCTTTCCGTGATAGTCTATAATCTATTGAGGCAACATTGAATCCTAATTTTGCCAAGTATTTACTTAAACCCTTTTCATCTCCTCCATTACGTTGCCCTGCAGTAAAACCACCACCATGAACCAATATAATGGTTGGTTTCATTTTAAAAGTATCGGTTGGTACCGTATAATAATCAAGTAGCAGCGTATCTGCGTAATTATAAGTTTTCATTTGAATGTTTCCCTTCTTACGATTTGTTGATTGCCCTATAATAGAATTCATCGTTAGGAAGAAACCAACGAATAGGAGGTATTTGTAAAATTCAATTGATAAGCTTTCAAAATCATAAAGGGAAATTGAACTGTTACCAGGTAGATCCGAAGTAAACAGAATAGGATTAAAACGTTATAATTTGATTTATAAATGAAAATCTCCTTGCATTAAAAAAGTATCATCTAATCAATATGGTAATAGCGACCAATATTAAAATCATGCAAATGTAGTCTGTAAGTCATTATAATTTAGCAATTAAAGAAAGAATAGATGGTTTTAGGTTTTAATGTTGTCTTCGAAAAGCCTTTCGAAAGTTTCGATATTATATGCTATGGGAGAACTAGGGCTTATGACTTGAACGCTATAGAATTATGTTGCTCCAATTATTTTAATTAGCGCTTGAGATAAAGTATCTTTGACGAGATTTTAGTAGATTTAAAACAATCACAAAACTTAAAAATAATATTACAGTAAATGAATAAGGAACTAGATCAATTAGCAGCAGATAATATAAGGGCATTAGCAGTAGCCATGGTGGAAAAGGCAAATTCTGGACACCCAGGTGGGCCAATGGGAGGCGCAGACTATATGCACATTTTATACTCTGAATTTTTCAACTATGATCCTTCAGATATGCAGTGGCCATTTCGTGACCGTTTTTTTATGGATGCTGGGCACTTATCAACTTTAATGTACGCTCAGTATTATTTATTGGGTAATTATGAAAAAAATGATGTCGCTAATTTCAGACAATGGGGTTCAGTAACGCCTGGTCACCCAGAAGTTGATGTGGCAAGAGGAATTGAAAATACATCAGGACCATTAGGTCAAGGGCATACAATGGGAGTAGGAGCTGCTGTTGCGGCAAATTTCTTAAAAGCTCGTTTTGGAGATTGGATGAACCATAAAATATATGGTTTTATTTCTGACGGTGGTGTTCAAGAAGAAATATCGCAAGGAGCAGGTAGAATTGCAGGCCACTTAGGTTTAAGCAATTTTATTATGTTCTACGATTCTAATGATGTTCAACTTTCATCTAAAACAGATGAGGTTACTTCAGAGAATACGGCAATGAAATACGAATCATGGGGGTGGAAAGTTGTTACCATCGACGGTCACGACCATGAGCAAATTAGAAAAGCTTTAAAAGATGCTAACGCAGAAACAGAAAAACCAACATTGATTATTGGTGAAACGATAATGGGTAAAGGTTGTGTTACTGCAGATGGTACACCTTATGAAGGGTATACAGAACTACACGGTAAGCCAATTGGTGATACTGGTGCAGATTATGAAAAAACCTTATTGAATTTAGGTGCTGATGTAGCGAATCCTTTTGATATTTATTCAAAAGTAGAAGAATACTACGAAGATATTATCAATAGAAAGAAAGACGAAGCTCAGGCTAAGAAGAAAGAAATTGATGCATGGCGTTCAGAGAATGGTGAGCTATCTGCAAAATTAGATGGTTTCTTAGAAGGTAAATTGCCTAATCTTGATTTTGGTTCTATTGAACAAAAAGATGGTCAGGCGACACGTGCCGCTTCATCTAATGTTTTAGCGTATTTGGCACAAAACGTTGAGAATATGATTGTTTCTTCTGCCGATTTATCGAACAGTGATAAAACGGACGGATTCTTAAAGAAGACACACATTTTAAAGAAAGGCGATTTCTCTGGAGCATTTTTACAAGCTGGTGTAGCAGAATTAACCATGGCAACAATGGCCAATGGTATTGCGCTTCATGGGGGTGTAATAGCAGTGGTTGCAACCTTCTTTGTATTCTCTGATTACATGAAACCAGCGATACGTTTAAGTGCAATCCAACAATTGCCAGTGAAGTTTGTTTGGACACACGATGCCTTTAGAGTAGGTGAGGACGGACCAACACACCAACCAATTGAACAAGAAGCTCAAATACGTTTGTTAGAGAAATTGAAGAACCATAGTCATGAACAAAGTTTTGTTGCTTTGCGTCCTGCAGATTCTCAAGAGACTAATGTAGCTTGGAAAATGGCGATGGAAAATCAGAAAACACCCACCGGACTAATTTTGTCTAGACAAGGTATTAAAGATGTTCCTGCAAAAAGTGGTAACCGTTACGAAGAAGCATTAGGAGCTGAAAAAGGGGGGTACTTGGTTCAAGAAGTTGCTGATCCAGATGTTATTTTAATCGCAAATGGTTCTGAGGTAGCAACCTTGGTAGCTGCAACTAAATTGTTAGAGGAAAAAGAAGGACTTAAAGTAAATATAGCCTCTATACCATCAGAAGGTATTTTCAGACAGCAATCTGAAGCTTACCAAGAAAAAGTAATTCCGCCGAACAAACCGATATTCGGACTTACAGCAGGATTACCTGTAAACCTGGAAGGATTAGCAGGAGCTAATGGAAGAGTGTTCGGATTAGAGCATTTCGGATATTCTGCACCAGCAAGTGTTTTAGATGAGAAATTCGGATTCACAGGAGATCAAGTGTACAAAGAGGTAATGGATTTTTTAAATTAGATAATTATTTTTAAAAATAGATAACAGATGAAATTTTTTATAGATACAGCAAATTTAGACGAGATTAAGGAAGCTCAAGACATGGGTATTTTGGATGGTGTAACTACCAATCCTTCCTTAATGGCAAAAGAAGGTATTACAGGTGCAAAAAACATTATGGCGCACTACAAGAAAATTTGTGATCTTGTAGATGGTGATGTAAGTGCTGAGGTAATTTCTACCGATTTTGATGGTATGGTAGCAGAAGGCGAAAAGTTGGTTAAAATTAGCCCTCAGATCGTTATTAAAGTACCGATGATCAAAGAAGGTGTAAAGGCAATCAAATATTTTTCAGATAAAGGATACAAAACAAACTGTACATTAGTTTTCTCTGTAGGTCAGGCATTATTGGCTGCTAAAGCAGGTGCAACCTATGTGTCGCCATTCATTGGTCGTTTAGATGATATCTCAACAGATGGTTTAGGTCTTATTGCAGATATTCGATTAATTTATGATAACTACGGTTATGAAACTCAAATTCTAGCAGCTTCGGTACGCCACGTAATGCACATTATCGATTGTGCTAAAATTGGCTCTGATGTTATGACTGGCGGCTTAAGTTCAATTACTGGACTATTAAAGCACCCATTAACTGATAGCGGTTTAGCGAAATTCTTAGCTGATTACAATAAAGGTAACTAAGCTTAAATAATAGTAGATTTTAGAAAAAGCATCACTGAAAAGTGATGCTTTTTTTGTGGTATATTAGTGAATGAACATATTCTGCCTTCCATAATGTTATTTTATTATTGAAATACGTTTAAAAATTCCAATGAAAAAAAGTTTGCCAATAATTCTGATTCTTGTAATTATTAAATTCATAATTCAATGGTTTGGAAATATGAACTATGGATTTCATCGAGATGAATTACTTCATTTATCAGTTAGTGAACATTTAGATTGGGGGTTTATGGAATTTCCACCTCTTATAGGCTTGATTGGGAAAATATCCTATTGGCTTTTTGATTATTCTTTGGTGGGGGTAAGGCTTTTTCCAACACTTGCAGGCGTTGGTATACTCATACTCTGTTGTCTTATTGCAAAGGAGATAGGTGGCAAAACAAAAGCTATTTTTCTTGCAGGCATATGTATTTTGGCATTTTTGCCCTTTTATAGAAATCACACCTTATTTCAGCCAGTAGCCTTCGACCAATTATTTTGGGTTTTAGGGTTTTATTTAATTATCAAATTTATTAATTCAACGAACAAAAAATTCCTATTGCTTTTAGGAATCACTTTAGGTTTAGGTTTAATGAACAAATACACCATTTTGGTTTGGGCATTTGGTGTGTGTATTGGTTTGTTTTTCTATCAAAAAGGAAGTGTATTTAAAAACAAGTGGCTATATATTTCAGCGTTAATTTCATTATTCATTTTTCTGCCAAATATCATATGGCAATACCAAAATGATTTTCCTCTCTTAAAACATTTAAAAGCTCTGAATGAGAATCAGTTAGATGGCATAAACCCAATGGATTTTGGCTTAGAACAATTGAACTTTCCGTTTACACTTATCGTTAGCCTATTCGGTTTAGTTGGTTTTTTAATCGATGAAAGATTAAAAAAATACAGAACTGTAGGTGTCGCGACAATAGTTATTTTTTGCACGATGTGGTTGCTTAACTCAAAAGCATATTATGTGTTTGGTATCTATCCAGTTCTATTTGCTTGCGGAGCGGTAAAAATAGAAACACTATTGTCAAAAAAACCTTCGTTCGTAGTTGCCATTGCTGCAATAGTACTGTTGCCCTCTATTTATTTTATTCCAGAGGCGACACCAATTTTACCAATTGATGAATATGTAAAATACGCCCACCTAAAAGAACAGAATGGTAGAGTAGAATTGAAAGGAGATTACGCCGACATGTTCGGTTGGGAAGAACAAGTTCAAATCGTTGATAGTGTCTACCAAACATTGAGCACGAAAGAAAAGATGAATTGTGTTTTATGGGCTGAAAATTATGGAGAAGCAGGAGCACTAACAATTATAGGCAAGAAATACAACCTGCCAAACCCAATAAGTAGGCACGGTAGTTTTTGGACTTGGGGTTACGGCAATAAAGATGCAGAAGTTTGGATTAGTTTAGGTAACGAAAAACCATCAGTAGAACATGTTTTTGAAGAAGTTGAATTAATCAAAATCATAACTCATAAGTATGCCATTGGAGAGGAAAACGGAATACCAATTTATATTTGCAGAAAACCGAAAATTGATATTGAAAAATGGTGGAAAGATTATGAAGAGCACGTATTTGATTGAATAAAAAGCATAGGCTATAATAGAAAGCATCATTGAAAAGTGATGCTTTTTTTGTGGTATATTAGTAATGATAAAAATGGAATAAACGTACCATGGTACGTTTAGCCAATTCTTATATGTAAGCGTAATAAGGGTCTGTAAATTGCTAATCATTTTTTAAACACCAACACAATATTCTATAAAATTATGGGCGGAGAAGGTAGTATGGCGAGTGCGATTTTGAGCCTGAAAGGAAACAGATCTTTATTAAAAAAGCGAAAATTTAGGGATCTTAAAGATTTGCTTTATGAAAAATCGGGCAGTACCGAATTGGAATTTAAAAAAGTTAGTCCTTCTGAATTAGCGAAAATTAAAGATCGAATTAGAAAAGAAGCAAAGTCGACAGCAAGAAGAGAAATTCTGTTATACCTATTATCCTTTATTCTCACTGGTATAACAATTTATCTTATTTATAGATTTTTTTCAAGCTAACCGATTTGAATTTAAAAATTTAATAATAAAGCCTACATATAACAACAGTAACCGTGGCACAAGCCCCTAATCGGCAAAAAACGAATCATTA
>TARA_R110002074_G_scaffold352272_2_pt1 | contig 79283 bp, 75 predicted proteins | sample TARA_R110002074 | Tara Oceans TARA_R110002074 (sample SAMEA4397215) | marine metagenome | biome: Polar Biome; feature: [MIX] marine epipelagic wind mixed layer (ENVO:01000061); material: water (ENVO:00002006), including particulate matter (ENVO:01000060) such as... | depth 10-100 m
GGAAACAAGCAAAGAGCAAAAGAGGTCGATTTGGTAAATGCGTTGATCTTGGACCTTGACTTAAAGTTGAACGAGAATATCAGCGATTTAGAGATAGGTGAACAGATTATCGAACGATGCAATAAGGTAAAATTTGATGTGCAGGCAGGAATGCTCGTGGACACCTCCAATGTCAAGGACATACTAGACGGACTTGCATCGGACGAGTGGTTTTATGTCACTAACACCCCTACTTACAATAGCATCGTCAACTCAGGACTATGGCAACGTCTTCCAGATAGTCTAGCGAGAACGGTACAATCAATCTATGATGGTAGAGCCGCAGCGTTAAGCCTCGGGTTTCAAAAGCACAACGAGTATGCAACCAACTGCAAACTCAATTATCTTGCGCCAAAAGGGCTTCTTAATTTAGATCAGAATGCGCTGTCACTTAGTAAAAAAATCTCTGAGGACGTGGAAGCTTTTCAGGTGCAATTGGATATCTATATGAACGGGGTGCAGAGAATGATTAGGTTGAATACGATATCAAAGAACAGGATTGAAGAGGTTATCCCTCATCTTTACAGCTATCGAAATAGACTCGCCAACAATAAAGTCCGACAATGATCAAATTCTTTCGAAAAATCCGACAAAGACTTCTTTCTGAAAATAAATTCAGTAAGTATTTGCTTTACGCCGTTGGTGAGATTATTCTTGTAGTAATAGGCATCTTAATTGCGCTTCAGATAAACAATAATAATGAAGCGAGAAAAGAAAAGGCCTTAGAAAAAGAACTTATCAATTTGTTGATTTCTGACCTAGAGGAAAAAAGAAAAGAGAATTTATCTGACTTCACAAACGCCAATAGCTTTATCAAAAGATTTGAGGAATCAATTGAAATGTGGGAAAATACAAAAAGAATCGACACTATAAACTTAAGAGACAATCTAAATATTCTGGGGCAGGATAATTATTTTCTAAATCAAAACTCCCCAATTTATTCAGGACTTTCATCGAGTAATTTTTGGAAACAGATACCAGATAGTTTAAACAAAAGAATCGATGATGTATATCGCATTAGACTTAAAAGAATAGGCATTGCATTCGACAAATCAAATGAGTATGGAACATTTACTCGATTGAATTTCCTAACACCTAATGATTTGTTAGACTTAGATAGACCTATTGATACTATTCTAAAAAACGTGGAGCCGGTGAAGGAGCAATATATTTTGAACAGCAAATTATTTGTTGTAGGAGCAAAACGCCTAAGGGGTAACGTAAGAACTTGTGGAAATGAAATTGAAAATTTGATACAAAGTTTACAATTGTATACTGAATCCAGATAGAAAATAAACAAAGTATAAATGCCGATCAATGATAAAATTCTTCCGAAAAATCCGACAAAAATTACTATCTGAAAACAAATTCAACAAGTATTTACTCTATGCTATGGGCGAGATTATCCTTGTGGTGATTGGGATTTTGATTGCTTTGCAAATAAACAATTGGAATGAATTAAAATCTGAAAGAGTTATTGAAAATACTTATATGAAGAATTTGCTGGAAGATTTGGAAGATGATCTAGTTATCTACGATAAATTTCAAGATAGCAATCAAGAGGTTTATATGTTGATAGATTCCATTATTCCAGGTTTAAAAAGTGAAAACAGAAAAAACAATGTAGGCAAACTAGCTTATTGGTCTAGAATGGTAACAATAAAATGGACGATTATACATCCTGTAAAAAGAACCTACGAACAGATGAAAAGTTCTGGACACCTTCGGCTGGTTAGTAATAATGAAGTGTCTAATAGTATTTCAAAATATTACAATTCACTTTCAGAATTTGATGGATATAATGAAGCAGGGATGCTGTGGGCTGCAGATTATGTTGAGTCTTTAGGAAAAATTTTCGATGCTGAAATTATGCTTAACATAATGCGAACTCGCCAAATGACAGAAGCAAATAAAAATGATTTGCTTACAGAAAATCCAATTGTTCTTAATCAATTAATGAATAGCTTGAACTATTTTAACGGTGCCCTTAGTCTTGCAGAAAATGTAAGTCTGGTAAAGGAAGAAGATGCAAAGAAGTTAATCGATTTAATTAAATCTAATTATAACTTGAATCAATGATAAAATTCTTCCGAAAAATCCGCCAAAAATTACTATCTGAAAACAAATTCAGCAAGTATTTTATTTATGCTGTTGGGGAAATTGTTCTTGTGGTCATTGGTATTTTAATTGCATTACAGATTAATAACTGGAATGAGCAAAGAAAAGAACGTGCGGTGGAAGTTAATTTCCTAAAAAACCTTCGCGCCGATTTGGTGAGTGAAATTGATAACAACACCCTCTTTGCAAACTATCGTTTTCAGAAAGCGAAAGCCAGTTCCGATTTAATAAATGGAGCTGAGCCTCAAACTATGGAAGATTTGGAGCGATATACCGACACCTACGAACGTGTTTTTATTTGGAACACTTTTGTTCCTAATAACAATACCTATAAGGAATTATTAAGTTCGGGAAACCTTAGTTTTATTAAAAACGATTCCATTAAAAATAGATTATTAGAATTAGACAAAACCTATGTAGCCATTGCTTCGGGTGAAAACCATATGAGAAGAGAATACGAAACGTATTTATACGACCCGCACGTTGAAAATGTGATGGCCCTTGGGTTTTTTGATATAAAGGAACCCGCTTTTGGGTTTCCAAAAAGACTCACTGCCAAAGATATTGACCCAGCTTTACATAAGAGACTCATTGAAGATGCCAAATGGCAACATCATAACGAGAAATTTAAAAATGGGCTTAGACTCTCCTTTATGAATAATGGTTACTTAGCAGGAATTCACAAAGATTTAGTTCAATACATCGAAAATTTAATTGCTTTAATTGATAAGGAAATTGCAAAAGAATAGAATACAATAACTAACTTTAAAAAAACCAACCCATTATGAAAAAACTAACTATTACTTCCCTTATTCTTGCTTTATTTTTTACCCTTTCAAGCTGTGAAGAAAAGGAAAAAGAAACAACCAAAGAAATTGAAAAAGAAGTCACTATTGAACCCGAAAAACCAGAATATTTTTTACTCCGCCCCGAGGTAGAAAAAGCCTACGGATATTCCCACGCTGTTAAAATTGGGAACAGTATTAAAGTTTCTGGCGCTGTAAGTATGGATGATGCAGGAAATCCAACCGCCGTGGGGGATTTAGCACAACAAATGAAGAATTGTTATGCAGATTTGGATAAAGTATTAAAACACTTTGGGTGCACTTTTGACGATGTGATAGTAGAAAACATTTTCACCACCAATATGCCTTTGTTCCTTGAAAATGCTGCATACCGCGGTGAGATTTACAAAAACCATTTTCCAACGGGCTCTTGGCTTGGGGTTAAAGAATTGGCCATCCCTGAATTTATGATTGAAATAGAATTAGAAGTTCATAAATCCAAATAATCACAAAACAATTCTAGCTCTCTTTCATAACAGTATAATCGAATGATTAAATTCTTTAGAAAAATTCGTCAAAAACTATTATCTGAAAATAAATTCAGCAAGTATTTTATGTATGCCCTTGGGGAAATCATCCTTGTGGTCATCGGTATTCTAATTGCCTTGCAAATTAATGGCTGGAACACCCATAGAGTTAATAAAAATAAAGAGCAAGAGTATTTGGTTGGACTGAAAAGTGATTTGGAAAATCAAATTAATGCCTTTAATGGAAGGATTAAAATATATGATGTAATAATAGATAAAGGTGAATCTATTGTAACAGACTTTGCAACGGCAGGTAAGTTAATTGAAATAGATAGCATCAATATAAAGTTAAGCTATATGATGTATGCGTTAAATTATCCAGACACGCAAACAACTTTTAATGAACTTATCGCAACAGGTCAAATTAATTTAATTCAAGAAAAATCACTTCGATCAAAGATAATTAGGTACTACCAAGACTCTGAGGATTCGAAATCCAATGTAAACTCAAATGTAGAATCCGTTTTTTACCAACATATATTTCCTATTATAAAATCTTCAATTATTGTTCATTTTGACAATTTTCAATTCAAAAGTGAAAAGGTCAATAAAGAACTTTTGAATGAAAAATTAATTACAACTTTTGAAACCAATTTAAGGGACCCTTTTAAAGAATTTGAGGTTATAAACGCGGTGAGTTTAAGGGTAATGGAGGCCAATACTAATAAAGGTCATATCCTGTTTGCAAAAGATCTTGCTCAAACTCTTTTAAGGGATATTGAAAGCGAATTAAGTAAATAAGCCATGATAAAATTCTTCCGAAAAATTCGTCAAAACTTAATTTCTCAAGGGAAAACGGCCAAGTACCTAAAATATGCCATTGGCGAGATAGCACTCGTTGTAATTGGTATTCTTATCGCATTACAAATTAACAATTGGAATGAGACAAGGAAAGAAAAAAAGGTCGAAACGGTTATCCTATCTATATTACTTGAAGATTTGAAATCCGCCAAATTTTTTTCTGAAGAATATATAGCAAGTGAACAATATTACTTAGACATTATTGAAACTGTTTTGCATAAAGATTCAATCAGGGTGGTTCTAGAAGACGATGTAAAAACCACCGAATATTTTAACAAGGCCTTTTGGGATTTCGAAATTCAGGTGCCTGTAATAAACACCTATTCAGATTTAAAAAATGCTGGAAAAATAGCGATCATCAAAAACAATGAAATTCGTGATAGACTTAGTGTTCTAGACGCAAACATTATTAATCTAGATAGACTTATTTTGGATAGAATGAATGTACACCAAATGAGAATTGATGAGATTTGTGTCATAGACGTTAATTTTCTTCAATTACTCAAATTTAAACTTCCCAATTACAATATTACTCTGGGACCCAAGAACGATTATATAGAAATTATGGACAAACCCAAAGTACGAAATTTAATGGGTATAAAGTCTGTACTTACCAATGAAGCTTTGGGATATAGAAAAAATTTACACAATGAAATTGATTCTATAATACACTTGATAGAATCTGAATTAACCGAGGACCATTCAATTTTAACAAATGATTAAATTCTTCCGAAAAATCCGCCAGAAACTAGTGTCTGAAAATAAATTCAGTAAGTATTTGTTGTATGCTATTGGTGAAATTGTACTTGTGGTGATTGGTATTCTCATTGCATTGCAGATTAACAATTGGAACGAAATGAGAAAGAACAATGAAATGGAGGCAAATTATATTTCTCGTCTTTTGGATGATTTAACTGAAGAAGAAAATTATTTACAATCTTATATTAATTATAACACGCAAGTAAGCAATTGTGCCAAAAAGGCTATACAATATTTTGAAAGTTATAATAATACCTCCCACAACCCCGAGGAAGGTTTAATAGACCTCTATCAAGCGAGTCAAATTAACGATGCAAGGGCGCCAAACTCAACCTATTTGGAATTAATTGCCTCCGGACAAATAAACTTGCTGCGAAGTGACAGTCTTAAACAATCCATAATCTCCTATTATGAACTTAAGTGGAATGAATCTGTTATTATTAATCTCCCCAACAGATATAGGGAAAACTTAAGAAGTACAATGCCACATGTAATACAGGACATGATAAGGACAAATTGCGGGGACATTTACATTGGTACAAGAAGAAGCATTTCGGTTACTTTACCAGAAAATTGTACTATAGGCCTTGCCCCAAAAAAAGCAGAATCAGTATTTAACAACTTATTGAATGATTCCCAATTGAAAAAAGACTTAGTATTTTTGATTGGAAATTTAGACTCCAAACTAGCATATGTTAATTACGTCCTATTACAACTTAATTCTGTAAAAGGCCAATTGGAAAATATGACAAAATGATACAATTCTTTCGCCGTATCCGCCAAAAACTACTTTCTGAAAATAAAATCAGCAAATATGTACTCTATGCCATTGGTGAGATTTTTTTAGTAGTTATAGGAATTTTAATTGCCTTACAAATAAATAATTGGAACGAAACACGAAAGGAACAGAATTTAGAGTTGGCACTGCTTCAAGAAATGCAAGAAAATTTGAAAGCGGATATTTTAGATATGGAAGATAATATTGGTTTCCACGAAAGGTCTATTGAGTCAGCAAATACTATTCTTTCTGCTTTCAAAAATAAAATCCCAGAAAATGATACCTTGTATAAACATTTTGGAAATATCACATTGGCACCTAAGTTTTTGGTGACCATGACGGCTTATAATAGTATAAATAGGGAAGGCATGAGACTCATTAAAAATGATTCCTTGAAAAATGCCATTGTTAGTCATTATCAGCGCAATTATGCCTATTTATTGAGCTGGAATGATTCTGAATGGGATATGTTATTTAATGACCAGCAAGATGTATTTCGAAAATACTTTAAGGAATATAATTATGTGGGAGAGGTCATTCCAGAAAATTATGAAGAACTGTCGAATAACTCCTATTATAGAAACTACTTAAATAACAGAATAGGCTTTAATAAAGCCTCTATTAGATATTACAAAGCATTTGGAATTAAAAATGCAAGATCACTCATAAAACTAATTGAAGAAGATCTCCAACATCGAAACTAAGAATTATGATAAAATTCCTTCGCCGTATCCGCCAAAAACTACTTTCTGAAAATAAAATCAGCAAATATGTACTCTATGCCATTGGCGAAATCATCCTTGTGGTGATTGGTATTCTCATTGCCTTGCAGATTAACAATTGGAATGAAAACCGAAAATCAAGAAACCAGGAAAGTTTGTATCTGCAACGATTACTCTCGGAAAATAAGGAAGACTTAGTAACTTTCGAAAATAATATTAAAGACCTAGAAAAAGGAATAGAAACTATTGAACAATTATCGTCTGCCTTAACCAAACCATCTTCTTCAGATTCTACTCTTGTAGCCGCTGCCAATGACTTTTTTGGGTACGGCAGTATCTACCCCATTTTTACTTCTTCCACCTCCACCTTCGACGATTTATCGAGTACAGGTAATTTAAAAGAGATTAGAAATACTAACCTTCGTGACCAATTGGTGAAACATTACGCTCGGCATAAACAAACGGCAGAACGCATACGGATTGGTACTGATTGGGGGTTGCCTATAGATGCTCCTTTTACCTATAACAACAGCATTATGAGGTTTGAACCAGTTTCAAAATTCCTTTTTGGGAATCAATCGAGTACTGAATTGGCGAATCACTTACGAGAAAAAAAGGATGAATATATAAATAACGCAGCCGTTCATTATTGGCTAAATATGGATGCTATAGCACAATTAGACATTCTGATAGAAGAAACAAATAAAATTGTTTTAATGATTGAAGATGAATTAAAAAAAGAATAAAACGATGATCAAATTCTTTCGAAAAATCCGTCAAAAACTCCTTTCTGAAAATAAATTCAGTAAATATTTGCTTTATGCCATTGGTGAGATCGTATTGGTTGTAATTGGGATATTGATAGCGCTTCAGATTAATAATTGGAACGAGAGCCGAAAGCAAGAAGTAGAACAAATTAAACTATTGCAAAATTTTAAAAACAGTATCGTAAGCGATATTGAAAGTTTTGATCATTACATCGAAGAGTACGGCACAATTCATAATTCGATAAATATTATTCAAAATCATCTAAATGACGACTTGCCTTTTAGTACGTCTTTAAATTTTCACTTTTTAAATTCTACTGCCTATTGGGCGCAAAGGATCGACCAAGGCGTTTTTTCAACATTGAGTTCCACAGACCTTAGTATTATCTCTAATGACAGTTTAAAGAAAGAGATTGTGTCCTACTACACATTTGCCAAAACCAATTTTGATATGAAAATGGCAAAGTACTCAAAGATCATCGACAATGCGAGTGAAAATCTTTTTAGCACTCGGTTTGATGGGCTTTGGAATACTACCGAAAGTGCAATGATCCCCCACGATTTCGAAGCTCTAAAAAAGGATAAGGAATACAAATATTTTATCAATAGCCTAAACCAACAAATTTTTTGGTTGGTGGAAGAGCCTTTAACCAATGCAGATAAAAAAGCAAAAAATCTGCTTCAATTAATAGATGAAGAATTAAACACTTTGGAAAAATAATATGATTAAATTCTTCCGAAAAATCCGCAAAAACGTACTTAAAGAAGGAAAAACTACCAAGTATGCAAAATATGCTATTGGGGAAATCATCCTCGTAGTCATAGGTATTTTGATTGCGCTCTCCATTAATAATTGGAATGAAAAGAGCATCGAAGAGTCGAATGAGTTAAAATATTATAAGAACATAAAGAGACAATTAATAGAAGATAAAAATGCAATTAATGTCAATATTGACTATAACACCCATTATTTAAAGGAATACCAGCAAGCCATAAACATAATTGAGGAAAATGACACAACCCTAGTAGATAGCTTAGTTAGAATTAGTGTAAATTTATTAGAGTTTTCAGACTTCCATCGCCAAAGTAATATTTATGAAACGATGGTGAATAGTGGCGAAATTAAGCTCCTAAAAAATCAACAAATTATTGAAGCGCTTCAACAATTAGAAGAGAAGTACATCTATATTAATAAATTGGAGGACACACATTCTCAAGCCGTAATTAAATTTGTGGTTCCAAGTATCATAAGCTCCATAAAAGTGCTCAATATGAGAGCTGAAAACATTGAAAAATTATATTCTTTCGAATTTCAAAATCTTTTTGCGCTCGTAGCCGATTTAATGACGGGAAAAAATGAAGCCTACGAGAATATTGTTTTTAGAATTAATAGCATTAACAAATTGCTAGATGATGAAATCGCACGAAAAAATTAGAATACAATTATGATTAAGTTCTTCCGAAACATCCGTAAAAATCTTCTTTCACAAGGAAAAACTGGCAAGTATGTAAAGTACGCTATTGGTGAAATCATCCTTGTGGTCATAGGTATTTTAATTGCACTACAGATTAATAATTTAAACGAACAACGCAAGCAACACAATCAGGAACAGGATTACCTCAGTGCTCTAAAAAGGGAATTTGAAAACAACCTTATAGAAGTAGATCGGGTCATCAAACTAAACGCTTCGCTGCTTAAAAATGCGCTGGAATTATCCACCTACACGGGTCCAGACACCCCCAATATTACTGAGGAAAAGTTTGCAAAATTGTACTTTGGCACTGTGAACGCTGAAGTTCAATATCGACCAGGCTCTGGGGTCACCAATGAAATTATAAACTCTGGAAAACTCAATATTTTTCAAAACAAAGAATTAAAAAACGCATTGGCCACATTGGACGGTTTACTTCTTAAAATTAGATTCCAAGAAAAGGATGAATTATCCTTAATGCGTTACGAATTAATGTTTATGGGTCACGACTATGTGAGTGTACGAAGAATGATTTATGATGCTTATGGAACACAGTTTGGGGTAGACCAGGGCCGATTTTTGGATAGTAATCTTCATCTTTTAAATGATAAAAGATTTGATAATCGCTTAACGGGCTTTATCTATACATCTGGCTATTTGGAAGGAAGGTATAAAAGCCTTAAAAAGCAAATTGAAGAAATTATAACCATCATTGACACCCAAATTAAAGATTAGAATGATAAATGTATTCTTAAAGATAGTTCTAACCGCATTCCTATTTCTGTTTTTTGGTTGTGAAAAGAAATCCTCTCTTCCAGACCCTTTAGAGGCAGGATGGAAAGGACAGGCAGTTTGCGAAGTTTTACAAGAAGACCACACCATACGAGTCTTAAAATGCACATTCGCCCCAGGAGTGGGTCACGAACGTCACGAACACGCACCGCATTTTGGATATACCCTTAAAGGAAGTACTTTTAAAATCACCGACGAAAAGGGAACGCGTGAAGTAATGGTCCCTACTGGATACGATTTTTACAAGGCAGAACCCTCAATCCACGAAGTACAAAATATTGGAGATAGCACCGCTGTATTTTTAATCGTGGAGCCTAAATAGAAACTTAAAATATTTTTCTTTTTTTGACTCTAACAGCTTCATTTTCAGTTATTAAAAATATTTCATTCTTTTTAATTTTTGAATCACTAATTTATTACATTTGCGCGCTTGAAACAGAGCAAGACCCCTCTGTTCAAACTAAATAACAAAAAAATAATTTTTAAAATGAAAAAAATAATTTTAGCCCTTACTTCTGTAGCTGTTTTAGCTATCTCATGTGACAACAAGTCTAAAGAATTGGATGAAAAATTCACAAAATTAATGAGCCAAACCGACAGCTTACAAACTGTTTCATCTGAGTTTCAAACTACTCATGACAAAATCGTGACAATGCACAATTCCATGAAAGAAAAGATGAATACCATGAACCCTATAGACTCTACTTTAATGGCAACTATGGCAGAACATGAAGTAGTTTTCGCTAGTCAAACTGCGGTTTTGGAGGGACAAAAGAAAATGATAGCTGGTTATAGCGAGGTTGCATCTAAATTTGCTGCCCTAACAGCAGAGGAGAAAGAAGCACAAATCAATGCCATAATTGAGAACAATGCCAAAATGATTCAGGAAAATGAAAACCTAAAAAGTGGCTACGAAAAAATGATGATGATGCACCAGGAATTAATGGCAAAGTTGAACGACACTACTGTGGTTAATACAAACGAAAAAAAATAATTAAAGTAAGTAGGCTTTAAAAAAAATTAACCCAGGCTAGCCCTGGGTTTTTTATTTGTATTTTTACTAAGCCGAAAAATTGAATATAGATTTACAAAATGTTGGAGGTTACATGACCATTTTTTAATTATTGAACCTAAATAATGGAATATCAACTTGATCAAGCCATAGAAATTTTAGAACGCACCCCAAAAGTGATGAAAAATCTTCTTTTGGGTCTTTCAGAAGATTGGACCCATAGGAACGAAGGTAAGGATACTTGGAGTCCTTACGATGTAATAGGTCATCTAGTTCACGGTGAAAAAACCGATTGGATGCCACGTTTGGAAATTGTGTTGAGTGATTCAGAAATTCAAACATTTACACCGTATGACCGATTTGCCCAGTTCGAAATGAGTAAAGGAAAATCTTTGGAAGAATTATTAAGAGAATTTGAAACCCTTCGGAACGAAAATCTCAACACACTGCGCTCCAAAAATCTTTCAGAAAAAGATTTAACCCGAACAGCAATTCATCCTTCCTTAGGAACCATTACGTTAAAAAACATGTTAGCAGCTTGGGTCGTGCATGATTTAGGACATATCGCCCAAGTAAGCCGTGTCTTGGCAAAACAGTACAAGGACGAGATTGGTCCTTGGACCCAATATTTAACCATTGTTAAATTCACTCCTAAAGAATGAAACTACCAAAAAATATGGGGAAATTTGATAGAGCGATAAGATTTATCTTAGCCATAGTTGCTGTCACACTCTATTTTACTGGAATTATAGATGGTTTCTGGGGAATACTCCTACTCCTTTTCGCTATTGCCACTACCTTTACGGGTATTAGTGGTTTTTGTCCGTTATATCCTATTTTTGGGTGGAATACCTGTAGAATCAAAAAATAAGATTCGGGGACCTAGTTGGTTTGGCGAGTTAAGGCACCTTTGAAGCCTCAATGGACCTTCGATACCTAGAAGGTGACATACCCGTTTTTTGTTTAAATACTCTATTAAAACTGGCTTTGGATTGAAAGCCACTATCAAATGCAATTCCAAGAAGGGTATACTTTTCGTTATCACCTCCTTCCAGTCGCTTTTTTACTTCGGCTACTCGATATTCATTAATAAAATTGTAAAAATTTACATGTAAATGCTGATTTAAAAGTTCAGACAATTTCTTTTCCGATATCTCCAATTCTTTGGCAAGGTCTAATAAACTTAGCGAATCATTGAGATAAATCTTATCCCGTTCCAATAAGGTATATAACTTTTCTTTTAATTGACTTATTTCGGTATCTGAAAGTGTGTCCAATTGTCGAATTGACTTTTGCAATTTTAAGTGCTCTGCCCTTTCTGAATCATGGTTAGGAGGATTGGGGTGAATTTCAGAAAATAAAAACTCTGGTAGTAAAATATTGGCCTGAAACATTCCCTTATAGCCCAAAAAGGAATAAAATCCAACAAATAAAAAGGCAATTACAGTTCCTATATTCCAGGTAATTATGGGAAAAATTAATTCGTAGATTGAAAATATGGTATCGAGTATTATTATAGCCATTAACCCTAGAATCAAATATTCGGCCCACTCAAGGTTATCTTTGGTTCTATAGGAATAACTTTCCTTATACACTTTATTGATTCGCTTTACTAATCGAAACGAGAAATAAGCATATATCATAAAATAAATGTTTTCCACAATGTTTATATAGTCGGCCACCAGAAGGTATTTCTCGTGATAAGATCTAAAGGCGCTTGCTCCCAGACTTAGCGCCACTGGCAAGGATACAAAAGCCCAAAAAACATAAAAGGGAATCAAGTGTAAAAAAAGCGAATTCAAAATCTTTTGCTTTTGTTGGACCAAAGATCTTATATAGAAAAAAAGGATAGGTCCCAATAAAAATCCAGCTCCATTGCCAAACAAGATTGCAAGTGCCCCTACAATTCGTAATCTATGCAAATAGCCATAGTAATACAGCAAAAAAAATAGAGCGCTAACAAAAAAAACAACCAGAAGTTGTTTGGAAAACTGGGGTTTACTTTTCAAAATAAACACAATAAAAAGGCTTAGGATTGCCATCCCGCCTATTAAAACAAAATCTACAAACATGCTCCACTTTTCCATACTGAAAAATAGAACATTATTTGTAGATTTACAATAAGGAATTACCGAATGATCCCCCTATTCTTTTATCAACTTTATTGAATTATTTGTTCCTATTTTTATAAAGTAAATTCCACTTTTAAGGTCTTCAATATCAATACTCTTATCACTTGAAAGAAATCCTGTTTTAAGTTGCTGCCCAATGATATTAAAAATTGAAAAGTCCATACCTACAATATTCTCATTGGATAGGATAAAAACAACACTTTTTGCAGGGTTTGGGTAAAATGCTAGATTCCCTTTATTAAATATTGGGGTACCTAAAATTCCCGATGAAACCTTAATTAAATAATTGTCTCTTAAATCTTCTGCAACAATTAGTTCAGAATTTCCTGGCTCTGGATTTATATCTATCTCCAATTGAAAATGAGCTGAAAGGTAAATATTGTCTGCTCCATCAACACCTATTCTATGAGTATCTATAAAGTCTGCACCACCAAATTGAAATGCAGATTCAAAATTTCCATCATTGGACAGTTTTAACAGAAACGCGTCCATTGCATTGGCAGATTCTTTGGTTAAAAAATATTCAACGGTTGGGGATGGGTCAAAATCTACAGTTCCATCAAAGTATCCTGTTGAAAATAAATTTCCGTTCGAATCTAAAGCTAGGTCAAAAGAAAAAAACGGGCTTTCTCCTCCCATTTGACGAACCCATAATACATTTCCCGATGGATCAATTTTCATGATATATCCATTATAGGATACATCTGCAGTAAACACAAAATCTGAATTACCTGAAGTTGGATTAAAGTCTACTATTCCACTAAAATAACCGCTCAAATAAGAGTTGCCATGGACATCAGCGGTTATAGAATTACTAATAGTTTCCCCCCCATCGGTATAAAAAACTTGTAATAACTCTCCAGCATTTGAAAGATGAATTAAGAACCCCGAAAACTGACCAGAAGAAGTAACCCAATACTCCTCCAAATCACGAGGGTCTAAATCTGCTGTTCCTGCAAAAGAACCCGTAATAAAAAGATCGTCTTGGACTCCCATTTTCATATCTAATCCTAAATCTAAATCAGATCCTCCAAATTGATTTGCGCCTATAAAATCCCCGTTTTCATCCAACTGAAGGATAAACACATCGGCAGAGCCATTTGAAATTAAGGTATGGTCCCCCACTCCTGGGTCAAAATCTGCTGGGTCATAAAAATATCCTAAAACAACTACTTTCCCTGTCGAGTCAATTGCAATGGATGTAGATTCTTCATATCCTACCCCGCCAATACTTTTTGCCCATTCAAACCCCCCAGATTTATTTAATTTTAAAATAAAAATATCTAATCCCCCTGCAGATGTTAAAAAGAATTCGCCAATTCCTGGGTCAAAATCAACGATTCCCTCATACACCCCAGTTACATAAATATTTCCGAGATGATCGGTTGTAATTCCAACTGCATATTCGAAAAATTCTCCGCCAATATTTAACGCCCATAATAAATTTCCTTGTGAGTCATTTTTTTGAACAAAGACATCAAAAAATCCATTGGATGTTAATAAATATTCAACTTCTGGGTCGATGTCAAAGTCTGCAATATCACTGAAATATCCTGTAGTGTAAGAATTTCCATCATGATCTACATGCATGGCGCGTACCACATCTTCCCCAATACCACCAAAACGACCTCCCCATTCAAAACTTTGAGCGATCCCCAATCCAGAAACTAAGAAAACACTCAAAAAATTAATGTAATTAATAAACTTCATAGCTAATTTGTTTTATTTAAATAATACTAATCTATGCCTATGCATAATTTTAGGTGCAAAAAAAATAAAACGGTTTGGTTTAGATGTCTTATTGGAAGCAATGAGACCTTTTTATCAGTAGAAATAACAGGAGGTTTGTAACATAGAGGTTTTTAATTATTCCTCTTCTTCATTTTTAGAAAGATATTTACGTTCCAGCTCTGCCTGAAATTCTTCCATAACAGGCTTAACGGTGCTTTCTGGCAAGTCTGCTATACGAATGTACATTAAGCCGTCCACGGCATTATTGAAAAGCGGATCCACATTAAACGCTACCACTTTTGCATTTTGCTTAATATACTTTTTAATAAGTACGGGAAGGCGAAGACTCCCTGGTTCTACCTCATCAATAAGTTTGTCGAACTTGTTTAAATCGGCTTCAGTTTCGTCGAAAATAAAGTCTTTATCGGCGTCTTTCAGTTTTACTTTAAATTCCTTTTTAGGATTGATGTATTGTGCTATATAAGGGTCGTAATAATTCGATTTCATAAATTCAATCATCAAACTCTTACTAAATTCAGAAAACTTATTGCTTATACTTACCCCGCCAATTAAAAATTTGTGCTCAGGATAACGTAAGGTGGTATGCACAATGCCTTTCCAAAGTAAAAACAATGGCATGGGACGTTGTTGGTATTCTTTAATGATAAAAGCTCGTCCCATCTCAATGGATTTGCTCATCATATCATACAACTCGGGTTCAAAACGAAATAAATCCTGAAGGTAAAACCCATCTATTCCATATTGTGCAAATATCTTTGACCCTAACCCCATTCTATAGGCTCCTGCAATTTGATTGGTCTCATTATCCCATAAAAACATATGGTGGTAATACGAGTCAAATTTGTCTAAATCTGTCGCTTGATTGGTCCCTTCTCCTACCTCACGAAAAGTAATCTCCCGTAGTCTTCCAATTTCCTGAAGGATATTAGGAATTAACTGTGCCTGCGCTAAAAAGACCTCATAATTTTTACTAACCAATAGGCGCTTATCAGCCAATCGCAGGGTGTCCACTTCCTCTTTCATCGCCTCCATAGGAATAGGTCCTGCAATTTTTTTGGGAGGCTTAGGTATCTTTAGTGTTTTTGGGATATTTTCTAGAAGTGTTTTTTTCTGGAAAGGATTCGCCAGCACATAGGTTTTTTTACGAAGAAACTCCGTAAAAGCCTCCAAGGATTCGTGTTCCTTTTGGTCTGCAATGGATATAGGGTTTCCAATTCTTACTTTAATAACACGCTCCTTTTGTGTTAACAGTTCTGAAGGAAGTTTTGCGGTTCGCAAGGTGTCATTCAGTTTTGCTAATCGATAAAAAAGTTTGCTGTTTTTAGCGTGAAAATAGATAGGTACTACGGGAACTTCTGCCTTTTTCACCAACTTCATTGCTGCAACTTCCCAAGGTTTATCTACTAATAATTTGCCATCACGATACGTAGAAACTTCCCCAGCAGGAAAAATACCTAACGAATTCCCTTCTTTAAGATGTTGCAATGCATTTTTAAAACCCGAAAAACTACTTTTCACATCTTTATGACTTTCAAAAGGGTTTACAGGCATGACATAGGGCTTCAATGGCTCTATTCTGTGTAATAAAAAGTTGGCGATTATTTTAAAATCTGGACGATTTTCAACTAATAATTTCAACAATAGAATTCCGTCAATTCCACCTAATGGATGGTTAGAAATGGTAATAAAAGGACCCACTTTAGGGATTCGCTTTAGGTCTTCTTCAGGAATTTCGAAACGAATCTCAAATTCATCTAAAAGGGCATTAATAAATTCGAGGTCGTTAAGGTGTTTATTGCGATCATAAATCTTGTTCATGGTCGAAATCTTTAAAACCTTCATGAGCAACCACCCAAGCGACGTGCCTATAAAACCGAATTTATCGACCTTTATGGCAGTGGCAACTTCTTTAGCATTTACTAATCCCATGAAACCTTTGTGTTGTGTTAATACGCCTAAACAAATATAGCGAAACGCCCTAACTTACTCGCTACTCCATTGTAACCAATTGAACCGTTTCCCCAGCTTCTTGCTTTAAAAGTACTTTTTTTCCTTGTGTTAATGAAACTATTTCTTGGGGTTTACTGTGGCGAACCGTATAAAGGGTCACATCTTTGTGGCAAGTGACTTTAAATTTTTCCATCAATTTTGGAAGCAAACTTTCTAGAGAATTATATTTATTATCAATACATACTGAAAAGCTAATAGCAGAATTTTGAATTAATTCCACCTTCATTTTATAACTGTGAAGTAAGTTAAATACTTCACTTATATTGTCTTCCATCATAAAACTGAAATCCAGGGAGGACAATGAAATCAACACCTGATTTTTCTTCAGAATAAAACAAGAAACCATAGGATCTAACAACACCCCTTTCCCAACGCATGTGCCAGGTGCCTCAGGCTTTACAAAAGATTTTACAAATAATGGAATCTCCTTTCGCTGCAACGGTTGTAATGTCTTTGGGTGAATGACCGAAGCTCCATAAAAAGCCAATTCTATCGCCTCTCGATACGAAATATGATGTAATAATTGTGTGCTTGAAAAATGACGCGGATCGGCATTTAATACTCCGGGCACATCTTTCCAGATGGTGACACTTTGGGCATTTAAACAATATCCAAAAATGGCTGCAGTATAGTCACTCCCCTCTCGGCCTAAGGTCGTCGTAAAATTATGTGTGTCTTCGGCTCCTAAAAATCCTTGGGTAATGGTGACTCCTTTTTTTGAAGTATTCTCCAGAATTAATTCCTGAGTCTGGTTCCAATCTACTCGGGCGTCGCGATAATAATTATCGGTTTTAATGCATTGGCGAACATCTAGCCATTCATTTTTAAGTCCGTTTTCATTTAAATATTCCGAAACTATGGTTGTGGAAACTAACTCTCCGTAACTCACAATTTGGTCATAGACAAAAGCGTGGTTTTTAGATTTGTTATTTTCAATAAACGATCTCATTCCTTCAAACCACTTGGAAATTTTTCGATAAATACCGTGAGAGATGTTGGGGAATAATTCCTTTAAAATTTGCAGGTGATAATTATATACTTCACTAATACTCGCCTCTGTTTCTGATGTGTTATTGGCAAAATAATGCTTCACTATTTCTTCTAAAGCATTGGTCATTTTCCCCATGGCAGAAACCACTACTACCAAATCTTTTTCGGCAGTAAACTCCAACACTTCTTTTACATTTTTAACCCCTTCGGCATCTTTTACCGAAGCACCTCCAAACTTAAATACCTTCATTCTTCTAAAAAATTATTCAAAGCTACTCTATTAAACTCTACCAATCGCCAGTCGTTAAGAACCTCGGCTCCCGTTTTTTCATAAAACCGAATGGCATCGGTATTCCAATCAAGTACAACCCAATTAACACGTTTTACATTTTCTTCTTTAGCAAACTCCATCACCCGTTTGTAAAGCATCATTCCAATTCCTTTTCCTCGTTCTTGATGTCTTACAATTAAATCTTCTAAATGTATGGTTTTACCTTTCCAGGTGGAAAACCGAAAATACACCAATGCCATTCCTAAAATTTTTCCATCATTGTCAACAACAAAGCAAGTAAATTGAGGGTTTTCACTAAAGCCTGCTTGTTGTAATTCTTCTAACGTAACTTCAACTACAGTTTCAGGTTCCTTTTCAAAAACAGCCAATTCTTTGATTAGCTCCAACACTTGGGGCATATCTTCTTTCCTTGCTTTACGAACAATCATGTTACACTCGTTTTGCTTCACAAATATCGCTTCTATTTCTTAAAAATACCGATATTTGCACCAAAGTTACAACCTTCCAGCATGACACCACAAAAAAATAAAACGCTAGGCGAATTTATTATTGAGAATCAGAGTGAATTTCGATATTCTTCTGGAGAGCTTTCCAGGTTAATTAATTCCATTCGTTTGGCCGCCAAAGTTGTAAATCACGAGGTAAATAAAGCGGGGCTTGTGGATATCTTAGGAACGGCAGGCGACACCAATATACAGGGGGAAGACCAACAAAAATTGGATGTTTTTGCCAACAATGCATTTATAAAAACCCTAACCAATCGTGAGATTGTGTGCGGTATTGCAAGTGAAGAAGAAGACGATTTTATTACCATTAAAGGAAGAAGTGGTAACAACGACAATAAATATGTAGTGTTAATTGATCCACTGGATGGGTCTTCCAATATTGATGTGAATGTTTCGGTAGGTACCATTTTTTCCATTTATAGACGCATTACCCCCGAAGGAACCCCAGTAACTTTAGAAGATTTTCTTCAGCCTGGAAATAAGCAAGTTGCAGCTGGGTATATTATTTATGGTACGTCCACCATGATAGTATATACTACAGGGCATGGCGTAAACGGTTTTACGCTTAACCCAGCTATTGGAACTTATTATCTATCGCACCCTAATATGCAATTTCCAGTAGATGGTAATATTTATTCGGTTAATGAAGGTAACTATGTACATTTTCCACAAGGGGTAAAAGACTATATCAAATATTGTCAAAAAGAAGAAGATAACCGCCCTTATACTTCAAGGTATATTGGTTCGCTGGTATCTGATTTTCACAGAAATATGATTAAAGGCGGAATTTATATTTATCCCAATACAGCAAAAGATCCTAACGGAAAGCTTCGGTTGCTTTATGAATGCAACCCAATGGCATTTATAGCAGAGCAGGCAGGTGGAAAAGCAAGTAATGGATTTAATCGTATTATGGACATTCAGCCTACCGAACTACACCAAAGAACCCCTTTCTTTTGCGGGAGCAAAAATATGGTCGAAAAGGCCGAAAATTTCATGCAACTTACGTAAAACCCTCTTATTATATCTTTTTTTCGTTAATTTGGTGAAGTAAAACCTAAACACTATGGCAAAAAAAACTTCACCAGAGAAAGAAAATCCTGCAATGGATTCTTCTTCAAAAATCGAAGCCATCAAGAATTTAATTTTTGGGGAGAATATTCAACAATACGATAGTGAGTTTGAAACACTTAAAAACGAAATTGATAAAAAGAAGGCCCTTCTTGAAAATTACATTGATGAAGTTCGTAACGAATTAATGCAATCTATCGATTCCTTAAGCACCGATGTGAACATCAGAATTACAGACCTAGAAGATAGTCTGCAGGCAAAAACGGAAGCCCTTACTGAAGAAAAAGTAGACCGCAAAGAACTTGGAAAACTACTTATCTCCCTAGGAGAAAAGATTAGCTCGTAATTCTTTTTAAATAATAAGCGTGGTAAAACAAGAAGATAAATTACAACTTCTTAGAGAAATCCTGTTGATAGAAGACAGGGAAATTGCCCATGCTATCAATGAACGCCTTGAAACTATTACCAAGACCCTTGAAGAAAAACAAAAACTTTCTGAAAAAGTAGATCCTATTATTGACGAAAAACTAACCGAATTTGTAAAAGAAATTCCTCAAACCCTAGGTCCTACCATCACAAAAACCTTGAAAGAAGAAATTGCCAATTCCAAAGACGAAGTTGTAGAAGCTTTATACCCCATTATGGGTAAAATGATAAAGCGTTACATACAAAATGAAATCAAAGTACTTTCTGAAAATATTAACAAAAAGGTAAATAGCGCCTTTTCTCTTGCTGGATTAAAACGAAAGTTTCGTGCCAAATTTAGTGGCGTTAAAGAAAGTGACTTAATCCTAAGCGAAGCCAATGAAGCATTGGTAAATGAGGTTCTAGTTATACAAAAAGGATCTGGATTACTTCTGGGTAATTTTAGCAATACAGAAACATTGGATAAAGATATGGTTTCGGGGATGCTTACAGCAATTAAAAGCTTTGTCGAAGATGCCTTTTCGGGAGGTAATCAGAATCTGGAAGCAATTGAATATGAGCTGTACACACTACATATTCAAAATTTTTTCAGCTATTATATTGCGGTTGTCGTATCTGGAAATTACACCCGTTCTTTTGAGAGTAAAATTGAAAATAGGCTTTTAAAACTTTCTGAACAGCTTTCCCCCAAGATTTCAAAACTATCCAAACCGGAGATTGATATCATATTAAAATCTTTTTTTGAAGCGTAATATTCAAAGAAAAGAACTCCCCAATTAAAAAGATAAATTTCCTTCGGTTTTTATATCTTTAGTAGAACCAAACTTGTGTGTATGGAAAAAAATTCTTTTTCGAATAAAATTCAACTAATTCAAATTAACAAGTTTGGAGAAATTTTAAGAACAGATAATGTCCTTATTGAATTAAAAATAGGAGAAAATATCTTCTTGCTTCATCCTTTTTTTGAATGTTTAAAAGACATTGTAAATGACGATTTCAATGGCCCAAAAAATATAGCATTCCCTTGCATTGCAATGGAAATAAACGAAGAAAAATTTATTTGTGATATTACTATAAAAAATGAACGAGATCTTTTTGTGATTTTACTCTTTAATTTCTCTAAGCACTACCAAGAAGTTCATAAAGAAACTCAAGAAAAAAATAGGGCTATGTTAAAAGAACAGTCTTATAATTTTGAAAATCGAATGAAAAAGAAAAAGGATTAATCTCCTAGCTTTGATTTACACATTAAGTATTCGTAATTTTGACAAAATTTGATTATGAACATCGCAAAAAAAGTTGTCTTACTCGGTCATTTTGGAGTTGGTAAAACCAGTTTAGTACGTAGGTTTGTGGACATGGCCTTTAGCGAAGAATATCTTGTTACTATGGGTGTTCATATTAAAAAGAAAACAATTACCATTAATGGGGAGGATATTTCATTAATTATTTGGGATATCGAAGGTAAAAATAATATTGAAGAAGCTCGAAAATCTTATCTTTTAGGAAGTCATGCTTTTGTATATGTATTTGATGTTTCTAGACCCGAAACCTATGAAAATATAGAAAGTGAAATAGACTATATTAAAGAACATTTCAATAGTATCCCGTATTGCATTGTTGGGAATAAAGCCGATTTATTTACAAAAGATTTTTCTGAAAGTTTCTTTGACAAAGAAGTGTTTAAAAATAGTTATTTCACGAGTGCAAAAACAGGCGACAATGTCGAAACCATGTTTGCCGAGATAGCACAAAAGACCCTCTCATAATGGCATATGGAAATTTAAAAAAGCAGCTTTTTGAGAGCCGAGTTCAAGAAATTGAAATCTCTCAAAAAGGGGAAGTGATTTTTAGTGATAATGCTATTTTTAATATTCCAGAAACGTCTAATATTTCTAATTTTCATCTCTTTTTTGAACTTTTCCCAGAGATTTTAACGTCCATTAATGAAAATATCCAATTTCCTTGTATCAATATTGAAATTGATGGAGTTAAAAAGATTATTGATGTTGAGGTCATTAAAAAAGACAAACGCTACTTCCTGTTTTTCTTTGACCTTACCGAACATTATGAAAATTCACAACCCATAGTTCAGGAAAAAAACGAAGCTTCTATTGCAAAAAACAAATTGGATTTCGAGAAAAAGTTGCTTGAGGCGAAAGAAGAATTTAAAAATACGTTCCTAGCAAACTTAAATCACGAAATACGTAACCCGCTCAACAATCTTTTAGGATTTTTAGAAACACTTTCGGCAAGTTCCTTGAGCTATGAACAAATGGAACTGTTAAAAGTAGCTCAAAAAACTGGGTTGCAACTTAAGGTGTTGATGGAAGATTTATTGGATATCTCTAAAATAGAGGATGGTGTGTTAGAGTTAAAGCACGTAAACTTTAACCTTTCTACCTTTATGGCGGCTATTTATAAGCATTTTCAGCATAAGTATTCCAGCGATATTAACTTTACTGTAGAAACAGATAGCAAGGTACATACAGCACTTATTGGCGACCCCAACCGCTTACATCAAATATTATTTAATTTAATCGAAAATGCATTTCAAAATACCTATCGTGGGAGTGTATCTTTGCTCGTTGTTCCTTCTCCAAATAATCCACGGACAAAATCCTCTAATGAAACCGTCATTCGATTTATCATAAAAGATACTGGAAAAGGAATAGCCCAAGAGAAAATAAGCAAAGTTTTTGACAATTATTTACAACTCGAAAAGGAAAAACTCAAACCTTTGGGAGATGGCTTGGGTCTTAAAATAGTGAAAAATCTTGTCCAATTAATGAATGGAACCGTTGCTGTTGAAAGTAAAATAGATGTTGGTACAGAATTTATTTTGGATATCCCATTTACCACAAGAATTCCTAAAAAGAAGGCTTATAAAACAAAAAAAATCCCAGGAATTTATATCAACAAAAACATCCTGGTAATTGAAGATATAAAGGACAACCAAATGCTATTTTTTAAGCATTTTCTTAATAACGACGAAGCTTATGTGATGCACTTAGCTACCGATGGCGCCATGGCATTTTCTCTTTTAGAGAAAAAGAGAATTGATGTTATTATTGCTAAAACCACGATTCCCGATATGGATATCTTCAGTTTTATTGATAAAGTAAAAGAACATCCCGAAGATTCTATAAATAAAACCCCTATTATTGTGGCAAGTGGTAATTCATTGTTAGAATTCCAAAATACTTTAGAAGAAAAAGAAATTTCTAATTATCTAATGAAGCCTTTTACCAAAAAAGAATTGTTTAAGGCTATAAAGGAAAGTTTAAATCAATAATTACTTTTTATTAAGTAAATAGCGATAATCTTCAAGGTCTAATCCGCCATTAAAAATTTCGATAGAACGCTTAATTAAAGTAGCAGCCAATTCTTCAGTATATCCTAAGCCAATAGCATATCTTTCAATGAGCACACGCTCTTCGTCGTCAATTTCGTGATCGGCAAAGATCATCTTAAATAAATCAAGCATTCTTTCCAAACGCTCATCTGCAGAATTAGGAGGGTTGATTGGATATTTTGTAGGGTTTTTTAAAACCTCTTCATATTCCTGATCGGTAATGTCCAATTTTCTAGCAAAACGCTTCAATAATTTTTCTTCATTTTCATGAATGGTTCCATGAGATGAGGCAATGTTCGCCATAGAAGCAAAATGCCCTAGGTTTCTTCCGCGTGTTCCACTTTCAAAAAGATCTGTAAATGACATAGTTCAAATTTATTGTGCAAATATAAAGTTTGTTATTCTTTTTACTGAAATATTTCATAAAAATAACGGTAACTTTTTTTCTGCCTTTAGGGGATTGTTATCTTTGCGCCAGCAATGAGTAAATCGCTGGTTTCATCTCTTTTTGCACAGTCTTCGAAAACACGAAAACTGCGGGATACTATTTCCCAAACTCAAGAAAAGACAACACTTTCTGGCCTTGCTGGCTCCTCTTTATCGCTTGTTATTGCTGACGTTTTTAAAACCACTGCGTTACCCTTTCTTATTATTTTAAACGATAAAGAAGAAGCGGCCTATCACCTTAATGATTTGGAAAACTTATTGGGTGCAGACAATGTCCTCTTTTACCCAGGAAGCTATCGAAGGCCTTACCAAATTGAAGAAACAGATAACGCCAATGTACTGTTGCGAAGTGAAGTGCTTAACCGTATTAATTCTAGAAAAAAACCTGCGCTTATTGTCACCTATCCCGAGGCGCTTTTTGAAAAAGTAGTTACTCGAAAAGAACTAGAGCGCAACACCTTAAAAATTGCCAATGGCGATGAACTTTCTATCGATTTTGTAAACGAAGTCTTGTTTGAATATAAGTTTAAACGCACCGATTTTGTGACAGAACCTGGCGAATTTTCGGTGCGAGGTGGAATATTAGATGTGTTTTCGTTTAGCAATGATGAGCCCTACCGGATTGAATTTTTTGGCGACGAAATTGAAAGTATTCGGACCTTCGATGTGGAAACACAACTCTCACTAGAACAACAAAAAAAGGTTTCTATTATTCCGAATGTTGAAAACAAAATGCTCGACGAAAAGCGAGAGACTTTTTTACAATACATAGCCAATAAAACGGTTGTTTTTATTAAAAACGAAGAGCTTCTTAGCAGTAGCCTCGACAAACTTTTTGCAAAAGCAACAGAAGCCTTTTCAGAAATTAAAACGGAAGTTAAGTTAAGTGAGCCATCGGCATTCTTTTGCACTTCGGCTTTACTGAAAAAACAACTGGAATCATTTAAGACTGTTGTGGTTTCGCCTTCGGAAAATAATCTTTCTTCCGAAAATATTTCATTTAATGTAAAGCCACAGCCTTCCTTCAACAAGCAATTTAATTTGTTGATGGACCACCTTAATGAACATACTGCAAAAGGATTTACCAATTACATTTTTTGCAGTAGCGAATCGCAAGCCAAACGATTTCACGACATTTTTGAAGATTCGCACCAGCACGTTGACCAATTTGAAACTGTCGTGTTTCCATTATATCAAGGCTTCCGAGATGAGGAACAAAAAATACTATGCTATACAGACCATCAGCTATTTGAGCGCTATCATAAATTTCAGCTAAAGAACGGATACGCCAAAAAACAGGCGATTACGTTAAAAGAATTGACTTCGTTAGAAATTGGCGATTATGTAACTCATATTGACCACGGGATTGGAAAATTTGCGGGACTTCAAAAAATTGATGTGGAAGGCAAAATGCAGGAGGCCATTAAACTAATTTATGGCGACAGGGATATTTTATACCTCAGTATTCATTCGTTGCATAAAATTTCAAAATTTAATGGAAAGGATGGCACCGTTCCTAAAATCTATAAACTGGGTAGCGCTGCTTGGAAAAACCTGAAGCAGAAAACCAAATCCCGGGTTAAGGAAATTGCCTTTAATCTTATTGAATTATATGCCAAGCGCAGGCTCCAAAAAGGGTTTCAGTTTGCACCCGATTCTTATTTACAACACGAATTAGAATCCTCCTTTATTTATGAAGATACGCCCGACCAAATCACCGCCACCGAAGATGTAAAACGGGACATGGAAAACGAACGTCCTATGGACCGCCTAGTGTGTGGTGACGTAGGATTTGGAAAAACCGAAGTCGCCATAAGAGCAGCATTTAAAGCCGTGGACAATGGAAAGCAAGTAGCGGTTTTGGTGCCTACTACCATTTTGGCTTTTCAGCATTTTAAAACCTTTACCGAACGCTTGGCAGATATGCCCGTGAAAGTAGATTACCTCAACCGATTTAGAAGTGTCAAACAACGAAAAGAAGTGATTGACGGATTGCAATACGGAACACTCGACATTGTCATTGGCACACACCAGTTAGTGAACAAATCGGTGCAATTTAAAGACCTCGGGTTACTAATTATTGATGAGGAACAAAAATTTGGAGTCGCCGTAAAAGACAAGTTAAAAACCATCAAAGAGAATGTCGATACGCTCACGCTAACGGCAACACCTATTCCGCGAACGCTTCAGTTTAGTTTGATGGCAGCACGGGATTTATCGGTGATAACTACCCCTCCTCCCAATCGTTATCCCGTGGAAACGCAAGTCATTCGTTTTTCGGAAGAAACCATTCGGGATGCCATTCGATATGAGATATCTCGTGGGGGACAGGTCTTTTTTGTGCACAATCGCATTGAAAATATCAAGGAAGTGGCGGGGATGATTCAACGGTTAGTGCCCGATGCCAAAATAGGCATTGGTCACGGACAGCTTGACGGAAAAAAGCTGGAAAGCTTGATGCTGGCTTTTATGAATAATGAATTTGATGTTTTAGTGTCCACCACCATCATTGAAAGTGGTTTGGACGTCTCCAATGCCAACACCATTTTTATTAATAACGCCAATAATTTTGGACTTAGCGACCTTCACCAAATGCGAGGTCGCGTGGGCCGAAGCAACAAAAAAGCCTTCTGTTACTTTATCACGCCGGAATACAGTGCGATGACCGACGACGCCCGAAAACGAATCACAGCTTTGGAACAGTTTAGCGAGTTGGGAAGTGGCTTCCAGATTGCGATGAAGGATTTGGAAATTCGTGGGGCAGGAGATTTATTAGGGGGTGAGCAAAGTGGATTTATTAATGAGATTGGATTTGAAACCTATCAAAAAATCCTGGCGGAAGCGATTGATGAACTGAAAGAAAAAGAGTTTAAAGACCTCTATTCGGGTACCGAACACGAGAAAAAAGAGTTCATCAAAGAAACGGTCATTGATACCGATTTCACCCTGCTTTTTCCAGATGATTATATCAACAACATTACTGAAAGACTATCACTTTATACGAAACTAAACGAATTAAAAACCGAAGCTGAACTTCAAAAATTTGAAGCTGAACTCATCGATCGGTTTGGGGAATTGCCACAACCCGCTGTGGATTTATTAAACAGTGTCCGTATTAAGTGGATGGCTCTAAAAATGGGCTTAGAGCGTGTGGTGATGAAGAAAAAACGCTTGGTGGGGTATTTTATAAGCGACCAGCAGAGCAATTTTTACCAAAGTCCTGCCTTTGGGAAAGTGTTAGAGTTTGTGCAACAAAATCCGCAACAGGTGAAAATGAAGGAAAAACAAACTCGGAACGGCTTGCGATTGTTGTTAACTATCGAAGGGATTTCTTCAGTAAATAAAGCCTTACAGGCGTTGGAACGTTTTGAATAAGCAGTTGTTTTGAATACCAAATGGAGTTACATTTTCATGATTATTGCTGCCATCATCACTATTGTAGGATTGGTGACTGGGAAGTTCTTCTTTTTTCTTATTTGGTTGCCGCTGGGGTTTTTGTTTAAGAAGAAGGAGCAGTAGATTTTTGTCTGTTCGAGCGCAGTCGAGAACTAAACAGAAAAATACAAAGAGGTCTCGACTGCGCTCGACCTGACCTATTATCCAATCAGAAATGATAAAACGCATTCTCAAAATGCTCGATGCGTTCTTCCTTTTTGTTTTTAAGCACGGCAATAATATCGAACTGCGCCTCGGCGTCGAGTTGGCGGTCGATGATATACTCGTTTGCCGCTTTGACCAATAATTTTATTTTACTTTTTGAAACAAACTCCTGCGGATTCCCAAACGCAGCACTATTACGGGTTTTAACCTCCACAATTACGATAACACCTTCCTCTTTTTGGGCAATGATATCAATCTCGGCTTTGTCGTATACAAAATTGCGTTCTAGGATTTCGTACCCTTCCCTAAGCAGGTATTGTGTGGCGAGCTCCTCGCCTAATTTGCCGAGTTCGTTATGGTAGGCCATTTGATAAGACTTGTTAAAATGTAATTTTATCGCGCTTACAATACCAGTTTGGCTCACAGTCTGTTATTAAACAACCCATATTGTATGCTTTTTTTGGATCATTAATAAAAAGCCCAAATTCCACAGGTATAACTTTATTTTTCTTTTTACAAATGGGACATGTTTTGTCATTTTTAGAAATATCATATTCACAATAATATGAATAAGGCAACTTAAGTCTAATTGTATCATTTTCACTTAAATAAAAAGAAGGGAATATATAGTCTTCTCTATTTCCCGGAATTGATAAGCTTATAGTATCAGTTTCAATATATTCAAATTTAAATGACAAATCTGTTTCTATTAAAACAGTTTGCAACTTAGGTGTTTTGCTGTTATAATATAAAGATATTGAACTTAATTTTTCAATATCTGAGTTATTATTAGGAATTATAATCCCTTCTATTACTGCACTTTGAGACATAAGACAAGATGTCCAAAAAAACATAATTAATATTTGAATTATTGTTTTCAGTTTTAAAAACTATTAATTATTTGTAAATGACAAAAATACAAAATCCCTTTTCACAATCTTCAAGTCGAATTTATTAGATAAAATCATAATGGTTGTATCATTTTATCTAACTGCTTTTAGATAGATTGTAAACTTTGTTAGATAATTTCTTAATTGTATTATCGGTTTATCTATCAGTCATTAGATAAATTGTAAATTGTTTTAATAGTTTATCTAACTGGCTTTAGATAATTTCATAATAAGATTAGATACATTGTAAATCATATTCACATTTTATCTAAAAACTACCTTGTCCTTATCTACTTTCAAACTTACTTCTTTCCCCATCACCAACGCTCGATTATCTTTTATATGCCCCGCAGGAAAGTTAAAACAAACGGGGTAGCTGTATTCTTTAACGGTATCATAAATAATCTCCTCGGCGGTTTTACCAAAAGGTCTATCAGTAGCAAATCCGTGTGCCTGGGTGTGGTCTTTCATATCGCTCATCCCTCCCACAATCAATCCTGCCAAATTGCCAAGCATACCGTTGCGTTTTAGGTTTTGCATCATTCTATCTACATGGTATAAATGCTCGTCCAAGTCTTCTAAAAACAATAGCTTCCCTTGAGTATTTAATGCCGAAGGACTACCGCATAAAGAATACAACATCGAAAGGTTACTGCCTACCAGCTGCCCTTTGGCATCACCACTACGTTGTAAAGGATGTGATGAAGCGAATTCTATGGTGTAAGGTTCTCCAAAAAGGGCTTTGCGCAAGGTTTCGCGAGTGGCTTCCGTTTTATTTTCAATTTCCAAACACATTTGTGCATGCAACGTCGCTACCCCTAAACGATGCACATGACTATGAAACACCGTAATATCGCTATACCCTACAATCCACTTGAGATGATTCAGAAAATTTGAAAAATCCAATGCATCAATCATTCGTACCGTTCCATATCCTCCTCGCGCACACCAAATGGCCTTTACTTCGGTAGAATCTAGCATTTCCTGAAAGTCCTGGGCTCGTAAGGCATCATCCCCAGCAAATTGGTTGCTTTCAGCTCCAATGGTCTTACCTAAAATAGGGTTCAGCCCCCAAGATTTTAAGACTGCTAACGCGGGTTGTACCTCTTCTTTTGTAATTTTTCGAGCGGTGGAAACAATGGCAACGCTATCGCCACGTTTTAGATAAGGGGGTATTTGCATCAATGGACTTCTGTTTTTATAAAATTAAACTATTTTGTTAAATCTGGGTCTTAATTATGTAGTTCCCACAGAATTATATACTTTAAAAGTCTCAAAATCTTGTACTTGCCTATGGAAACCTTGACTTCTGCTTCGTGTAATACGGCTACCTTAACACCTTATATTCCCTCGGGACCCAATCCGTGGACATTTTCAAAAGTACAACATGCCTATCGCAGAGTAGGCTTTGGTGCCTCTCCAAGTACCATCGATAACGGGCTTTCGCTAACACCCATTGACTTGATAGATACCCTAGTGGATGGTGCCGCTACCCTTCCTGCTACACCTGCTCCATTTTGGGGTTATTATGCAGTGAGTGATTTCGGAAATTTTGAAACAGAAAATGAACAATACATTCTCGATTGGCGCGTACTAACAGGGAATAACTTTATAACGCAGGAATTACGCGGACGTCTCACAGAGTTTTGGCTCAATCATTTTGTTACCGAGCTAGACACCTATTTCTATGCGCCTTATTTATTTCAATATTACAAGGTTTGCGAAACCCATGCCCTTGGCAATTTTAAAGATTTTGTTCGTGAAATTGGTATTACCCCAGCGATGTTGCTCTATTTAAATGGGTTTGAAAATACCAACGTAGAACCTAATGAAAATTATGCCCGCGAACTTTACGAACTCTTTACATTGGGGGAAGGAAATGGCTATACCGAAACAGACATTGTAGAAACTTCAAAAGCCCTCACCGGATATAATCACACCACAGAACCTGGAGCGCCATTATATTTTGACCCAAGTACGTTTGTAGATGGAGATAAAACCATTTTTGGGCAAACAGGGAATTGGGGGTACGACGATGTTATCGATATTCTTTTTCAGGAAAGAGGCGCTTTAATTGCTCCTTTTATCTGCCGAAAATTATACCAATATTTTGTAAGTCCCGATGTCGATGCTACCATTGAAGCCAATATCATTCAGCCTTTGGCGCAAACCCTTATCAATAACAATTTTGAATTGGTTCCCGTTTTAAAGCAACTTTTTAAAAGCGAACATTTTTTTGACGAACGAGCGTTGGGTGTGGTGATAAAAAGTCCTTTCGATCTTATTTTCAATTTTGTAAATGAGAGTGAATTTCCGTACAACGATGAGCTCATGGAGGCATTTTTGTACTTCGCAGGGACTCTAGGACAAGGCTTATATCAACCCCCCAATGTAGCGGGTTGGCAACGGGACGAAGATTGGATAAGCACTTCAACCCTAACCGGGCGATGGCAATTATTTGAAGCTTATTTAGGAACACTGTTTGGTAACGGCCAAGAAGAAACCTTTAGAGAATTTGCCCGAGACTTAAGTAATGACAGCATTGACCCAGAATTTATCACTCGAGTCATTGTCGATTACCTCAACGCAAAAGAACTTTTTACGGCTAGCGATTACGACATTGCAACCGATATTTTTAAATGGGAAGTTCCCCAAAATTATTACGATGAAGGCATTTGGAACCTCGATTGGGAGTCTGCTCCCTATCAAGTGTATCTGTTATTAGTGCATATTGCCACCATCCCCGAATTTCAACTAAAATAACCTGCTATGTGTAATCACGATCATCCTTTATTTCAGAAGAAAGAGAAAGAATCTAAAGACGAAAGAACCGTCCACGATCAAGAACATTTATTGTGGAATCGGCGTTCGTTTATACAAGCGTTAGGCCTCGTAGGTGGAGGAAGCATGATGCTTGGAAGCCATACGGTTTCGGCAACTAAACCCTCACCCCTTTCGGTGGCGCTTGCCGAAAGTGAAAATGATCATATTTTGGTGATTATTCGCTTAGAAGGTGGAAACGACGGATTGAATACTATTGTTCCTGTATATGATTATGCCTCCTATGCCAATTTACGTCCAACGATACGCCATCAACAAAGTGATTTACTCAATTTAAATGCTGATTTTGCCATCCCCAATTATATGAATGCCTTGGAATCCGTCTGGGGAGATGGAAATATGAAAGTGGTGCATGGGGTAGGCTATCCACAACAAAATCTATCTCATTTCCGCTCTACAGATATTTGGGCTTCTACCGCAGACACCTATGAAGAACCTACGGGTTGGTGGGGGCGCTATTTTGAAGATTTGTACCCAGATTATTTAATCAACCCCCCCGAAATTCCACCTGCGGTACAAATAGGCAATGTAGGCAATCTTATTTTTGATGGAAATAACAATAACTACGCATTTACGGTAGCCAATCTGGAACAGTTACAAAACGTTGCTGAAAATGGGACGCTCCACGATGTGGTGAATATTCCAGACTGCGTCTATGGAGATAAGCTCCTGTTTATGCGAGCAACAGCAAACACGACGTTTTTATATGCCGAAACTATCCACGATGCCTATACAGCGGCTTCAAATAATGCTGATTATGGTGAAGGCGATTTGGGGCAACAATTGTCAGCAGTGGCACGACTTATAAAAGGGGGATTGGGCACCAAAGTGTATATGGTTTCCTTAGGAAGTTTTGATACTCATGCCAATCAGCCAGAAAGACACCAGGAATTATTACAAGATTTATCAAATTCCATTAAAGCTTTTTATGAAGATTTAGCTGTTTCAGGAATGGATGACAAAGTTTTAGGGATGACCATTTCAGAATTTGGACGAAGACCTTACGAAAACGGATCGGACGGAACAGATCACGGTGCGGCTTCGCCTGTGATGCTTTTTGGCGCAGGACTTAACGGAAGTGGTTTTGTAGGCGAACATCCTGACATTAATGAATGGGATGCTAACGATAATTTAATCCCAACAAACGACTTTAGAGATGTGTACAATTCGGTGTTAACCAACTGGTTTTGTTTAGATCCCTCGGTGATAAATACCATCCTTTTAAATCAATCCTACGAAATATTAGATTTAGGAATAGAATGTCAAACACTATCCACAAATGATTTCAGTAATGTAAATCGATTTTCACACGTTCCTGTCTATAAAAATAATACTGTGTATCTTGAGATGAATGTCCCATCCGCAGGACGCGGCACCATTGTGTTGTATGATTTGGTGGGACGAGAAATTGGAACCATCGCCAACCAACTCTTTTTCGAGGGCAGGCATAGTATCGATATTAAAGAAGCCATTGGCAAGCGATTAAGCTTTGGGCAATATATCTACCGAATTAGTTTGGGTGGGCAACATTATAGTAAATCGTTGATGATTAAATAAGTCAAAAGCACATAAATTTGAAAAGCATTCTCACATTGGGAATGCTTTTTTAGTTTTTAAAATGTGTATTTTTGCCACTTAATACAGACGATGAGCAATCCAAAACGATATACCATTACTGCCGCCCTTCCATACACCAATGGACCGGTACACATTGGACATTTAGCAGGAGTGTATGTGCCTGCCGATATTTACGCCCGTTACCAAAGGCTGCAAAATAAAGATGTTTTATTTGTTTGCGGAAGCGATGAACATGGCGTCCCTATTACCATTAAAGCGAAAAAGGAAGGAATTACACCACAGCAGGTGGTGGATAAATACCATGCCATTATCAAAAAATCGTTTGAAGACTTCGGAATTTCATTCGATAACTATTCAAGAACTTCTGCGAAAATTCATCATGAAACGGCTTCCGAGTTTTTCAAAAAATTGTACAACGACGGAAAATTTATTGAAGAGGTTACCCAGCAATTATATGACGAAGAAGCCCAGCAATTTTTAGCCGATCGGTTTGTCATTGGGACCTGCCCAAAATGTGGGAATGAAGAAAGCTATGGCGACCAATGTGAGCGTTGTGGTACTTCGCATAATGCTACCGATTTAATCAATCCGAAAAGTGCTATTTCAGGAAACAAACCTGTTTTAAAAGAAACCAAACACTGGTTTTTGCCCTTAGATCAATATGAAAGTTGGTTACGAGAGTGGATTGTAAAAGGACATCAAAAAGACTGGAAAACCAATGTGTTAGGGCAATGCAAAAGTTGGATTGACGACGGATTGCGTCCTCGTGCGGTAACTCGTGACCTAGATTGGGGAATTCCAGTTCCTGTCGAAGGCGCCGAAGGAAAAGTATTGTATGTTTGGTTCGATGCGCCAATTGGATACATTTCGTCCACCAAGGAATGGGCAAAAAGCGTAGGAAAAGATTGGGAGGCGTATTGGAAAGACAAGGATAGCAAATTGCTTCATTTTATTGGGAAGGATAACATTGTATTTCATTGTATTATTTTCCCAAGTATGTTGAAGGCCGAAGGTAGTTACATTCTTCCGGATAATGTTCCTGCCAACGAGTTTTTAAACCTCGAAGGCAACAAAATTTCCACGAGTAAAAACTGGGCGGTCTGGTTGCACGAATATTTGGAGGAGTTTCCCAATCAGCAGGATGTGTTGCGCTATGTGCTAACCGCCAATGCTCCCGAAACCAAAGACAATGACTTTACTTGGTCCGATTTCCAAGCGCGAAACAATAACGAATTGGTAGCCATCTTCGGAAATTTTATAAATCGTGTGACGGTGTTAACCCACAAGTATTATAACGGAGTGGTTCCAGAACCAGCAGCGTTTAACGAAGTGGACGAACAAACCCTTGCGGCCTTAAAAACCTATCCCGATGTCATTGCCAGCTCCATTGAAAAATACCGTTTCCGTGAAGCTCAAGCCGAACTGATGAATGTGGCGCGATTAGGAAACAAATATTTGGCAGACGAAGAACCTTGGAAAACCATTAAAACAGACGAAGCTCGTACTCAAACGGTGATGTATATTGCCTTGCAAATTGCTTCAGCCTTGGCAATATTGAGTGAGCCCTTTTTGCCGTTTACTTCAAATAAATTGAAGGGCATGCTCAATGTCATTCCGAACGAAAGGGAGAAATCACTTTCTTGGAATTCCGTTTCAGATAACACCGAATTACTTAAACCAGGTCACACTATTGGGCAAAGTGAATTGCTTTTCAGTAAAATTGAAGATGAGCAAATTCAACAGCAATTAGCAAAATTAGAAGCCTCAAAAAAATTAAATGAAGCCATGAACAAAGAAGTTACGCCACAAAAAGATACGATTACATTTGATGATTTCAGCAAGCTGGATATGCGTGTGGGCACCATTATCGAAGCCGAAAAAATGCCAAAAGCCAACAAACTGTTAGTGTTGAAAGTGGATACTGGAATTGATGTGCGTACCATTGTTTCGGGTATTGCCGAAAGTTTTTCGGCAGAAGAAGTCGTGGGTAAAAAAGTAACCGTGCTGGTTAACTTAGCCCCTCGTGCTTTGCGTGGGGTGGAAAGTCAAGGAATGATTTTAATGACCGAAAACACCGATGGGAAATTAGTGTTTGTGAATCCTGATGATGCAGGGGTTGAAAATGGTGCGACGATAAACTAAAGCTTTTTCTAAACTATTTACAGCACTACTTTTTATACCTAAGTTTTTCACTCCGCCCTTTTTTAAAGATTTTATTGCTGTTGTGGATCCCCGATCGTAATGCTTTTTGTTCTTCTAAAGGCAATTGGATGATTTCTTGACACTCAACCGAACAACATTCTTCCATTTGTGCTCTACAGGTATCGCACTGTATAAACAATAAATGGCATGCTTCATTAGCGCAGTTTACATGAGTATCACAAGGTTCGCCACACTGGTGACACTGCGATATAACGTCATCACTTATGCGCTCACCTCGGCGGTGATCAAAAACAAAATTTTTGCCTAAAAATTTATTTTCAAGCCCCAAGTTTTTCACTTGTCGTGCATATTCTATGATGCCTCCTTCTAGCTGAAATACATTTTTAAAACCTTTATGTTTGTAATAAGCACTCGCTTTTTCACAACGTATACCTCCTGTGCAATACATGACTAGTTTTTTATCTTCTTTGTGGTCTTTTAGGTCTTCTTCAATTATATCTAAAGAATCTCGAAAGGTGTCAACATCGGGTGTGATAGCATTTTTAAAATGTCCTATTTCGCTTTCGTAGTGATTGCGCATATCGACCAAAACAGTGTCTGGGTCTTCAATTATTTGATTAAATGAAGCTGCATCTAGATGTATGCCTTTATTGGTGACATCAAAAGTAGCATCGTTTAATCCGTCTGCTACAATTTTATCACGAACCTTAATTTTCAATTTTAAAAAAGATTTAAGATCCTGTTCTATTGCAATATTTAAACGCACATTTTCAAGAAAATAAATACCGTCTAAAAAAGATTTAAAATCCTCAAATTTTTTGGCAGGTAAGGATAGTTGAGCGTTAATTCCCTCATTAGCCACATAAATACGTCCCAGGACGTCCATCGCATTCCAAGCGACAAATAAATGGTTTCTAAATAGTTCTGGATTGCCTATATAGGCATATTGATAAAAAGAAAGTGTTAATCGGTCTTCGCCAGCTTGCTCTAATAATGCAGCTCTCTCATTAGCACTTAAGGTATTGTACAGTTGCATGCTATACGTCTTTAAGGGTTAATTTTGGGCAAAGGTAAGCATCCTTTTAATATTTAAAAAAAATAACAAGAAGTAAGAATCTTAAGGGGTTCTGACATATATCATATAAAGAATTTTTTACAAATTAGACCTTTGCACTTAAAATAAAATATCATGAATAAAAATTTAAAGATTGTATCTGTTGAGGAAGCTGTTGGCATTGTAAAATCTGGAGATAGAGTATTTTTCCAAGGTGCAGCCATGACCCCAAATTACCTTATTAATCATTTATGCGAACGATACAACGAGCTAAAAGATGTTGAAATCGTTCAAATCCATACCGATGGGGATGCTCCGTATATAAGAGATCCCTATAATAAGGCTTTTAAACTTTATAGTTTTTTTGTAGGCTCCAATGTAAGAAAAGGTGTAAATACTAATAATGGTGACTATATTCCTATTTTTTTAAGCGAAATCCATTGGCTATTCCGTAGAAATATTCTTCCGCTGGATGTGGCTTTTATTCAGGTTTCCCCTCCCGATAAACATGGGTATTGTTCTTTAGGAGTTTCGGTTGATATTACCCTTCCGGCAGTTCAGAAAGCCAAAAAAGTCGTGGCATTAGTGAATCCTCAAGTGCCCAGAACTCATGGGGATGGGATTATTCACGCGAGTCAGATAGATTTTGCTGTTACCATAGATCAGCCTATTCATGAGTCCCATAGCCAAAAACCTTCCGAAGTTGAAATAGCGATAGGAAAACATGTGGCTAATCTTATTGAAGACGGTGCTACGTTACAAATGGGGATTGGGAATATTCCGAATGCAGTTTTACATAACCTCGGAAATCACAAGCGTCTTGGGATTCATACCGAAATGTTTTCGGACGGGGTATTGCCCTTAATTGAAAAAGGAATTATTACAGGGGAAGAAAAAGAGATTAAAACAGGAAAAATTGTGACCACTTTTGCTATAGGTTCCCCAAAATTATACGATTTCATTGATGACAATCCGTTAGTACACTTTAAAGAAGCTGGGTATACAAATGATAGCGCAATTATAAAAAGAAACCCAAAGGTTACAGCCATAAATAGTGCTATTGAAATAGATTTAACAGGTCAAGTATGTGCCGATACGATTGGTCCATATCAATACTCAGGTGTGGGTGGACAAATGGATTTTATTCGTGCTGCCTCTCTTTCTGAAGGAGGAAAACCCATTATAGCGATGCCGTCTACTACTAAAAATGGAATTTCAAAAATTGTTCCTCACCTAAAGTATGGTGCAGGGGTAACTACTACTAGAGCCCACGTGCATTATGTCGCTACTGAATTTGGAGTGGTAAATCTTTACGGTAAGAGTTTAAAACAAAGAGCAAAGGAACTTATCTCTATTGCACATCCCAATCATAGAGAACAATTGGAGAAAGATATTTTTGAACGGTTTTATAGTCTTTAAAAAATTTGGGGCGGCCGCAGGCCGCCCCAACTTTATACAGGATCTAATTCATTATTTTCCTAACATAAGGAGTTCATTACAAACTACCTCAGTAGTATAGCGTTTTTGACCTTCCTTATCCTCCCAGGAACGGGTAGTTAATTTACCTTCTATGGCAACTTCCTTTCCTTTGGTTACAAAACTTTCAATGATTTCGGCCGTTTTTCCCCAAGCCACTACATTGTGCCATTGGGTGTCGGTTACGCGTTCACCTTTGTTGTTTTTGTAACTTTCATTAGTAGCAATAGAGAATTTTGCCAACTTTTTACCTGATTCTAGGGTAACAATTTCAGGGTCGTTCCCTAGGTTTCCAATCAACTGTACTTTGTTTCTTAGTGTGTTCATAATTTTAAATTTTAATGTTAAACAGTTAATACTATCGACTCTTCGTTGAGTTCGACAGGACAAACATAGGGCAGGTTTTTTTTTTACCAAATTATTACGCATTTACTATCGGGTATTGTCGTTTGTAAACGTTTGCAATTAACTGAAACATTGCGAAGTAGGTAACTATATATAAGTTTACACTAAAAGGTGTAGTTTGATTTCGCTAAAGGACTTAGCATTTTTTTTGGAAGATAAATCATTGACCCTCAAAAGCGAAAACATACTTTTGACCTATTGGCAACGGTACTCCGTTAAGGATTTAATTCACGGCTTATAGCCTTTATTTAATAGAACGTTTTACACTTGGTAATGCCTGTCACATCATTAACCTTACCACACGCCCAAAAACGCAGTGCAATGTTTTTATTTCTTGTTTTCATTGGGGTTAAAATCAAGCCCCCTTTTTAGTTTCTTATTAAAGTCGGATAAAGGTTCTTGTATTCCTTTAAATACTTCTTTAGGTAATTTTCCATCCTTTACCCTCTCTATCATTTTGTCAAAGTCAGATTTAAACTCTTTGTCCTGTTTAATTCTAAACTTCTCATATTCCTTTTCGGCAAACTTTTTCGCCACTTCAGCTCTTATTTTTCCAGCATCTTTTAAAATGTCGTACTCATTGAAAATTAAAAAAGCATCTAATTTAGAAATCCAATCTTTCATTGACATTAATCTTCCTTTACTGGCTTGATTTTCTGCATAATCAAGATACATAGTAACAATCCTATTTAGTTCTGAAATTTCTTCGTGACTTAAATAATTTTTAGCTACTCCTACGTCAGATTTTAGAATTTTACCCCCTTTTTTTTCATTCTTCCAACTTGTAAGCCCCATATAAGGCTTTTTGGAACTTGCCCGCAATTTAATTAATTCAGGAGCTGTATGCTTTGTAATAGCATATTCTAATTTGTTTTGAACAGTTGCAAAAAATGTTTGAGTAATTTTTGCTTTAGGGTCATAATCTACTGCAGTAGCATAAATGTCTGTAATCTTTTGATAAAACCTCCTTTCCGATGCTCTTATTTCACGAATACGCTCAATAAGTTCATCAAAATAATCTTTATCAAATAAAGTTTTTCCTTGTTTTAGTCTATCATCATCAAGCGCAAAACCTTTTATTAAGTATTCTTTTAATATTTGTGTTGCCCAGATTCTAAACCTTGTGGCTTTAGGTGAGTTTACTCTATACCCAACAGATATAATCATGTCAAGATTATAAAAATCTAACTCCCTACTAACATCCCTTGTACCCTCTTTTCGAACTACTCGAATTTTTCGAGTAGTTGAACTTTTAGCTAATTCGCCTTCTGCATAAATATTTCCAATATGATAAGTTATTGTATTTTCTTCTACATCAAAAATTTCACTCATCGAACCCTGTGTTGCCCATACAGTATCTTCATCAAGAATTACTTGAATATTAGTCGTCCCTTCTTCCGTCGTATAAAAAAGAAAGTTTTTTTGTTCTTCTAAATTACCCATTGATTAACTGATTATAAGTTATTCTATTCTCTAAATTATTTAAAAGCAAATTAAATCTACTTGCTTCTGTGTTTGTTCTTGAATTATATCTGAATACAAATTCATCAACATATAATTGCAAGTGCTTTTTAGAGGTAAAATGATATACTCCAAATATACCTCTTTTTAGGATTGACCAAAAACCCTCTATCGTATTTGTATGCACTCTACCGTTTACATATTGCTTACGGCTATGCTTTACAAATTGGTGGTCGTAAATGCGTTGTAATGACTTATAAGAAGTATATTCATCGGTGTACAAAGTAGCACCCTCTTTTACGTTTAAAATAAGTTCTTTTGATAGTGTTTCAGTAGTGGTATCTTCTATTTTCTTAGCAACCAATTTGCCACCTCTTTCAACCATTCCCATAACAGGGGCTTTTTCATAACGGTTTTCATTTGATTTCTTATTGGCGTGTTTGTTTTTGTTCTTTCCACCTACAAAAGTTTCATCCGCTTCAACTTCATTTTGTAATTGGGTATCGTTATCAAGACCAAAACATTGACGTATTCTACCAAGCATAAACCAAGCAGATTTTTGCGTAATATCTAAATCACGTCCTAACTGTAATGAAGAAATTCCTTTTTTATGTCCTGTAACCAACCAAATAGCAAGAAACCATTTTTGCAATGGCAACTTTGTGTTATCAAAGATAGTGTTAGTTTTAACGTTGAAGTACTTTCCTGTGTTTTTACACTTGTATTTATTCCCTTTGCAGTCGTAAACTTTAGAAGTAGCATCAAAAGGACTTACTACGTTTCCGTTCCAACGAATAGCCTCTAAATGGTCAATACAAGATTGCTCATCTGGGAAAGCTTTTAATAATTCTAAAATTGATTTGAAGTCTTGGTTAATCATATCCTTGATAATTATATATCAAAGATAAGTAGTTAATTACACTTAACCAAATATTTTAGTGTAAATATATTCTAAAAAATTAAAAATTATCTAATTTATCAACAATTTTTTTCAGTTATAAACAAGAATATTGTTAAAGGTTTGTGCATACAATGAGAAAAAAATCTAATAATTTTTATTTAATAGTGGTATATTTGTAGGGTAAAAAGAAATCGGATACCGTTGCTTAACAATATCCGATGAATCTTTTTACAGGTCACCTTGGCTCGAGTGGTTTAGGCAGTAGACCGTCAATCTTCGTTACCTCGGTTCGAATCCGAGAGGTGACTCCGATAAGTCCTCTACTTTGTAGGGGACTTATTTGTTGTAATACTAATACAAATATAACAAGTATATTTTTAAGTAAATGTTAAATGTTACATTTTTTTATTTATTTAGTATAAATATTTTTATTTATGAAACAATCTTAATTCATTAAATAGCAGTATTTTACAAGAATAATTTAATTAAATAATAATAGTAGTTCAAAACAATGACAATTAATCATAAAAACAACGATTTTCTAATCGAATTAAGCTATGCTGAATGGTTAAAGGATTATATTAAAACAGGGAAATATAAAAACTATAACATAAATAGCACAAGTGGAATAGTAGAACTACATAAATTAAATGATATTACAGGTAAATTTGAATTTAACATGCTTGTTGATGACCACATTGGGAATGAGTTTGTAAGTAGGGAGCCTGTTATATTTAAAGTTGAGCCCTTATCTGGAATATATACAAATGAGAATTTGATAAAAAGAAAATCCTATATCAATATTCAACGCAAAAAAGGGAGGTATCTTTTACAAATTATCCCTAAAATAAAAGCTATTAAACATAGTATTACTACTTCAACTACGTCAAAATGGTTAGGCAATTTCATTTTTTGGGTATTAGTTACAGTTGTGGGTGGAATTTGTGTGCTTCTAATTTGGTCATTATTTGAGGGTAAAATTGTTTCCTTATTTAAATAATAAATTTCCATATTTATACATATTAAATTCAATGTTTTAAATTTTGATGTCCTAAAAAAATTAGGATAAAAAACGGTGTAAAATGCTATATAGTTACCGCGAAGTATTAAATATCAGACTATTATGGTTTACAATCCCTTTACTCATTTTTTGTAGATTTATACATATTATTCCATGTTTCCTTTTATGAAAATTGAAAAAAATAAGGCCACTGCATATTGGAAAGAAAACATCATCTATCTCGCTATACTTTTATCCATTTGGTTTTTGGTTTCCTATGGTGCAGGAATTATTTTTAAAGACATTCTAGATACCATTGAACTTGGAGGTTTTAAATTGGGTTTTTGGTTTGCACAACAAGGGTCTATTTATGTCTTTGTAATTCTCATATTTGTCTACATTCAACTTATGAATAGACTCGATAAAAAATATGGATACGATAGAGATACTAAAACCGATCCCCAATGAGCGTACAAACCTGGACCTATGTAATTGTTGGAATTACATTTGCGCTTTATATAGGAATTGCAATCTGGTCTAAAGCCAGTTCTACTAAAGATTTCTATGTAGCTGGCGGAGGTGTGTCTCCATGGGCAAATGGAATGGCAACTGCCGCCGATTGGATGTCTGCTGCTTCTTTTATCTCCATGGCAGGAATTATTGCATTTGCTGGGTACGATGGCTCCGTGTATCTTATGGGTTGGACAGGGGGTTATGTCCTATTAGCATTACTGTTGGCCCCCTATCTTCGAAAGTTTGGAAAATTTACCGTCCCAGATTTTATAGGGGAACGATATTATTCAAAATCGGCTAGAATGGTAGCCGTAGTATGCGCTTTGCTTGTTTCCTTTACCTATGTAGCAGGACAAATGCGCGGGGTGGGGATTGTCTTTTCAAGATTTCTGGAAGTTGATATCGATACAGGAGTAATGATAGGAATGATAATTGTACTTTTTTATTCGGTGTTGGGTGGAATGAAAGGCATTACTTATACACAAGTGGCTCAATATTGCGTTCTCATTTTTGCCTTTATGGTACCCGCTATTTTTATTTCTATTCAAATGACAGGAAATCCTATTCCGCAATTAGGGATGGGGTCAACATTAAACGACGGGTCAGGCACCTATCTTCTGGAAAAACTTAACGGGCTTTCCACCGAACTTGGTTTTGCAGAATATACTAGTGGCTCCAAAAGCAGACTAGATGTTTTTGCCATAACTCTAGCCTTAATGGTAGGAACGGCGGGGTTGCCTCACGTTATTGTTCGTTTCTTCACAGTAAAAAAAGTAAAGGATGCTCGTAAATCGGCTGGCATTGCACTTTTACTCATTGCTGTGCTATATACAGCTGCCCCCGCCGTAGCAGTATTTGCCAAAACAAATTTAATAGACACAGTAAGTAATAAACCCTATTCACAGATGCCTCCCTGGTTTAAAAATTGGGAGGAAACGGGCTTACTTACTTTTGAAGACAAAAATAACGATGGTATCATACAGTATGTAGCAGACCCATCAATAAATGAATTAGAAGTTGACAGAGATATTATGGTACTAGCCAATCCAGAAATTGCCAACCTTCCCGCCTGGGTTATTGCTCTGGTGGCAGCAGGTGGGCTGGCAGCCGCTCTTTCAACAGCCGCTGGCTTACTCTTGGTTATTTCTTCTTCCATCTCTCATGATCTTATTAAAAATGTTTTAAAGCCTTCCATTTCCGAAAAAACTGAACTAAGAATAGCGCGTATTTCTGCAACCGTAGCGGTTATAATTGCCGGGTACTTTGGTATTAATCCCCCAGGATTTGTTGCTGCTGTGGTAGCATTGGCCTTCGGACTAGCTGCAGCCTCCTTTTTTCCGGCCATAATTTTAGGGATTTTTTATAAAGGAATGAATAAAGAAGGTGCCGTTGCGGGCATGGTGACTGGAATTTTATTGATGCTTTTTTATATGCTAAAGTTTAAATTTGGACTCTTTGATGGAGGCAAAGATGCCGTGCCTAGCTTAGTAAAAGATTGGTGGTTTGGTATCTCTCCCGAAGGCTTTGGTGCAGTGGCAATGTTGGTTAATTTTATTATTTCAATTATTGTAAATAAATTTACTTCAGCCCCACCTATTGAAGTTCAAGAAATGGTTGAAAGAATACGGTTGCCGAATAACGCCGGTGAAGCAAGAGGGCATTAACCCATATTTTAATGATTCTTCTCTTTCTTTCAAAACCCAAAAATTTGTAACTTTTCGTTTTCAAAATTTCATAGATGAGCCAATACCATATTAAAAGTTTAGAAGAATATTTTCAAGTATATCGAAAAAGCATTCGCGACCCAGAAACTTTTTGGGAAGAAATCGCCGAAGAAAATTTCATTTGGAGAAAACGTTGGGATAAAGTACTCGATTGGAATTTTAGTAATGCTGAAGCTACTTGGTTTCAAGGAGCCCAACTCAATATCACCGAAAATTGTATCGATAGGCACCTTCCCACTCGCGGAAACAAAACAGCCCTCATTTTTGAGCCCAACAATCCAGAAGAAAAAACACAACACATTACATACAAGCAGTTACACCAAAGGGTTTGTCAGTTTGCCAATGTTTTAAAGGAAAAAGGAATAAAAAGAGGAGATAGAGTTTGTATTTACTTACCCATGATTCCCGAATTGGCCATTTCGATTCTAGCATGTGCGCGTATTGGAGCCATCCATAATGTTGTGTTTGCGGGTTTTTCAGCTACTGCGTTACAAACGAGAATAAATGACTGCGAATGTAAAATGGTTATAACTAGTGATGGCTCCTTCCGAGGAAATAAAACTATTGATTTGAAAGGAATTGTCGACGAAGCTTTAAAAAATGCTCCTTGTGTAGAAACCGTTTTAGTAGTACAACGCACACATTCTAAAATTGAGATGAATGAAGGTCGCGATTTTTGGCTACAACCTTTGCTTGATAGCGCCTACAAAGATTGTGCAATTGAAGTGATGGACGCAGAAGATCCTTTGTTTATTTTATACACCTCTGGTTCTACGGGTATGCCAAAAGGTATGATGCATACAACAGCTGGTTATATGGTATATTGTGCCTATACCTTTAAAAATGTTTTTCAATATCGTGAAGAAGATGTCTATTGGTGTACTGCAGATATTGGTTGGATTACGGGTCATAGTTATATTTTATATGGGCCGTTAGTAAACGGCGCCACTACTGTACTATTTGAAGGCGTTCCAAATTATCCCGATTGGGGCCGTTTTTGGCAAATTGTGGAAAAACACAAAGTGAATCAGTTTTATACAGCCCCAACAGCCATTAGGGCGTTGGCAAAAGAGAATTTAAGCTTTGTTGAAAAATATAACCTTTCGAGTTTAAAAGTTTTGGGAACTGTGGGGGAACCTATAAATGAAGAAGCTTGGCATTGGTACGATGATATTATTGGAAAAGGAAACACTCCCATTGTAGATACTTGGTGGCAAACTGAAACTGGCGGTATAATGATTTCACCCATCCCTTTTGTTACACCAACCATTCCAACGTTTGCTACTTTACCCTTTCCTGGAATTCAGCCTTGTCTAATGGATGAAAAAGGAGAAGAAATAAATGGAAATCCTGCAAATGGAAGACTTTGTGTTAAATTCCCATGGCCATCTATGGCTCGAACCATTTGGGGAAATCACCAACGATACAAAGACACCTATTTTTCAACTTTTGAAAACAAATACTTTACGGGTGATGGAGCCTTGAGAGATAACACCGGTTACTACAGAATTACGGGAAGAGTTGATGATGTTATTATAGTTTCGGGACACAATTTAGGGACCGCCCCAATTGAAGATGCCATCAATGAACACCCTGCTGTAGCCGAAAGTGCTATTGTTGGCTTTCCACATGATGTTAAAGGAAATGCATTGTACGGATATGTGATTTTAAAGGAAACAGGAGAATCTCGAAATCATGATAACCTCCGTAAAGAAATTAATCAACTCATAACCGAGAAAATTGGGCCAATTGCCAAACTGGATAAAATTCAGTTTACCTCTGGACTACCTAAAACACGAAGCGGTAAAATAATGCGTAGAATCCTTCGGAAAATTGCACATAAAGAAACTTCAAATCTGGGAGATACCAGTACATTATTAAACCCCGAAGTGGTTCAAGAAATTATAGAAAATGCATTGTGATTTTTGGGAAATGAACATTAAAATTTAATTACATTTGCCAAAAAGCAACCCAAATTTTGAAGAAATTCATTTCGCTATTTCTGCTATTTTCACTGTTACTTCCATCGGTTGGGACTTTTATTTGGTTTAAATTCCAGCAAAAAGAAATTCGAAAAGAAGTTAAAAAACAATTGATCGCTGGAGTAAATGAAAGTGAACTTACTTTATTAATTTTTTCGGTACAAGAAACGCAAACCTTACTCACATGGAAACACGACAAGGAATTTTCCTTTGAAGGCATCATGTATGATATTGTAAAACAAAAGATTGAAAACAACACGTACTATTTCTGGTGTTGGAAAGATCATAAAGAAACCTCTCTTTACAAAAAATTAGATACGTTGGTTGCTTCTGCTTTGGGGAATGATTCTAGCCAACAACAGAAACAAATTCAGATAAAATTATTTAATCAAACACTCATATTTAATACCTCTAAAACTTGGAAACCTACTTTTTTTGCTTTTTCTCCAAAGAGTAAAATATATAATTACTTCCCAATTTACAAATCGTTATCACCAATTCCTCAAGTCCCTCCACCTCTTTTTGTTTAATAAATACCTCGCTCTTTCATTTTGAGCATAATTTTTGTGCGATTTAAAAAATCGTACACAAATCTATTTGTTAAACGAAAAACCAAGCAATGAAAAAACTATTCATTCTTGGGGGATTCCTTTTAGTTTCACAAGCTATTTTCTCCCAAGTAATTACTATAACAGATGAAGATTCTGGACAACCACTAGATTTAGTCACCCTCATAAGTAATTCGCCTAAAGCCTTTGTAACCACAAATGCTGAAGGACAAGCAGACATTTCTAGTTTTGAAAGTTCAGAAAAAATAGAAATAAGAACTTTGGGGTATGAAACCCTATATATATCTTATACTGAATTAAAATCCAGTAATTTTAAAATACAATTATCTCTTTCCAATATAAGTATTGATCAAGTGGTTATTTCGGCAACTAGATGGAATCAATCTAGTTCGAAAATACCTTCTAAAATTGTTTCCATTTCCCCAAATACTATTGCCTTGCAAAACCCACAAACAGCCGCCGACTTATTAGGCGTTTCTGGGAAAGTGTTTATTCAAAAAAGTCAGCAAGGTGGCGGAAGCCCTATGATACGTGGGTTTGCGACCAATCGATTACTTTATACGGTAGATGGAGTAAGAATGAATACAGCTATTTTTAGAAGTGGAAACCTCCAAAATGTAATATCGCTTGATGCATTTGCGATGGAACGTACAGAAGTGCTTTTTGGTCCTGATGCTGTTATTTACGGAAGTGATGCCATAGGAGGTGTAATGAGTTTTCAAACACTTGTGCCAGAATTTTCTGCAAACGAAAAAACCTTTGTCTCTGGCAAAGCAGTTACACGCTATGCATCTGCAAATAATGAAAAAACAGGTCATTTTGATGTCAATGTAGGTTGGAAAAAGTGGGCCTTTATTTCGAGTATCACTGCCACAGACTATGGAGATTTAAAACAAGGAAGTGTAGGTCCCGATGAGTTTTTACGCCCTTTTTATGTACAGCGCCAAGATAGTATGGATGTAGTTATTACGAATGAAGATCCACGCGTGCAAACACCCTCTGGCTTTAGTCAAATAAATATGATGCAAAAGTTACGATTTAAGCCCAATGATACTTGGGATTTCCAATATGGTTTTCATTATTCTGAAACCTCAGCTTACGGGAGGTATGATCGTCACCAACGTACTAGAAACGGTTTGCCTAGATACGGTGATTGGGATTATGGCCCACAAATTTGGATGATGAATAATCTAAACATTACTCACAATACCGAAAATTCCTTGTTTGATGAAATGGCCATACGATTGGCTATTCAAAATTTTGATGAGAGTAGAATAAGTAGAAATTTCAACGAAAGCAATCGAGAAACCCAAACTGAAAAAGTATACGCATACTCTGGAAATTTGGATTTTACAAAATCTTTAGGCGAACGCAATCAATTGTTTTATGGATTGGAGATTGTACACAACGATGTTCGTTCCAATGGTTCTATAACCAATATCGATACTGGAGTAACAACATTGGGGCCATCACGCTATCCTTACGCTACTTGGGCGTCGTATGCTGCTTATCTTTCAAATCAATTTACCGTTAGCGAAAAATTTATGGTTCAAGGGGGTTTGCGTTACAACCATAATACCTTGGATGCCGAGTTTGATACCACCTTTTATCCTTTCCCTTTTGAAACGGCAAGTTTAGATAATGGCTCAATCACTGGAAATTTAGGAATGGTTTACAGACCAAGTAAAGACTGGGTAGTTAGTGCAAATGCAGCTTCGGCCTTTAGAGCTCCTAATGTGGATGATATGGGAAAGGTGTTTGATTCTGAACCTGGCTCTGTAGTAGTCCCTAATCCAGATTTAGAGGCAGAATATGCCTATAATGGAGATGTTGGAATTGCAAAGGTATTTGGCAAAAGTGTAAAAGTAGATGTGTCTGCATATTACACCCTTTTAAAAAACGCATTGGTACGTAGAGACTATAAATTAAACGGGCAAGATAGTATTGTTTATAATGGCGAACTTAGCCAAGTACAAGCCATTCAAAATGCTGCCGAAGCAAAAGTGTATGGAATTCAAGCGGGTCTTGAAATAAAATTACCAAAAGGATTTGGGTTTTCTTCAGATTTTAACTTTCAAAAAGGGGAAGAAGAATTAGACGATGGCACCACTAGTCCTTCTCGTCATGCAGCTCCATGGTTTGGAGTCTCTCGCCTAAATTTTAAGACACAAAAGTTAAACATGCAAATGTATGTTGACTATAGTGGCGAAGTAAAATTTGAAGATTTAGCCGAAGAAGAAAAAGGGAAAACTGAAATTTATGCTATTAATGACGATGGCAATCCCTATGCGCCAAGATGGTACACATTAAACTTTAAAGCCCAATATCAACTAACCGAAAAAATTTCGGTGAATGGTGGATTAGAAAATATTACCGACAGGCGCTACAGACCCTATAGTTCTGGAATCTCAGGTGCTGGACGAAATTTTATTCTGTCCTTAAGGGCCGCATTTTAAAAATATATTAAAAACCCGTCAATTTAGTTTGACGGGTTTTTTTTAATCTCTTTATTCAGTACCTTTATTATTGAAAAAAAGAGCTATGCGACATACAAAAGAAGAACGATTTCAACAACATGTGCTGTCTAAGTACCAAGTGTACAACAGTATTTTTATGACCCTTCCGTTTGACACAATCACAAAAACAGGAGTCTTATTACCATTGTTTCAGGAAATTTGTGAAAATGGTTTTGCAGATCATAAAAATCCAAGTGAAATTGTTGCCTCTTTTTTTAAGCAGTACCGCAATAATCCTTCAGAGGAAGAGCAAATAAATTTATTGTTTCGATTTATTCAATACATCGAAAGGCAAGTTGTTTTATTCGACGCCATTGAAGAAGCAACCTTCACCATTATTAATAATATGGATGGTCGTGGAACCTTGCGAAATATCAAAGAAGAGGCCGAGGATAAAAACAAAAAAGAAGCATTAAAAAAGTACCTTCAGCACTTTAAAGTTAGAACGGTTTTAACAGCCCATCCTACCCAATTTTACCCAGGTTCTGTATTAGGAATTATTACAGATTTGGCTAAAGCCATCGAAAAAAATCAAATAGAACAAATAAAACTTCTATTGGCTCAATTAGGAAAAACTCCTTTTTTCAAAAAAACGAAACCTACGCCTTATGATGAAGCCGTAAGTCTTATATGGTATTTGGAAAACGTTTTTTACCAATCTGTAAGTACAATTTATGACTACATCCAGAATAATATTTTTGAAGGAGAATCACTTCAAAATCAAGTGATTAATTTGGGATTTTGGCCTGGAGGTGATCGCGATGGAAATCCGTATGTGACTACTGAAACTACAATTCAAGTAGCCGAAAGGCTTCGGCAAACTATTCTGAAAAATTATCATAAAGACATTAGAAAGCTTCGTCGTAGAATTACATTTGAGGGCGCCGAAAACCTATTAATTGCTCTGGAAACAAAATTGTTTGAGAACATGAATCGCCCTCCCAACAAAGCTACTATTACTGCCCAAGAAATTTTGAATGATCTTACCGAAATTAGAGAGGTATTAGTAGAAAAACATCAATCTCTTTTTAAAGAATTAATAGACGATTTAATCAATAAAGTTACCTTATTTGGCTTGTATTTCGCTTCTCTCGATATTCGTCAAGATTCGCGAGTGCATACGAGTGTTATGAATGCTATTTCGGAAGATTATCCGAATCTATTCAGTAAAAAATATGATGACTTAAGTGATGCTGAAAAAATTTCAGAATTAAGTAACCTACAAGGAAAGATTGATTCAAAATCTATAAAAGATGAGGTGGCTCAAAAGACTATAGAGTCCATGTATGCTATGAAGGCTATTCAGAAATATAATGGAGAACAAGGCTGTAATAGATATATCATTAGCAACAATGGAAGTGTGGTGAACGTTTTAGAGGCCTTTGCCATGATCCGCCTTTGCGATTGGAAAAATCCTACGGTGGATGTTATTCCACTATTTGAAACCGTGGACGACTTACAAGTGGCAGACCAAGTCATGGAAACCTTATATACAAACCCAAGTTATGCCAAGCATTTAAAAAGAAGAAACAACAAACAATCTATCATGTTGGGGTTTAGTGATGGTACCAAAGACGGCGGTTATCTCATGGCCAACTGGGGTATATTTACAGCCAAAGAACGACTCACAGCGATTTCTAGAAAATATGGTATTACAGCGATTTTCTTCGATGGGCGTGGAGGTCCTCCTGCTCGAGGGGGTGGAAAAACACATCAGTTTTATGCTTCCTTAGGAAATACCATTGAACATGAAGAAGTTCAACTTACCATTCAAGGGCAAACCATTAGCTCCAATTTTGGAACAGTAGATTCCTGCCAATATAATATTGAGCAATTGTTGAGTTCTGGAATTTCCAACGAAATTTTTAGTGATGAAAAGAAGATTCTTTCGGCCGAGGACAGGAAAACGATGGAGCAGTTAGCCACTTTAAGCTATGAAGCCTATAAAGATTTTAAAAATCACCCCAAATTTTTACCTTATCTCGAGCAAATGAGTACCCTTAAGTACTATGCAAAAACCAATATTGGAAGTCGTCCTTCAAAACGAGGGAAAGGGAATGAACTAGTCTTTAGTGACCTAAGAGCTATTCCTTTTGTGGGAAGTTGGAGTCAGTTAAAACAAAACGTGCCTGGATTTTATGGGGTAGGAATCGCACTAGAAACCTATCTAAAAAATGGTGAATTTGGAAAAGTTGAATCTTTATACGCTAACTCAGCATTTTTTAGAACCTTACTTGAAAATAGTATGATGAGTCTATCAAAATCGTTCTTTCCATTAACTGCATATATGAAAGAGGATCCAGAATTTGGAAGTTTTTGGGAACTTATTCACAACGAATATGAGCGCAGTAAAAAACTAGTATTAAAAGTCACAGGATACGAGGAACTTATGGAGGATAGTAAGGCAATGAGGGCTTCAATAGCCGTGCGAGAGAAAATAGTACTTCCATTATTGACAATACAACAATACGCACTGCGAGAAATTCAAAAATTGAAAAAAGAAAATAGCGATCCAAAACTTATTGAAACCTATGAAAAAATGGTGACACGGTCTCTTTTTGGAAATATTAATGCCGCTAGAAACAGTGCCTAATGGAAAAGTTGGGTAAGAACGGGTAACGATTTTGGGGCCTTGTAGCCTTGAATGTGAAGTCGGTAATATTTCAATAATAAATCTAAAGTTTTTAAACGAACACTTTTTGGTAGACTTAATTCTGAAAGATCATTAAACTGGCTTTTATCAAGTTGTTTTAACGCTTCAATGGATTCTCCTTCCTCACAAAATTGCCCTAACGAATGATGCTGAAAGTTGCCCTCCATTAAATTAAAATAAGGTGCTTTATTTTCTGAAAAATCTGGATAAAACCCTAGAAAATTTGTCAATTTTAAGAGAAAAAGCAAATGGAAATTGGCTGTTTCTTCATTTTCATCAAGCCATTTTATTGAATTTTCGATAAACTGAAAAAGGGACGGATTCGCCTCCTCTTCCTTAACCGAGTTTTTTAAAATTTCAGAAAGAAATAGTAATAAGGAAGTTTTAACTATTTCAGTATGAAGTGTTTTGTAGGGTAAAATTACTTTTGCTTCATTTATTCGTTCTAAACTTCCCTTGTCTTTGTGGTACGCCTCTATTTGAAGTAGCGAAAGGGGTTGAAACATCGACGTGCGTAACTTTCCTTTTTTTGATTTTAAAATTCCCCGAAGCAAATAGCTTTTAAGTCCGTATTTTTCAGTAAAACAAGAGACAATTAAATCGGCTTCGGCATATTTTAAAGACGAAAAAACCAATGCTCTTGTAGAAACTTGCATACTATCGTATCACCATTATTTTGGTTACCTTGGTTTCCAGTTGGTCGTCTGATGTTATTAAAACCATGTACACCCCAGAGGCTACTTTGTATTTTCCAAAAGCCGAAGTATCCCAAAGAACGCTTCCTCCTTGGCTCGTAGTTTCAAATACAAGGTTTCCTTCAATATCAGTTATTTTTACATTGGCATCTGCAGTAAGACCATCGATGGTAACATTACCTGTAAACCCTGGCCTTACCGGGTTTGGAAATGCGTAGACATTCTCTAGATTATCTCGAGGGGCCGTAGATGTACCTTCAAAAGCAACCAAACCATTTACCGTGGCAAAATATACTCGCCCTGTTGAGTCATCTATGGCAATATCCTGAACATTATTTGAAGGCAAGGGAGAATTACTTTTTGTAAAGCGCAACAAAGTTTCTTGTCCATTTGCCGATAGATAAAACACGCCAGAAGTTGCTGTTGCTATCCATTTATTATTAGATCCATCCACCTCAATATCGGTAATAGTTTGCTCAAACAACAATTCCTGTGGCACACCATCATCCAAAATGATAATTTGCTGAGCGTCTATGTTGGTCCCTGTATCAAAGAATCCCCCCACATTAAATAAAACGCGCAACCCTTTGGTTGTACCTATCCATAACCTATTTGACGCATCAAACTTAACAGCCTTCACATTTTTTCTAGGTAAATTTCCTTGTCCAAGTCCTTCCCCAATTTTATTAAAGGTATTTGTGGAAGTATTATACCCAATTACACCGTTATTTGTAGTGGCAATAAAAATATTCCCCTCCCTACTAATATCTATTGCCTTTAATGCTTGCTCTCCCAAAGGTTCAATAAAATCTGAAATATCAATCTTCTGAAATTGCTGAGTCGAACCCAATCGTAAGACAGCATTATCAATAAGCGATTGGACAACCCATAAATTCCCATCCCGATCAAACTCGGATCCAAACAACCTAATTCCAGCATTACTTCCATTAGGAGGAACTATAGCTTCTTCTAGATTACTATTAGTTTCATCTAATAATAAAACAGGGGTTTGATCTTCTATTTTTAAAAGTCCCTCAATGTAGGAACTCATATAAACTTCATTGGGATTATCTGGATTTATAGTAACTTTTACAATATCTGTTGCACCTAATAAATCTTCAAAAGGAATATTGGTCCAAGCGCCCTCCCTTAAATTACTTATTCCTCTTTCGTCTATGGGAAAAGGGTTGCTAGTTTGTGTAATGTCTCCAAAGGCCACCCATAATTGTCCTGGACTTGCATCAATTGAAAACGGATTGTTTAATATAGGGCCATCTGGTAAAATTTGATCATATTGATTACTTCCAAAAGGAACCCTTAAAAGACCATTTTCTTCAGTACCAATATAAAAATTTTGAAGAAGTGAAATCCCCGATTGAAATTCATCATCAAGATTGTTTAAAAAGTTTAATGAAGAAAGTAAATTAAAGTTTGAGTCATAAGCATTTATTGTGTTTTCTGTTGTAATTGTAAGTACTTCATCATCAGAAGTATAGAAATCAACAATATTGTCACTAAAGGAAGCTACAATACCTACCCCCAATTGCTGAATAGTATTATTTGTCCTTGCGAAAAAAATAGTATTGCCTAAAGATTGTACTCCTACCATTCCTCCTCCCGAAATGCTCTGCCATTCTGCAAAATCGATTAAATCTTCACTATCAATACGGGCTCTTTTAAGCCCTTCATCTAATGTAGAGGCATAAATATAAGGGTCTAGCACGGTTGTTTGCGTTACCTGTATTTGAGCTCCCAACTCTCCTATAAAATAGGTGTCTCCAAACTCTAATCGATCAATATCATATACAGAAATACCATAATCTGTGGCAATATATAATTGCTCATTATATTCATAAAAATGATTAATTCGTTTTCTATTAGGAGGAATTGTGGGTTTTTCTAAAATATCAACCACCTTCAACACATCTTCCTCTCCATCGATCACTACATCAATAAGGCCATTTTCATAACCAATAAACAAAACACGATAATCCTCACTGTAATAAATAGTTGAAATCAACTCCCCAGACAATCCATTTATGGTAGAAATAGTTTTTATTTCCTGGGTAGAAAGGTCGAATGAAAAAACTGCATTTTCGGCTCCAACAAATAGCTTATCATTACCTTGAGTAATTGACTTAACTGAAACGTACGAAAAAAACCCTTTCCATTCGTCTTCGAAATTTTGAGCAATTCCAACTGTAGTAAGAAATAAAAGTAAGAAAAATGAAAGGTGTTTCATCTCGTATTTATAAAACTATAACTATGACTGATAAACAAATTAAATATGCATTTATTGCAATATTAAAACAAAAAAGGCTGCCCTTAGGCAACCTTTTAGTTATTGTTTAATTGAATTACACAACTCCTTGTGCCATCATGGCATCGGCTACTTTTACAAAGCCGGCAATATTTGCTCCTTTAACGTAGTCCACATAGCCATCACCATCTTTTCCATATTTTACACAAGCTGCATGAATATCATTCATAATGTTATGTAATTTTTCATCCACTTCTTCTCGTGTCCAGTTTAAACGTAACGAGTTTTGGGACATTTCTAATCCTGAAGTTGCCACCCCTCCTGCGTTAGATGCTTTCCCTGGCGAGAATAAGATTTTTGCTTTATGAAAGACAGCAATCGCTTCAGGTGTGCAAGGCATATTAGCTCCCTCTCCCACACAAATACATCCATTATTTACAAGTGTTTGTGCTTCTACTTCATTTAATTCATTTTGTGTTGCACAGGGTAAGGCGATGTCACATTTTACTCCCCATGGACGTTTCCCTTCTTCATATTTTGCCGAAGGGTATTTAGCTACATATTCTTTAATTCTACCTCGTTTGTTGTTTTTTAAATCCATAACAAAGGCAAGTTTTTCTTCATTTATGCCTTCTTCATCATAAATATACCCTGCTGAATCTGAAAAAGTAACCACTTTTCCACCAAACTCCATAGCCTTTTCTGCCGCATATTGAGCAACATTTCCAGATCCTGAAATTACAACTGTTTTTCCTTTAAAACTTTCCCCTTTTGTGGCTAACATATTTTTGGCAAAATATACATTCCCATACCCCGTAGCTTCGGGTCTTATTAAAGATCCTCCATAACTAAGTCCCTTGCCTGTAAATACTCCTGTAAACTCATTACGCAATCTTTTATATTGACCAAACATAAAGCCTATTTCACGTCCTCCAACACCAATGTCTCCCGCAGGTACATCGGTATTAGGGCCAATATGCCTAGAAAGCTCTGTCATAAAACTTTGACAGAAACGCATTACTTCATTATCACTTTTACCCTTGGGGTTAAAGTCACTTCCACCTTTTCCACCTCCCATAGGAAGTGTTGTTAAACTGTTTTTGAAAGTTTGCTCAAAGCCTAAGAATTTTAAAATACTTAAATTCACCGATGGGTGAAAACGCAAACCGCCTTTATAAGGTCCAATAGCCGAATTAAATTCTATTCTATATCCTCTATTTACCTGAATATTCCCTTTATCATCTGTCCAAGGCACTCTAAAGATTAAGGTTCTCTCGGGCTCTACCATGCGCTCCAAAAGCATTTTTCCTTGGTACATTTCATTTTCTTCAATAAAAGGGATTACAGTTTCTGCAACTTCGGTAACAGCCTGCATAAATTCAGGCTCATTGGGGTTCATTTCACCAACTTTTGAAATGAAATCTTTAATACTTTGTTTCATCTGAATAAAATATTTGTTTTTAATGGAACGATGGAATGCCCTTCAATTTGTTTTTAGTTAAAAAGAAATCTCGAAGTAACATTTCAATTGAAATTTTAGAATTAACAATAAAAATTAAAAATAATAGTAATCTTATAGAATATAATCTCAAAAACATCTTCAAATTAACAATTTAATAGTTTTGAAAACGTTTTCGTAATTAGTGGCAAATATAAGTTATCTATAAAAAAAGCACTGTCTTTTTTGCCGAAATAAGCTATTTAATTATAATATATTTCTCTGTTAGATATGTTTTTATATATTTGTTACGTCTCAATCTAAACCTAAATTACAATGAATACCAGAATTTTGCTATTGGTATTTTTATTTTTTGCGCTTATAAGGCAAGAAGTTTATAGCCAATTTGGCTTCTCCCATGAGATAGGAGTCATCACAGGACCCGTTGTTTTCTACTCAGATTTTGGTGTAAGAAATGATTTTGAAACTAACATTGGTAATGTAGGTTTTGGAGTTGGAATTGTTCATTACATTAATTTCTCGTATAGAGCAGATTGTAACTGTTATACCAAAGACACCTATTTTAATGACCACTTTAAAATACGTAGTGAAATAGATTATCACAAAACTAATTTTGAGCATTTAGGGAAATGGGTAGATCCCGATAGAACAGGAATTACAGCAGATCAATTGAGAGCTATGAAAGGTTCTTCTACGGTATTTGATATTGGTGCGCAATTAGAATTTTTCCCTTTAAGTATCCGTGACTTTGCGGCAGGATCCTATAAAATAGCTCCATTTGGAAGTTTTGGAGTGCATTGGGTAAGTTTTGATCCTGAAGTGTATAGTGACTTAGGAGCACTAAATACTCCTATCACGACTCCTATTAAGTACTATAATTCATTCCAACAGGAAGGTGACTCCACATGGAGTATTGTAATGAGTGCCGGGATACGTTATAAATTAGGCCCTTTAAGCGACCTAATGCTGGACGCCAGATGGCAGTACTATTTTTCCAATTGGGTAGATGGTTTAAACCCTCAAGAAGAATTTAACGAACAATCCCTAGGTGAAGGAAATGGTGTTCCTGTTCCAGAAAACAAAGCCAATGACTGGATCTTTTGGCTCAATGTGGGCTATATTTATTACTTAGATTAAATAATTGAATAGAATATTATAAAAAAGGCACCTAATGTGGTGCCTTTTTTATTATCCAATTGCCTGTTTTAAATCGGCTATGAGATCATCTATGTCTTCAATCCCTACGCTTAATCGAATTAAGGAATCCACGACACCTGTTTTTTCTCGTTCCTCTTTTGGAATACTTGCATGGGTCATACTTGCAGGATGACCGGCTAAACTTTCTACGCCTCCCAAACTTTCGGCAAGGGTAAACACTTTTAGTTTTTCTACTATTTTTATAGCTTCTTCAAAACTATTCCCTTTGGTTACAAAAGATATCATTCCACCAAAATCCTTCATTTGAGATTTAGCAATTTCGTGGTTTGGGTGGTTTTCAAAACCTGGCCAATACACTTTTTCAATTCTAGGGTGATTTACCAGATATTCTGCAATATGTTTACCATTTTCACAATGGCGTTGCATTCTAACATGAAGTGTTTTAATACCGCGTAATACTAAAAAGCTATCTTGTGGTCCACATATGGCTCCACTCGCATTTTGAATAAAATATAATCTTTCTGCTAATTCTTTATCCTTTACTACCAATGCTCCCATGACCACATCACTGTGCCCTCCAAGATATTTTGTGGCACTGTGCATCACAATATCGGCTCCCAAATCAAGCGGTTGTTGCAAATAAGGTGTAGCAAAAGTATTGTCCACTGCCAATAGGAGATTGTGCTTTTTTGCAATGGTAGCACAAGCTTTAATATCAATGATGTTCATCATTGGATTGGTAGGGGTTTCAACCCAGATCAATTTTGTATTTGCATTTACATATGCTTCAATATTTGAAGCATTTTGCATTCCTATAAAATGAAACTTTACACCAAACCCTTCAAAAACTTTAGTGAAAAGGCGGTAACTTCCTCCATAAAGGTCATTTGTAGAGATGACTTCATCGCCAGGCTTCAATAATTTAATAACTGCATCGATAGCAGCCAATCCACTTCCAAAAGCCAACCCGTAATTTCCATTTTCGATACTTGCGAAGGAATTTTCTAAAGCATTTCGAGTTGGGTTGTGCGTTCTAGAGTACTCATACCCTTTATGTTCCCCAGGAGTAGATTGGGCATAGGTAGAAGTTTGATAAATGGGAGGCATAACCGCTCCATAGGCCTTGTCATGTTCCTGTCCTCCGTGTATAGTTTTAGTGTTAAATTTCATAAATCAATTTTTGAAGAAACAAAAGTACGCTTTCCCTTATCATTATAAAAACTTTGTACTTTTGTATCATGAAATTACGCCTATTCTTTTTATTAAGTCTCATCGTTTTAGTAGGATGTAAAAAAGCTTCAACCATATCATTTTCATCTGAAAGTTTTACAGAAAGTGATTTAAAAATCTGTGAAAACGATTCTTGTTCAAAAATTACCATCGATTATATAAAAGTTGAGGGGGATGAAGCAACTGCTTTAAAAATTAACTCCCAAATTGAGTCGTATATTATAAAGTCACTTTTCTTAGGAGAAGATGATAGGCCTTCAGCCAAATCAATTGAAGAAGCAGCACGTCAATTTATAATAGCCTACAGAGACCATAAAAATGAATTTGAATACAACATGCAGTATGAAGCTGAGGTAACTGTTTCAGAAATGTTTGAAAACGAAAATATCCTTTGTCTTCAGCTACAAAGCTATCTTTTTACAGGAGGTGCACACGGCTACGGAAGTACGCATTTTAAAAATATTGACAAAGAAACAGGCGAAGAAATTACCGTAAGCGAATTATTTGAAGATGAAAAAGGGTTTTTAAAGCTTGCTGAAAAAGCCTTCAGAAAGGAATACAAAATTCCAGAAAATGAATCTATTAATTATACCGGGTTTTGGTTCGAAGACGACACATTTTCCCTTCCTGAAACCATAGGTATTTCAAAGAAAAATATCATTTTTATTTATAACCCATACGATATAGCAAGTTATGCCGAAGGGCCTATTATTTTTGAAATCCCTTTAAAAGAAGCCAAACCTTATCTGTCTAACACTTATTTCCCATGAAAAAAATCTACCACGTTTCTACTTGTAGCACTTGTGTAAGAATTATAAAAGAACTTAATCTTCCTTCAGATTTTGTGCTGCAGGATATCAAAAAAGAAGAGCTTACCGTAAAACAACTTGAAGCGTTAAAAAAATTAGCAGGAAGTTATGAAGCGCTTTTTAGTCGAAGAGCGAATCTTTATAAAGAACGAAATCTTAAAAACGAAACCCTAACTGAAGAAGATTACAAACGATTCATTTTGGAACACTATACCTTTTTAAGTCGTCCCGTAATTGTGAATGGAAATAACATTTTTATTGGAAACAGCAAAAAAACGGTTGCCGCAGCCAAAGAATCTATACACAACTCATGAACGCTCGTGCTTGGGCACTATTAGCCGCAACAGCAGCCAGTACAATTTATGGGATAAACCATACCATTGCAAAGGGATTAATGCCAGATATCATTGGACCCTTTGGTTTTATACTATTGCGCGTAGGAGGGGCTGCCGTTTTATTTTGGGCTATAAGTGTTTTTTATCCTTCCGAAAAAATCGACAAAAAAGACCTCTTTACCATTATTGCCTGTGCATTTTTTGGAATGGTTCTTAACATGAATATGTTTTTTAAAGGATTAGAATTATCCACTCCAGTAAATAGTTCGGTTGTTATTACTGCTGCCCCAGTACTTTTATTGATTCTTTCTGCTATTTTTTTAAAAGAACGGATAACGTGGTTAAAATCTATTGGTATTTCTTTAGGTATTATCGGGGTACTAACGCTAATTCTATTTGGCGCAAAAACACAACCCAATGCTCCAAACATTCCGTTAGGAAACTTCTTTTTTGTAGTGAATGCAGCATCTTATTCGGTGTATTTAATTTTAGTGAAGCCCCTCGTTGGTAAATACAGTTCCATCACCTTAATGAAGTTCTTTTTCCTTTTTGCACTAATAATAAACCTCCCAATTGGTGTTTCGGAATTTATGGAAGTTTCCTGGGCAACCCTTCAAATTTCGCAAATTGCAAAACTAATTTTTGTAGTAGTAGGTACAACCTTCCTAACCTATCTTTTTAATATTTACGCCTTAAAACAACTTAGCCCTTCAACCATTGGTGTTTTTATGTATCTACAACCTGTGGTAGCAACCATATTTGCCCTACTTGTTGGTGCAGATTCCTTAACGCCATTACGATTGATCGCCGCTGTTTTAATTTTTACAGGAGTATTTCTCTCTACTAGAAAACCTAAAGCGAAAGTTATAAATCCTTAGGGTGTTGCTGAAATTTACGGGTATCTTCTTTGGTAAGAATTTTAAAATCTTCGGTTTTATCCATTCCGTCCAAAAATTCCCAAATATCTTGAGGGGGATCTGCCAATTTTCGTGTTTCTAAATCTATCCAAGCACCAAGCATTTCGCATCGTGCAAGATTTTTACCCTCTTGATTGTAAAAATTATGGACAAAAGAAAAGAACGTCCCTTTTTCCGAAATTCCATTTAACTGAATGGAAACTTGTATCGGCTTACCAGGGAAAACCTCTTTAAAATAATACATATGTTCATAGAGCGCAACAGGTCCCAAATGCATTTTGTATAATCGCTTTTGACCAAATCCCTTTTCGTTAAAATAACTCATGCGGGTATGGCTCATATAATCTATATAGGCACTGTTTCTTAAATGAAGGTTGGCATCCACATCGCTCCATCGTATTTCAAATAGTTTTGTATACACGTTCTAATTTTTGCCGTAAATTTAAGGCTCTTTTAAACCAAATAATCATAAATATATTATAAATGCCCTTAGTTTCTTCGCAGTATTTTCCTAAAGGACTTTTTAAAAATGGGCATTTTTCTACCATTTATTCTGCGAAATTAAGAACCGCTCCAAAGCTCGTTCAACAAAGGGAACGGCTTCAATTGGAGGATGGTGATTTTATGGATTTAGATTTTGCTTTTTCAGAGAAGCCTACAAATAAAATTGCCATCATTCTTCACGGCCTGGAGGGGAACGCTCAACGCACATACATGCGGGGTCAAGCAAACGTATTGTGTAAAAACGGATGGGACACCTGCGCCGTAAATTATCGTGGGTGCAGTGGTGAAACCAATCGTAGTTATCAATCGTATAACGCTGGTAAAACAGACGATTTGGAGGCAATTGTAAACCACCTTCTGGAGAAAAATAGTTATGCTGAAATAGCTTTAGTGGGTTTTAGCTTGGGCGGGAATTTACTTTTAAAATATTTAGGAGAACGAACCCAGGTGCCTAAAGAAATTGTGGTTGGGGTAGCTATTTCTGCTCCATTGAGCTTAAAAGGTTCCTTAGAACAACTTTCCCTTTGGAATAATTGGGTATATCGCACATCATTTTTATTCGATTTACGAAAGAAATACAAGTTAAAAATGAAGCAATTTCCAGAATTGATGAGTGTTTCCGATTACAAAAAAATTAAAAGTCTCAAAACGTTTGACGACATCTACACGGCGCCTGCTCACGGATTTAAAGACGCTTTCGACTATTATGAAAAAAATAGTAGTCTACAGTTTTTACCAGAAATTGATATTCCTGTTTTAATTCTGAATGCACAAAACGATAGTTTTTTATCACAAAATTGTTATCCCATTTCGCTTGCGGAAAAGTCGAAAAACATTTATCTTGAAACTCCAAAACATGGAGGCCATGTTGGGTTTCATAAAACTGATGAAACCTATTATAGCGAAGAACGAACACTTCAATTTTTAACCAAAAAATAGAACTATGAAAAAAATAATGTCATTACTAATCTTAGTTTCCTTAAGCCTTTTTATAAGTTGTGGTGGAAAAGAAGAAAAGAAAGAGGATAAAGAGACTATGAAAATTGGGACTCAAAAAACCGAAAAAGTTGAAGATGCAAATACAGTAAATGTAGCACTTACTGGAAACGACATGATGCAATACGATAAAAATGAAATTAAAGTAAAGGCAGGGCAAGAAGTTACTTTAACCCTTCGACATGTAGGGAAATTAGATAAAAAAGTGATGGGGCATAACTTTGTATTGTTAATGCAGGGTGTAAATATGCAAGAATTTGGAATAAAGGCTTCAGATGCTGGTGAAGCAGCCGATTGGATTCCTGAAGATGGGAAAGAGGTTATCGCTCATACAAAAATGTTGGGTGGAGGTGAATCTACAAGTATAACTTTTACGGCACCTGCGGCAGGAACTTATGACTTTATCTGTAGCTTTCCGGGGCATGTTGCTATGATGAAAGGAAAATTTATAGTAGAATAACTCGATTTATTTTTGCCATAATTTGAAAATGGGTGGTTTTATAAAAAATCATCCATTTTTTTATAGGCATCAATGACTTTTTGCTCGCCTTCTTTTCCAGAAACCGAATTCCCGTGTTCCATTCCTAAAATACCATTATATCCTTTTTCATAAATGTATTTAAATACATTTTTATAATTAATTTCTCCTGTGGTGGGTTCATTTCTTCCTGGGTTATCCCCTATTTGAAAATAAGCAATCTCATCCCAACAAGCCTCAATATTAGGTAGTAAGTTTCCTTCTTGAATTTGCTGGTGGTAAATATCAAAAAGTATTTTACAAGAAGGGCTATCCACTGCTTTACAAATTTGAAAAGCTTGTGGAGATTCGTTTAAAAACAAACCCGGATGATTCCTAAAATTAAGTGGCTCTAAAACCATGGTTAAATTATGGGGCTCCAAAATATCGCTTGCCCGCTTTAAAGTTTCAACCACATTGGCTGTTTGAAAATCATTGTCCAAGTGCAAATCTACATGCCCCGGGACTACAGTCATCCATTTAGCATTTACTCTTTTTGCTACCTCAACCGCGTCTTTTATATACTGAAGAAACTCGTCTCGCCATTCTTGTTTCCCACTGGCCAAATTAGGCTCTTTCCAATAAATCTTGTGCGCCACAAAAACGCCCATTTCCATACCTAATTGCCCCATTTTTGAAGCTATTCGGTTTTGTTCTTCCATAGGGCGGTTTCGCATTTCATTATCTTCAAAAGCAGTAAACCCTTGTGCTGCCATAAACTCTAACTGAGCAATAATATCTTCCCCAGCATGAGCTTTAAACATCCCATCATGAGGAGCATATTTTAAATTAAATGAATGTTTTTCAGTTATAAATTGAGTCTTTATTGAAAACAATTCAGTAGCCAAAACACTTCCTCCTAATGTAAAAAGGGAACCTGTTAAGGCTCCCTTTTGTATAAATTTTCTACGGTTCATTTCTTTAAATTTATAAAGCCATGGCTTTTCCGTTTCCTGCTTCGCTTAAAGGAATACATCCTTTTTGTTGCCCCGGAACCGGGTCGTACCAAAGTACATTTTTACCAATCTCTTCACTTGTCTTCCATCCCCAAACCGTTAATCCTCTAATGGAAGAGGTTAAATAAAACAACTGGGCATCTTTATCAAAAGTAGCAGCAGGATCTGTTTTACTTGCTTCTAAAAACTCCCCATACTTTCTACCATATTCTATTTGTGTTTCTTTAGGTGTTTTTAAGTACTTCGCTAGCATTTGATCAAATTCTTCTGGCGTTCCTTTATCTAATTCTTTATTAAAGGTCGCTTTAAATTCAGCTTCAAACGTATTAAAGGCATTTTTTACAAACTGCTTTTCTCTTGAGGAAGAAACTTCCCAAAATTCATCTTCAATATCAGCTTTATCTGAAGGCAGTACTTCATTCCAGTAACTATCAATAAATTGATGTACTCCCATGGCCACTGCACCAGGTATTTCTTCGTCATTAGGAATGATTAAATCCACCATGCTTTTTAGTGCATGTCCTTGTGCTTGCGTAACAAAAGCTGGGGTGAAAGTTGGACCCGCTTCTTTACAGCTTTGTAATATACTTATTATGGTAGGTGTTGCTACTAAGGCTCCAGCTCCCCAACCAAGATTTCGTAAGGCTTGTCTTCTATCCATTAGGCTTCTTTTTTAATTTGATTAACGGCATGATTTGCTGCTCGCGCAGTAAATGCCATATAGGTTAAAGATGGGTTTACACAACTTGCCGAAGTCATAAAAGATCCATCGGTGCAGTACACATTAGGTACCGCATGGAGTTGATTGTTTCCATTACAAACAGATGTTTTTGGATCCTTCCCCATTCGCGCAGTTCCCATTTCGTGGATTCCCAATCCAGGAGCTCCGGGATCATCCCAAGGTTCAATATCACTAAATCCAGCTTTTTCTAGCATTTCAACAGCTTGTTGCACCATATCTTTACGCATTTCGTATTCATTTTCTTTCCACTCTGCATCAAATGTAATGGTAGGTAATCCCCACTTATCAAGTTTGTCGTAATCTAACGTCATCTTATTTTCATGATATGGTAGGCACTCACCAAACCCTAATAGGAGCATTCTCCAACTTCCAGGTTCTGTCACGGCCTTTTTTAAATCTTTTCCATATCCAAGTTCGGCGACCATTTCGTCATAACGACCACGGCTAGCACCTCCTTGATATCCATACCCTCTTTTAAAGTTGGGCATATCTGTTTTTCCGCCAATGTTTCGGAATCTTGGAATATAAAGTCCGTTAGGTCTACGTCCTTTATAATGTTTGTCTTCAAAATCATTTACATTGGCCCATGCTCCTGCTTTAAAATGATGGTCCATGATATTACATCCTAACTCCCCACTATCATTCCCCATTCCGTTAGGAAATCTATCGCTTTTGGACTGAAGTAATATACTAGCAGTTGCAATGGCTGAAGCACATAAGAAAACTACTTTGGCATTAAAAACCATCTTTTCTCCACTTTCTGAATCTATAACCCTAACACCTGTAGCTTTTTTTGTAGCATCATCATAAATAACTTCGTGTACAATTGAGTTAGGTCGTAATGTTAAATTTCCTGTTTTTTCAGCCGCGGGTAGTGTTGAAGAAACACTACTAAAATAACCTCCAAATGGGCATCCTCTCATACAACGGTTTCTAAATTGACAATTGGAACGACCGTCATGTGTTTTAGTCCCAGTAAGGTGTGCTGTACGACCAATAGTTACCAGTCTTCCATCATCATAATTTTTAGCCATAGATTCTTTTAAATCTATTTCGGCACAGTTTAATTCCATAGGAGGAGAGAATATTCCATCAGGCAGTACTTCTAGTCCAAGGGCTTCCCCACTTACTCCTATAAACTCTTCCACTTTATCATACCATGGTGCTATATCTTTATATCGAACAGGCCAGTCTACGGCAATTCCTTCTTTTTTGTTAGCCCCAAAATCAATATCACTTAAACGATAACTTTGACGCCCCCACATAATAGATCGACCTCCCACGTGATATCCGCGAATCCAATCGAATCTTTTTGTTTCATTATAAGGGTGCACCAAATCATTCACGAAGAAATGCCTATGTGCTTCATCTGTGGTGTATCCGGTTCTCGCTTGTTTAAGTTGTTTTTTTTGTTCTTCAACAGGTAATTGTCCTTTAAACTTAAAATCCCAAGGATCCATATTTGCTGTTGGGTAATCTTCAATGTGTTTAATCATTCGTCCTCGCTCAAGAACCAATGTTTTCATGCCATTTTCGCAAAGTTCCTTTGCAGCCCATCCGCCGCTTATTCCAGAACCAACTACGATAGCATCATACATTTCATCAGGGTTTGCCATTGTGTGTTTATTTGTTTTAAAAGTGATTTTAGTCTAAAAATATCTTAGTATAGAAGTCGCAAAATCTTTAACTAAGAACTATAAAGTTAACTACTAATTTCCACTATTTTTTCCGATTACACAAAAATACATTCCTAAAAGAACAAGATTGATAACCGAAAACGTTTTCGGGTGCGAAATTCGCAATCGGTACCCTTTAGGGATTGAGTCCTTTCAAAAAAGAATTATCTTAGAAGAAATTTTTCAGAAAAAATCAAACTTAAATAACCAACATCCTCATACAATGAAAAATATCTTTATTCTTTTATTATCCCTAACTACATTAATAGCCTGCAAAAATGGCAAAGAAGAACCTGCAGAAACCTTAGAAACCGTTGTTTCTAATGACACAATTCCAACAAATGATGTTAAATTCTCATTAGCACAATGGTCATTTCACCTACCCATTCAAAAAGGATTAATGGATCCCATGGATTTTGCAAAACGCTCAAAAGATTTAGGATTCGATATGATTGAATATGTTGATCAGTTATATCCCAAAGACACCACCATTCCCTATGAAGATTGGGTGATGAACCTAGCTAATGAATGGAAAATTAAAAATGATTCGGCAGGGGTATCCTTTGGTCTAATTATGATTGATACCGCAGGCGAATTAGCAGATCCAGACGAAAAAAAGAGACAAGAATCTATTAAAAAACACAAGAATTGGATTGATGCCGCCGCCGCTGTTGGTTCACCTGCTATTCGAGTAAATTTATTTGGCTTTACAGAGTTAGAACCATGGCATAATGCTTCTGTCGCCGCCTTAAAGGAATTAGGTGCCTATGCGGCCGAAAAGAATATTATGATTTTACCCGAAAATCATGCACAACTCTCTAATAATGCAGATTATATGGTTGCGGTGATTGATGAAGTAAATATGCCCAACGTTGGTGTTCTTCCAGATTTTGGTAATTTTTGTGTTTTAAGAGAAAAAGGTGACCGATGGAATGGGCCTTGTTTAGAGGAATATGATCGTTATGAAGGAATTGCAAAATTGATGAAACACGCTAAAGGATTTGTATCTGCAAAATCTCAAAATTTTGATGAAAATGGGGATGAAACAAAGATTGATTATTACAAAATGATGGAAATACTCAAAGATGCCGGTTTTACAGGATATATTGGGGTAGAATACGAAAATGAAGAATACGAAGATCCTTCAGAAGGAATTATGGCAACAAAAAATTTGGTCATTAAGGGACTAGAAAAAGCTAACTAATCTAAAAAATATGAAATCAACCACTCGTTTTCAATTATCATTTATGATGTTCCTCGAATTTTTTATTTGGGGAGGATGGTTTGTAACCATGGGTACTTTTTTAGGAAATAATCTGTCCGCTTCTGGTGCCGAAACGGGCATGGCATATTCCACACAATCTTGGGGTGCTATCATTGCTCCCTTCATTATAGGACTCATCGCAGATCGTTTTTTTAATGCTGAAAAGATTTTGGGGGTACTGCATTTAATTGGTGCTGTACTAATGTATCAAATGTCCCAAGCGACAGATTTTGCCGTTTTTTATCCTTACGTTTTAGGATATATGATTGCCTATATGCCTACTTTGGCTTTAGTGAATTCAGTTTCATTTAACCAAATGAAAGATCCTTCAAAAGACTTTCCACTTATTAGAGTTTGGGGCACTATTGGATGGATCGTTGCAGGGCTCCTTATTAGTTTTGCCTTTCAATGGGATTCTTTAGAAAATATAGGTCAAGGAATGTTGTCCAATACTTTTTTAATGACCGCAATAGCCTCAGCTGTTTTGGGAGTTTTTAGTTTTCTACTTCCAAAAACACCTCCTAGTGTTCCCAAAGGTGAAAAAGTTACTCTATCTGATATATTAGGGTTAGACGCACTTAAATTATTAAAAGATAGAAATTTCTTAGTATTTTTCCTAGCATCGGTATTAATCTGTATTCCATTAGCCTTTTACTATCAAAATCTGAGTCCTTTTTTAACTGAAAGTGGTGTAGAAAACTCTACCGCTTGGGCCTCAGCAGGACAGATTTCGGAAGTATTATTTATGCTATTACTTCCTTTCTTTTTCAAAAAATTTGGATTCAAAAAGACCATTCTGTTTGGAATGTTAGCTTGGGTCTTACGATACTTACTCTTTGCCTATGGCAATGCTGGCGAGTTATTTTTTATGTTAATCACTGGAATTGTGCTCCATGGAATATGTTATGACTTTTTCTTCGTATCAGGCCAAATTTATACCGATAGCAAAGCGGGTGAAAAAATAAAAAGTGCTGCGCAAGGGTTAATTACCTTAGCAACGTATGGGGTAGGTATGCTTGTTGGATTTTATGTGGCGGGAAAAATTACTGACTCGAATATTATTACTGAAGGAGGCCATACTTGGCAATCCATTTGGACCTTCCCTGCATTATTTGCAGCTGGAGTTTTAGTGCTTTTTGCCCTATTATTTAAAAACGAAAAAATAGAATACAAAGAATAAAACTATGAGTAACAAAATACGATGGGGCGTCCTAGGCGGCGGTGGCGATTCTCTAATTGGAGTATTGCACCGAGTAGCCGCTAGCATGTTTGACGCTTATCAATTAACAGGGGCCGTTTTTAATCCCGATTTTGAAGCTAATAAGGCTTTTGCCAACGAAATAGGAATCCCAACTAGCAGAATCTATAAAGATTTTGACACCATGGTGGCGGAAGAATTAAAATTAGCAAAGAGTGAAAGGATTCAGGTGTTTTCAGTTTTAACACCTAACTTTTTGCATTTTCCCATGGCGAAAAAGCTACTTGAAAATGGCTTTCATGTTATTTGTGAAAAGCCGATGACCATGACCTATGCCGAAGCTCTAGAATTGGAAGCCCTTCAGAAACAAAACAACAACATTTTTGCACTTACCCATACCTATACAGGCTACCCAATGGTTCGCCAAATGAAGAAAATGATAGAAGAGGGTGTTCTTGGCGACATTCAAAAAGTAGATGTACAATACTACCAAGGATGGATAAATCCCATTATTCACGATAAAGAAAAGCGTAACACCACATGGCGATTAGACCCTTCTAAATCGGGGATAAGCTGCTGTATGGGAGATATTGGAGTTCACGCATACCAGATGTTGGAGTTTGTTACGGGAATGGATGTAAAATCCATTTTGGCAGACCTCAACCATTTGTACGACGATAACCAAATGGATATCGACGGCACCGTATTAGTTCGTTTAGGAAAATACACCAAAGGGGTTATAAGAGCTAGCCAAATTGCCACCGCCGAAGAAAATAATTTTGCCGTGGCGGTCTACGGAAAAAGGGGGGGGTTAAAATGGGAACAGGAAAACCCTAATTATTTATACCATTTAGAAGACGGTGAGCCCATTAAAACGCTAAAACCTGGAAACGTTTACAATAGTAAACTATCTCTGGACGGAACTAAGTTGCCCCCAGGACATCCTGAAGGTATTTTTGATGCTATGGGGAATATATACAAAGGAGTGGCAAAAGCGGTAAGAAATCAACCATATGATAAAGCCGAATTTCCCTCCATGCGAGATGGTGTTCGCGGAATGAACTTTATTGAAACCAGCGTTGCCTCCCACAAAGAGGGTAATGTTTGGAAAGAATTATAATTTCCCCCTTTGAAGGGGGATTAAGGGGGATGTATATTGAAAGCCGATAAAAATTAACTAACAATTAAAAAGATACCCGCCTCAGCGGGCAGTATTATGAAAACCATTAAAGGACCTGCTGTTTTTTTAGCCCAATTTATGGATGACAAAGCACCTTTCAATACCTTGGAAGGTATTTGCCAATGGGCTGCAGATTTAGGATATAAGGGAATTCAAATTCCTACTTGGGAAAGTAGATTAATCGATTTAAATCTTGCCGGAGAAAGCAAAGTGTATTGTGACGAACTAAAAGGAAAAATTAACAGTTACGGTCTCGAAATAACCGAACTTTCTACCCACCTCCAAGGACAATTGGTAGCGGTGCATCCTGCATACGATTTAATGTTCGACAATTTTGCTCCAGACGACTGCAAAAACAACCCAAAAAAGCGCACCGAGTGGGCTCGTCAACAACTTATTAGCGCAGCAAAAGCCAGCAAACATTTAGGACTAAAAGCCCACGCCACTTTTAGTGGTGCCTTGCTTTGGCATACATGGCACCCGTGGCCACAACGCCCAGAGGGATTAGTAGAAATGGGTTTTGAAGAATTGGCAAAACGATGGCTTCCGTTATTAAATGAATTTGAAGAATACGGAGTTGCTGTTTGTTACGAAATTCACCCAGGGGAAGATTTGCACGACGGGGTTACTTTTGAACGATTTTTAAAAGCTACTGGTAATCACAAAGCAGTAAATATTTTATACGACCCAAGTCATTTTGTGCTTCAGCAATTAGATTACATTCAATACATTGACCATTACCACGAATTTATAAAATCCTTTCACGTAAAAGATTCCGAATTTATTCCCGATGGAAAACGCGGTGCTTTTGGTGGGTATAGCGATTGGAAAGACCGTGCAGGACGGTATCGCTCTTTAGGCGATGGACAAATAGACTACAAAACAGTATTTAGTAAACTAACCGAATATGGCTGTGATGTTTGGGCGGTCATGGAATGGGAATGTGTGATAAAAAGCCCCGAACAAGGTGCTCGAGAAGGGGCCAAATTTATAAGCGATCGAATTATTGAAGTAACCCAAAAACGCTTCGATGATTTTGCAGGTGCTGAAATTGATAAAGAAAAACTAAAAAAAATATTAGGATTATGAATAAAATAGCCTTCATTATTGGCACAACGCTACTATTTATTTCGTGTAAAGAAAAGGTCTCTTCAGAAGCCGAAATTAATTCAGAAAAGGTAACATCAGAAAAAATAGAAATAGAACCTACCCAACCTGAAGAAACCGAAATTTGGGAACCCATTCCTGCAAAAGTAAACCCTAATGGAAATAACGGTGCCCCTAGCGATGCCATTATTTTGTTCGATGGGACAAACTTCGATGAATGGATTTCGGCAGTGGATTCTACCGAAGTAAAATGGACTCTTAATCCCGATGGCAGTATGACTGTAAAGGACAAAACAGGAGATATTCAAACCAAGCAAAACTTTGGAAGTGTTCAATTGCACTTAGAGTGGCGAAGCAATCCAGAGAATAAACAAACCAATCAAAACCGAAGTAATAGTGGCGTGTTTTTTCAGAATCGCTACGAAGTACAAATTCTCGACAACAACAATAATCCTACCTACGTAAACGGAATGGTTTCTTCCATTTATAAACAATCTCCTCCATTGGTTATGGCAGCGGTGCCCACGGGAGAATGGAACACCTACGACATTATTTTTCACGCGCCTGAGTTTGATGCAGAGGGCAATAAAACCAAATCGGCAACACTAACCGTATTATTAAATGGTGTTTTGACGCAAGATCATTTTGAGTTGGAAGGCACAACCGAATATATCGGCTGGCCTAAAAATGATGCCCATGGTCCTGCTCCAATTAAATTACAAGACCACCGAGATATGAGTGGCGTAAGCTATCGCAATATTTGGGTGCGCGAACTTTAAATAAAAGAATATGAAAAAAATATCCTTATTAGCAGTTTTGCTTTTAATAACTATTTCTTGTAAAGAAAAAGCAAAAGAAAATATGGCTGAGACCGAACCTATGGAAGACACAAAATCCGAAACAGTACAAGAATGGATTACCCTTTTTGATGGCTCTTCCCTAGATAAATGGAGAGGTTATCTCATGGAAGATATGCCTGCAGAATGGTCTATAAAAGACGGCGCCATGGCATTTACACCTAGCAAGGAAGGTGGAAAAAATATTATTACCAAAGACACTTTTACCAACTTTGTGTTGTCCTTAGAATGGAAAATTTCGGAAGGCGGCAATAGCGGGATTTTCTGGGGGGTTCATGAAGATCCTAAATTCCCAGAAGCGTATCAAACAGGTCCCGAAATACAAGTGCTAGACGATGAAAAACACCCCGACTCCTTTGTGGGCGAAGGAACGCACAAAGCGGGAGCATTATACGATATGTTAGCTCCTAGAGAAAAAGCAGTAAAACCTGCTGGCGAATGGAATCTTTGTGTGATTGAAGTGAATCATAACACAGGTCAAGGGAAAGTGACTATGAATGGAGTAGATATTGTGTACTTCCCTGTGAATGGAGAAGCTTGGGACGATATGGTAGGGCAATCTAAGTTTGCTACTTGGGAAGGTTTTGGAAAATATCCCACAGGTCATATTGCGTTACAAGACCACGGAGATAAAGTGTGGTATCGAAATATTAAGATTATGAAATTGGATTAAGTTTTTATGGATGTCGATACACAACTTTATTGGGCCACGGGATATTGTGCTTTTATCTTACTTTTATTTGCTATCGTACAAAAATATCCTCCCAAAAAGATAAATTGGTGGTATGGCTATAGAACCTCACGTTCTATGAAAAATGAAGAAACTTGGAAAGCCGCACAAGAGTATGCCTCCAAAAAGTCGATACAACTAGCCCTGTTTAGTTTTATGTTTCCTGGGGTTTTTTATTTCGTAATTCCTGAATATAATTTTTTACTCACGGTCATAGCCAATACACTCCTTATTTTATTGATTATTCCTTATACCGAAAAGTATCTAAAGGAGAAATTTGGTGAGAATAAGTAAAAATAATTATGCGTTTTCCCCCTTAATTTTACTTTGGATTATTTTTAAAATAGACAGTATTTTTTCAAAATGTTCAACACCGTCAATACCATGGGCAGGTGTTAAAACTAGATGTTTTGGTTTCTTTTTCCAAATAAGAATATAAAGCCTTTCATCCTCCATTTTTTTACAAAATGATTTATCTCTTTTCAATTTTGATATTAAATCTGAATCGCCTTTAAATGTATATTTCTTATATATGGCTTCCGAAGGAGGAGAAAATATATTTGCAACATATTCTATTAATCTTTTAAAATTTCCTTTTGGAAAAATTTCAAGTTTTTTTCCATAATCTTTATCAAGGTATAATATAAACCTATAAGGCTCTGCTGTTTGTGAAGCACCCCCTACGGCCTTGATATTAATTGAAATTTTGGTTCCATCTATCTCAATTACTCCTTTTTGAGGATGAAAACTATATCGACCCCCAGCTAAAATAGATGCCTTTTTAGGTTCTTCGGCATATTCCCCTTCATATTTTTTTACTATTTCTTCTATAATATTCATTCCAAAAAATAAATAACCTTTTCCCTCAGGGCTTTCTCAAATATACACAAATCCCAATGCTACTTTTACCCCTTTAAGATTTCAAGTTTCAAACCCAAAAATTAAGTGTTTATTGAAATAATTTAAATATTTTATATAATTTTTTAAACGTTTATTTAAATCTTTTAATCAAATGTTTAAATATGTTAAGTTTTTATCTAAATTATTTCATTTATTATAGAAATAAATTAAACGACTATTAAAATGTTTTTAATTCTTATTGAAATTATTAAAGTATTCATTTAAATATTTTTAACAACTGTTTAAATTTTCCAAAAACAACATCTAATTGCTCAACCCAACAAGTGTTAAAGATGTTTTCCGTTTATAAAAAATTATGGAATTTCATAAAGTTGTACCTTTGCTTTCTTAATAGCTCACTATGATTCAGTCCATGACCGGATACGGCAAAAGCATCCTCGAATTGCCTTCCAAAAAAATTACCATCGAAATTAAATCGCTTAACAGCAAAGGGCTCGACCTTAATGCACGCGTTCCCTCTAGCTATCGCGAAAAAGAACTCGTGTTACGCGATTACATCGCCAAGTCCCTTACCCGTGGAAAAGTAGATTTTAACCTCTATGTGGAGGTGACGGGAGAAGCTACCAGTAGCGTGATTAATGAAGTGGTGGTTAAGGAGTATATGAATCAAATGAAAAATATTGTGGATGGGGACGAAACCGAATTACTAAAAATGGCGGTACGCATGCCCGATGCGTTAAAAACAGAACGTGACGAGATTGATGAGGATGAATTTAAACACATTATGAAAGGAGTGGATGAAGCATTGGCAGCCATTAACCAATACCGAAGTGATGAAGGAAAAGTGCTTGAAGACGATTTTAAAGGCAGAATTGAAATAATTTCAGATTTACTAAAAGAAGTAATGAAAATAGATCCCGAACGTATTGAACATGTAAGGGAAAAATTGCAAAAAGCAGTTTCAGAATTAAAAGAAACGGTCGATGCCAATCGCTTTGAACAGGAACTTATCTACTACCTCGAAAAATACGACATCACCGAAGAGAAAGTACGGCTCGAAAACCACTTAAAGTATTTCGTTGAAACTTTAAACTCTTCAGACTCCAACGGAAAAAAATTAGGCTTTATCACACAGGAAATTGGTCGTGAAATTAATACCATTGGGAGCAAAGCCAACTATGCCCCTATGCAACAATTGGTGGTGCAAATGAAGGATGAGCTAGAAAAAATTAAGGAACAAGCCCTAAATGTTTTATAATGAAAAAGGGAGGAAAATTAATTGTTTTTTCGGCACCTTCTGGCAGTGGTAAAACAACTATTGTAAGACACCTACTCAAACAACCCGAATTAAATTTGGAGTTTTCTATTTCGGCTGCTTCACGTGCCCCAAGAGGCGAAGAAAAACACGGTGTAGATTACTATTTTATGGATTTAAAGGAATTTAAACAACATATAAAAAATGGTGATTTTCTGGAGTGGGAAGAGGTCTATCGCGATAATTTTTACGGCACCCTAAAAAGTGAAGTAGAACGTATTTGGGCACAAGGTAAAAACGTAATTTTTGATATTGATGTGGTGGGCGGATTACGGATTAAGAAGAAATTTCCCAAAGAAACTTTGGCGGTTTTTGTAAAACCTCCCAGTGTGGATGAGTTGAAAATTAGATTAAAAAACCGCAAAACTGAAAGCGAAGAAAAAATTAATATGCGTATTGCCAAAGCCTCTATAGAAATGGCAACGGCCCCTCAATTCGATTTTATTATTATAAACGATCAGCTTGACAAAGCCTTGAATGAAGCCGAAAAATTAGTGGCAAATCATATTTCAAAATCGCTAGACGAAGAAGAATAGCATGACCTCTCCCAAAAAAATAGGACTATACTTTGGTACGTTTAACCCCATTCATGTTGGGCATCTTACCATTGCCAATTATATGGTGGAGTTTAGTGATTTGGACGAAGTTTGGATGGTGGTGACACCTCACAATCCGCATAAAAAAAAGAAAACTTTACTTGAGGATATCCATCGCTTAACCATGGTGCGCATTGCGCTAGAAGATTATCCAAAGTTAAAAGCCAGCAATATAGAGTTTGATCTTCCACAACCCAATTATACAGTCAATACCTTGGCACATTTGGAAGAAAAATATCCCGAAAGTAGCTTCTGTTTAATTATGGGTGAGGATAATTTAAAGAGCTTTCATAAATGGAAAAACTACGAAGTTATTTTGGAGCGATATGAGTTATATGTCTATCCAAGAATTTCGGAAGGAACCATAGAGTCTAAATTCACTAAACATCCTAAAATTCATAAGGTGAATGCTCCCATTATGGAATTGTCTTCTACGTTTATACGGAAAGCCATTAAAGATGGGAAAAACATTCGGCCTATGCTTCCTCAGAATGTTTGGGAGTATTTGGACGAGATGAATTTTTATAAAGCCTAGAAAAACACCGAGAATTCTTCAAAACAAAAACCGCCCAACTTAGATCCCCATTTTCACGGGGACAAGTCAGACGGTTTTCAACTAAATAACCAACCAAAAAGTTTTCTATATTTTAAAAGTTGCTAATTTTTTTCATTTGCTTTTCAATTTCAGCTTTTGAAAGGCGCAACTTTCCTCTTTCATTATTTTTAATAGTAATGTATCCTCTTCCTCTAAATCTGTACACCGTTCCCGACGGATTATGATACAATTCTATCGTGTTGTCATTAATAACGCTCAACTCAAAAAATTCATTGCCCAAATAGTCATAATCTAATGTTAAATATTTTCTATAGGCGTTTCCTTGCACATCGTCCACGTTGTAAATTCCGCTGTAATCCCAATATATGTTATTGATATTCGTCCCGTTAGAGTCTTGAGAGCTCAAAAAATTACCATCGCCTCCCCCAGGAAGAAATTGCATAAAATTTTCATAGTCAAAAGGATTGGGCTCCCCATACGGACTTGTATAAATCTTTTCCCAAGCCACATATTCCTGAACAAAATAATGGATGTTATCATAGAACAATAAATCATAATCGAAATTGCTTCTTTGATAGCCAACCAAAATGTAACGCAGATTTGCTGGACGATAATACAACTCTATTTCGTGATTGTTTAATTGGGTCACTTCAAAACGATGAAATCCGTCAATATCATGAGAGATATCCAATTCATCGGCAAACGTATCGTAATATCCTATATCAATTCCGAAGCCGTAGCCTTGGTCCCCAATACCTACCAAATTATTATTGGCGTAGAGGGTTCCATTTCTGAAAGACAATGTAAACGCCAGCTGCATAAACGGAATTTGCCCACTAGCATTAGAACGATTGATATCCACATACCACAACTCGTGTGAAGCCAAAAGTTCTCCCAAAGTTATAGTTGGAACGGGATCGACGTGGTCTTCTACAATTACTTCCGTATAACACGAAGTAAAAAAAGTTGCTATTAAGGCGAATCCGAAAAAAAGTTTTAATGCTTTCATAAGATGTGATTTTAGGATTTCTATACTTCAGAAAATCGAAAAGCGTGCCACAATTTTTAACTTATTGTTTTTTAGATGATTAACATTAATGGGGAGTGATTTAAACAGATTCCCCTTTTGTATTTTAGTTCTTGAAATACTAATTATGTATTTTTGAGTAACTGAAAAGTGATTCATGTCTAAAAAACCAAAATTTGCCGTTTTTGGAGGAGGAAGTTGGGCCACTGCCATTGTAAAAATGCTTTGCGAAAACCTTGATGAAGTAGGTTGGTATATGCGAAGCGAACAAGCTGTTGAACATATTAAAACCGAGTTTCACAATCCTAATTATTTAAGTTCGGTAGAATTTGATGTTACTAAACTGAAATTAAGCAACGACATTAACGAGTTGGTTGCATACGCAGATTATCTCATTTTTGCCATTCCTTCAGCCTTTGTAGAAACCGAATTAAAAACCATTACAGAGTCTTTAGAAGGTAAAATTATTTTTTCGGCCATTAAAGGGATTGTGCCAGAAAGTAGTTTGATTGTGGGAGATCATTTCTTTACAAATTATAATATTCCGTTTAAAGATATTGGTGTAATTACGGGGCCTTGCCATGCTGAAGAAGTCGCGCTAGAAAGACTTTCTTATTTAACCATTGCTTGTGCCGATGAGAAAAAAGCAAAAATTGTGGCGGATGTGCTCTCCTGCGAATACATAAAATGCACTACCAGCGATGATATTATTGGCACTGAATATGCCGCCATGCTTAAAAATATTTATGCCTTAGCCGCCGGTATCGCCCACGGATTGGGGTATGGAGATAATTTCCAAAGTGTGTTGATGAGTAACGCCATTCGTGAAATGAAGCGCTACGTAAAAAAAGTCCATAAAATGAAACGCGATATTAACGGATCTGCTTATTTAGGAGATTTGTTAGTAACGGGTTATTCCACGTTTAGCCGAAATCGTTTATTTGGTACCATGATAGGTAAAGGCTATACGGTAAAAAGTGCTATGATGGAAATGAATATGGTGGCAGAAGGGTATTACGCAACAAAAAGTGCCTACCATCTTAACGAAGCCAAAGGCAAAAAGAAGGCAAAAATTCCAATTATTACAGCTGTTTATGATGTACTCTACGATCATAAAAACCCAAAAAAGGTCTTTAAAAAATTGACTGAAAAACTGAATTAAGGCTCGGTTCCTTCATTTTTTTAAAGTTAACCTTTATTTAAACTTCTATAAATTTTATAAGCAAAAGGTATCTTTTATATTTGCCCTTTAAAAATTTTTAAAGGTATACTATGAAAAAAATTACGCTTACTTTTTTATTAGTAATCACAGCTTTATTTGCACAAGCGCAAACTGTTTTTATTAATGAATTACATTACGACAACACTGGCGCCGATGTTGGTGAATTTGTAGAAATTGCTGGTCCTGCTGGTACCAATTTAACGGGTTGGACAGTAGAATTTTATAATGGTGCTAATGGTACCGTTTATTCAACTTTAAACCTTTCTGGGACAATTGATGACGAAGGCTCAGGTTATGGTGCTCTTAGTTTTCTTGAAACTGGAATTCAAAATGGAGCTCCAGATGGATTAGCATTAATTGATAACACGAATACGGTTATTCAATTTTTAAGTTATGAAGGTTCATTTACAGCTACTGCTGGAACAGCCAATGGAATAACATCAACAGATATTGGTGTTTCAGAGGCTGGCACGACACCTGTTGGCCAATCGCTTCAGCTTATTGGCTCCGGAAATCTATACTCGGATTTTTCTTGGACTGGACCTGTAGCTGAATCCCCTGGGAGTATTAATGTAGGTCAAACATTTACAGGAGGAGCAGGTAACCCTCCTGTTATTTCTTGTCCTTCAACCATTATGATTAATAATACCGCTGGTGAATGTAGTGCTGTTACCAATTATGCAGGTACTGCTATTGACCCGGAAGATGGAGATATCTCTGGGGATATTGTATATACTCCACCAAGCGGAAGTACCTTCCCTGTAGGAACCACAACAGTTACTGCTTCTGTTACTGATAGCGATGGCAACACCTCTACGTGTACTTTCGATGTTACGGTAAATGATATTGAAGATCCAATGGTTGTTTGTACAGACTTTACAGCGCAATTAGACGCTACAGGAAACGTAACAGTATTCCCTGGAGATGTTGCTACGGCTACAGATAACTGTCCAACCGTTACTTTAGAGTTTGGTGCACCAGCCATTAATGGAAGCTTAACTACCACTTTTGCATCCAATAACGGTCAATCTGGAAACATGTTTGATATTGTTGCATTAAACGATATTACTATTGAATCTTTTGATATTAATATGGATACTGGAGTTACGGATGACGTAGAGGTTTACTTTAAAACAGGACCTTACCTTCCTTCTGTAAACACTCCCGGAGATTGGACTCTTGTGGCAACTACAAATGTAACTTCTGCTGGAACAGATGTACCTACTCCATTAAATCTTAACTTAGGAATTAATGTTACCGCAGGACAAACGGTTGCCTTCTATGTAACACTTACTTCTACTACTGCTATTAATTATACTAATGGATCTACAACAGGATCACTTTTTGCCAGTGATACTAATTTAGAGTTCTATGAAGGTGCTGGACTAGCTTATCCTTTTGCCTCTAATTTTAATCCTAGAGTATTTAATGGAAACATTATTTACAACGCAGGAGGATCGTTATCTTCAAGTTTGGATTTTACGTGTATGGATATTGGACCAAACAATGTGCAAGTAACTGCTACTGATGCTTCTGGAAATACTTCCACCTGTAGTGCTGTAATTACCATTGAAGATAATATTGCACCCGTAATAACTTGTGCTGGTGAAGTATCTGGAGCTCCCGTATTTATAAATGAAATTCATTATGACAACACCGGGGCAGACCAAGACGAAGCTATAGAAATCGCCGGACCAGCTGGAACAGACCTAAGTTCTTATTCCATTGTACTATATAATGGAAATGGCGGTACAGAATATAATACCGTAGCGCTATCGGGAACAATTGATGATGAGGGTGATGGGTTTGGTGCTATCAATTTTCCAATAACGGGAATTCAAAATGGCTCTCCAGACGGAATTGTTTTAGCTAATAATGGAAACGTTATTCAATTTTTAAGTTATGAAGGAAGCTTTACTGCCGTAGATGGAATTGCTGCTGGATTAACTTCAACAGATATTGGAGTTTCTGAACCTGGTAGCACTCCAATTGGAGAATCTTTACAACTTACAGGGACTGGAACATATTATCCGGATTTTACTTGGAATGCTCCTTCCGCTTCTTCACCTGGTGATATTAATGTAGGTCAAACTTTTGTAGCACCAACTTCAACTGTATATGACGCCACTTTAGATGGAACAACAGGAACCGTAACGGTAAATCTTGCCGATTTACTA